>Ga0187850_10000085_pt1 | contig 119899 bp, 67 predicted proteins | sample June2016WEW_4_15_FD_132436 | JGI IMG/M metagenome (GOLD analysis project Ga0187850, IMG submission 132436) | Peatland microbial communities from SPRUCE experiment site at the Marcell Experimental Forest, Minnesota, USA - June2016WEW_4_150 | ecosystem: Environmental > Terrestrial > Soil >...
GAGCATCGAAACAATTCTGCGTAGCCGCTCTTTCCCGGAGGCGACCACACCCAACTCACACCGGTCCCGCCCCGCGGGACCAGAACATCCAGCGCCGCGGCACACTCCAAAGCCGACCCGCGCGAAATGTCAAAAAATCGGCAACGATCGGGTGAAGTGAACTTTCCGTTGCCTTCGGCAAGGTTCAGAACGATCGCAAGGTGACTTCCGAAATTGCTGCTGATGGCCTTCCCGGATTGACGGCAGGTCCGCTCCGAGCTATCCTCTTTACATGACTGCAACGATATCGGCAATCGACTGTTGGTGTGCTGCGGCGGCGGGCAGGCCGGGGTAGGACTGCGCCGGTGCAGTGCCAATGGCCGTCGTCGGGCTGCTGCGGCGCCATGAGTTCAAGTAGCACAACGAGCGAGCGAAGGAAGCCCATCACAAGAGAGGATGTCCTTGGGAAGCGCATCCGTCGCGTCTTTCATGTTGACCTGCCACGCACGGAGAAGTTCCAACCGCGCTCGATCGTGATCGAACTCGAATCCGGTCTGCGGTTCTCGCTGGAGCAGGACTCCAAGGTGGTTGATCCGGTTTCCGGGCTGGGAGTGTTGTTCCCGTATCCGAATTCAAAGGGGCTAAATCCCGTCCTCGAAGCCGCTCATGAACCAAACCTGGATAGTCCCGTCAAAGCGATGGTCACGCCCTACGGCTGGGAATACGATTGCGGAGTACGATTGGAAAACGGCTACGTTATCCACGATGGGTTCAGTGACTGGGACAATGGCGTGGTGTTTTATCTCCCCGACGCCGAGACAAAGGCTGCCCTGGTCGAGTTTGATTTGCCTTCCATCGCGCCTCGGCCAAGCTGACTAATGCTTCTCACAATCTGCGGGGCACGCCTGGGCGATTGCGTGCCCCGCTGCCCGCCGTCATCACCAGACTTGGATAATACGGTTAGTAGTCAAATCCAGATTTGATGACGTCACAAACCGTTTCGGCCACCTTTTTCCCCATGGAAATAAGCCTGGCAAAACCGGCGGCAGTTGCTATAACCAAAACCATGTCCGGCCCTGCTGGTCGGGCTGGCCAAGCCCAGCGCCAAGAGATATGCGGGCTGGGCCTCGGTTGCCTCTGTATGGCAAATAACCTGGACAAGCGGCAAGTGGTGATTGCGGCCCTGCGTTTCCGGCCGCCCGCCTACGTGCCCTGGCACGTGCGGCTGACGCTCGATTGCGCCGCGCGGCTAAAGCGGTTCCTGGGGACGGACGACCTGGACCCCTTTTTGGACAACCATATTTTCGACGTGCGCTGCAAGCTGCGGAGCACGGACCCGCTCCCGGACGGCCAGGTGCGGGACAAATACGGCGTCATCTGGGACCGGCGCGTGGATAAAGACATCGGCACGCCTTCGGATTGGCCGCTCCGCGCGCCGGCGGACCTGGACCATTATCGCTTCCCGGATGCCGCTGACGACGCCCTCTACGAGGGACTGGCCGAACAAATCGCCGCCCACCGAGGGCTCTTCACCCGTTACAGCCTGGGCATGTGTTTGTTCGAGCGGGCCTGGGCCTTGCGGGGCATGGCGGACCTGCTGATGGACATGCTCGAACGCCCCGACTTCTTCGAGCAGCTTCTCGATGGCATCGTTGTCCATCACCTGGCCCTGGTGCGCAAGGCCCTGGCCCTGGGCGTGGATTGCGTCCACTTCGGCGACGACTACGGCATGCAGACGGGGCTGCTCATGGGCGCGCCGAACTGGCGCCGGTTCATCAAGCCGCGCCTGGCCCAACTGTTTGCCCCGGTGCGGGCGGCGGGCAGGTTCATTTCCTTGCATTCCTGCGGCAAGGTGCAGGAGCTCTTCGATGACCTGGTGGAGATTGGCCTGAACTTGTTTAATCCCTTTCAGCCCGAAGTGATGGACGTGTTCGGGGAACTGCGGCGCCGCCGGGGGTCGCTGGCTTTCCATGGCGGCCTGAGCATCCAGCGGACGTTGCCCTTCGGCAGCGCGGCGGAGGTGCGCGAACAGACGCGCCGCTTGCTGGAGGCCGGGCGGGAGGGGGGCTACATCTTCGCCCCCGCGCACGATGTGCCGCGTGATGTTCCCCCGGAGAACCTGGTGGCCATGATGGAAGTCGTGCGCGCGCAGGCGGGCGCCGGTGAGCGCCAACAAAAGCTTGAGGGATTTCCCGGGATTTGACGTATAATGGGCGCGACGAACGCACGACTATGAAACAACTCAAGAACCTGGCGGCTATCCTGTTGGCCATGTCGGTCCTGGCCGGCCCCTTTGCGGGGCTGGCGGGCGAGCAAAACGCCCAAACCAAACCCAAACCCAAACCTTACATCTTGAAGACCTGCCCGGTCTCCGGGGGCAAACTGGGCGCGATGGGCGACCCGTATGTGTTCGAGTACAAGGGGCGGGAGATCAAGCTTTGTTGCAAGGGCTGCTTGAAGGAGTTTAACAAGAACGCGGCCAAGTACATCAAGCAGATCGAACAGGCCGAAGCCAAGGAAAAGGCCAAGGCCAAAAAGTGACCTCCGGGCGGCCTGGCCGCAACCAAGCGACGGAGGGAACCAGCCGGGGCCTTGGCCGCCAGGCGGCAGCGTTGGCTCCGCTCACTCCTCACAATACTTCAACGCTACCCGTTCGGGCGGCACGCCTTTGATCTCCAACCGATCGTTGAAGGCAAAGGCCAGTTCCACTTCCTGGAGCTGCCAGGTTCGGATGAAATTCAGCGCCCGGTCAATCGATTTGAAGTTTAAAGCCCCGGCGGGGTCGCTCGTCCACCGGTCGGGGCCCTGGAAATAGAGCCCGCTCGACCTCTTCCGCAAGAGTGTTCTCATGACTGCCCGAAAAACTCAACCATGCACGTTTCTTTGAGCCCTCCTTGCAATCCTGCAACGACGGCCCGCCGGGGTAAGTTAGCATGGTCGGTGCCAAGCCGGGTTTCGGCCAGAAAACAGGCAGTTCGGCGGGGTTCGGCCTCGCCTCCATGCGTGGTTTTCACGCCTCTTGCGTGAAAATGACGCAGGTGTCCGGCTGCCTCTCCCGCCCGCGCTGAACCCACTCAAATACCGCCCTCGCTAATGATGGCGTTCTTCTCGCCCAGGACGATGACGCGGGGTCTCCAGAATTTGGCCTCGGCAACCTCGGCCTCGGTGAAGCTCAGGATGGTGAGGCGGTCGCCCGGTTTGCCGAGCCGGGCCACGGGGCCGTTGAGCACGATCTGGCCGGAGCCGCGCTCGCCGGCGATGGCGTAGGTCTCGAACCGGGCGCCGTTGGCCAGGTTGCCGCACAGGATCTTCTCGTAAGGCAGCAACCCGACCTTGTCCATCAGGTCGCGGTCGATGGTCAGGCTGCCCTCATAGTCCGGGTTGGCCGCGGTCACCTGCGCCCGGTGGATTTTCGACTTTAAAATGTGAATCAGCATAGTCAGGCCGGGCGCGCGTCGCCCGGCCGAGGCGACGGGCAATCATAGTATGAACCGGGCGGGGTGCAAAATGAGTTTTTGCGCGTGGTCCTCAGGGGCCACTGGCGGCGCCCCTCCTCGGGCGCAGCAAGGCCCGACCGCCGCGGCGCTGGATGTTGTGGCCCCGCCGCGGCGGGGCCGGTGTGAGTTGGGAGTGGTCGCCTCCGGGAAAGAGCGGCGATGCAGAATTGTTTCGATGCGCGTGGGGTTAATCAAAGCCAATTCTGATTGGCGGTTGGACGACGGAGATTAGGATTAGGATTAAGGTTAGGGGGGACCAGCCAGAAAAGTGAAATGCTCCCTTTGCTTGACCCGCCAGTCGAATCTGTCAACCTGTGGGCGATGTGCATTACTCTCGGTGAGAGTTTGCGCGTTTCACGATGGAACTGCTCGGCAATTTCAGATGGACTGCGGGTCTGCTGGCGCTTTGCCTGTTGGCGCCTTGCGCTCGTGGTTCTGTCACCTTCTCCACGCTGGTCACCTTCAACGGGACCAATGGGGCAAGTCCCAAAGGCGGCTTGATCCAGGGCCGGGACGGCAATTTTTACGGCACGACCGTGCTGGGCGGGGCGCACAATGCCGGGACGGTCTTCTGCTTGTCGGCCGACGGGAGCCTGTTGACCACCCTCTACTCGTTCAGTGCCGCCGCCGACGGCGCCAATCCGTCCGCCCCGCTGGCGCAAGGCAACGACGGCAGTTTTTATGGGACGGCCTACAACGGCGGGGTCAGCAATGCCGGTACAATCTTTCAAATCACCGCCGCCGGCAGTTTCGCCTTGCTGGCCTCCTTGTCCGGCACCAACGGCGCCTATCCCGATGCGGCCTTGCTCCAGGCCAGCGACGGGAGTTTGTGGGGCACGGCGGACGCTGGCGGGCCGTTCACCAACGTGGTCTATCAGGCCCCGGGCCCGGGCTATGGCTCGATCTTCCGGGTCACTACCAATGGCGAACTGAGCGCGTTGGTGCTCTTCCGTGCCACCAACGGCACTCGCGCCGCCGCCCTGGTGCAGGGCCGCGATGGCAATTTCTACGGCACCACGGTGTGGGGCGGCCCGTACTTGAACTCCAGCCCTTACAGCCTGGGTTACGGAACGATCTTCGCACTGTCCACCAATGGCACTTTGAACACGCTCTACGCCTTTACGGGCGTGCTGGACGGCGGCTGGCCTTATGCGGGGCTGGTGCAGGGCAACGACGGCAATTTCTACGGCACTACCTTCAGCGGCGGCCGGCAATTCTACGGCTATGGCACGATCTTCCGGGTCGCCGCGGACGGCGGGTTTACCAAGCTGCACACCTTTGTCGGGAGCGACGGGGCCAATCCTTACGCCGGGCTGACGCAGGGTTCAGACGGCAATTTCTATGGCACCACTTACGTCGGGGGCGCGAATAACCTCGGCACCGTATTCCGAGTGACCACCAACGGCACCCTCACCATCCTGCACTCTTTTGCCGGCGACATCGATGGCAGCGTCCCGACGGGCGGTTTGGTCCAAGGCAGCGATGGCAACTTCTATGGCACCGCCACCACCGGCGGCGCCTACACTAACGGGGTCATCTTTCGAGTCAGCGTTCCCATGCCGCCCCTCATCCAGTCCATCACGGCCGCCACCGGCCGCGTGACCTTGACCTGGACCGCAGTGGCGACGCAAAGCTATCAAGTGCAATACAAGACCGGCCTGGCGCAAACCAATTGGACCAACCTGGGCGCTCCGAGCCTGGCGACCAACGGCACCATGCAGGCCACCGACCTTGCTCCCTCCGACGCGCAACGCTGGTATCGCGTCCTGGCGCTGCCCTAGCCGCCCGGTGCCCTAGAGTTCTTGACCGGCAAAACTCGTTGTCATCAGGTCAAGTTTCGCTACGATTGCAATCCCGATTCGGAATCGGGACTCGGAAAATCGGTTTCCACAGCGAAGGCCAAGCCGAAAACTTGCGTGCCCGCTGCGGACTCAATGACCAATAAGTAATACTCAATGCTCAATGAATCCCGATTCCGAATCGGGACTCGATGCCAGAGCTGGTCTGAGGCGCGGCCTCGCTAATACTGCGTGTCACCTGGAACGCTCGTTGGAATTAAATCCCGTCGAGACGATGAAAGATTCGGTTTGGACGAAGGCCATCAAGGCCGCTGCGGACCCGCAACGGGCGAGGCGCTATCTTGATTTGCTTGGGGCCACCAGCGCCGGGCCGGCGCTGACGGGGGCTTCCGCCGAGCAGGCCCGGATTGTCGCGGCCCTGTTCAGCGGTTCCGAGGCCCTGAGCGCCCTGTTGGTGGCGCGGCCCGAATGGCTGGGGGCGGTCGAGGCTGGGGCGCTCAAGTACCCGCGCCGCAAACAGGGTCTGCACAATGAGGCGGCCAGTTGGCTGGAACCGCTGGTCGAGGGGCGGGATTACGAGCGGGCGCTCAAGGGCGTGCGGGAGTTCAAGCAACGCGAGTTGCTGCGCATCGGCGTGCGCGACTTGGCGCGGCTGGGCAACGTGGCTGAAATCACCCGGGAACTTTCCGATTTGGCGGATGTCTGCCTGGCGAGCGTCTGGCAGATTTGCCACCGCCAACTGGCCCAGCGCGCTGGCCGCCCATATCATCAGGATGCCGCCGGGCGCTGGCGGCCGACCGCCGGCTGCGTCCTGGGCCTGGGCAAGCTGGGCGGGCAGGAGTTGAACTACAGCTCCGACGTGGATGTCATTTTTGTTTATAGCGAAGAGGGCAGCGTCTTCAAAGAGCCGCCGGGCAAGACCAAAGCGCCGCGCGCGCTGCTGACCAATCACCAGTTCTTCAATCGCCTGGCGGAGGCCTTCATCGCGGAGGTGTCGCGCCTGACGGCGGACGGGACGCTCTATCGCATCGACTTGCGCCTGCGGCCGGAAGGGGATGCGGGGCCGCTGAGCCGTTCGCTGGGCAGTTTCGAGAATTATTACGCCCAGTGGGGCCAGACCTGGGAACGCATGATGTTGGGCAAAGCCCGCGTCGTGGCCGGCGACGAGGCCCTGGGGGCGGAATTCCTGGAGATGATTCAGCCGTTCCGCTACCCGCGCTCGGTCAACCAAAGCGTGCTGCGGGAGGTGGCCGCGGTGAAGGACCGCATCGAGAGCGAGGTGGTCAAGGCCGGGGAATTGGAGCGGAATGTGAAACTGGGGCGCGGGGGCATTCGGGAGATCGAGTTTGTGGTCCAAGCGCAGCAACTCTTGCACGCCGGCCGGCAGCCGTTCCTGCAAGGCTCCCAAACCCTGCCCTGCCTGGCCAAGCTGGCCCAATACGAGCACCTGTCCGGCGCCGAGGCGCGCGCCCTGGCGGAGGCCTACCGCTTCCTCCGCAACGTCGAGCATCGGCTGCAGATGGAAAACAACCTCCAGACCCACACCCTGCCCGCCGCCCGCCAGGCCCTGGAACGGCTGGCGCGCCTGATGGGCCTGGGCACGCTCCAGGAGTTTGAAGCGGCGCACCGCGCGCATAGGGCCAACGTGCGCCGGACCTTCGAGAAATTGCTCAGGGCCGAAGCCCCCGCCGCGGCGGCGGCCTGGCCCTTCCCGCGCCAGTTCGCCGGGGCCGAAGGGGAGTGGAAAAGATTCCTGGCGGAACATTCGTTTCGGGACGTGGACAAGGCCTTCCGGGTGCTGCGGGAATTCGTCGAGGGGCCGGGCTATGTCCATGTTTCGCCGCGCACGAGCGAACTGGCCTACCAGTTGTTGCCCAGGCTCTTGGGCCTGGCGGGCGGAAAGAGCACGGGCCACGGGCCCCGGACCGGGGACCAGGGAGCACCGTCGGGGGCAGGGCGGCAGGCGGGCGGGGAGGGGCCGAGGCTTTCGGACCCGGACCGGGTGGTGACGCGGCTGGACAGTTTTATCAGCGCCTACGGCGCCAGGGCGACGCTCTTCGAGTTGTGGAACAGCAACCCGGCCATTTTCGACCTGCTGCTGCGGCTGTTTGACCGCTCGGAGTTCCTGGCGGAACTGGCCATCCGCACGCCGGACCTGGTGGATGACCTGGTCACCAGCGGGCGGTTGCGCCAGCGCAAGGCCGCCCAGGAGACGCTGCGCGACCTGCGCCACGGGCTGGGGGATGCGGACCAGCACCTGTGGCTGCGGCGCTATCATCAGGCCGAACTGATGCGCATTGGCCTGCGCGACATCCTGGGCCTGGCCGACTTCGAGCAATACCTGAGCGAACTCTCCGCCCTGGCCGAGGCCTGCCTGCAATACGCGCTGGAGGTCGTCCTGCGCCGCCACAAACTCAAGACCCCGCCCTTGGCCGTCATCGGCCTGGGCAAACTCGGCGGCGCGGAGATCGACTACGGCTCGGACCTGGACATCGTTTTCGTGGCCGGAGCGAAGGCGAAGAACCTGACCAAGCTGGCGCAGCTCGCCCTGGCGGTGAGCGACCTGCTCTCCAGCCGCACCGAGCAGGGCGTGGTGTTCCATACCGACGCGCGCCTGCGGCCGGACGGCGAGAAAGGACTGCTGGTCAACACGCTGGCGGCCTACGAGGATTATTACCGCCAGCGGGCCCAGCTCTGGGAAATCCAGGCCCTCACCCGCGCCCGGCCGGTGGCGGGGGATTTGAAACTGGGCGCGCAATTCCAGCAACTCGCCGCCGCCCTCACGAATTTCCCGCAGCCCAGCCTCCCGCTGGCGGCTTACACGCCCGATTGGAAACAGACGATTCATCGGATGCGGCTGCGCATCCAGAAGGAGCGGACGCCCCCCGGCCAAGACGAATTGGCCATTAAGACCGGAACCGGCGGGTTGATGGACGCGGAGTTCATCGCGCAGACGTTGTGTTTGGAAAACGGCTGGCAGGAAGCCAATACCCTGCTGGCCCTGGAACGCGGCCGGGCCGCCGGCGCCTTGCCGGAGGCAGACCTGCTCATCGAAAACTACCGCCGGTTGCGGCGCGTGGAGGGCATCCTGCGGCGGTGGAGCTACGAGGGGGAAACGGTCTTGCCCGATGACCCCGCGCCCTATTACCGGGTCTCCGTCCGTTGCGGCTTCGACACGCCTGCGGCCTTCCGCGCCGCCCTGGCCGAGTGCCGGCAGGCCATTCGCCGCGTGTATGCCAAAGTGTTTGGGAATGGCGGAAAACGTCTTGAATTTTAATGATTGTGGCTCGCGCACGCCAAGACGCGTCCATTGAATCCCACGCAAAACGTTGATCCAATGGTTTAGCGCTGTCCTCACGAAACCGCCGGCCTTGCGGGCTGAAAGCCCGCGATGTGACAGCCTGGGGTGAGGCGCACGGCGCCGAGCCCCAGGTCATGGGCCGAACAAACATCACCGCCCTGCTATGGGCGGGACAAAGGCCGAAGCCGCGGCCCGGCCAGTTTTTTGGAAAAAATGGCCAATGTGGCCAATCCAGCCAATGTAGCCAATGCAGCACGCCAATGCAGCCGATGGGGCCAATGCGGCCAATCCAGCCAGTGTGGCCAATCCAGCCAATCTGGCCAATGCAGTATTCCGCCAGGTTGCGGTCCCGCCGCGGCGGGACGCCGCTGTGCTTCTCTGGCCTGGTTTATTTGCTACCAATTCTCTTGCTTTAGACCCATCGGGAAAGGGGGTCCGGACAGCAACGGCAAGGCCAGAAAAGGCTTTCGAGATAATTGAGGGACCACGGCGGCCGTCCCTCACGAACCGTGAGGAAAATCGCCTCGCTTTCCCTCAACTACGCTGGCGGCGCTCACTGTCGTTGGCTGAGCCCGGCCGGCTGGCCGGGGGAATGGAGTATGCGGCCGTAGCCCAGGCGCCGAGCCGCTTCGGCCGGCGAATGGAACGAACCCCGGAATTGCGTCAGAAAATAGCCACAGTTCAAAAGCAAATGTAGAAAAGTATAGATGCGACCCGAATGGCAGTTCCCGAATGGCAGTTCCAGGTCCGGCGTATCGCGTCTGAAGACTCTCGATGAAATCAAGCGGATCAGAATGCACGACGGCGCTGTCTATTTGGTCCGCTCTTGGTTCTTTGAACGCTTATACTCCTCGACGATTTCACGAACGAATTCCTGATCGAGGTGCATACTCGTGCGTTGCAGCGCTTCCACCGTCTCAACGAAATCCAAAAGATTTGCCTTGGCCGCGTCCGCCACGATTCCCAGGGTGCCTTTCACCTTCATCAGTTCACGTTGCGCGACCCGCCGCGCCACCTTGTCGTCCAGCAAGACCAGGTCCGCCTTGATTTCCACCGCCAAGGCCAGCGCCTGCCGTTCGCCGAAATCCAACCCGTCGTATCGCCCCGGGACCGTCCTGGGGGTTGCCACGGTCACCCACGCTGGAGGATCGGCGGCCCAGTTCGAGAGCTGAACTGGTGCTGAGGCATGCGCCAACTCCGCCAGCACTCCTGGGGGTATGAAAAGCTTCCCGTAGAGCTTTTCCAGAATAGATTCCCGGCCCGCCAGAATCAGGTAGTGAAGAGGCGTCGTGTCGGAAACAACAACCGCCATACGTTACGCCCCTATATCCTGCCTAAATTCCTCCAGGTCGTAATTCAAGAAAACCCCGCGCCGACGGAAAAAATCCTCGCCCGTCCAATGATTCAGCCCCAGGAGTTCAAAAGCCCGTCCACGAGAAATTAAACCCTCAGTGTATGCGCCGATGACAATCCCCTCCAAAACACTGCGAGCCCGCCGGTTCGGGTCTCGCGGCAGGAACTGCGCAATCGACTCAGGGATTTCGACAATCATACCACTACATTAAATCAAACCACTTTCCCGGCAAGCTCAAATCCTCGATGGTATTTTCCTCCTTCGACGAAGCCGCTCCTCCAATGGTGTTCATTCCCGCCGTGGCGTCAACCCCCTTTCACGACCAATCATTTCGCCCGTTGACACCCCTTCCCTGGCAAGGTCAATCGTCCATAACCCAGTTTATGGACGCCGAGGTGGGACTCGCCTGGGCGAACGATCCCTGGCCGAAATCGAATCCCCGGCTTGGGCATCCCCCGGCCCGGAACTTCCTGGAGCCGGCTGCCCCAAGAAGGCGGCGAAATCCACTTCAACGGCCTTGTTTAGCAGAGGAGAGGAGGCTGGCCAATGCAGCCAATGTGGCCAATGCAGTATTCCGCCAGGTTGCGGTCCCGCCGCGGCGGGACGGCGCCGTGCTTCTCTGGCCTGGTTTATTTGCTACTGATTCTCTTGCTTTAGACGCATCGGGAAAGGGGGTCTGGAGAGCAACGGCAAGGCCAGAAAGGGCTTTCGAGATAATTGAGGGACCACGGCGGCCGTCCCTCACGGACCGTGAGGAAAATCGCCCCGCTTTCCCTCGGCTACGCTGGCGGCGCTCAGGGGAGTGTCAGGCTCCTTAGACCCGGAACCTTGTCGCGCCAGTCCGAGCGTATGCCGGCTTCCGAATACCGCTGACTTTGAGCGCAGGCGCGCAGGGTTCGCGGTCTAGGTTTCAGGAAGCAAAAACTGAAGCCTGCCCTGGTAACGCCGGTCGTAAGGGTGCAGGACAGATTTGTTGCATTCGGGAGAACTCAGTTGTTTTTTGCTTGAAGATGGACTGTGCCCCGATGAAATTGAAGGATGGACACTCCAAGACGCCTCCCCCCCCGGTCTTCCCTCCACCTTGGGGATAGCTCCTGTTCGCACTTGTCGCTCTCTGGGCGCCACCAGTTTGATTTCGTCCTCGGTCAGGCCGTAAAGTTCATAGACCAGCGCGTCAATGTGCTGGTCGGTGGCAGTGACCGCGTTCTGCAAGGTTTCCCGCTCCGCGTCCGTTTTGGCCGCGCGTAGCTTGGGCGTCAACGCCAGCATCTTGTCCACAAGGCCCATCAGCTTGTCGTGCCGTGCTTTGTCGGCGGATTTCGTCAGGTCAAGTTCCGGAACGGGCAATTGTGCCACCTGCCGTGCCTGAATCTCGCTGAAGACCTTCTTCGTGGACTTCAGGAAGCGGGTGTAGAAGAAGTTCATCAGTCGGGAGTTGAACAGCCCGAGTATGAACTTCAAGGCGTAGCCGCACTTCTCCAGCGGCGTCATCACAACTAACGTGTTCAGCGCGAACTTCTGCTTCTCGTCCAGCGTGCCGATCAGGCTGTCTCCGACGCGCCGCATCAGAATCTTCTGGGGCGCGAGAAAAATATCCTCACGCTTGCAACTGTGAATCTTGGCGATGTCGAATTTGAAGTAGTTTGGCGAGTCGCCGGTGAAGTATCTGCCAATGTGCCGTCCATCAAGAATCTCGTGATGCTTAGGCGAGGTTGGTTTGTCGGTGAGACAGGCTGCGCGGTCGTGTTTCAGCGCGATGGCCTGGTTGATGTTTAGCAGTGTACCGAACTTGAGCCGTTGGCTGTTCAGCTTTGTTTTGAGCGCGGCAAGTGCCGGGTCGGCTGGCACGATGAAGGAAGTCCGGAAGTTTGTGGCAAAGTCGTTTTGCCGGACTGTCTGGACTGAATCCAGTCCAAGCTCCGAGAGATTGGCGAAAAGGGATTCGAACTGCGCGTTCTTGGCTCGCGCCGTCGTGGGCTGAGCAATCAAGATGATGTTTTCGACGACCGCGTCGGTGAAAACCTGCTCCTGTGGAGACACCAGAAATTGAATCCACGTGTTCTGAACCAGCCGCTGCCGCGCCTCCTGATAATAGTCTTGGGTGAGTAACGTGTTCGGAACGATGAATCCAAATTCCCCTCCAATTCTGGTGAGACAACGAGCCTTTTCGATGAAAAGGATGAACGTGTTCAATCGACCACCCGACATGCCAAAGCTTTCTTTCAAATAGGAATTCACTTGGTCGTCACGGAATTCTTCCATTGAAAGCTGGATGTAGGGCGGATTCCCAATGACCGCGTCGAAGCCGCCGGCTTTCATGATGGGCGCGAATTGCACCGGCCAGTCGAGGGCGCGCACGCGCACGAGGTCGTCGGGCATCATCGAGAAGTCTTGGGCGATGAGCGAGTTGCCGCATTTGATGTTGTTTTCGAGCGGAGGCAGGAGGGCTTCCTCGTTGGCGAAGAGATCGCGCTCGCGGGCCAGGGTGGCGCGGTTCTCGCTCTCCAGCATCTTGAGGTAGAGCGAGAGTTGCGTGACCTCCACGGCCTGCGGGTCGAGGTCCACGCCGTGGATGGTTTCGCGCAGGATGCGGCGCTTGGCCTTGGTGGTGAGATGGAGAGCGTTTTCCTTCTCGTCCAGCCAGCACCAGTCTTTCTTGCGCTGGTCCGCGTGGTCGGTGAGCCATTGCTGGCAGTGCTCGCAGACTTGCTCGAAGGCGCGGATGAGGAAGCTGCCGGAGCCGCACGCGGGGTCGAGGATGCGGAGCTTGAGGGCGTCCTCGGGTTTGCGGCGCGCGAGCAGCTTGCCCACGGTCTGGCCCACGATGTATTCGACAACGTAGCGCGGGGTGTAATAGACGCCACGCGCTTTGCGGACCTCGGGTTTTTCCTCGATGGTCACGCCGCGCCCCTGCGGGCGGACGATCTTGCCGAGGAAACGCTCGTAAATGGTGCCGAGGATTTCGACCGCGATGTAGTTGAAGAGGTAGGGCGATTCCTCGTCGCCGAGTTCGTCGAGGAAGGCCGCGAGCCAGTCGTCGCTGATGACAAGTTCTTCGCTGAAGTGGTGTTTGAAGAGGTTGCCGTTGAAGAACGGAATGTGCGAGGGCGGGCGGCGGTCCAGTGAGCGGAAGTGGCGGACGAGGGCATGCCAGAGCGTGCCTTTGGGGGCACGCAGGCCGCTCCCGCCGTAGTGTGCGGGCGGTTCCTCGTGGAGTTCGAGCGGCTGCTGGCGGGCGCGGTGGGCGCCGCCGGGGTCGCCGTCATCGCGCCAAGATCGGACCAGGCGGTCGAGTGGGCGGCCTGTGTCAATGTCGCGGTCTTCGCAGATGCGGAGGAAGAGGATGCGGTCAAGGATGTGCTGGACCGCTTCGTTGAGTCGGGTGCCTTCGAGGAGGTCGGCGCGGTCGTTGTGGCGCAGCAGGTCGGAGGCGAGTTCGCGGCGGGCTTCGTCGAGGAAGTTGAGGAAGTCGGTGTCGAGCGCGCGGGAGCGGTCGGGCTTGATCAGCCAGCCCTGCTTGGCCTTCCTCTTGGCGGTGGGGCGCTTGGGCAGGGACTCAATGAGTTGGTCAATGCTGCCGGCGGCGACGCGCTCGCGGGACAGGAGGTTCCAAATTTCCTGGGCGACGACAGGGTATTGGCGGAAGTGCCACGTCTTCCAGAGGCCGACCTCGGGCTCGTCCTTGAAGGGCTTGCCGCCGACAATGAAGATTTTCATCTCCTCGAAGTCGGTGAGGAGGGCGAGGGCCAGGCCCTTGTTCCAGGCGTAGCGTTTGGCCTGGAACGCGTAGCGGGCGTGGAGTTCCTCGGCGGGCTTCTTGGCCTCGCAGACGAAGCGGTCGGTCGGGTGGGTGCGGAAGAGATAATCGGCGCGCTTCTGGCGTCCGCCGATCTGGGTGCGGCTCTCGATCTCGACTTCGCGGTGCTGCAAGATAAGGCCAGCCTTGTTCTCAATGTCCCAGCCAAGGGCGCGGAAAAATGGGTTGAGGAATTCCTGGCGCAAGCTGGCCTCATCGTAGCCGCCGCTCTTGTAGGCGGCCAGATTCTTGCCGAAGATGTCCACGAGGCGCGCGAGTTCGCGCTGGAAGGGGTCGAAGGTGGCGCCGTGTGGCATGGGCGGAGACTAACGCAGCCGGGGGGTTGGCTTCAAGTGGTTTTCCACAAAAGCCTTGTCAGGAGGGCGGGGTTGGCCTAAAGGAGCGGGCGAGAAGCATGCCCCGATTTCAATCATCTAGGACCAGAGCCTCCGGTTACCTTAGCGTGGTGGCCACAGCCTCGAGCGCGTCGGCTTGTGGTGGCGGCTGACAAGCGGACCAGCCGTTAGAAGTTGCGCGGGAGCGGAGCCGGTTCTCCGGTGGCCCAGCGGGAAAGAGGCCGTCGCGTTTTATTTTGTGCGGTTTGCAGGAGGAGCGGTGTTTCAGCTCCGGGTAATCCTCGAATAATCAAGCCGGCCAGAGCCGCGGGCAAGATGAACGGAAACCCGTGATGCGTGTTCGCGCGACATTTATGGGGCGAGCGTCCGCGTGTTGGGCATGGGACTTGGCCTCGGTTGTTCGCAAGTCCCATGAGCATGACGGGAACGCGAACGGGGAGAAAAACAGTTTATTTCGCCGGTGGCGTTGGCGGTCAATCCAGGCCCGCTTCTTTTCTCACTTGGGACCAGGGGATGCGCAGCTTTTTGCCGTGCGCGCTCTTGGCCCGTTCAATGGTCCGGGCATCTTCAATGTCTTCGACCGTTTGACGCATCCGGCGGAAACGTGTTGAGGCGGAATTCATCGCGCCGCTCCTTTTTGCCGCTGCGCGGGTGAGGGAGAATTGGTTTTGTGCCCCACTCATTCTGACCACATGCTGCCGGACGGGAGTGAGGGTGTCAACCGGCAACCAGGCATTTATGGGGTGAGCCTTCGCGCCTGGGGCATGGGACTTGGCCTTGGTTGTTCGCAGGTCCCATGACCAACAGGGGAGTACGAACGGGGAGAATTTTTTGGGGGGTCTGCAAGGGGGATTTGCGGTGGTGGGGTTCGGGAGAGGCGCATCCTGAGACTGGCCCCGAGCGCGGGTAGAAGCCCTCCCCGAGGCATGGCAGAAAAATGGGGGCAGAAATATGGACTGACGCTGCCCCCGAGCGGGGGCGGAAGCCCTCCCCCCTTCCCCGCTCCCATCCCGCCAAGGCGGGATGGGAGGGGGGTGATCGGTTTTTCCACTTTACCCAGGGCGGTCCCGACGAGTCGGGACGCTGCGCGCCACCGGGCCTTGCGCTGGGCTGGTATGAGTGAGCCGGCTTACGCCGGCTGCTACGGGGGGCTGGACGGGGCGGGAGGGTGCCGTCTCCCGCTGACCGGGACGGGACGGGTAGAGTGGAATTGGTGGCGGTGTCGTGATGCGCCCGCGCTAAGCGTGTTTCTCAATTTTCGCTTGATACCTTTGGCGGTAGCAGCGCCTCACGAATAGGCTGGACCCATTTCTGGCTCGCCATGTCGAAGAGCACAAAGTCGCCGGCGAATTGCCAATAGGCCCAGCTCCAACGCCGCTTCTCGGCCTGGCGGGCAACGAAGGCCGTCCAGCGCGCGCGCGAATCCATGTCCCCCTTTTCGTAGGCCCCAAATTCACCCAGGTAAATGGGGCGATTCTGCTGCCTGGCCCAGGCCTGCACCTGCTCAAAGTCCTGCTCGATCGCCTGGCGATCCCTTTCCGTGCCCTGCCAGGCGACGCCGGTTTTGTCCCTTTGCCCGGTCCATGGCGTCCCCTGGTGGGTGAACTCGAACGGGTCATAATAATGGAAGGTCACGATAAGATTCCGATCGTCCTCGGGGAGGTGCAGCGAGTCCAACTGCTTGAAACCGTTCCAGGGGTCAGGTCCGATAATCACGGTGCGGGCGGGATTGGATTTTCGGATGATGGCCAGGGCCTCGCGCCAGTAATTGCTCCAGGATTCGTGGGTGAACTTGGGGGCCGGCTCGTTAAGAATCTCGAACAGCACCTCGGGCGGACACCCCTGGCAGTGGTCGGCGATAGCGGCCCAACTCGCCAGGAATTCACCTTTTTTGCCGACGGGGTCCGGTGAAATCGCCAGGTCGTCGTGATAATCCAGGATCACGAGCAGCTTGTTGGCCAGGGCCTGGTCGGTCGCCCAATCGAGGGTGGTGAAGAACTCCTTCCGCAATTTGCCCTGAGCGTCGGGCTTGCCATCGCGCAGCGGGTGGAGGTTGATGCGCACGTGGCTGAAGCCGGCTTGGTGGATCAACTTGAAATGTTGATCCTTAAAATTGCCGCGCGCGCGGTCCTGCCAGAGCGCGTCCCAGCCGATGATGTTCACGCCCCGACCCAGCCGTTGGTTTTGCCGGAGGGCGTCCGCCGCGAGGGCGGGCATCAGGCAAGTGCAGGTGATCGCCGCCAAGGCGGCAGCCACAACGGGTTTCATAGTGTTTGGAATGGTGAGCCGATGCCGAGTAGTCGCGCCAGTCATACTTAGCGATTGATAGATTGCTTTTTGCCGCGCCGCCGGTTTCTTGCCGCGGCGCGGGTGAATGATTTCCCGAGATTGGTCTGGTTGGCAAGTCCGGAACCTGATTTGCCACAGTACCGGCAGCGATGGCGCAAGAGGTTTGTCCAGATTGCGGACATCAAATGTCCTGTCTTGAGGCAGGTATTTCCACTCATAGGACATTTGGGTCTCGGCATGAGGATGCCCTGTCCAGGCGGAAAAACAGTTTTTAAGGGCTCTATGGAGTGCCCTGGCGTGACTTGTGCTCTGATGGAACTCATGATGGAATTTGCGCTTGTTATGTTGGCGCTGATGACAGGCGGAGTGGCCTATGCACTTTATGCAGCCGCCCGAGCTCCGTTGGGCTACGAAGATCAGCGGGGCTTCCACTTCGTGGAACCCCAACCTGAGAGGACACCAAAGGGTTCCCTTGAGATGGTGCCTCAATGGACTCGGTAGGGAACGTCCCCAGCTTGCGCCCGCGCTCGGCCGTGCTCCGCCGGGAAAAACAGATCCTGAATTACATCTTCCCCCGCTGCCGGTTGGCCTCGTAGAGAAAGACGGCGGCGGCGCTGCCGACGTTGAGCGAATCCACCGTGGGTGGCATGGGGATGGCCGCGGCGGCATCGCAGGCGGCCAGGATGGCCGGCGAGAGGCCGGCGCCCTCGCTGCCGAAGACCAGGCAACAGTCGCCCGAGAAATCCGCCTCAGAGAGCCTGCGGCCAGTGGCCTGGGGATGCGCTGCGATGCTGGCTATGCCCTGGCTGCGCAAATGGCCCAGCGCTGCGGCCAGGCCGGTGGTTTCAAGGACGGGCAGGTGGAAGATGGCGCCCATGGAACTGCGCACGGCGCGGCGGAGAAAGGGGCTGGCGGAGGTTTCGCCGACGAGCAGGGCCTGGACGTTAAAGGCGGCGCAATTACGGACCAAGGCGCCGAGGTTTTCGGCGCTGGCCAGCCCGTCCGCCGCCGCCAGGAGGCGCGGCCTGGCAGCGCGGGCGAGGAGTTCTTCCAGCGCCAGCGGGGGCGGCACTCGCCCCACCGCCAGCAGGCCCTGGTAAAACGAAAAGCCGGTCAGGGTCTCCAGCAGGCTTTTCTCGGCGACAAAGACGCTGATGTCCTCGGGCCGGCCCTGGAGCAGGAGCGCGAGTTCGCGGAGCCATTTTTCCGGGAGGAGCACCGAGAGGACGGTGAACCGGCTCTGGAGGAGACGCCGCACGACCTTTTCGCCCTCGGCCACGAAGAGGCCTTGCGCCCGGTGCTCGGACTGGCGCCGCATGGTGCGGTAGGGCTGGAGCTCGGGCAGGTCGAAGGCGGCGATTTTTTGGGCGTGGAACAAGGGAGGCGTTAAATCAGCAATTCGGATTGAGCGGGAAGAGCAGCGGACGGTTGCAGGACAGGGGGCGGTTCGCCCGGCGCACTGGTTGGGGTTTGGCTTGCAGCGCTGTGGTCGTGGAGGGTCAACGGTGGGCAGGGGAGGTCCTGGGAAGTCAGCTCGAGGCGGACGTGGGTGGCGCCGATTTGCTGGAGGCGCTCCTGGACGACGCGGTAGGCGAGTTCGGGGCGATTGCATTCGCGGCTGAGATGGCCCAAGTAGAGGTGGCGCAAGTCGGCGGACATGATTTGCTCGGCGGTGTCGGCGGCGGCTTCGTTGGAGAGGTGGCCATGGCGGCCGAGGATGCGCTGCTTGAGGCTCCACGGGCGGGTAGGGCAGTCCTGGAGCATCTTGATGTCGTGGTTGGCCTCGAGCACGAGGACGTTGGCGGCCCGGACGCGTTCGCGCACGAGCCTGGTGACGTGGCCGAGGTCGGTCAGGAAGCCGAGGTTTCCAGCCGGGGTGTGCAAGAGAAAGGCGACCGGGTCCTGCGCGTCATGAGGGACGCTGAAGGTTTCGACCTGGATGTCGCCCACCTCGAAACTGGCGCCGGTGGCGAAGATGCGCCAGTCGAGTTGCGTCTTGAGTTGATACTCGATGGCCTCCTGCGTCGGGCGGTTGCAATAGACGGGGAGGTGGAGCCTTTCGCCAAGGACCGCCAGGCCGTGGGCATGGTCGCCGTGCTCGTGAGTCACAAGGATGGCCGTCAGGTCCTCGGGCGCCCGGCCGATGGTGGCCAGGCGCCGGCGAAGCTGACGCAGACTGAATCCCGCATCGATGAGGATGCGAGTTTCGCCGGTTTCCAGGCAGGCGCAATTGCCGGCGGAACCGCTGCCCAGAATCGTCAGACAAACAGGCACGGCTTACCTTAGTGGCGGCAGTGGGGCGGAGCAACGCTTTTGTTGAACCGAGCACCCGGGGCGCGGGCCGCCGGCGGTGCAAAGGGCTTGCCAGCTTGTCCTGGCTGGGGTATATATATGGCAAAGCACCCGTTAGCGCCCCGTTTTATGAACTGGGCAGACGAACCAGCTACGGAGACACAGTTCGGCCACCTGGGGCAACTCGGCTTCAAGCCTGGTTGTCCGCTGACCAAAGGGGAGGCCGCGCGTTTAATCGGTTGGTTTGAGCGACATCGCGCGCAGCCAGTTTCACCGGGTGGAAAATCGGTTCCTGAAAGGGCCGAGCCGGAGGCCTACCTGCTCCGCATCGCCGTGGTAAGCGTCCGGCGCGCGGCGGCCTTGCTGCCCCGGGACACGACCCAGGAGACCCAACCGGAACTGGCCCAGGCGATCGCCCGACGCCAGGAGTTCTGGCTCAACACCTGCCGCGAGGTGACGCAAATGCGGCAGGCCTCCAGCCAGGTGCTGGAACTCTATAAGCAGCACGGTTGCCGGTTCTTCGCTCCCAAACCCACCGAGGTCCAGGAGGTCCTCGACGCCCTGGACTCCGCCTTGCCTTCCTGGGACATGGACTATCCGGCGCTGTTTTATCAGACCCTGGAACTGAACTTCCCGCACCACGTGCGCCTGCGTTGATTCCAATTCGCGTTGGAATGAGTCGCTGCGGGTGATCGCCATTGACCGGGCCCGCGGGATCGGCTTTGCTCGAAGCAAGTTATGAAGACCTCTACCGGGTTTTTCCAGTTGCTGTGGCCGGCCATGGCTCTTTGCACCCTGGCCCTGAGCGCCTGGGGGCGTGGGGGCGGCTCCCTGGAGGACCTGGCCCAGCCCAAGGAGGGCCGCAGCCGGCGGGCCACCTCGACCTTTCGCGCCGGCCCCGACGGCAAATACGACCCCAAGGCGGAGCCCAAAGGTGATTACGACGAGGCCAGCAACCGGGACAACCGCAGCGTGGCGCCGGGGGCCACGACGGTGTTGCTGGACGAAAAGGGGCCTGGGGTGATTACGCATATCTGGCTGACGTTCCTGGGGCCGGAACCACAGGACTGGGCCAGGCAGGGCTCGGCCAATCACCAGGAGATGTTGTTGCGCATGTTCTGGGACGGCAAGCCGCGCCCGGCGGTCGAGGCGCCGGTGGGTGATTTCTTCGCCAACGCCTTCGGCCAACGCAGCGAGGTCATCAGCCTGCCGGTGATTGTCGAGGACGGCGACGCCTACAATTGCTTCTGGCAGATGCCGTTTCGCAAGTCTGCCCGGGTCGAAATTGTCAACCAAAGCGATAAGCCGATCAGTTTGCTCTACTTCAATATTGATTGGCTCCAGAAGAAGAGTCTGCCGCGCGACACGCCGTATTTCTACGCGCAGTACCGCCAGGAATACCCGGCGCAGCAGGGCAAGGATTACCTGGTGCTGGAAACGCAGGGGCGGGGCCATTACGTAGGCACGGTGCTGAGCGTGCGCACGCGCAGCCCGGGCTGGTTCGGCGAGGGGGATGAGAAGGTGTATATCGATAGCGAAGCCAAGGCCTCGATCTGGGGCACCGGCACCGAGGACTATTTCCTTTGCGCCTGGGGTTTGAAGAAGACCAGCACGCTGTATTTCGGGGTGCCGTACTTCGATCAGTGGGGCATCGTGGGCGGGCACACCTGCGCCTATCGCTGGCACATCCACGACCCGTTTGTTTTCCAGAAGGGCATCAAGGTCACCTTCGAGCATTTCGGCTGGATCGCGCCCGATGAGAATCCTTTGCACCGGAGCACCAGTTGGAACGAGCGGGAGGACGATTACTCGAGCGTGGCCTTCTGGTACCAGAGCGGCGCGCCGACCTTCAGCGCGCGCGCGCCCCACGCCCGTGAGCGCCAGTTGCCCAGCCTGGAACGGGTGACCGCCTTTGCCCGCGACTTTGACGATGCCCGCCACCACGGCGCCGGCGAGGCGGGGAAACAGCAACTGGACCTTTACCCCGGACCCCAGTTGCTCTACCAACCCGCCCAGGTCGAAGGCGCCTGGCTGGAAATCCCCTTCGAGATCAAACGCAAGGAGCCGCTCCGCCTGCTCCTCAACATGACGCGCTCCTATGACTTCGGCAAATACCAGGCCTATCTCAACGGGGTGAAGCTCGGCCCGGTCCTGGACTTCTACAACGACACGATCATCAACCAGGAATTCCACCTGCTGGATTTCTGGCCGGACCCCGGACGATACACCTTGCGTCTGGAGTGCGTGGGCAAGAACCACCGGTCCGACGGTTACTTTCTGGGCATGGAATCGGTGCGCTTGCGGGAGCGCCGCCCGCGCGTCGAGCAGTTCGGCCATGACAAAGCCAAAGACTGGCGCCAGGAGCCGCTGTTATTCCGGTAGGCCGTAACCTGGCCAAGGGGACGGGTTAGCGACGAGATTTGCCGGCTCAGCGTTTTCTAAATATGGAACTGCGCTTCTTGGCCTTCGCCGCCTTCTTGGCCTTCGCCGCCTTCTTGGCCTTTTTGGCCGCAGCTTTCCTGGCCTTTTTGACCTTGGCCGCAGATTTTTTGGCTCGCGTCAAACTCAAGTACTTGGCGGCGGCGCGTTGAGGTGCAGCGACGCCGACGCCTTCAGCCAGGGTGGACAACGGCAGCAGCGCCGCCAGAAACAGGGGAATGAGGTAACGCGTACAGTTTTTCATTCGAGATAACATTATACCGAAAACGGGCTGCAGGGCAAATCAAATTTCGGCTCACCCCCTGGCAGCCCTCACTTATTCCAATTCGCGTTCAAGGTGGCACTAATTCGCTTGTCCTTTGGGCCTCTGGCTTCGTTGCTCGCTCGTTGCAGATCGCTGCGGATATGCGCCTCGCTCGCGCCTCGCCAGAGGCCCAAAGTCCTGCGCGCCTTAGTGCTATCTTGGACGCTCGTTGGAATTGGGCGCGAGGGGCAGGATTTTGATATTGCGGAAGGAAACCTGGCCGTGGTCGCCCTGGAGGGCGAGGTAGCCGGTATCCGACTTCGCAAAGCGGGGCATCCGCGCGAACTTGCTCTGGGCCACGCGGTTGTTGAAGTCCTCGCTGCCCAGGACGTAGTCGAAGTACTTCACGCCGTTGATCTCATGCTCGCACTTTTCGGGGCTGATGAGCAGGCGGACATGGTTCCACTGGCCGACCGGTTTGGTGGCGTCGAGCGGTTTGCCGGTCTTGGGATCAAGCGGGGGCTGATAGAGGGCATAGAGCCAGCCGCAGCGGACGGGGTCGGCGGCGGCCTGGTTGTCCTCGAGCTGGAATTCCGGGCCGGTGGCCCACACGGCGCTGCCCTCGTCGGTGACATGGTAGATGATGCCGCTGTTGCCGGCCTCGGAGATGTTGTAATCGAGTTGCAACTCGAACCATTGGAACTTGTCGGTGGTGACAATATCGCCGGCGTTGCGGGGCTCGGCGCAGACCAGGGCGCCGTCTTTGACCTGCCAGCCGGGGCGGACGCCCTCGCGCTTGAAGTTGTGCCAGCCGGTGAAGTCCCGGCCATTGAAGAGCAATTTCCACCCGGCGGCCTTTTCGGCCTCGGTGAGGGTATTGGGCTGCGCCTCCGCGCCGGCGGCGGCGGGCGAGGCGCCGGCGGCGGCGGCGGCCAGCTTCTGCTCGAGGCCGGCTTTCCACTCCTGCCCCAAGTCCTGCACGGTATGGCCGGTGCGTTGTTTCCAGAGGTCGGCGTCGTACTGGCCCTGGCGCAACGCCGCGTTCAACTGCGGGACGAGGTCCTTGTCGTACTTCTCAGTGGCCCAGTTCAGGAAATTGGCGGTAATCCGATAGCTGGCGTCATAGCTGGCGCGGGCAAGGTTGCGCCGGGTGATCTCCGCGCCGTGCGACTGCGGCTCGAACAGGAACCAGCGGATATAGTCGGCAATGCCCTCGACCAGCCAGCCCGGGGGCCGGGTGGCGTTGGGATTATTGCGAGCAGGCCGGCCATAGCGCTGGACCACGTGGACCATCTCATGGAACACCGCGCCGAGGGCTTCGCCCTTGAGGTTTTGCCTGAACCAGCCGGCGCCGCAAGTGATGCGCGACCCGCCCGTGGCCGCCACGCCTGTCATGTCTGGGCTGAACTTGATGGTGAATTTCTTCGGGGCCTGGTAGCCGGGGCTGGGCAGCATCTGGACGAGCTTCGGGTACCATTCCTTGGCCATGGGCGCCACTTGCGTGTGGGCCCATTCCGTCAGGTCGGGCGTCTGCGAGGTGTCGAGCGAAATCTCGTAGGTCCCGCCGTCCGCCGCGATGGTCTCTTGGCCGGACGGGCCGGGGGCGGCCGGTGCTTGAGCCGCTTCGGGCTGGCTGTCGCGGTCGAGGACGTCGATTTCGCTGTAGAAGGTGTTGCCGAAGTCATCGGTGTCCTCGGTGCGGAGGATGTCGAACAACAGATAGCGGTAGTTGCCGATGGTTCCCTGGGAATCGGAGATGCTGACGCCGTACTGGCCGCCGGGCTCGCCCTCCTTGGGTCGCGTATCCACTTTGGCGAGCAATTTCCAGCCGTTTTTCTCCGGGTCGAGGCCTTGCTTGGGCTCGGCCTTAAAATCGGCGGCGGCGCCGTCGCTGGCGTAGAGGGTATAGACCTGGGGTCCGCGCGTGCTGGGATGCCAGGAGTAGGTGTTGACCTGCTTGAGGGCGAGGACGGCGCGCAGGTCCACCAGCACCCGCCCGCCTTCGGTGCCGGCATTGAAGAAGAAATTCTCCTCCGGTTGATCCTCTTCCGTGGGCAGCCTCCCGTCGTGCAGCGCGTCGAGCTCCGCCCCGTTGCTGTCGCGCTCGCCAGCGACGATGCTGAATTTGGCCTTGGCCGCGGCGTCGTTTTTGGCGGGCGGCGGGACCTGCTTGAACTTGAAGCCGGCGGCGGCTTGTTCGTTGGGGTTGTGGTCGATGACAATTTTGATCTCGGCGAGCGAGACCAGGGCCGAGAGCAACAGAGCCGAGGCTCCGAAAACCAGAGAAGCAAGCGATTTCATACTACTGCACTCAAACGTGTTCGCAGGCTGCGCGAATTCCCCGGTCGGGACGCGTTCCCCCTGCCTGCGGGCAGGCCGGCCGCGTCCCACTTTTTGGCCCGAAGAATTCCAGGGACGGGCTCCCGACAAGTCGGGATTTCATTCCACGCGTGCCGGCCAACTCGGTTGCGGCTGCGCCGCGTTGCGCAATTTGCGGGTGCGGCAAAGTACCGCGCCCCGCGGGCTGTTGAAAAGGAGAAAATGGGAGGGAAGTTCTTGCCAATCGGCCGTCCAGCAGGATTCAACGCGAGCGGGCCGCCGGCGGCCCCGTCAGCTCCGGTTGCTGAACAGGCTGGCCCTGGTAAAGTTCGGCCAGGCACTCCTGAAATTGCTGCAGGACTCGCCCCCGCCGCCCTTTGGCCGCCAGGGCCTCCACACCAAGCTTCAGGACGTGCCGGTTGGGCTGCAGGACCGGCCGCAGCTTGCGGACGATTTCAAAGGCCTGCCGGACTGCCCCCGGTTTGTGCTTCAGCTTGTCATAGATAATCAGCCAGGCCAGGGCCGTGCTGCGGGAGATTCCGGCAAAGCAATGAATCAGCAGCGGTTGGTCTCCAACCTCGCGGGAAAAGTTAATGGCCTTTTGAATGTCTTCCAGCCTGGCGGCGAAGAGCCCTGCTTGGGGGTGGTCCTCTTCCACGTCATCAAAATGGAGGCTGAGCACCTTGCGCGGGCCCGGAGCGGGCAGCGATTTTTCATCCAGGCCTTTGCCGATCGAGAGGATGTTCCAACGGAGAAGCTGGCTGCTGCCCAGGTCAATAACCTCATGCTTGCTGGCGACCATCATTTCCTGGTTGAGCGATGCAATGCGCATAGGTGTCTGTTTTATCGCTGATTTGAGTTGACTGCCCAGCCGGCAGCTCAGAGTATGGCTCGACAAGAGCCGATAATCGACTATGAACACGGCCACGTCCAATTTAAGTTCGCCGCCCGGCAATAGAATCGAGGCCATCAACTTGTCCCTCCGCTCCTATGTCTATAGCCTGGTGGGGTTGGTGCCCATTATCGGGTTTCCCTTTGCGCTGCTGGCGATCGGTCTGAGCCACAAGAGGCTGGCTACCAGCAGCGATTGGAATCCCGCGGACCGCTACCTCAACGCAGGCCGCCGCCTCGGCCTATTGGGCTTGCTCTCGACCGTGGGCTTTCTGGTCTTGGTATTCGGCGTTCTCCCGGTGCTATGGCCGGACCTGCCGGGCTGCGGATCAGGCTCGAGCTGAGGGTAAGTCCAAGAGCCACAAGGCGTGGCTTTGGGGCAAGCTGGGGCTGATTTCGGGCGCTAAACCGTTGGTGCGTTGCGTCGCGAAAAGTTCAACTGTGAAAGAACTGTCCCGCCGTGAATTCCTGCGCCGGTCCGGTCTGGCGGTGAGCATTGCGCCGGCCCTGGCCGCCGGCGGTGTCTGGCTCAGTTCGGCCCCCGTCCGGGCGGCCCAGGCCGGGGCGAACGAAAGAGTCCGTCTCGGCGTAATTGGCTGCGGCGGGATGGGGCAGGGGGACCTGGAGTGCTTCTTGGGGTTTCCGGAGGTGGATTGCGCCGTGGTCTGCGACGTGGATGAGGCGCGGCTGGCGAAGGGGATTGAGATTTGCCAGAACAAGCGCGGGCAGCGGCCGGAGGCGGTGCAGGACTTCCGGCGGGTGCTGGAGCGCAAGGACGTGGACGTGGTGTTGGTAGCGACGCCAGACCACTGGCACGCCTTGCCGACGGTGCTGGCGTGCCAGGCCGGCAAGGACGTGTATGTGGAAAAGCCGCTGGCCAAGACCATCGATGAAGGCCGGGCGATGGTCGAGGCGAGCCGGCGGCACCAGCGCGTGGTGCAGATGGGGTCGCAGTGGCGCAGTTGCCAGCATATCGTCGAGGCGGGCGAGTTCGTGCGCTCCGGCAAACTGGGCCAGGTCAGCCTGGTGCGCGGGTGGGCTTACCTGGATTGGCTGCCGAGCATTGGGAAGCCGCCGGACGGCCCGCCGCCGCCCGGCGTGGATTATGACCGGTGGCTGGGCCCGGCGCCGAAACGGGCCTTCAACCCAAACCGCTTCCACTTCAACTTCCGCTGGTTTTGGGACTACGCCGGCGGGCTGATGACCGATTGGGGCGTGCACCTGATCAACATGATGTTCATGGGCCTGGGCAACGAAGCCCCCCGCACGGTGTGCTCGAGCGGCGGCAAATTCGTCTTCGACGATAATTCCGAAACGCCCGACTCGCAGATTACGGTCTATGAGTTCCCCGGTTACCTGCTCGTCTGGGAGCACAAGGCCGGGCTGAACAACGGCCTGAACAACCGGGCCTGGGGCATCGAGTGGAGCGGCACCGAAGGCACCATCATCCTCAACGACGAAGGCTGGGAGATTCGCGCCGAACGGAAAGCGGCGAACCTTGATTCGCAGAAAAAGCCCGGCAGCGGCGACCCGCGCCCGGCCCACGTGCGCAACTTCCTGGACTGCGTCAAGTCCCGCCGCCCGCCGGTCCTCAACCTGGACCTCGCCCATCACGTCTCCACAGTGGCCCATTTGGGCAACCTCGCCTATCGCACCGGCCGAAAGCTCGCCTGGGACCCGGTCCAGGAGCGCGTGCTCAACGACGCCGAGGCGGACAGACTGGTCGGAGTCAAGTACCGCAAACCGTGGTCGCTGCCGTACGCGAAGCGCACGTAGGCCAGGGCCCAAAGTTGGCGGCGGGGGTTGGGCGGCCGCGGGCTGGGAAATCCATCCGCCCAGGAACGCTCCCACGCTTCCGCGCTTCCACGGTTTGCAACTATTGAGGTAGCCGCCGACGTTAGTCGGCGCACTATTCGTCCCGCCTCGGCGGGATCAGAGCCGACTGACGTCGGCTGCTACATGTCGTATGGCGCGGGCGCTGCCACGCTCACCGCGTGGTCACCTGTTTGAGTCGAATCCAGTCGGGATTATTTGGGCTGATGCGCGCCTGTTCCGGGCCTGGGCCTTGGCTGGTTGGGTCGCGCAGGTGGAAGACCTCAGCGTGGCCGTCGGCGAAGTTGAGGCTGAAGCCGCGCTGATGGCGGGTGGCGGGGAAGCTGGCAAAGGGGCGGCTGTCGTCCATAGTTACCAGGAACAAGGCGTCATCGATGCTGGCTTGGTGCTCATCGGCCATGATAAAGAGGGTGGCGGGCCCGGCGGCCGTCAGTTCGCTGTCCCGGAGGAAGGTGTGATAACTGTTGGCGCGGCTGATGGTCTCCATGTATCGGCTGCCCATCCAACTGTTCATCGAATAGCTGCGGACGCGGGGCACGCCGCGTGTCTGGGACAGGTCAGCCGGGCAGCGGTAAGAGGTGACCTGGGTTGCGTAGGGGAAGAACTTGCCTTGGCGAATGAGGGCCTGGTTGGTCGAATCGCTCGGGATTTTCATGTTCCCGAGCACCCAGGTATGGGCCGCCGGCCCGGCGGGGGATGGCTCCGGGAGATTCTCGGCCAACTGGCCCTCGTTGTCCGCCGCATACATCTGGGCGGAGAGGGCGAGTTGCTTGAGATTGTTGGCGCAGGCAGCGCGGTGGCCATTGGCTTTGGCGGTGGCCAGCGCCGGCAGGAGCAGCGCCACCAGGCTGGCGATGATGGCGATAACGATCAGCAACTCGATCAAAGTGAACCCTGGCAGCCCCGGTGGCAGGCCATGGGAGAGGCCTGCCCCGCTCCGGGGTCCGGCCGGTTGCAGGGTCGTGATTCGTGAAGCGCAGAACATCTGTTGCCGATTACTTTCTTACCCGGCGGGGAGCGTTTTGAGAAGTGTGTGTTTGAGCGCACACCTTGTGTTTTGGTTGCGCGGGCGGCCCAAGTGTTGGATAATCGGCGCGGTCCGAAACAATCGAACGATGCCCAAAGGCTGGTTAAATGTCCTGGGCGCATTGGTGGTGGCGCTGGCAGAAACGAGCTGGGGCCAGAAAGCGCCCAATTGGCGCGTCTATCGTGTAGCCGACGGCTTGCCCAGCCCCCCGGCTTGCGCCACGGTGACGATTTCGCCTCACGGCAATGTGCTGGTGACGCATCCCGGCATCGCTTGCGTCACCGAACTGGATGGCTACACCGTCAAGGTCATCCCCGCGCCCGGGCCGCCCCGGTACCGGGTTTATGAGAGCCCCGCGGGCCAGCTCTGGACGGTGGTGCCGGAAGGTTTGCTCGAATTCAAGAGGAGCGGGGTCTGGTCCTTGCACGCGGTGCCGGAGATCGCCGCCGTCTTTCAAGCGGGCCTGGCCCGGCCGCTGGACCCGGTGCCGCTTTACCCGCTGCGGCAGGGGCTGGTGTTGCTTCTGCTGCCCGATCGTTTGCTCGAATTCGATTGCGGCGATCCGTACCATCCCCGCAGCACGGTGCTGCGCGTAGCGCAGGAGAGCCGATTGGGAAGCTTCACCGGCCTGAGCCCCGCCCACGACCGGGATGGCGGATTATGGGTGGCGGGGGCCCGGGGGCTGGCCAAGCTGCCGGGGCCGCCCCGCAACCTCAAACCGGAAAGCGAATGGCGCGAATACCTGTTTCCCGCGGCCCTGCCAATTCAAAATCTCCAAGAGCCGCACGAGGACAAGAGCGGGAATGTGACGGCCGTGGCCGAGTCCGTGCAGACGCACCAGAAACTGGCCGTTCATTTCGACGGTCAGCAGTGGACGACGGAGGCGGGCACCGCCGAAAGGATCCGGTTTGCCTGGCGCGGCCCGGAGGGCACCTGCTGGGCGGCGAATTTGAATACGCTGTTCCAGTGCCAGGCGGGCGGGACCGACATGATCGAGTACGAAGGCATTTCCGCCCGGGCCTACAACGACCTGGCGGTCGAGCCCGGGGGGGCTTTTTGGCTGGCAACCTCCGACGGTTTGTTTCGTTATGCCCCGCTGGCCTGGCGCAGCCCGCGGTGCGCGCAGACGAATAACTCGCCGGTCCATTGCCTGACGATGGACCACGAAGATCGGCTTTGGTTCATTGCCGGCAACCTGCTGCATTCGCTCCGCGCTGACCAGCACGAGGAATACCCTTGCCCGGCGAGCACGGGGCGCCGGCTGCAGGGCGCGCGCGCCCTGGTCCCGCTCAAGAACGGCGCGCTGTTGCTGGAGGCGGGGGGGCAGTTGCTCACCTTCCAGCCCGCTACCGGGTTCACCCCCATGCCGAGGCAGGAGGGTGGGGCGCAGTTCAGAGTGCTGGGGACGCTTAAGGACGGCAGCGTCTGCGTCCAAAGCTACCTGCCCGGAGTGACCAATCAGCCCATTCGACTGGAGACCTATGACGGCACAAAGCTGGAGCCGTTCGCCGATTCCCCTGCCGAGGCGGCCTTTGGGGGCGAACTGACGGCTCTGTTCGCAGCCCAGAATGGGGATCTCTGGCTGAGCGGGGACCAGGGCACGGTCTGTTACCACGACCAGAAATGGCGGGCGTTCTTCTCGACGGACCAGACCACGCCCAGGGCGGCCCTGGGCTTTGCGGAGGTGGGCGATGGCAAGACCTGGTGCGCCACCGAGGACCGGATTTGGGAGTTCGATGGCCGGAACTGGCCGGTGGTCCGGCAGGGGTTTGAGCGGATCAACGGCCTGGTGCGCACGCGCGACGGCGGCGTCTGGGTGGCGGCCAACAGCGGATTGTACCGCTACTTACCCGCGCAGAACGCCTGGATCGAGAACGGCAGCGACGAGGGCCTGCCCAGCGCCGATGTCCGACAGGTCTATGAGGACCGCAGCGGGCGACTCTGGGCCGGGACGGCGCGCGGCTTGAGCTTCTACGACCGGGATGCCGACAAGGATCCGCCGCTGACCCGCATCCGGGAGTTGACCGAGACGGGCAGGAAGGTCCAGGAAGGCGGGAGCATTGCCCTGTCCTTCGACACGAGCCAGGACAAATGGAACTACACGCCGCGCGGGCGGTTGCTCTTCTCCTACCGGCTCGACGACCACGAATGGACCCGGTTTTCCGACGAGGCCAATGGGGTCTCCTTCCCCGACCAGCCGGCCGGGATGCATTACTTGAGCGTGCGCGCCATGGACCGCAACGGCAACTTCGAGGCCAACCCGGCGCGGTATGAGTTCGAAGTCGTGCTGCCCTGGTACAAGGAGAGCCGCCTGGTGCTGATTGCGCTGGCCGGCCTGGTGGGCGCGCTCTTCTTCGCCGGCCTGGCCTTCAACCGCCACCAGCGCCTGCTGCGCAGCTATGCCCAGGTGGAAAAAAAGGTCGCCGAACGGACCCGGGAACTGGAAATGGCCCATCGCGAATTGCTGCACAGCCAGAAAATGACGGCGCTGGGCACGCTCGCCGCGGGCATCGCTCACGATTTCAACAACATCCTCTCGATCATCCAAGGCTCCGCCCAGATCATCGAGGACAATCTGGACAATCCCCAGAAAGTGCGCACGCGCCTGGACCGCATCAAGACCGTGGTCCAGCAGGGCGCCGGGATCGTCAAGGCCATGCTCGGCTTCAGCCGCGACTCCGGCCAGCAAGCGGCCCAGTGCGCCATCAACGCCGTGGTGGAAGAAACCATCAAGCTGCTGGGCGACCGTTTCCTGCGGGAAGTGCAGGTCACTTTCCAACCGGCGCCCAGTCTGCCCGTTCTCACGGCTTCAAAGGATTTGATCCAGCAAATCCTGCTCAACTTCATCTTCAACGCCACCGAATCCACGACCGGGCGCAAGCGCATCATCCTCACCACCCGGCCGGTGGACAAGTTGCCGGCCGACCTGGTGCTGGTGCCGGCCCGGGCGGAGAGTTATGTGGCCATTGCGGTGCGGGATTTCGGGTGCGGCATCCCGCCGGCCAACCTGCCGCGCATCTTTGAACCGTTCTTTACCACCAAGGCCTTCTCCGCCCGCCGCGGCACCGGCCTGGGCCTGTCCATGGTCTATCAACTGGCCAGGAAAATGGAAGCCGGGCTGGCCGTGGAATCGGCCGTGGACCAGGGCAGCACATTCACCCTCATCCTGGGCGTGCGCGATTCGACCGGCGATAAATGAACCCAAGACCGTGAAGCCAAGCACCAGCCAGGCAACAAGCCCGAGGACTGAAGGCCGAAAGCCCAATTATGAATCCCCTCACAATTCTGATTATCGAAGACGACGACCTGCAGTATGAGATTTATGAAGAGGCCCTCGCCAAGTACAGACTGGTGCGGGTCACCAACGGCAGCCAGGCCATCGCCCGCATCCCGCAAGACCCGCCCAACCTCTTAATCCTGGATCATGTCCTCTCCGAAGGGGAGCTGGGCCTGGATTTCCTGCCCGAGTTCAAGGAATTGCTCCCCTACGTGCCGATCATCGTGGTGTCGGGGGCACTGGAGGTGCACGAGCAATTGGCGGCCCTCCAGGGGCCGCGCCGGGCCCATTACTGCCTGACCAAACCGGTCGATATCCACGCCCTCAAGCGTACCGTGGCCGTCGCCCTCAAGGAGTGTGGCGAACAGGAGGTCGTGCGCCAATTCGAGGCCTTGGAACGCTCCCACCGCGTCGATGCCCAGGAATTGCTCAGCCGCTCCACCGACCGGCTCAGCCGCCAGAATCACATCCTGGAACTCATCGGCCAATCAGACGAACGCCCTAACATCTCCGCCCTGGCCCGGCAGTTCAATGTGGCTCGCCGCACCATCATTCGCGACCTCCAGGAATTAATCCGCCGCGGCCAGCTCAAGCCGGAAGTTTATCCCGAGTGGCAGAATCCGCTGGAGGATTGACCGCCCGCCCGTTTCCGGCCCAAGGCCTGGAGCAGGGCCGGGAGCGGGAGGGTGTTGACGACGTCCTGTTTGGTGAGCCAGCCTTTGCGGGCGATGCCGGCGCCGAGCCGGAGAAAGCGGACATCCTCCAAGCGGTGGGCATCGCAGTTGATCGCGCACTTCACGCCTTTGCTCTTGGCGTAAGGCCATAAACGCCAGTCCAGGTCGAGCCGCGACGGGTAGGCGTTGAGTTCAATCCAGGTGCCGGTGTCAGCGCAAGCGTCGATGACCGCGCGCTGGTCCACTTTGTAAGGTTCGCGCTCGAGCAGCAGGCGGCCGCTCAGGTGGCCGAGGATGTGCACGTAGGGGTTTTGCGCGCTCCCGATCAGGCGCCGGGTCGTCTCCGCCTCGCTCTGGTTGAAGCCTTGATGGATGCTGGCGATGACGACGTCCAGTTCGGCCAGCAATTCATCCGGCAAGTCCAGGGTGCCGTCCTTCAAGATGTCCACCTCGACGCCGGTAAGCAGCCGGAAATCGCTCCCTTCTTTTGCCAGTTGCTGGTTGAGGGAGCGGATTTCTTTCAGTTGCTCGCGCAGGCGGGGGGCGTCGAGGCCGTTGGCTTGAAAGGAGGCCTTGGAATGCTCGGTCAGGGCCCAGTAAGCCAGGCCCAGGTCGCGCATGGCCCGGGCGATCTCCTCCGGGCGCTGGTGGCCGTCGCTCCAGGTGGAGTGATTGTGGAGGGAGCCTTTGAGGTCGGTCCACTGGATGAGCCGGGGCAACGGTCCTTGCTCGGCCAGGGCCAGCTCGCCCATGTCCTCGCGCAGCTCCGGGGGAATGTAGTGTAACCCAAGCTGCTGGAAGAGCGCCTCCTCCGTTTGGCAGGGCGCCCGCAGGCGGGCCTCGCGCGTCTCGACTTGCGAGCGGAACAGGCCGTATTCGTTGAGGCGCAGGCCGCGGTCAATCGCCCGCTGGCGCAGGGCGATATTGTGCTCCTTGCTCCCGGTGAAATAGAGCAGCGCCGATGGGTACTCCGCGTCGCTCACGACCCGGAGGTCACACTGAATTCCGCCCGCCAGTAGCAGGCTGGCCTTGGTGTCGCCTTTGGCGATGGTGCGCAAGGCCCCGGGTTGCCGGGCGAAGGCGTCAAGCACGCGGTCGGGCGCCTTGGTGGAGGCCACCAGGTCGATGTCGCCGATGACTTCGCGATAGCGGCGGAGGCTGCCGGCCGTGCTGCAGCGGATGACGTCGGGGTGAAGGCGCAAGGCCTCGAGCAACTCCTCGGCCAGCGGCAGGGCCTCGCTGAGCAAATGCCGCGCGGCATAGGCGCGCCGGCGCGCGATGCCCTCGCCGATGTTCGCCTGGGTCTTTTCCCCAAAGCCCTGGAGCCGGGCGACTTTGCCCTCCTTGCAGGCCGCTTCCAGTTCCTCGACGGTCTTGATGCCCAGTTGGTCGTGCAAGGCCTTGACCTTCTTCGGCCCCAGCCCGGGAATCTCCAGCATCGCGACCAATCCTGGCGGCGTGGCCGCTTTGAGCTCCTCGTAGTAGGTCAGCTTGCCCGTCGTCACCAACTCGGTGATTTTCCGCTGCAGCGCCTCGCCAATGCCTTTGATCTCCCCCAGGCGCCCTTCGGCGACGAGCTTTCCCAGTGGCTCGTTCATCGTCTCCAGGGTGCGGGCCGCGTTCAGATAGGCGCGCACCTTGAACGGGTTCTCCCCCTTCAACTCCAGCAACGTGGCAATACTGACCAGAATCTCCGCCACCTGATCCTTGTCCATGTGCGAAGTATGCGGCGCAACGTCCCAAGGTCAAGCCAGGAGACTGGACGACGTTGAAGCGTGGACACGGTTATCAGGTTGTCAGGTTATCAAGTTATCAGGTCGGCCAGCGCGGAAACTGGCCGGGGAGGCTCGGCTCGAAAGCCTGAGAACCTGACAACTTGACAACCTGACAACTGCATCAACGTTGTAACCATGTAACCACGTAACCTTGTAACGAGGTAACCTTTTGCCCTTTTGTATCCCTCGCCGGAGACTACAATGTGCGCGTGTCTAAACGCTTGCATGTACCCATTGCCCTGACGGTGGCTGGTTCGGACAGTGGCGGGGGCGCGGGCATCCAGGCCGACTTGAAGACGTTCGCGTCGCTGGGCGTGCATGGGACCAGCGTCATCACCTGCATCACTGCCCAAAATCCCCGGAGCGTGCGCGGCATCCAGCCGTGCAGTGTGGAGTTGGTGCGGCGCCAGCTCGAGGCGGTCTTTGAGGAGTTGCCGCCCCTGGCGGTGAAGACGGGCCTGCTCTACTCGGCCCCGGTCATCCGGGCCGTGGCCGCCTTCCTGGGCGGCCGGGCCGGGCCGCCGCTGGTGGTCGATCCCGTCCTGTTCTCGACGAGCGGCGCGCCCTTGCTTAAACCGACAGCCATCAGGGGCCTGGTCACCGAGCTTCTGCCCCTGGCCTGCCTGGTGATGCCCAACGTGCACGAGGCGGAGGTGTTGGTGGGCCGGAGGCTGAGGTCGGTGGAAGACCTGCGCGGGGCGGCCCGGGTGCTGCAAGGGCGCTTGGGCTGCGCCGCCCTGGTCAAAGGCGGACACCTGGGCCGCCTGGAAGAGGCGGTGGATATTTTCTACGATGGCCGGCAGGAGTTGCTGCTGAGCGCCCCCTTTGTGCGGGGCCTGCGCACGCACGGCACCGGCTGCACCTATTCGGCCGCCGTCACCGGCTACCTGGCCCGGGGGCTCGGCTTGGCCCGAGCCGTCCGCCAGGCCAAGGAATACATCACCCAGGCCATCGTCCAAAGCCAGCTCGCCGCCGGGCACGCCGTGCTCAACAGCTTCTGGCGTTGAGGCGCCCGGAAAAGCGCCGTCGAGCCGGCGCACTCCTTCGCGAGGTTGCGCCTCAGACCAGCTCTGGAATCCCGATTCGGAATCGGGATTCGGAATCGGGATTGCAACCGTAGCGAAGCTTGACCTGATTACAGCGAGTTTTGCCGGTCAAGGACTCTAAGGCCCAAAGGACAAGCGAATTAGCGCCATCTTCAACGCGAATTGGAATTACCGCCCGTCACCCGCTCCAGCCCCACCGCCACCGGGGCTCGTTGCTCGGCGGGCTTCAACCTGGTGAACAAGCCGCGCCAGAACCCATAACCATAGAGGACGTGCGTCAGCACAATCAGCGGGCCGGCCGCCAGACCGCGCCACAGCCCGCCCTGCGCCACCAGCACCCCCGCCTGGGCCAGCACGGCCAAGCCATAAAACGCCAGCGGCAGCAGCCACATCTTCCCGGAGGACGTCAGGCTCACCAGGAACGGCAAAGCGGCCAGATAGACCAGAAACAGGGGCGGCACAAAATTCATCGCCGAGCCCGGCGTCGGGTTCACGCGGAACTGCTCCGCCCTGCCCCGGCCGTAGGTCCTGAGCATTTTCGCAAAGGCCCTCAGGCTCCGCCGCGGCCGGCGGTGCACGATGAGTTGGGGATCGTAGATCAGTATCCCGCCCCGCCTTTGCAGTTCGTCCATGAGCGCGTTCTCTTCGTTTGGATAGAGCGCCTCGTTGAAGCCTCCCAGCGCGAGCATGGCGTCCCGGCGCGCCAGCAGGTTGCAGAGGATGAGCTCCTTCTCGCTGCTCTCGCGCACCGTCCCCACCGGCGCATACCGCGCCCGGCTCCGCCCGAACGCCAGCCAACTCCCCAGCACCAGGGCGAAAACCCGCTCCAGGGCCGGGGCGTCCGCCGGGCAAAGGTTCGGGCCCCCGGCCATTTTCACCCGCGCCTCGGCGAAATGCCCCGTTCCCCGCCGCAGGCTGGCCGGCTCAGGCACCGAGTCATCGTCCAGGAAATAGATCAACTCGCCGCGCGCCGCCTGCAGCCCGGCATTGCGCTGCGCGGAAGGCTGGTTGCCCCGCGCCACTATGATTTCCAGCCGCTCGGGCGGATAATCCAGGGCGCGGCTGGCGGTCACGGCCCGGACCTCGGCCTGCTCGGGCCGCGCCGCAATCAGCACCGTCACGCTCGGCACGCTCTCGTCCACGCACAAAAGCTAAGGTCCGGCGCGAGCAGTTCAAAGTGCAAAGTTGGGCTCAGGTTGTGCCTGTTTTCGGGTAGTGGCGCAGGCGTCTCGCCTGTGCGCACAGGCGAGACGCCTGCGCCACTGATGAAAACCCTTGGAAAGATCATTTTGACAAATTGGGCCAGGGCGGTACATTCCCCCCACTCTGGTTGGGGTCGTAGCTCAGTTGGTAGAGCGCCTGAATGGCATTCAGGAGGTCAGGGGTTCGAACCCCCTCGGCTCCACCATCCATACACCACCGTGGCTGGTGGTTTTGTGGAAGTGGGATAAGCTGACCTCCTTTGAATCAAATCATTTGAAAGTTTCCGCCTGGCAAAGCGGTTGCTGAACCAGCGGGCCACTTGCATCGCCGCCGGCGTGGAACCGCTAACTGCACAATGAGAATGGTCGTTTTTGCCCACACGCCGCCTCCCTTCCACGGCCAGAGCCGGATGGTCCAACTCATGCTCGAAGGCCTCGCCAATCGCCGGAGCAGGCCCGGAAAAGCCGCCAACGCAACCGGCAGCGATACTCCAGGACTGGCTGGCGATTCGGCCCTGGAGTGTTATCACGTCAACGCGCGCCTGTCGCGGGATTTGCAGGACGTGGGGAGCGCCCGCTGGCAAAAGGCCATTGTGCTCTTGGGGTGCTGTTTGCGTGCCATCTGGCTGAGGCTGCGCTACCGGCCCGCCGCTTTTTACTTTGTTCCAGCCGCCCCGCTCCGCGCCTCCCTTTACCGGGATTGGCTTGTAATGCTGTTGTGCCGGGGGTTTTTCCGCTACACGGTTTATCATTGGCACGCGGTCGGTTTGGGGCAATGGTTGCAGGCTCGCGCCGCCTGGTGGGAGCGGCGAATCAGCCACGCGCTCATGGACCGGGTTGATTTGGCGATCGTGCTTTCGGAATTCAATCAAGCGGACGCCCAGGAATTTCGGCCCCGAAAAGTCGCCGTGGTCCCGAACGGGATTCCAGATCCCTGCCCCGACTATGAGCGGACCATAGGGCCGCGTCGAGCAATCCGGGTGGAACAGCGGCGGCGCATCCTGGCCGGCGCGCAGCCCGAAGACCAAGACGCTGCCGTCGTCCGCGTGCTGTTCCTGGCTCATTGCACTCGTGACAAAGGGTTGTTCGATGCCATCGAGGGCGTGCGCCGCGCCAACCAGCAATTGGCAGACCAGGGCTCCCGGGTGCATCTCCAGCTCCTGGTTGCAGGCGGTTTTCGGAATCATTCTGAACGAGCGGAACTGGAACGCCTCCTGGCTGAACCGGAGGCCGCCCGATGGCTCCGGTACATGGGTTTCGCAGGCCCGCAAGCAAAAGCAGCCGCATTCGAGCAGGCGGATTTGTTTTGCTTCCCAACCTACTTTGCCAGCGAAGGCCAGCCGCTGACCCTGTTGGAGGCCATGGCTTTCGGGTTGCCGATCGTCACCACGCGCTGGCGCTCGATCCCCCAGTTGCTGCCCCCGGACTACCCGGGACTCGTCGAACCACGCCACCCGGAACAGGTGGCCAAGGGCCTCCTGGCCCTGCTGGCCGCCTCCGGCTCTTGCCTGCGCCAGACCTTTGTGAAGCGCTTTACTTTGGAGCACCATCTGACCGCTTTGACCACGGCCCTGGAAAACGTGCCCGCAGGTTAAACGCGCCAGAGAAATGGGCGGCACTTATGAGAAGACGCTTCAAAGTCCTGTTATCGGCGTATTCCTGCAAACCGGGACACGGCTCCGATTCAGGATTGCAATCGCAGCGAAACTTGACCTGATTACAACGAGTTTTGCCCGTCAAGAACTCTAGCGAGACGCAGCCTCGGCAAAATTTCCCAATACAGCCAATAGAGCCAATGGAGCATTTGGCCTCCCGCCCAAAACCTGCTAAAGCTCTCACCCGGTGAATGCCAAACTGACAGCGCCGCTTCGGTTCAGGCCCGGCCAGGAGCCGGTTCCTGCCGGTGGCAAGGGGCGCGGCAGCGGTTTTTGCACATATTTCCGCTTATTTCCAGTTAATTCTATTTTCGGGGTAACCGCCCGTCGAAAGAAAGGGATTGAAACCAAAGACGATTTTGCCTAAACCATGCCCAATTGACACAGCAAATCATGAAAAACTTCACCCGCCGCGATTTTCTCAAGACGACCGCCCTTGGCGCGGCCGCGGTCAGCATGGACGCTCTTTCGTGGAGCCGGGCCGCCGGGGCCAACGGCGATATTCGCGTCGCCCAGGTCGGCTTCCGCGGCCAGGGCGGCAGCCACATCAGCACCCTGACAAAAATGAAGGGCGTGCGCCTGGTGGCGCTGTGTGACGTGGACCGGCACGTCCTGGAGAAAAGGGCCCAGGACCTTGGTGGCGGCATTGAGAGCTACACCGACCTCCGCAAGCTGCTCGAGAACAAGGAAGTGGATGCGGTCTCGATTGCCGTGCCCAACCACTGGCACGCGCTGGCGACTGTCTGGGCCTGCCAGGCCGGCAAGGACGTCTATGTCGAGAAGCCCGCCTGTCACAATCTTTTCGAGGGTCGCAAGATGGTCGAGGCGGCCCGCAAGTACCGGCGGATGGTCCAGTGCGGCACCCAGTGCCGTTCCTCGGCGGGGCTTCAGGAGGCCGTGCAATACGTGCGGGAGGGCCACCTGGGGAAGATTTTGCTGGCGCGCGGCTTCTGTTACAAAGCCCGCAAGAGCATCGGCCTGGTGGACGGCCCGCAGTTGGTGCCCGAGTATATCGATTATGACCTCTGGTGCGGCCCGGCCCCGCTGGAGCCGCCGCGGCGCAACGGCAGCTTCGGCCCCGTGCACTACGACTGGCACTGGTTCTGGGCTTACGGCGACGGCGACTTCGGCAACCAGGGACCCCACCAGGTGGATATCTGCCGCTGGTTCCTGGGTGAGCCGGCCATCGCCCCGTTCGCCATGGCCGTGGGCGGGCGCCTGGGCTACCGGGACTCCGCCGAAACGCCCAACACCCTGGTCGTGTATCATGGATACAAGACGCCGATGATTTTTGAAGTGCGCGGCCTGCCCCGGGACAAGGCCTCGCAGAGCGAGTCCTGGAAGATGGACCAATACAAGGGCGTGAGCATTGGCAACGTCATCGAGTGCGAGCACGGCTCCGTCGTCATCCCCAGCTATACCGAGGCGCTCGTTCTGGATAAGGACGGCAAGGAGATCACCAGGTTCAGCGGCAACAAAAAGAAGGCGGGGGCGGGGGACGTGAAGACACCGACCGGGCTGTCGGCCGAGTCTGGCGGCCATCATGGCAACTGGCTGGCGGCCATCCGCAGCCGCAAGCGCAACGACCTGCGGGCGGAAATCCTGGAAGGCCACCTTTCGGCCGGCTTGGTCCACACCGGCAATATCTCCTTCCGGCTCGGGGCGCGCAAACCGCCGGGTGAAATCAGGGAAGCCCTCCAGGCCAACAAGGGCCTGGCGGAGGCCTTCGACCGCATGGCCGGGCATTTGGAGGCCAATGGCGTGGATATTGCCAAGGACGACCTGCAACTGGGTGTCCCGCTCGCCTGCGATCCCCGCAAGGAGCGCTTCGTGGACAACCCCCAGGCCAACCAACTGCTCTCGCGCAATTACCGCCAGCCGTTCGTGGTGCCGGAAAAGGTCTGAGCTCAAGCCGGCGCAGGCTTTTGGTGCGGCCGGAGTCAGTGGGCCGGCGCCGCTGCCTTTAAAGGGTGCTGCCGGTTCCTCAGTGGCAAGTCAACGCGGCTCCGCGAAAGCCCCGCGGCAAACACCGCCATCGCCATTTCCAGCGCCTTCATTCCGGCGTAACCGCTGCACGCCGGCTCGCGTTTTTGCGCGATGGCCGCCAGCCAGTCATTCACCACGCGCTCGTTCGCCCGTGCGAAGGTCTTTTCAGTTTCGGCCAGATTCAACGTGGGGTCCTGTTGCCATAAACGCCATTGACTTGTCTGGCCCTGCGCCGTCCAACTGCCCGCTGCCAGCGTATATATGTTGGGGACCATTTCCATGAGAATTTTGACCGAGCCCTTGCTCCCAATCAGTTCCATCCCCCAGGGACCAGCCGGCTCCCGATTCCTGGCTCGGCTGGTGAAGGTCGCGTGCAGCCCGCCGGCAAAAGCAAACGCGGCCACAATCTCATCCCCGGCAACCAGCCCAATGTTCTCCGTGGCGGGGTGCGCGTCTTTGAGCGTAATCTCATGCCCCTGCTGCAAAACCCGCGCGGCGCACCACGACGGGTCGCCGCCCAAAAACCTCATTAGGTCAAACAGGTGAACGCCGAGCACCACCAAATCCTCGCCGCCGGCCCGCTGGTCCTGTTTGCCGTGGGCGCGCAGCTCCAGCAGTTGGCCGATTAAACCCCGCGCCAGCGACTGTTTGAGAGACAGGATGTTCGGGGCCAAACGCATCTGATGGGCCACTGCGATCTTCAACCCGGCTTGGCTTGCCACGGCCAGTAACTCGTCCGCCTCGGCCAAGGTCTGCGTGATCGGCTTTTCCAGGTAAACGTGCGCGCCCACGCGCAGCGCGGCCAGGGCCATGGCATGATGTTCGTCGGTCCAGCGCGGCGCTACGCAGACCAAGTGCGGCTTTTCCTTCTCCAGCATCTCACGGTAATCGGCATACTGACGCAGTGCATGTGACCGGACGGCAGCCTTGGCGCGGCCGGCCTCATCCGCGTCGGCGACGGCTACAACTGTGATATGCTCCCGTCCGTTGAAAATCAGGTCATGTTCGTGACCATAATTTCCGTGGCCGGTGTGGCCGATAATGGCGGCTCGCCTCTGCTGCTCCCCGGACTTCGGCGCCTGGCTTGCCGGGACGGAAAAAGCGGCCCCCGCTGCAAGGCTGAGCGCACGCCCCAGGAAGCGGCGGCGACTCATCCCAAAGGACAGTCTCACTGGCGGCCTCCCGGCCATGTCCAGGTCAATCCCTGATTGGCCTGGATAGGATTGCCAGGTTCGAGCCGGCCCGGCGCGGCCCGCGGGTAGTTCGAGAGTATTACGCATTCAACTCCTCCGCTGCGCGAATCGTATTTCAATTGGGTTCATGCCTTCAATTCTCAGCAACTGCCGCACAGAAAGCACGCGCAATCAGCGATGAACACCTTTCGCGCGTCGCCGGGCACGGGCGGATCCTGACACTGCCCCCGGGCGCGGGCGGAAGCCCTCCCCCCTTCCCCCCTCCCATGCGCTCCGAGCGCATGGGCTAATAGCCAATAGCCAATAGCCAATAGCCGACCCCGTCCAGGGCGCTCGGGGCGCATGGGAGGGGGGTGATCGGTTTTCCGCTTTACCCAGGGCCCCGGCGCGCCGGGGTCCCGCTCGGAGCGGGACGGGCCGCCGCCCTGGGCTACTGTCTTGCCGCCCCTCCGGGGCGGAAGGATGCCGCGCTACGCGCGGGCAGAGTGGAATTGGTGGCAGTGTCGGGGTGCGCCCGTTGGAAGTCCCCGCCAAAAATAATTGTTGACACCTGACGCCCATCTGTCATACTGTTGTAGAACAGATGAACAGTATGATCTTTCAGGTCGATTTCCGAGCTGGCAAGCCGGTCTATCTCCAACTGGCCGACCAGGTCCGCTACGCCGCCGCCTCCGGCCGGCTTCGACCGGGCGAGCCGCTGCCCTCCCTCCGCCCGCTGGCCGAAGAACTGCGCATCAACCGCAACACCATTGCCAAGGCTTACGCCGAACTGGAGAGCCAGGGCCTGATCGAAACCATTCCGGGCAAAGGCTATTTCCTGAAGAAAAGCAATTCGCCCTTCAGCGGGCCGGCCCGCGAGCGGCTGCTTCTGACGGAGATTGACGAAGCCGTAGTGATGGCCCACCACCTGCAAGTGGACCGGGCGAAGTTCCTGGCCCTGGTCCAGGAACGGCTGGATTACTTCGAACGCAAAGCCGCCAATACGTGATTATGACCACTGAAAAAACTCCAGTAATTGAACTCAAGAATCTCACCCGCCGTTTTGGCAAACTCGAGGCCGTTAACGGCCTGAGCCTGACCGTGCGCCCAGGGTGCTGCTACGGGTTCTTCGGGCGGAACGGCGCGGGCAAGACCACCACGATCAAGTGCCTGTTGAATTTGCTCCGGCCCAATTTTGGCTCGGTGCGCGTGTTTGGCCTGGACCCGCAGCAGCAGGAGGTGGCCGTCAAATCGCGCTTGTCTTATGTGCCGGACACCGTCGCGTTTTATCCCTGGATGACGGTGAGCCAGACTTTGGAATTCCTGGCTTCGTTCCGTCCGCACTGGAACCGGGACATCGAGGCCGATTTGTTGAAGCGGTTCCAACTCGACCCCGCGCAGAAAACCGCCAACCTCTCAAGAGGGCAGAAGACCCAACTGGCCCTCGTTGGCGCGGTTTGTCCCGAGCCGGAGCTGCTGGTGCTGGATGAGCCGACTTCGGGGCTGGACCCAATTGTGCGCCGGGAGTTTATCCAGACCGTGATCGGGGCTTACCACGCCGGCGACCCGGAACGCCGGACGGTGTTTGTTTCAACGCACCTGATTGCGGAGTTCGAAGGCCTGATCGATCAATTCACTATTATCGAGCAGGGACGCGAATTGCTCACGCTCGGGGCCGATGACGCGCGCGACCGGTTCCGAAAAATCCGGGTGCGTTTCCCCCAAACACCGGTTGGGCTCGAACTGGGCGGGGCGTTGGCGGTGCGGCAATCCGGTCGGGAGCTTGAAATCCTGGCCAACGGCAACAGCGCGGCACTGCTGGAGAAACTCCGGGCACGGCAACCCGAGGAATTGCGCTGCGATTCGATGACACTCGAGGAAATCTTCGTAACGGCCGGAACCCAGGCCAAGGCGGCGGTATGAACGCGCTGGTGGCGAAAGAAATCCGGCTGTTGTTGCCGGCGTACGCCCTGGCGCTGGCGCTGGCCATCGCGCCGCTGCTCTGGCTGATGTTGTTGCCCGGCGCGCTCCCGTATGATGTGTCTATGCTGGCAGTTTTGCCGTTTGGTTTCGGCGTCGGCTTTCTGGCGCTCTCTTGCTTCGGCCGCGAGTTTGGACTGAACACCTTCGCCTTGCTCATGGCGCAGCCGGTGGAGCGCCGCCGCGTTTGGTGGACAAAAATCATCGTTTTGGCCGGAGCGTTGGCCACGATCGTCGCGATCTGGGCTTTGGCTTGGTTAGCCTGCGCCCAGGCGGGCTGGGGAGGGCCGGGCTGGCGCCAAACGATATTAGTTGGGGCAACTATTGCCGCCATCGCCTTTGCGGGCGGGCTCTGGACGACTCTCCTGTTGCGGCAAGTGCTGGCGGCGTTTTGGTTCAGCTTGCTCATCCCGACAGGAATCCTGATGGTCGTGGGTAACTTGGGTGGCACGGAGGGGCAGGCGTTTGCCGCTCTGGGCTGCTATGCCGCTGCCGGTGTGGCGCTGGCCTGGTGGCAATTTCGCCATATTCAGGACGCGATGTGGACCGGCGGCGTAGTGACTCTTCCGGGCTGGCGGGGAGCCGCCGCCAGTTCCCGGCCATCGCTGCGAATCCGGCGCCCTCTCGCCGCGCTGTTATGGAAAGAACTGCAATTGCAGCAGGTCGGTTTGGCGGCGATGGCCTGGCTATTGGTGCTGCACCTGGGGGTCGTGGCCCTGCGCAAGTACGGCCATTACCCAGGCGGCAGCGGCCTCCGTTCGGGTCTGGAGGTCTTTGGGGGTCTATGGTTGATTGTGCCGTTGCTGGCGGGCAGCCCAAGCGTGGCCGAGGAGCGCAAGCTCGGGGTCACCGCCGCCCATCTCTGCCTGCCTTTCTCCAGCCGCGTGCAATTCGCGATTAAACTGATGGTCGTGCTAATCCTCGGCGGACTCCTGAGCGCCTTCCTGCTTTGGTCAGTCGAGGGCATCGGCACGGCGATCGGCGCCGGCGGGGACATTGGCGGCATAAAAATTCCCACGAATGGGCGCGGATTAGCGATCTTGTCGTCGGCCTTTCTTGGCCTGGCGCTGATTGGGTTTTACGGCTCGACCCTGGCGCGGCATATCGTCCAGGCCTTGGCCATTGCGGTGCCGGCCGCTTTTGGCGTGTGGCTGCTCGCCCTGATTTGCCCCCGTCCGTTCGGACCGCTTGGCGTGGTCCTCTGGCAAGGTTTTCTGATGTACTACGTCGGCTTGCCGATACTGCTGGTGGCTTTCATTTGGCTCAGCTATGGCAACTTCAGGTGCGCCGCGGAAAGCTGGCAGCTTTGGCGCCGCAATCTCCTATCGTGGGCAGCCACGCTCGCATTGATCTGCCTTTCGACCGCCGCGTTCTACAATCGAGTGTGGGAATTGCTCATGCCCGCCGAGCCGGCGCGCGGCGCGGCCAGACTGGCCGGGCCGGCGGGCGCCAACCCTCCCCGGATGTTTTCTTATGGCGGCAGTGCTCTGGCTGCCCTGTTGCCCGACGGCAGGTTGTGGGTGGACCGCATCTGGCGTGACCCGGGCCGCCTCGTGCTGGCCGCCAGCCCCGACATTGGCATCCGGGTGGGCGGGAAATGGCTCAGTCTCAGCGGCAATCAAATTGTCCCCGGCTCGAACTGGGTGGAGGTGACCGCGAACTTTCGCGACACGGTTGCCATTCGCGCTGACGGCACGCTTTGGGTTTCGGAGACACCGCGGTCGCTTACTGTGGGCGAGCGCGAGGAACCGCCGCCGATCGAGCGCGGCGCACCGCTGGTCCAATTCGGACAGGAAACCAATTGGCAGAGTCTCGCCCGTGACGTCTCTTACGAAGTGTTCTCGGTAGTGTTGTTGAAGAAGGATGGCACCTTGTGGCGGTGGAACCCCAATCATCCGGTCTCGATGAAAGAATGGAAAGGCTTGCGCTCATTCGAGCCGCACCGTCTCGGGACGGACTCGGACTGGGCAAGACTTCAGGCTGTCGGGGGCGTCGTTTACTGCTGGAAACGCGACGGCCGGGCCTGGGGGCTTCATGCGCCGCCTCGAGACCCGGCCAAAGCCCGCGCCAGCACGGACCTGGTGGTGGATGCCGGACTGGCGCTCAAGCCCTTGCCTGCGCTCGATAACTTCAAATTCCGGAGCCTCGCCAGGTGCGGACCGTTGCACGTGGCGGTGCGCGAAGATGGAACGCTATGGGCCTGGGACATCCGCCCGACGCAAGGGGCTTGGGACGGAGACGCCTTTTCGCCCCGACCGCCGGCGCAAATTGGGCAAGAGACGGATTGGAGAATGGTGGCGGGGGAGTGGCGAGCGTTGGCCGCGCTGAAGACCGATGGGTCCCTTTGGGAATGGCATCCCAGCTACGACGAAATTAGAAATCTTGATTTGGCCAAAAACAGGCCGGTCCGGCTCGGCAATCATAATGATTGGGTTGCGCTCGGCGGCGCGCTGGGCCGCTGGGTCTCGCTCGCCGCCGATGGCAGTCTCTGGTGTTGGTGGTACCGGCCCCAGCTCGTCTATTACGGTGAATCCGACCAGCCCTTGCTGGCCCCCTCGAGAAGACCATCCAAAATCGAGAACATTCTGGGCGGCGTAAAGTAGGGGGGGCGTCCCGCCGGCGCTCTGTTGTAACGCGATATGCAACCAGACCCAACAATCGGACCCTTCTGTGGCAGCAACGGGCAGTCCAATGGGGCCTTGAACCGGATGGCGCGGGCGAAAGTGGACCGGTCCACGCGCGCGCGGGCCGGTCGAATCAATCGCCGATAGCCAATAGCCAATAGCCGACCGGTCCACGCGCGCCCGGGCGGGCAACTCCTGCTGGTGAGTCGATGATCAGAGAATTCAAACCTATTGCGTTGGCCTGCGGACTGCTGCTGCACGGCGCCGCCGACGGACTGGCCGGCGCCGAGGTCCGTGATGTTAAAAACCTGTTCGCTCTCGACGGGCGGGCCAGCATCTTGGAGGAGGCGCATTGTGGGATTGCCAATGGACGGATAACCGTGGGCATCCCCTTCAAAAAAACGGCGCGGCTGGAGGGCCTGTGGGCCCCGCCCTATGTGAGTTCGGATTTCCAATTGACAGTGAGCGTGATGGGAAAGGAAATTCCTGCTGCCCAGTTCACGTGGTGGCCGCACAAAGTCGTTCAGCAGGGCTCGCTCCAGGGCATCAAAGCCACCTCGCTCACAATCCTGCCCCCCGGCCACCGCGGCGGAGTCTTGGCTTTGACCCTCGAGAATACCACCGCTGAAACACGCGACCTGCCGCTTGGTTTCTCGGCAAAGGGAACCCTGGATCGCACTGAGGCCTGGGAATTCGCGGCGCCTTCGAGCGCGACACCCACTCGCTGGGCGACCAATGAAGCCGCCTTCGTCGCGCAGCAAGGAGATTTGGCAATCGTGCTGCATTGTCCCGGCGCCAGCCTGCGTTGGGACCCTGCCGCGGCACTCGGCCAAACGGTTGTTTCGCTGGCGCCAGGCGGCGGCGCAACGGTTCATTTGATTTTCACAATGGGTCCGCTGCCGGAAGCCATAGCGACCGGCAAGGCCCTGGCGGCGGCCCCGGCAAGGGTGATTCGTGAGGCCGAAGAGGAGCACTTTCGCCAGGTGCGGGCGCTCTTTGACAAGCTTCCCTGGCTCGAATCCACCAACGCGCCGCTGGCGCGATTTTACCAAAGGTCCCTGGTCCATTTGCTCCTGAACCGCTGGGAGGTGCCCGAATTTGCGCTCCACCCCTACTATGGCACGGGCAGCGTCAAGGGCGGATGCGTCGGCAATTACCTGTGGAATTTTGGCGAGGATTGGGAGATATTGCCGCTGTATGATCCCGAGGCCACCCGCGCCCATATTAGACAATTCCTCAAGATCGACCTCGCGGCCCATTTCGCGTTTAATCCCCTGACCGGCCAGGGCTTTGGCCCTTGGTACATGGTGAACCAAGAGAAGATTGTCGGGTTGATTTATTACTATGTCAAGAACACCGGCGACGCGGCCTTTCTCCAGGAGGTGGTCGAGGGCAAGACCATTCTCGACCATGCCCTTGCCCAAGCCACGGTCGGGGACAACCTCGCCCAACCCGTGGCCCTGATTGACTATGGGCCATCGAACAGCCACCTGGAACTGCGTCGAGGCTATCCCTACAACCACGTCATGCCGGACCTGAACGGCCGTCGCTATGCCACTTATCTGATGGCGAGTCAATTGGCCGAAGTGGCCGGCAAACCGGCGGTCGTTTTGCGGCAACGCGCCGAAACTCTCAAGACCGTGCTCAAACACCAATTGTGGAACCCCCAAACCCGCTGGTTCGATTTCCAGGATGCCCAGGGCCGCAAGGACACGCGCTACACCATTCAATTGTTCAAACTCTTCGGCAGCGGCGTCCTGGACCAGGAGGAAGAGTCCGGTTTGCTCAGCCACTTCAACCAAAGGGAGTTCCTCGGCCAATTCGGCCTGCATAGTCTGTCCAAGGCGGATGTGGCCTATGACCAGGTTGACATCGATAATGGTGGTGGCGGCAGTTGCACCGGTTTTCCGCCGCAAATTGCGGAACGTCTCTATAAGGCGGGACATGGCGCCGTGGCGGATGACCTGCTCCAACGCATCCTGTGGTGGGGGCAGCGGCTGCCTTACTGGGGCGATTCGCTGGTCGCCAACCAGCTCGACTATCGCAAAGACACTCCGCTGCAATGCGCCATTGACGGCGCTAGTGTGGCGCAGTGCCTTGTATTCGGCTTGTTCGGAATCGAGGCGCGCTTCGATGGGAGCCTGGTCATCCGTCCCCACTCAGCCGCATTTGACCCGCAGATCGAACTCAAAAGTTTGAAGCTGCGCGGAACGCTGTTGGATGTCTCTCTCAACAATGGTCATTTCCGCGTGAAGACCGCCCGCAACGAAGCCCAAGCCCTGCTCGGCGAAGCCATCGTCGTCCAGGACAAGGGGGCATCGCTCGCCGTGTGGCCAGGCCCATGATTGGTGGCGGCTGAACTTTCTTCCGGCGGGCCGACTGATTCTTCAAATCCTCATGCCCATGGAGGCAGAGCTTGGCCGCGTAAGGAGAGCAGGAGCAGAACTCCAAGCAGAACGGGCCGAAGTCCCGGTCCCGGCAGCAGGGCTTGACTATTTGGCAGTTTGGCCAAATATTCAAGGAGTTCGGGAAAGAATGCATGACCACGAAGACACAGGAACGGTTGCGGGCGCAGGCCAGGGTGCTCAAGGCGCTGGCGCATCCGACACGGCTGCTGCTGGTGGAGGAACTGGCCCGAAAGACCAAGTGCGTGTGCGAACTGACGGCTGCGGCGGGGCTGGACATTTCCACGGTGTCGAAGCACCTGGCGGTGCTCCGGCAGGCCGGGATCGTGGAGGATGAGAAGCGGGGGCTGCAGGTGTTCTATTCCCTGAAGACGCCGTGTGTGTTGAATTTCTTCGAGTGCGTGGAGTCGGTCCAGAAGTGCTCGCAATAGGAATCTGATCATGAAGCAATTGCTCATCCTGGGAACGGGCTGCGCGAAGTGCAGCAAGTTGTATCAACTGACGGAACAGGCGGCGCAAGAGCTCGGCCTGCAATACGAACTCGACAAGGTCACCAACCTTAAACAGATCCTGGCGCTCGGCGCGATGATGACGCCCGCGTTGGCCGTAAACGGCACCATCAAGGTCGCGGGCCGGGTGCCGTCGGTGGACGAGCTCAAGAAACTGCTGGGCTAAAGCCGGAGCTGCGCCGGCGCGTAGCGCCGGCGAGGAAAGGAACAGTTGTGCCAGACTACCTCGAAACCACGGCGGACAAGTTCACCTTCCGCGTGGCCACGGACCGGCTTTACACACCGCAAGGAGTCTGGGTTTTGCCTGACCCGGAAGCCCGCCGCGTCCGTATCGGCCTGGCCGACTATCCTCAGCAGCACAATGGGGATGTGGCCTTTGCCAACGTGAAAGCCGTTGGCACCCGACTGGCAGCCGGCGAGCAATTTGCCGAGCTCGAGACCATCAAAGCGACGGTCGAGCTGTCCGCGCCTATCAGCGGGACCATCGTCGAGGTCAACGCCGCGCTGGATACCGCCCCGGAGGCGATCAATCAGTCACCTTACGATGCCGGCTGGCTGGCGATCATCGAGCCGGCGGCCTGGGACACGGAACGCTCGAAGCTGCTCGCCGCCGCCGCGTATTTCTCGGTCATGCAAGCGCAGGTGCAGGAGGATTTGAAGAGCTTATGAAGCCTTCCAGAGAACTTGTGGTGGTCGTGCCGTGCAGCGGCATTGGCAAGCCGTTTGGCGCCGTGAGCCGGGAGGCGGCCTACGAACTGTGTGAAGAGCTGCGGCCCGAGAGCACCCAGTTGGTGGCGCTGGCCAAGTTGGTGCTGGGCGAGGCCGCGGCCCAGGAACTCATTGCGCAGCATCCGGCGGTGACCATTGATGGCTGCAAACAAATGTGCGCCGCCAGGATGGTCAAGCAAAGCGGCGGTACGGTGGCCCGCCAGGTGGCGGTGCTGGACGTATTCCGCCGCCACAAGGACCTCAAGCCCGAAGGCATCGCCGAGTTGAATGAGGGTGGACAGAGACTGGCCCGCGTGCTGGCCAAGGAAGTCGCTAAGAGCCTCGACGGCCGGGGCCAAGACGTGAAAGGAGCAAGCCATGTCTGATTTACTCGAACGCAAAGTCGGCATCGTCGCGTGTAGCGGCGAGGAACTGGCCGAAGGCACCGTGGCGCGGTTGGCCGCCCTGAAGGTGCTCCACGAGTTGCGCCCGCGGGACACGGTCACCATCTGCCTGCCGCTGTTTCTGGCCGGCGGCGCCGGCGACCGCGCCTTCGCCCGGCTGCATCCGACCATCACGGTGGACGGCTGCGACCTGCGCTGCGCCGCGCGCGGCACCGAGAAGTATTCCAGCAACCCCGCCGCCAGCCTGGTGGTCAACCAGGTTGTGGCCGAATGCGGGCTGGAGCGGCCCGAAGGCCGCCGGCGATTGAATGCCGCAGGGCAAAAGGCGGTGGAGGTCACGGCCGAACACCTGGCAGCGTTTGTGGACCAGGCGTTGGGCAAGGAAGCTGGGACCCCGCCAGAGGCCGAGGTTTCGGCGAGCGCGCCCCACAGGGACGAGCGAGAAGCCACCTGCGCGTGCGGTTCGGGCGTGGCGGTGACGAAGCTCTCCATTGATGGCCAAGTAGTAGAGTTGGTGGCGCTGCCGCTCATCTTCCGGCACTTCCGCGAAACGGGGCACGGGCAGGACGAGGAAGCGGCGCGCGAACTGTTCGAAACCGTGAAGATTTACAATGCTGTGGCGCCGGAGGCCGAGGCGAGCTGCCGCCAAGCGGTGCTGCGCGAGTATGCCGCCTACTGCCAAAAGGAGAAAAAACCATGAGCCGCACCGCGACCTACCACACCACGGTCCGTTGGACCGGGGAACACTGGGGCCATTTGGTGATGGGCAACGGGCCGGAGCTGAAGTTCTCGGCTCCGCCGGACGCGCACGGGCACGCCGGGGTGTTCACACCGGAGGACGCCTTCGTGGCGGCGGCCAATACCTGCGTGATGATGATGTTTATTTGGGCGACGGAGCGGTTCAAACTGAAGTTGCTCTCCTTTGAGTGCCGGACCGAGGGCACGAAACTCATCGAGCTTGACCGCACGGAGATTTTCACCCGGCTGAATTTCCGGCCGGTGATCCGCATCGCGGCGGGGGGCGAACCGCGGGCGGCCGTTGAAGCCCGGACCCGGCGCGCCCTCCAAGCGGCACAGAAATACAGCCTGGTGGCCAACTCCGTGAAGTCGGAAATTGTCGTGGAGCCAGAGATTATTATTGAAGCATGAAAGCCAGGGCCGCCGTCCCAGCCCGGCTCCCGAAGTCCGAGGTCTGAAGTCTGAACAAATCAAGAATGAGTCATCTGAACGAACCATGAACACAAAACGAATCGGCTTCATCGGCGGCGGGCGCATCACCCGCATCTTTCTCGAGGGCTGGAGGCGAGCGGAACAAGTGCCGGCCAGCATTACCGTGAGCGATCCGAACGCGGAGACGCTGACGAAACTGAAGGCGCGCTTCCCGGCCATCAACACCACACCGGACAACGCCCAAGCGGCGGCGGCAGACATCGTCTTCCTGGCGCTGCATCCGCCGGCAATGGCGGAAACGCTTTCAGCCATCAAAGGCGCGCTCAAGCCGGATTCACTGGTGGTTTCGCTCGCGCCGAAATCTACCGTGGCGAAGCTGAGCGGCTTGCTCGGCGGGTTTGCCCGCCTTGCCCGGGTGATTCCCAACGCCCCGTCGGTGATGGGCCTGGGCTTCAATCCGGTTAGCTTTGCCTCCGCGCTGCCGGCGGTTAGCAAACAAGAACTGACCAGCTTGCTCGCGCCCTTGGGCGAGTGCCCGGAAGTCGCCGAAGAAAAACTGGAAGGTTACGCCCTAGTCTCGGCGATGGGGCCGAGCTACCTGTGGTTCCAACTCCAGGCCTTGCGCGAAGTCGCGGCGGGTTTCGGCCTGAGTCAGGCGGAGATCGCGCCGGCCATGAAGCGCATGGTCTGCGGCGGCACGCGGACGTTGCTCGAATCGGGCCTGACGCCCGCCGAAGTGATGGACCTCATCCCGGTGAAACCGCTGGCGGAAATGGAGGCGCAAGTCAGCGAGATGTATCGCACGCGGCTGCCCAGAATCTACCAAAAGATCAAACCATGAGAACTCCAATGAAGATTGTCATCGTGGTCGCGCTTGGCGCGGCCGTCGCCGGGACAGTAGCCCTCAAGCAGGGCAAGGCGCCCGCTGAATCCAGGAACGCCGCCGCCGCGCCGACTCCTGGCAGCGCGCCGGCTGACAGCGGCCCCAGAGCCCCGCTCCCGCGCCTGGTGGACCTTGGCGCGGGCAAGTGCATCCCGTGCCGAAAAATGGCCCCGCTCCTCCAAGCATTGAAAAAGGAATACGCCGGGCGCATGGAGGTTGAGTTCATCGACGTTTGGAAGAACCCGGATGCCGGCAAGGCCTACGGAGTTGAGATGATTCCGACGCAGATTTTCTATGACGCCGGCGGCAAAGAATTGTTCCGGCACGTGGGCTTCTTCGGCAAGAAAGACATCCTGGCCAAGTGGAAGGAACTGGGGGTGGACCTCAAGGGCAAGGCCTCCGCCGGAGTCGTGCGGGGAACACCCGTGGCGGCCGATGCGCGCCCGCGCGACACCAAGTGAGATGAAGCTCGGCCGCCGCGCCCTCCTCATTGATGCTGCGGTCAGCGCTGAGGCGATGAGCTTGCACGCCGGACAAGGTCGGCGTCCGGCGTGCGCGGGCGGCTCGTGCTGTCCTCGGATGCCCGGCCTGAACCTGCCGGCAGCCACCCCTTGGCCGACGGTTGAAGCCACAAACGCAAAGCCAGAAGTGACGGCCAGCGAATCAATCACCAATCGCCAGCGATAATCATGGAACAACTCTTTACCCATCTCAGCCACGCTGTTGAAGGCGCGCCATTGCTGGCGCTGGGCGCGTCGGTCGTCTGGGGAATCCTGAGCATCATGCTCAGCCCCTGCCACCTGGCGAGCATTCCGCTGATTGTGGGTTTCATCAGCGGCCAGGGGCGGGTTTCCACCGCGCGGGCGGCGGGCATCGCGACGCTGTTCGCGGTGGGCATCCTCCTCACCATCGCGGCCGTCGGGGTGATCACGGCGGCGGCGGGCCGAATGATGGGCGACGTGGGCCGGTGGGGAAACTACTTTGTCGCCGCCATCTTCTTCCTCGTGGGGCTGCATTTGCTCGGCGTCATTCCCATGCCGTGGTCCGGTCCCGGCCAGGTGAACATGAAACGCAAGGGGCTGCTGGCGGCCTTCCTGCTGGGCCTCATCTTCGGCATCGCGCTGGGTCCCTGCACGTTTGCCTACATGGCGCCGATGCTGGCGGTGACCTTCAAGCTGGCGGCCACGAACTTCCTTTACGGCGCGTCGCTGCTGCTGGCCTATGGCCTCGGGCACTGCTCCGTCATCGTGCTGGCCGGCACGTTCACCGAAGTCGTCCAGCGCTTCCTGAACTGGAACGAGCAATCCAAAGGCGTGACGGTAGTGAAATGCATCTGCGGGGTGCTGGTGATCTTGGGTGGCGTGTGGCTCATCTACAGCGCGCCCTGAAACCGATAGCCGCCAATCAAGTTTAGAGATGAATCTCGGCGCATGGGAACCCGTCTAGCTCCGGCAGTAATCAAATCAGCAGCCATGAAGAACGCGATTTCCTCTTTGCTGACGGTGAACGGGTTGGTCTGTCAACTCGCTTTGGGCGCGATGGCGCACCCGATGGCTGGAAGCCGCACGCTCACCGTGAGCGCGTCTTTCCCCACCCATTTCCAGAGTCCCGAGGGTCAGCCGCTCCTGCTCATCGGCGATTACACCTGGGGCGCCTTCTCGGACGTGGACTATGATTACGCGGCGATGTTCGACTCGCTTCAGGCGCACGGACTGAACTTCGCCCGCGTCTGGCTCTGGTGGGGGTGCGAGCAGTTCCCACCCCCGGACGACAACCGGCACGTCGAGCCTTTCCTGCGCCCCGGACCCGGCCTGGCCAATGACGGGCGGCCCAAGTATGACCTCACCCGGTTCAACCCGGCGTTCTTTGAGCGGCTGCGGGGCTTTTGTGTGACGGCCCGCCGGCGCGGTGTGTTCCTTCAACTCATCACCATGGACGCCTGGATGCTGAAGCATCCGCAGCTCTGGAAACTACACGCCTTCCATCGCGACAACAACGTCAACGGGGTGGATGGCGATCCCCGAGGCACCGGCACGGGCACGGATGGCCAGCGCGGCTTCTGCTCGCTTGCCAACCCCAAAGCGCTGGAGGCGCAGCAGGCGTTCTTGCGCCGCGTGGTGGACGCCGTGAACGAGTTCGACAACGTCCTGTTCGAGATCGCCAACGAAAACTTCTACAACGAGCAGTGGGAATTGCGGCTGTGTGACTTCATCCGCGACTACGAGAAGACAAAGCCGAGGCGGCACCTGGTCATGCCCAAGGACCTGCTCAACCACAACAGCGTGGTGCAGACCTGGGACGTGCGGCGCGTCCACTCCGCGCTGCTGGACAAGCGCAGCCGCCGGCAACCGCTCATCTTCGACACGGACTGGACGATCAACCAAAACGACGACCAGGTGCGCCAGGCGATGTGGGCGGCGGTGCTCAGCGGCGGGCACTTCAATTACATGGACGATAGCTTTCAAACCGGCAGTGAACACCACGGCGATGTCCGCGGCAGCCGCCGCGCCAGCCTGCACCGGCAAATCGGCTACCTCGCGGCGTTCATGCGCCAGATGCGGTTCTGGCAAATGCTGCCGGACGATGCGCTGGTGAAGGCAGGGACCGCTTTCGCGATGGCTTCCGCCAATGAACTGGCGGCCTATCTGCCGACCGGCGGCAGTGTCACGCTCGACTTGTCCAGGCTCACAGGCCAACTGGAGGCGCGCTGGTTCAATCCATTGGAAGGCGCCTGGGGTGCGAAGTTCGCGGTGCAGGGCGGAGGGCGGCAGGAGTTCCAGTCGCCCGATCTCAACGATTGGGTCCTCCGCCTGACGAAACGGAGGGAATGAGGGCTGCGATTGATGCCGCAGATCCCCACGGTCGCTGTGGCGCCAAAGCGGCTGCACCGATCTGCAACATGCTGCGCCCGGCTGCCGTGGGCGCGGGAGTTGCCGCAGGCACCTGTAGCCTCCCGCACGATTTTTCTGCCTTAATCTTTCTGCCCCACCTGGTGTCTCCTGTACGCACCCCGCCGCGGTGGCGTGTCTCCGTCCGCCGGCCCAGGCACGGGCAAGACCTGCGTTACTGCTGCTGCTTGGCTGGAGCCTGAGGGCAGGAAAGGCGGACGGTATTGCATTCCTGATGATGTCACGGGCAAACAGGAAGGCCTGGGCGCCACTGACCGCGCCACCGGGGTAGCTTGTTGTGCTTGTCCAAATGCGGTATAGGTTGCGCGTGTCTTGCTTTGTTTGGAGCCGCGCCAGGCTGGGTGGGGTGCTGGGCCTATTAGCCTTTTGGCTGCCGGTCTATCCCGCCGGCGCTCAGACCAGCGACCATCCTGGCTCAAAGGCCTCGGCCGGCTCAGCCAGGGGGCCGGCGGCTGCCAGCGCCGCCAAGGGGGCCCACTTCGACAACGCAATAGCCAATAGCCGAGAGCCGATAGCCAATAGGGCTGCCAGCGCCGCCAAGGCGGCCCGCTTCGACAACCCAATAGCCAATAGGCGAGAGCCGATAGCCAATAGAGCTGCCAGCGCCGCCAAGGCGGCCCGCTTCGACAACGCAATAGCCAATAGCCGAGAGCCGATAGCCAATAGGGCTGCCAGCGCCGCCAAGGGGGCGCGCTTCGGCAACTGGGTCCAACTTCCAACGGCCATTCTCCCCTTGGGCGAGGCGGAATCGGAGCGGGGGGCGAACCGCCGGCTCTTGGAGAGGCGCGAGATTCCGGGACGGCGGTTGCCGGCGGTGGTGTTGTGGTCGGGATTGGACTCGCCGGAACTGGCGCAGCGGGCGGTGCCTCTGCCGGAAGCTAATACGCTGGCGCACCTCAACTATCAGCAGCGGCGCTTCGGGCGGCTGCAAGCGCCCGATGGCCGCCAGGTGCGGTTCAATCCCGAGGTGGTCCTGGTCAAGTTCCGGGCGCTGGCGCAGGTGGCGGCGCTGGGGCTGGAGCCGGGGCGGGAATTGGCGGCGGCGCGGGCCCTGGCGGCGCGACCGGACGTTGACTTTGCCGAGTTGGATATATTCGAGCGGCGGGCCTTTTGGCCCGACGATCCCCTGATTACCAACCAATGGCACCATCAAGTCATCGGCAGTTACGCCGCCTGGGACTGGAGCCTGGGCCAGGCCTTCGTCCGCATCGCCATCGTGGATACGCCCTTTCAGATGGATCACCCGGACCTGGCGCCGCACACCGCCAGCGGCTGGGATGTGGTGGCCAACGAGCCGGTGACGGCCAGCAGCGGCATTGAGCACTCGACGCTCGGGGCCGGCCTGGCCGCCGCGGTGATTGACAACGGGCTGGGCGTGGCGGGGGCCAGCAATTGCCAGGTTCTGCCCATCAACATCAATGGCGCCCTCAGCGAGATGTACAACGCGGTCATCTGGGCCGCCGACCACGGGGTGCGCGTGGTGAATATCAGTTGGACCGGCGGCGACAGTGACACTTTGAATGCCGCCGGCTCTTACTTGAAAACCAACGCCCTGGGCATCCTCGCCATGCCCGGCGGCAACCTGGGCGCCACTCCCTATGTCACCAACCAGCCCGACATTTACTGCATCTCGATGACTGATCGCTACGATAACATGCAGTCCCTGGCTGGTCCCCAGGTGGATTTTGCCGCGCCGGGCTGGGGCGTTTATTCCACGACCACCAACAACGGCTATGCCTTTTGCTCCGGCACCAGTTTTTCCACGCCCCTTTTTTGCGGCGTCGTGGCGGTGCTCTTGAGCATCAACCCGACGCTCGGCCCCGAGGACGTGATTGCCATCCTCAAGCGCACTGCCCTCGACAAAGGGCCGCCGGGCTGGGATATGTGGTTTGGGTGGGGCAGAATTGATTTTGGCGCGGCCGCGGCGGCCGCCGCGGCGACCTTGCCGCGCATCGACGGCGTGGTCTGGACCAACCACCAGGTCGTTATTTCCACCAGCCTCAACCCGGGTTTGACCTGCTCGCTCTGGCGCTCGGCCACGCTGCCAGCCGCCCAATGGATGCCGGTGACCAACGCCGTCGTGTCCACCAACGGGCCCCAGGTGCTCTTGCTCGACCCAACGCCGCCGGCGGGCGGGCAGGAGTTTTACCGCCTGGGAGCAAGGCGATGAGCGGGGCCAAGCTCAAAGTCCGAACTCCGGGGCCTGTTGGCCGTGGGAATTTGTGGTGGTTCCTTCATTGAGGCACCGGGCAACTCGTAGCGCGCACGGTCACAAACTGCCCTTTCGCGCTCCGCACAATCCTTTCAGGTCGAGGTTTTTTCTCTTGACCTTGCGGCCTGGTCTGTGCGATGAGTCCTGTAAAATTCGGCGAGTTATGCAAAAGCGAGTTTCGGGCTGGCGCACTTCCATCCTGGCAGGCGTCGTAATCCCCTTCGTTATACAGGCACTGGCACCGGTGTCCCCCGCGGCGGCGGGCTGCCTTCCGCCGCCGGCGGGCCTGATCGGCTGGTGGGCGGCCAATGGCGACGCCAGCGACGTGCTGGGCATCCACAACGGTTCACTCCAGGGGGGCGTGGCCTTCACCGCCGGAGAATCAGGCTCGGCCTTTGAGTTCGACGGCACCAACAGCTTCGTGCAAATCGCCGATGCGCCGGAACTGAGCCCGCAGGTCGGGCCAACCGGTGAACTGACGCTCGAGGCCTGGGTGAAGATTCTCCGGTTGCCGCGATATGACCCTGCCACTAGCCAGCCCAATCGGGCCATCGCCGTCAAAGGCTCCCCGGGCCAGTGGGAATACGGCCTTTATATCACGACCAATGCGCTGCCTGCTTTTGGTGTCTGGCAAGCCAACGGCAACGGCTATGCGGGCGCCATCGGCAATGCGCTCAGCACCAATGTCTGGCACCACCTGGCGGGGGTGTTGAAGAAGGGCCAGTTTGGGCGCATTTACGTGGACGGCCAGTTGGCGGCCGAGGACACGAGTTTTTCCGGGGATACGTCGGACGGGAGTTCCCCGTTGTATCTCGGGCGTCGGGGGGACGGCCAGTTCTTTGACGGCCAGGTGGACGAAGTCTCGCTGTATGGCCGGGCCTTGGCGGCCTCGGAGATTAGCGCCATTTTCAACGCCGGGGCGGCGGGCAAATGCGCCGTGCTGGCGGGGGCGAGCGTGCCTTACTTCACCGATTTCGAGGCGGGCGCCGGGCCGGAGTGGATGCAGCCGTTGACCGACAACTCGGAGTCGCTGGGCTTTACGCGGTTCAGCGGGCGGTTCAACAACGGGTTCCAGATGGTGACGCTGACCAACCTGGTGCCCGGCCAGGCCTACACGGTGGGGTTTGACCTTTACCTGATTGATAGCTGGGACGGCAACGGAGACGGGGACTATTTCAACGTGAACATCAACGGGACGCAACTGTTCCACCAGACTTTCAGCAATTACAACGGCAATCCCCCCAACAGCCCGCAAAGCTATCCCGGACAACCGGACGAAGGCCGGGCCAATTTCGGATTCAACCCGAGCTGGGTGGATGCGATCTATCGCAACGTGGAAATCCCGTTCATCGCCTCGAACGCCATCGTCCAGGTGTCCTTTGGCGGCCAGGGCCTGGAGGACATGAACAACGAATCCTGGGGCCTTGACAACGTGGGCGTCCGGCTGACCTCGGGCCTGACCAACACCTTTATCCGCTCGACGACTTTGCCGCCGGCCGGCACCACCAACAGCCTGGCCATCGACAGCTTCATCATTGCCGCCAACTGGCCGCTCCTGGCCTCGACGGCCACGAATCCCGCCAACTTTGTCCTCACCGAAACCGGCTCCGGCTTGACCTATCCGCTGGTCCCGACGCTGCCCGGGGCCGGCGGGCGCTCGGTGGCCCTGGCCCTGGCCAACCAGCCGCTCCAGCCCGGCCATTACGTCTTCCAGACCACCACGGCACTCCAGGACACAAACGCGAACCCCGTGCCGGTGTTCACGCGCGGTTTCTACCTCGTCAATCCCCTCCTTGGCAGCCTCGAAACGCCCGCCAACGATCTCCTCTCCGGCGCCACGCCTTTGCCGACGACCGAATCACCGGTGGGCAGCAGGTTTTTTACGGCCTTTGCCGTCGGCCTCTTCGCCTCGACGAGCGACGTGGATTACTGGCGCTTCGATGCCGAGGCCGGCGATGTCGTCACCGTGCGGCTGGAGAGCGAATCCCAGGGGGTGTATCCGCACTTGCGGTTGCGCAACGCTTCGGACCAGGACCTCACGGCGGCGGACGGCGACTACGGCGGGGCCGTCCAGATTCAGGATTTCACCATCAGCGCGCCCGGCACCTACTATCTCCGGGCCTGGAGCGCCAACAACCGCTCGCGCTACTGGATGCGCCTGGACCAGTCGCGCGGGCCGCAGATGGAGAGCGAAGACAACGGCTCGCAAGGCAACGCCAATCCCATCAATTTCACGATCAGCCCGGGCCTCTATCAGGGGCAAGTCGTCGGCGCGCTGCCGGCGGCGGACTCCGCGGGTGATTTCTGGCGGCTCGGCAACCTCAACATCGGCAATGTCATCAGCGCCACGGCCCTGTTCCCCACCGGCTCGACCCTGACCGCCAGCCAGATTATCCTCAGTGTGCAAATTGACGGCAACGCGGCGGCCCTGGTGACCAACCTGACCGGCAACCTGAGCTTCAATGTCCCTTCCAACGGCCTCTATTACCTCCACGTCGAGACCGCCAACCGGAATCTGCGCGCGCAGTATCTGCTCAATGTCGCCGTGAGCGACACGGTTCCGCCCGTGATTACCGGCCTCACCTTGCCCGGCGAGGGCACGACCACGACCACCATCATCGACCGTGTGACGCTCAGCTTCTCGGAGGACATCAATGCGCTGGCCATCAGCAACTCCGCCAACTACGAGTTGCGCGGCGCCGGTCCCGACGGTCTTTTCGGCACCAGCGACGACAGCCTCTACACGGTCGCCACCACGGGTTATTCCAGCGGGTTGAGTGCGGCTTACACGATTGCCGATGGGCCGTTGCAGCCGGGCGCTTACCGCTTCACGGTCGGCACCAACCTCACGGATCGCGCCGGCAACAAGATGGCCGCTCCCTTCGTGCGGAACTTCACCGTGGCCAACCTGCCGGGATATGTGTTGGAGAATCGCAACAACGACGCCGCTGGCCTGGCTACGCCGCTGAGCTTCACCCCCGGCACCAATGACGGCACGATCGGATGGATCAGCAATATCGGCGTTCCGTCCGGCCCCCAGGGCATTGCCGCGGGGCACTTCAACCACCATGCCAACCTGGACCTCGCGACCGCAAACTGGAATGGCGGCAATGTCTCCGTCCTGACCAACAACGGCCAGGGCGTCTTCGGGGTGCTGACCAATATCGCCACTGGCGGGGGTGCGGTGGGTCTGGGACTGGCCGACTTCAACAACGACGGCCTGCTGGACATCGCGGTGGCCAATTACAACGCCGGTACGGTCACCGTCTTGCTGGGCAACGCCGACGGGACGTTCCAGATCAAGACCAACATTGGCGGTTTCTCCGGCCCTTATTACCTGGTGGCGGCCGATCTCGACGGGGACGGCAAGATTGACCTGGCCGTTCCCAACGCCAATAGCGGCACGGTCAGCGTCCTGCTCGGAAACGGGGATGGCACTTTCCAGACGGCCAGCAATTACACTACGGGCAGCAGTGCCATGACCGTTGCCGTGGGCGATCTCAATGGCGATGGCAAGCCGGACCTGGCCGTGGCCAATGCCGGCAGTGCCACCATCAGCGTCCTGACCAACCTCGGCCACGGCACTTTCCAGCTCCTTACGAATATCGCGGTCGGCCCCAATCCGCGCGGGGTTGCCATCGGCGACGTCACCGGCGACGGCGTCCCTGACCTGGTCGTTCTCCAATCCGGCGACAATTCGGTGGGTGTGCTGGCCGGCAACGGCAACGGCAGCTTCGGGCCGCGGCGGAACTATTATACGGGCACCCAGAACGCCTACCAGGTGCTCCTGGCGGACCTCAATGGCGATGGACGCGCTGACCTCGTCGTGCCCGGCTATGGAAACAATGTGGTTGGCATCCTCCTGAACAATGGCAACGGCATCTTCACCAACCTTTACACTTACGGCATAGGCGGGAATCCCATTGGCGTTGCCGCCGGGGACTTCAACCAGGACGGACGCACGGACCTCGCTTTTGAGCATTACTACGGCAATTATGTCTCCGTTTGGGCGGGCAATCCCACGGACACCCTGCCGGAAGACCCGCCGGGCAGCGGACTGCGGACGGCCGTCGCCCGCGGCACGCGCTCGAACTCGGGCGATGCTGACTACTACCAGTTCTCCGGCAATGCCGGCGACCAGGTCATCCTGGCGGTGGATGTGCCGGGCAACCCAGGGGGCAGCGGCCTGTACTACCAGTTGCTCATGCCGGACGGCTCCCAACTCACCAGTTTTTATCCCAACAGCAGCGGTTGGGGCCAAAGCGGCGTCGTCACCCTGCCTCAGACGGGCACTTATTTTGTGCGCGTCAGTTCCTGGTACGACTACCAGGGCGAGTACCGGGTGCGGGTGACCCTGGCCCGGCCGCCGCTGCAACTGAATGGCGAGGGCAACACCTCCCTGGCCCAGGCCAACCCGGTCACCTTCAACCGCGTGGGCAACCATCTGCAGGCGGCGGTGGCCGGCTACGTGAGCGTGGGCAACGGGGGCGGGGATTTCTACAGCCTGGGCTATCTGGCCGGCGGGGCGACCCTGAACCTCAGTGTCCGCGAACCCGCCTCCAGCGGCACGGCCGAAGTCCTGTGGGTCTATAACGCCTCGGGCGTCCTGATGACCAACAGCCTGGCCGGCGCCACCAACCTCGCCTTCACCTTGCCAGTCGGCCAAGCCGGCCTGTATTATGTCCAGGTCACGGCCGCCCCGGCCGGCTTCGCTGGAAACCCCGAGACGGTCGTCCGGCTCAGCGGCGGCAGCGATTATCTGAGCCTGGGCAATTGGTTCAACTACCAGACCTTTACGCTCTCGATGTGGGTCGATCCCGGCCCGTCGCAGAACGCCTGGGCCGATCTCCTCGACGATAACCACCAAGGCGGCGCCAACTGGGTGATCGAGCAGAACGGCTCCACGGCCAATCAGTACTACTGGTTTGCGGCGGACGGCAGCACCAACCTGCTCTTTAACCTGGCGCCCAACACCTGGCAGCACCTGGACATCACCCGCGATGCGACCAACATCAACCGGGTTTATATCAACGGCCTGCTGGCCGGCCAGTCCCCCGGCTCCGGCCAGATCAATTATGACGGCAACCAGTTCCTGCGCATCGGCGCCTGGGGCGGGGGCGGGCGCAACTGGAGGGGTTTGTTCGATGAATTGCGGGTCTGGAACCGGGCGCTCTCGCAGCCCGAAATCATCGCCGGCCTCACCGGCAGTCTGACAGGCCATGAACCGGACCTGGCTGGCTATTGGCCCTTGGACGAGGGGTTCGGCACGAACTCTGCGGACCTCAGCCCCTCCAATCATCCCGCCTTGTTTGTCAATGGCCCGGCCTGGGCTTTCGTGGGGTCCACCAATGCCCAGGCGGCCGGGTTGGTGGCGCAATACGTCTTGACCTTCGACCTGACCAATCCGACGCCGCCGGCCATCACCGCGGTGACCCTCCCGCCGGACAGTTCCACCACCACCAACATCCTCACCAGCTTCACCGTGGGCTTCAGCCAGGACATGGATGCGAGGTTCAGCACGCTCGGCCGGAATGTGTATCGCTTCAACGGCCACTCCTACTTGCTCACCGATTATGCCACGACCTGGGGCAACGCCGAGGCGCTGGCAGTTTCCCTGGGCGGCCACCTCGCCTCCATTACCAATGCCGCGGAGAACAGTTGGATCAGCCAGCAATTCAGCGGCTATGGCGACCTGTGGATCGGACTCAACGCCCTGCTCTCGGCAGGGACGTTCGTGTGGACCAGCGGCGCGCCGTTCACTTACAGCAACTGGGCGAGCGGTGAACCCAATAACTATTACGGCTATGAACCCGCCGTCAAAATGTATGGCAACGGCAACGGCGCCTGGGCTGACCTCAATCCCAACACCAGCCTGCGCGGCGTCATGGAAGTCACCAGCACCAGCGACGCGGACGGCGACGGACTGGTGGACAGCCTCGATCCGTATCCGAACGATCCCCTCAACGCCTTCGATTTGCGCGCGGCGGGCCCCGATGGTGTGTTCGACACCGCCGACGACATCGTGTATCACATTTACACTACAGGTTATTCCGGCGGACTCTCCGCGGCGTTCGCGATTGCCGACGGACCGCTGGAACCGGGCGGCTACCGTTTCAAAGTGACCACTTCGCTGACGGATCGCTTCGGCAATCCGCTGCCGGCCCCCTACCTCCGTTACTTCACCGTCGCCGCCGTGAGCGGGTTGGTGGAAGAAAACCGCCGGGGCGCCGGCGGCACTTCCTCCACCTCGTTGAGCCTCAGCCCGGGCAATCAACTGGATGGCTCTTTCTCGGCCGGCGCCAGCGCCGGCGCCGGCTCCAATCCTTACTTCATCGTGCAGGGCTTTTTCAAGGGCGACACCAACCTGGACCTGGTCACCGCCAACCTCAGCAGCGGCAACATCACGGTGTTCCGCGGGGACGGCGCCGGCAACTTCCAGGCCGCCACGAACATCCCCACCGGCAACGGCCCCATCTCGCTGGCCTTGGGCAATTTCAACTCGGATACAAACCTCGACCTGGCGGTGGCCAACTACTACGGCAACACCGTCAGCATCCTGCTCGGCGACGGCGCCGGCTCTTTCAGTGTCTTCACGAACTATTCCGGCTTCTCCAACCCAAGGAACCTGGCGACCGCCGACCTGAACAAGGACGGCAAGCTGGACCTGGTGGTGCCCAACAGCGGCAGCAGCACCATCACCGTGCTCTTCGGCAATGGCGATGGGACCTTCCAGGGCGCGACCAACTACACCGTCGGCAGTTCGCCGCAGACGGTGGCGGTCGGCGATCTCAACGGCGATGGCCAGCCCGACCTGGTTACCGCCGACTACAACAGTTCCACGCTCAGCATCTTGCTGGGCAGCGCCGGCGGCACTTTCCAATTGACGACCAATTACGCCACCCCGAGCAACCCGCGCTATGTCGCCCTGGGCGATGTCAATGGCGATGGCCGCCCGGACCTCATCGCCGTGAGCGGCGGCTATCTCAGTGTGTTCCTGGGCAACGGCGACGGCACGTTCCAGCCGCGAACCGATTACAGCCTGGGCGGCGGGGACTGCTATCAAGTGACGCTGGCTGACCTCAATGGAGACGGGATGCTCGACGCGGTGATCGCCAATTTCGCTTACAGCCGCCTGAGCACACTGCTCAACAACGGCGACGGCACTTTCGGCCCGCCCATTTCTTACGGCCTCGCCGGCAGCCCAATCAGCGCGACCGTGGGCGACTTCAACCATGATGGACGCCTGGACATCGCCACGGCGAATTACTATGGCAACAACATCTCCATCCTGCTGGGCAACAATTCGCAGACCCTGACTCTGGACCCCGCCGGCACCGGCCTGCGCATCGGCGGCGGCCGCGGCAACCTGGCCGACAGCGGTGATTTGGATTATTGGAGTTTCAGCGCCCAGACCGGCGACCGCTTGTTCATTGCCGCGCAAAACCCGGGCGACCCCGGCAGCTCCCAGTTGCTCTACCGGATTTACAACCCGGATTGGAGCCAATTGGGCTATTTCTACACCGACGGCAACGGGCGTGGGCAGGTAAGCCTCACGGTGCCCGCTTCCGGCACCTACACGATTCGGGTCGAGCCCAGTTATTATCAATATTACGGCGAGTACCGCTTCCGGGTGACGCTGGCCCGCCCGCCAGTGCAGTTGGAAGTCGAGGACAACAGCAGCCTCGCCAACGCCAACGCCCCGGCGCTGACGGTCGCGGGCGGACGGCGGGTTGCCACCGTGCTCGGATACTTCAGCACGGCCGATGTCAACGGCGATTACTACCAGCTCGGCAACCTCGCCGTCGGGACCCAGATCAGCCTCAGCGAATCCCAGCCCGCCAGCAGTTCCTTGGCCCCGCAGTTGGAGCTCTACAATGCCGCCGGCGTATTGGTGACCAATGGCTGGCCCGGGCAGACCAATCTGGTCTATACGATCGGCCCGGGCAACGGCGGCGCCTACTACGCCCATATCGTCTCGCAGGCTTACCTCGAACGCACTCCCGCCATCACGAACGCCCTCTACTTCAACGGTGCCAACAACTATATCAACGTGGGCAACTGGTCCCCGGGTCCCCAGTGGAGCATCCAGGCCTGGGTGATGCCCGTTTCGCTGCCGGGTGGACGTCATGCCATTGCCGGGAGTATGGGGGGATGCCTGGACTGGGCGATCGTCCTGCAGGATGGCAAGCTCGGCTTGGCCATCCGCCCACCCGGCGGGTGCAACATTACTTATACCTCTCCCGGCACGGTCACGCCGGGAAGCTGGTACCACGTGGCCGGCGTCTCGGACGGGACCAATAGTTATCTCTATGTCAACGGCGTCCTGGCCGCGTCGGGCGCGGTGGACCCGAATTACACTCTCTACAGCGGGGGCACCTGGATTGGCGGGGATATCTGCTGCGGCGAATACTTCCCTGGGTTCATCCAGGATGTTTCCATCTGGAACCGGGCGTTGTCGGCGGGCGAAGTGGCCGGCTACATGGCCAGTAGCCCCTCGGGTAGCGAGGCCGGCCTCTCCGGCTACTGGCGGTTGCTGGACGGCGCAGGGACGACCGTCCCCGACCTGACGACCAACGGCCACAACGGCACGCTCGTCAATGGCCCGGCCTGGTCGCTGCTCAGCCCGCTGGGCACCATCCCCTACGGAATTTTCCAACAATACCTGCTCGGCATTAGCCTGCTCAACACGATCCCGCCCCAGATCGTGGCCGTCAGCTTGCCGGCCGAGGGCACCACCTCCTCCAACCTCCTGGACAACTTCGCGATCACTTTCTCGGAGGATATGGGGGCTGGGACGGTAACCAACTCAGCCAATTACGAAATGCGCTGCGCCGGCGCGGACAATCTCCTGGGCACGGCTGACGATGTGCTCTACACGGTGGTCAACTTGCCGGCCTACACCGCGGGTACGGGCGCCTCGTACGCGGTCACCGACGGCCCCCTGCAGCCAGGACTCTACCGGTTCACTATTAAGACCAATCTCACCGATCCCGTTGGCACGTTCCTCCCAGCCCCTTATGTTCGCAACTTCGCGGTCGCCAATATTCCTGGTTTTGTCCTCGAAAAGCGGTTCGACAATTCGGCGGCGCTGGCTACCACCCTCAGCCTCAACCGGACCAACCGCGCCGATGGCTCCTTCCACGGCGGCGCGAGCCTGGCTGTGAGCGGCGGCCCTGAGCACCTCGCCGCGGGCCGGCTCAATGCGGACACCAACCTGGACCTCGCGGTCGCGCTCTGGAGCAGCGGCAGCGTGGCCATCTTGCTGGGCAATGGCGACGGGACTTTCCAGGTCAAGACCAATTACGCCACTGGCAACAACGCTTTGAGCGTGGCCCTGGGCAATTTCAACGCGGATACAAATCTCGACCTGGCGGTGGCCAACTACGGCGCCAATACCGTCACCATCCTGCTCGGCAACGGGGACGGCACCTTCCAGGTCCTCAGCAACTACAACGTCGGCGCCAATCCCTACGGGGTCGTGACCGGCGACTTCAATCACGATGGCAAGACGGACCTGGCCGTGGCCAACTACTCGGGTGGCTCGAGCGGCACCGTGAGCATCCTCTTGGGCAACGGCGACGGCACCTTCCAGCCGGCGGTCAATTATCCCGTCGGCCACGGCCCGCTCCATGTTGCCGTGGGCGACGTCAATGGCGACGGCAAGCCCGATCTGGTGGTGGCCAACTACTATGACGACAATGTGAGCGTGCTCTTCGGCAATGGCGACGGCACGTTCGCTCCCGCCGTGAGCGTCGCCGCCGGTTATCAGCCGCGCGCGGTTGTCCTGGCGGATCTGAACAAAGACGGCAAACTGGACCTGGCCGTCTTCAACGGCGGGGACAACACCGTGAGCGTCATGTTCGGCAATGGGGACGGCTCGTTCCAACCGCGTATCAATTATCCCACCAGCACGTCGGACGGAGTCGAAATGGCGGCCGCCGACGTCGACGGCGACGGCTGGCCCGACCTCGTCGTCAACGGCTACAACAATGGCGCCGTCAACGTTCTGCTCAACCGGGGCGACGGCACGCTGCTCTCGCCCTCCGTCTATTCCCTGGGCGCCCGCCTGGTGGGCCTGGCGATCGCCGACTTTAACAACGACGGCCGGCTCGACCTGGCGGTCGCCAGCGACAACGGCAACTTTGTCTCCGTGCTGCTGGGCAACGACACCCAACCGCTGCCGTCAGATGCCGCCACCGGCCTGCGCATTACGGCCGGCCGCGGCGACCTCCTCAACGGTTCGCAAAGCGATTACTGGAGCTTTGACGCGCTGGCGGGCGACCGGGTCTATATCGCTTGCGAGAACCCCGGCAACCCCGGCGGCTCCGCCTTGCAGTTCGTGCTCTTCAGGCCGGACGGCAGCCAATGGGCTAATTTCGTTCCTGATTACAATGGGCGCGGTCAGTGGAGCGGCATTGCACCCGCTACCGGGGCCTACACCCTGCGCATCGACCCCTACTACCAGTACGCGGGCGAGTACCGCTTCCGCGTCACGCTGGCCTCGCCGCCGGTTCAGGTCGAATCTGAAAACAACGATAGCATTGGCAGCGCCAACAGCCTGACCTTCGCCTTGAGCGCCGGCCACCGCCAGGCCACCGTCCTGGGCTACATCGGCTCCGCCGATGGCGGCGACTTCTTCGGCCTCGGCTATCTGTCTTCCAACAGCGTCGTTACGCTGAATTTGCAGCAGCCTGCCAGCAGCGGGTTTGCCGACGTGCTCGAGGTCTATAACTCTGCCGGCACGCTCCTGGCGGGCTCGGCCATGGGCGCGACTAATCTGACCTACACCGTTTCCGCCGGCCGTGATGACGCTTACTATGCCCGTGTGCGCGCCGTCTCCGGGATGCTGCCGCCCTCACCGCCGCACCCGACGGGCAGTCCGACCACGCTCTTTTACGGCGGGGGCAATGCCTATTCCGAAGCCCCGCTCGCGGTTCCCGCTTCCGCGCTGGCCGTCAGCTTGTGGTTCCGTACCTCCGATCCTTCTGCCGCCTTGTTCTCCGTCTCCGATGGCGGGGGCGGCCATGACCGCCACATTTATCTGAATGGGGGAAACATTTATACCCGCATCTATAGCGCTGGCACGGTCGGCTCCACGGGCCTGAACCTCGCCGACGGCGCCTGGCACTATGTGGTCCTCACTTACGGCAGCGCCATCGGCGGCAACCAAACTTATGTCGATGGCGTCCCGGTCGCTTCCGGCACCAAGGCCAGTTCCGATTTCACGTCCAACAATCGCGTGCGCTTCGGTTATTCGCAGGATGCCCCGCACAATTACCTGGTTGGATACCTGGACGAGGTCCGGATCTGGAATTACGCCTTTGCGGCCGCCGATGTGCTCAGCAATATGACGAAGAGCCTGACCGGGTCCGAGGCCGGTCTGCTCGGCTACTGGCGCTTCAACGAGGGCGCCGGCCTGGTTTCGTTCGACCGCACGACCAACGCGAATAACGCCACTCTCCTCAACGGCCCGGTCTGGGCGCCCGCGGTCAACTACGGGTTTAGCAGCCCCGGCATCTTTGCTCAGTATCTCCTGAGTATGGACACCGTTGACACTGTGCCGCCGGCGATTGCCTCGGTGACGCTCCCGGCGGCCGGTTCCACCAACCTGGGCCTCCTGGACCACTTCACCCTCGGCCTCAGTAAGAGCGTGGACCCAGCCCTCAATGCCTTGAACCGCTATGTCCGGCTCGCGAACGGCCATGCTTATACGGTCACCGATTCGACCATGAGCTGGTACAACGCCGAGACCCAGGCCCGGACGCTGGGCGGACATCTGGCCACCATCAACGATGCCGCCGAGAACGCCTGGGTGCTGGCCAACTTCGGCGCCTTGGGCAACCTCTGGCTGGGCCTGACCGACGAGGCGCAGAAGGGCCTCTTCCTCTGGGCCAGCGGCGACCCCGTGGCCTACACCAATTGGAGCGGGGGCGCGCCCATCAATTCTGACAACCGCGATTACACCTATATGAAGAATGACGGCACCTGGGCCAATGAGCATGCCTACACCACCTATCGCGGGGTGATCGAGGTGGGCGGCCCCGATGCCGACGGCGACGGCCTCCCGGACACCCTCGATCCCTTCCCCAGCGATCCCTACAACGTATTCGATCTCCGCGCGGCCGGCCCGGATGGCCTCTTTGACACCCCGGATGATCAGATTTATCACCTGACCCACGACAACTACACCGGCGGCCTTTCGCTCAACTTCGCCCTCAGCGATGGTCCACTCCAGCCGGGATATTACCGGTTTATGGTCACCACCTCGCTGCGAGATTTGTCCGGCAATCCCATGGCCGCTCCGTTCATCCAGTACTTCGCCGTGGGCAATGTGCCCGGTTACGTGATGGCCGGGCGCACCAACAACTCGCCGGCCGCCGCCACGCCGCTGCCCCTGGCCGAGGACCCCCCCGGGGTGAAGACCGTGGCCGCGCGCGGCAATCTCTTCAACGGCGCTGGGACCGATTACTGGAGCTTCGGGGGGACCAACGGAGATTTGTTCAATCTGGCCACCTTCGTCCCAGGCTCCCCGGGCGGCAGCGGGTTGCACTACCAGGTCTTCAAACCGGACGGCTCGGTGCTGATTGACCTATATCCTTCCTATTACGGCGACGCCCAGAGCGCGGTCTTTACGCTGCCCGCCACCGGCGCCTACCTGGTGGCGGTTTCCCCTTACTACTCATACGCCGGTGAATACCGCTTCCGCATCACTAGCGCCACGCCGCCGCTCCAGATGGAGTCCGAAGACAATGGCTCGATCCCCAACGCGGACGTGCTCGCCTTCAATGTGGTTAGCAACACCCAATCCGCCAGCATCGTCGGCAACATCCGCACCGCCGGCGATTTGGATTATTTCAACCTCGGCACCGTGAGCAACGGCTACAGCATTTTCCTTAGTGTCCGGCTGCCGGCCAGCAGCGCCCTGGCGCCGGTGGTCAGCGTCTATGACGCCGCCGGCGTTTATCAAGAGCCGGCCCCGGGCAGCCAGCCCCAATCGGGTCTCGCCAACGTGCCCGTCACGGCCACGGGCACCTACTACGCAGTGGTGCGGGCTGGCAACGGCACTGGCGGGCTTAAGGATCAGTACGTCTTGGATGTCAACATTGTGCCGACCGGCAGCCTGAACTTCCCGAACCTGGTGGCCTCTCCCATCATCCTCCCGGCTGGCCTGGGCATTCTCAGCGGGCAGCCCATTACCTATTCGTTCACCGTGCAGAACTTCGGCCCGGTCGCCACCGCCGTGGCCAACTGGCTCGACCGCGCGGTCCTGTCCACCGACCAAACCCTTGGCAACGCCGACGACATCCCCCTGGGCCTGTTCCCGCACAGCGGCCTGCTCGACCCCGGGGCCAGCTATTCCGTCACGAACACCTTCCCGCTGCCGGACGGCATCAGCGGTGATTTCTACATCATCGTCCAGGCCGATGCCGGCGATGCGGTCAATGAGTACCTGTTTGCCGGCAACAAAACCGCCGTCTCCACTAACACCTTTCATGTCAGCCTCGCCCCGTACCCGGATTTGACCGTCGAGGGCCTCCACGTGACGGGTCCCGACAGCCAGGGCAATTGGACGATTGCCTGGAACACGGCCAATCGCGGCAACGGCCCGACGCCGGGGCCATTCTCGGAGCGCCTGAGCGTGCGCAATCAAACCACGGGCATTTCGCTCGTCAACACCCAGCAGGTGGTGACGAACATCCTGGCGCCGAACGACGTGCTGCCTCACCTCCAGAGCCTCCTGGCGACCAACGCCGGGGTCTATCAGGTGCAGGTCACGACCGATGCCGGGAACAGCTTTTTCGAGGACAACACCAACGGCCCGGCGGCCGCCCTGGCCAACAACACGGCCCCCCCGACCAGTTTCCAGATCGTGGCCACCTACAATGTCTCGCTGCAAAGCAGCCCGGCCGGGGCGGGCACGTTGAGCGGGGCCGGCAGCTACACTTCAGGCTCTGCGGTCACCGTCACGGCCACGCCCAACACCAACTCCCTGCCGTATCAGTTTGTGAACTGGACCGAGGGCGGCGCCTTCGAAAGCGCCAGCGCCAGCTACGCCTTCCTCATTGCGCGCGACCGCGCGCTGGTGGCCAACTTTACGCTGCCGACCTTCCTCATCGCGGCTTCCAACAACCCGCCGGCCGGCGGCACCGTCAGCGGCCAGGGTTCCTTCTTCTATGGCGCGACCAATGTGCTGGCCGCCAACGCCAACTTCGGCTATCGCTTCACCAACTGGACGGAAAACGGCAGTGTCATCGCCACCACGCCCTGGCTGACCAACATCGTGACCAGCAACCGTTTCGTGGTGGCCAATTACGTCGAAGCCAACACCATCCACGTCGTGACCACCGGGACCTCCCCGACGAACCTGGCGGCCGTCAGCGGCGCCGGCTCTTACACCAACGGCCAGACCGCCGCCATCAGCGCCCCGCTCTCCGTGACCAACCCGCCCAACATTTACAACTTCCGCCAGTTCCGGTTAAACGGGACCTTGGCCGGTGCCAGCGCCAGTTTCAGCAAGACTTTCTCGACGCTGGACCCGACCAACATGCAGTACCTCGCCTTCTACGACGCGGTCAGCATCCTGCCCCTCATCACCAATGTCGCCGCCAATTATCCCGGCCTGGTGCCGGCCACGACCAACTTCCTCCTGACCTTGCAGTTCAACCGCAGCATGAACACCAACTTCACCCCGCTGGTCGTGCTGACTAATCCGGCGGCCCCAGCCCAGGCCGTCGTCCCGCCGGGCGGCGCCTGGAACGCGACCGCCGTTTCCAACGATACCTTCAGGCCGCCGCCGATCACCTTTGCCACCGGCATGGACGGGACCAACAGCCTCTTGGTCTCGCTGGCGCGGGATTTGAACGGCAATCAGCTCACGCCGACCAACGTGGCCGCCTTCACGGTCGATGTCACCCCGCCGCCCAACCCGGTGCTGGCCCTCTCGGCCTCCAACACCTCCTCGGCCACGGTGAGTTGGGCGAGCTATTCCCCGCCCTCGGACCTCAACGGCTTCCGGGCCTACCTGAGCACCAACAGCTTCACCTCCGTCACCGGCCTGACGGCAGTCTCTTCCCTTGGTTTCGGGGCGCGCAGCTTCACTTACTACGGACTGTCACTGGACCGGCCCTATTACGTCGCCATCGTGGCGGTCGATAACGCGGGCAACGCCAATCCGGCGGTGGCCTCCCTGGCCTTCACCCTGCCGACCTCTTTGCCGCCGCCCGTGCTGGTGCAAGTGACCGCGGTCGGCTCATCCTCGGCCGGCCTCTCCTGGAACAGCTACGATACCTCCCTGCTGCTCGGCTTTGCCGGCTTCCAGCTCTACTACGAAACCACGAACTTCACCTCCGTGACCGGCCACGCGCTCAAGCAAACCCTCGGCCCCAGCGCCCGGTCCGTCCAAATCGATAACCTTGATCGCACCAGGACTTACTATTTCGCGGTCGTCGGCTTCAACGGCAACAACGCGTTTAATCCCAATGTGACCACGGCGTCGTGGTCTGATCCTTACGCCGGCTCGCTGGCCCTGAGCACCACCATCGGCGGGGCGGGCCAGGGCACGGTGGACATTCTCCAAAGCATTACGGTGGTTAGCAACGCGGTGCTGACCATACCGCCCGGCACCAGGCTGCGCTTCGCCCCGGGGACGAGCCTCACCATCCAGCAGGGCGCCCTCAATGCCAACGGCACACCGCTGGACCCAATCGTCTTTACTTCGGCCAACGACCAGCCCGGCCTCACACCCGCTGCGGGTGACTGGAATGGGGTCTTCCTGGGCGGCGGCGCCGGCTCCTCGGTACTCCGCCATGTCTTCGTGAACTACGGCGCGGGCCTCACCTTGAGCAACTGCGCGCCGACGGTGGACGCCTTCACGGCGAGCTTCAACACCCCGGCCGGGCTGACCTTGACCAACGGCGCCCTCCTGAACACGACCAACGCCTTGCTTACCCTAAATGGCATTGGAGCTCAGCAACTCGGCTCAGGCCAGTTGGGCCTGCATAACTCCGTCATCAGGAACAATGGCACCAACGCCCTGGCCTTGGGCGGTCTCACCCTGAGCGCCACTGGCAACTGGTGGGGCAGCGCCACCCCGGCGGACATCGACGCCCTCTTGCAGGGAGCGGTCGACCGGTCTTTGTTCCTCACCGGCGAACCGCTGCTCACCCCGGCCATCGGCACGGTCAATAACGTCACCCAGGTCGGCAGCCAGTCGGTCAACCTCCGCCTCGCCTGCCGCACTGCCGATGGGATGCGGCTGAGCGAAGACTCCACGTTCGCGGCCGTCTTCTTCGCGCCCTTCGCCCCCGCCACCGCCTTCCAGCTTAGCAATGGCGGCGGCCAGAAGACCGTTTTTGCCCAGTTCCGAAGCATCACGGGCCAGACCAGCGCGCCGGTGGCGGTCACCGTCACCTACATCACCGCCGGCCCGACCATCACCGCCTTCAACGTCTTTGAGGGCGAGGTCTTCTCCCGGCCGCTCAACGTGACGGGCAGCGCCTCCGCCCCGCTGGGTATGGCCGCGCTCGAATTCTACGTGGACGGCCTGGGCCAGGCGACCAACAGCGGCGCCAACTTCTCGCTCTGGTTCGATATGCGGAATCTGAGCAGCGCGGTCCATCGCGTCAAACTGCTCGCCCGCGACAACAGCGGCAATTTCTCGACCCTCGAACACAATGTCGTGGTTGCCCCAACGCCGCCGCCGGCGCCGGTCATCACTGCGCCCGCCGCTGACCTCATCGTGAATTCAAACTCCATCTCGCTCAGCGGCACCGCCGAGCCTTTCATCCCACTGCGCCTCTTCCGCTCCGGCTCGCTGGCCGGCACGACCAATGCCGCGGCGGATGGCTCCTTCGGCTTCCCTGCCGTGGCGCTGGTGGAGGGGGCCAACTCCTTCACGGTCCTGGCCGTTGATGCCTTGGGCAGCGCCACTTCGCCCGCGCGCAACGTCTCGCTCGACACCATGCCGCCGGCCCAGCCTATCATGGACGCGCCAAACTATGTCCCGGGGCTGGGCCTGACGCTGCAATGGCACTTTGCCGCTACCGGCAAGCGGGCTTCAACCTTCCAGGTTTTCTGGAGCACCGCCCCGCTCACCAATATCACCCAGGCCAGCGGCGCCTCATTGCCGGTGTCGAGCTCCGCGGTCACCGTCCAGGGCCTGGCTACCGCCAACTACTACTTCTACGTGGTGGGCTTTGACGCCCTGGGCAACCAAAGCCCGCTGTCCGCGCCCCTCCAGTACTACTTTGACGCCGTGCCGCCCGCCTTCAGCGTCTCTTTCAGCAAGGCCTCTCCCGTGGGGGTCGGCCCCGTCCACGTCACGCTCAGCGCCTCCAAAGCCCTCAACGGCCCGCCCTTGATGACCGTGGCGCCCGCTGGCAACCCGCCCTCGCTGTTGCCGCTGACCAACACCGCCTTGAATACTTACGAAAGCGAGCTCAACGTCACCGCCCTGCTGCCTTCCGGCCCGGTGCGGTTGAGCGTCTCGGCCGTCGATCTGGCCGGCAATCCCTTCAATGGCGCGCCCTCCGGGCCGCCATTGGTGATTGATGTGACCCCGCCTGCCGGCGTAATCAGTACCGCCCCCTTGCCGCCGGTGCAGACCACCAATTCGACCAACGTGGCCGTGGGCCTGCAACTGACCAAGCCTCCGGCCGCAGGCACCACTCCAACCATCGGCTTCGGGCCGCCCACCGGGAGTCCAGTGCCCGTGACCATGAGCGGCACGGGCACCAACTGGGCCGGCACCCTCACCCTCACCCCGGCCATGGGCTCCGGCATCGGCCACTTCACCTTGACCGTCACCGACAGCCTCAACAATGTCGGCCACAGCATCAACTCGGGCAGCGACCTGGAGCTTTACAATACCGCCCTGCCGACGCCGCCGGGCCAACCGGTCCATTTCGAGGCCACGAGCCTCGCTGCCGGCCGGGTGCTGCTGACCTGGTCCAATGTGCCGACCGCCGAGATTTACCGGGTCTATTCCCAGCCGGGCACCAATTACCTGCTCACGCCGACCAACCTGGTGGCCGACAATGTGTCCTCAAACAGCTACATCGACCTGCCTGCCGCCGATGGCTATTACCTCTACGCGGTTACCGCTTTGCGCCGCGGCGCCGAGGGCACCAACTCCATTGTCCGCGTCGCCCTGTCCGACCGGACGCCGCCGCCGGCCCCAACCAACGTGGTCGTGCAACTGGCGGCCGCCGGTTTGCAGATCACCTGGCAGCCGGGCGCCGGCCAACCCCCTGACCATTACAACGTCTATCGCAATGGCGCGCTCCTCCGCACGGTCAGCACCCAGGCGCCCGTCCTGGATAATCCCCCGCGCGGGGTGATGAGTTACGTGGTCTCGGCCGCCGATGCCTTGGGCAACGAGGCCATGAGCGACCCGGTGACGTTCCTGGCGCTCGTCGGCGCCGTCAACAATCTGCAACTCCTGGCGACCCAGGGCCAGGCGTCCGCCTTGACCTGGACTTCGGCGGACACGACGGCCGTTGGGTTCAATGTCTATCGCAACGGCCTCAAGCAGAACACCTCGCCGCTGGCAGCAACCAGCTTCACGGACAGCTTCCCGCTGGGGGCCCTGCCCGTCACTTACGCCGTCACGGCGGTCAATTCGACCAACGCGGAAAGCGCCGCCCGCTCGCTCACCGTCTTTCCCCTCGGCCTGGCACTCTCCGTCAACGGCGGCACCAACCCGCCCATGACCACCTACTTCGACGATTACCGCGTGGCGGTGTCCAACCTGGCCACCTCGGCCGCGTTCCCGCTCCAACAGGTTGAAATCCAGCGGCTCGTGCCGGGGGCCAATCCCTACAACCTCGTCCAGGCCGTAGGGACTACTGTTGGCATCGGCAATTGGTACGGCGCCGACCTGCCCGTGCCCGGCTGCTCGATCACCGCCCCGCAGTCGGTGCGCTTGCGGGCCGTGCAGCAGACCGACGCCGAAGGCAGCAGCGTTATCTATCAGCAAGTGTTCTCGTTCCCGACGGTGCAGACTCCGGCGTCGATGGTGGACCTGAGCGCCAATCAATTGCCGCTGGCCGGGGGGCTGAATCCGTTCAATCTGCGGGTTTATAACCGCGGCTACGAGCCGATGTATCTGGCCACCACCCGCGCCAACGGCTCGCAACCCGGCGACCTCTATGTCTCGGTTCTCAATCAGCAAGGCCAGGAGGTCAGCCGCACGCCGCTCAACGCGGCGCCGCCAGGCATCACCTTCGCTAACGGCGTCGGTTATGTCATCGTGCCGCCGGGCGGTTCCACCAACCTGACCGTGCCGGCGGTCTTGGTGCCGGCCTCGCTGGCGAGCAATACCGTGACCTTCCAGGCCGTGGCCAGCGCCATCTACGACCGGGCCACGGCCAGCGGCCAGCAACAGGCCGGCCCGCTGGCGGGCAGTATGCAGTCGGCCTTGTCTGTGGCCCCGTACTACGCCACCGCGCAGACCGACAAGGCCGGCTACAGCAATGATCAGCCGATCCTCATCAGCGGCCAGGCCCTGGACAGCCAGACCGGCCAGCCGGTGCCCAACGTGCCGCTGCAAATCGGTTTTGCCACTCGCGGCTATCACTGGTCGGTCACCGTCACCAACGACAGCAGCGGCAACTACGCCTACACCTTCAACCCGCCCCTGGGCCTGGCCGGCACCCTGATGATCTGGGCCGCCCATCCCTCGGTGGTTGACCAGCTCAACCAGGTGCAGGTCACCATCTACCGCTTCTATGCCGCGCCCGCGACCGGTGACATCCGCATGTCCAAGAATGACTCCCTCCAGTTCAATATCACCCTCATCAACCCGGGCGATGTCCCGCTGACCGGGTTCACCGTCGGCTTTCAGGCCTACCAGATGCAGGGGACCAACCAGGTGGCAATCTCCACCCTCCACGGCACGGGCTTGATCGACCCCAGCTTCACCGTCGCTGCCGGCCAGCGCCAGACCGTCACCCTCCAACTCACTTCCGAGGCCAACGCGCCCGACAACGCCATCGGCGTGTTCACCCTCACCTCGGCTCAGGGCGCCGCGGCGACCTTCACCGGCAACGTCACCTTGCTGCCGGCCGTGCCGATCATCACCGTGCTCCAGCCCGACATCGGTTATGTGGAAGTGAGCCTGGATCGTGGCTCGCTCAAGAGCCAGCAGGTTACGGTCCAGAATGGCGGCCTCAAGGACCTCCAGGGCGTCACCATCATCCCGCCCACCAATATCACCTGGATGATCGTCAATCTGCCGGCTGCTCCGGACGGCAGCATCCACCTGCCGGACCTGGCGGTGGGCCAATCCAATTCGTTCACCGTCGTGTTCACGCCCCCGACCAATACCCCCCTCGCCTTCTACCAGGACAAACTGACCATCCAAGGCACCAATGCCCAGGCGACCTTCGACGTGCGCCTCTACGCCAGAGTCACTTCTTCCCAAGTGGGCGCGGTCCAGTTCTACGTCGAGGACATGCTGACCCTGCCGGTGCCCAATGCCACCGTTAATCTGCGCAATACCGCCTTGCAGGTCGAATTGCCCCCGGTCCAGACCGACATCAACGGCCTGGTCACCGTCACCAACCTCCAGGAGGGCGATTGGTCCTGGCAAATCGTCGCCTCCGGCTACTCCGCCATCATGGGCGTGGCCACCGTCATCGCGGACCAGACCATCAACGTCGCCCCGCCCGCCACGCGCCTCGCCAGGAGCCTGGTGACCGTCAACTTCACGGTCACGCCCGTGCCGTACACGGATCGCTACGAAATTACCATCGAACAGACCTTTGAAACCCATGTCCCCGCTCCCGTGCTCGTGGTCGACCCTGCTTATACGAGCTTCGATGAAGTCAAACCCGGCTTCGAGGCCAACTTCATTGTTACCGCATACAATCACGGTCTCATCGCGTTGCGCGATGTTGCGATTACCGGCTCTGACGTCAACGGGGGGCGATTGACCCCGCTGATCGATTACCTGCCGCTCCTCTTGCCCGAGCAGTCGGTGGAGATTCCCTTCCGGGCCACTTACAGCGGCACGAACGGCGGCGGGGGCCTGGAGTTGCGGCAGGGCGGTCCGTGCGATCCCGGCTTTAACGCCGCCGACTGCCTCACCGGCAGCCTCGTGGCCACCGCCTGCGGCCTCCTGGATTTGATCGCGATTTTCAAGGGCGTTTCTGACTGCCCGAATACACGCGAACTCTTCTATACCGCCGCCGGCCTCCTGGTGGGCTACACCTTCTTCATGGCGGTCTTCGGTACTTTGGGGGTGGCGACGGGGGGACTCTTGGGCTCGGCCGTGAGCATGTTCGCCGGCGCCTTCGGCTGCCTGGCCCAGTGGCTTGCAGGCTTTTTCGCCGGTGGTGGGGCAGGAGGAACCAGCGGCGGTGGCGGCCCGGCGGCCGTTAATAACTATGACCTTGCTCCGGCAGGCTGCTTCGCCGCCGAAACCCGCGTCTTGCTGGCCGATGGCCGATTTAAGACCATTGACCAGGTGCAGCCTGGCGACGTGGTCAGGTCCGGGACCGGCCGCGCTCACGTGGCCACGGTCTCGGAAATCCATGCGCGCAAGACCAGGCAAGCTCGCGAAATCCGCTTCCACCTGCCGGGTGACTCGGAGCCGCAGGTCCTCCGGACGACGGACGAGCATTTCTTCTGGGTGGACGGCAAAGGCTGGAAGATGGCCTCCCAGTTGGCGGTGGGCGACTGGCTCTTCGACGACCACGACCAGCGCCTCCAAATCACCGCCAACCAGCGGCTGGGCGGCCCGCTGGAGGTCTATACTTTCAAGCTCCGTGGCGACATGGCCTTCTACGCCAACGGTGTCCTGGTGCACGACCTTTGCGGTTCCTGGACTCCGGATGGGCCGGTCATAACCGAGTGGAGCCGGACGATCCGGCTGCCCGCTCATGTCAAAGCTTCCCAATAAGGAGACTCCCATGCGCCAATTCATTTCAGTTCAATCTGCGGCGACCGTAGTGCAGCCGGCACGAAGCTTTGCCGCCGTCCCCGTCAAGAGTCTTCAGAGCGGCGCCCCGGCCCCGGCCGTTCAGCCGCCCGAAGGTTTCGGATTTCGGACTTCGGTTTTCCCGGCGCCGCGCCCTGCGCCCCACGGCCCGCGTCTGCTGCTGGGCCTCCTTCTCCTGGCGGCCCTCTGGCCCGCCGCCACCCTTGCCCAGCAGCAGTTCCAGGGTGTGTGCGCCCCCGTCAAAATCATCATCGCCCAGGAACTGACCCTCGAACGCATCGGCTTCGATGCCCGGCTGGAAGTCTCCAACAATGACGGGACCGATCCGATTACCGACTTCTCCGCCAACCTCTCTTTCGAGAACCCGCTGCTCACCACCAACGGTGTGGTCAACGACGCCTCCTCGCTCTTCTTTGTGCGGCAGCCGACCTTTGAGAGCATCAACTCGGTCGGCGGCGACGGGGTCATCGCCGCCACGACCAAAGCTATCGTCCACTGGTTCATCATCCCCAAGATCAGCGCCGGCGGCTCCTCGCCGGATGGCGTTCGCTACATGGTGGGCTGCCAACTGGCGGGCAAAATCCGCGGTCTGGCTATCCCCGCCAGCGTCATGTTCGCCCTTCCGGCCCAGATCTATGTGAAACCCGAGGCCCAACTCGAAATCACCTACTTCCAGCCCCGCGACGTCCAGGGCGACGACCCCTTTACCCCGGAAGTCGAAAGCCCGGTGCCCTTCACCCTGGGCGTCCTGGTCAAGAACTCCGGCTATGGTCTGGCCCATAAAGTCAACATCAACTCCCAACAGCCCAAGATCGTCGAGAATGTCCAGCACCTCCTGCTCATTGCCCAGTTGCTTGGCGCCCGCGTCAACGATTCGCCCCTCGACACCGCCAGCCTCAATGTGAACCTCGGCGACATCCCCCCCGGCCAGACCCGCAAAGGGGCCTGGGATATGATTGTCTCGCTCTCCGGCGAGTTCATCGAGTTCAAGGCCTCTTACACCCATTCCTCCGATCTCGGCGGGCAGGAGACCTCGATCATCAAGTCCCTCAATGCCTTCTTCATCGCCCATGAAGTCCTGGACGACCAGCCGGGCCGCGACAACGTCAAGGACTTCCTGGCCGACATCAACACCAACGATACCGTGGTCATTCCCACCGCCATCTATGAGAGCGAAGGCGACATCCTGCCGGTGAACCTCCTCACCAACGCCGCCGTCGTGGGCTCGGCCGGCCCCGGGGGCAGTTTCCAGGTGACCCTCACCGCCGACAAAACCGGCTGGGGTTTTATCCAGCTCCCTGACCCCGGGCAGGCCAAACTGCCCATCGCCAGCGTCCTGCGCTCCGACGGCAAGATTCTCAACACGAACAATTACTGGACCAACTACCGCTACACGCAGGTGGGCAACATTCGCGAGAATTACCTGAACATCCTCGATCTCGTCGCCCTCAACGATTACACCTATACAGTTACTTACGCTCAGACCCTGGTCGACACCAACCCGCCCGTGACCACCATGCACTTTGTCGGCCCGGTCACCCAGGCCGCCGGCAAGTACTACATCACCCCCGACACCCAAATCTATTTCATCGCCGCCGATGCCAGCCCGGTGAGCATGTTTTACAGCCTGACCAATGGCCCCTTCCTGCCGGCCCTGCCCTTCTCGCTCGCCTACCCGGGGCAATACCAGGTGGTGTTCTATTCGGTGGACTCGTCCAGCAATCGGGAGGCCAACAATACCAACATTGTCGTGGTGTCCGGCAGCGGGTCGCTGGATTTTGCCACTGTGGGCACGATCACCCAGCCGCTCTTTGTGGCGGGCGACGCCCTTTCCATCCGGCCGGTGAACGCGCCGCTCGCCTTCGCGGCCCTGAGCGACCCGAGCCAGGTCGACGCGCGCATCGAGGTGTTTCAGGGGGTGGTCGGCTGGGCGACGGTAGCGGGGGTGCCCTCGTCGCCCACGGCGCAGACCAGTGCCACGCTCACGGTCGGGGGCAATTATGTGGATTACTTCAAATACAGCCTCAATGGGGGCGCCTGGAGCGCCGAGTTGCCGGTGAGCACGTCCATTAGCCTGTCGGGCCTGGGCCCGGGGTCCTATACGGTATCGGTGCTCGGCCGCTCGCAGTATGGGAGTTATCTGGATGCGTCGAATGCCGTGGCGGTCAGTTGGGTGGTCGACCCGGCCGCTCCGCCCACCCGCATCACCGGCACGCCGGCCACGCCCAGCCGGGTGCGCCAGGTCTCGCTGAACGTCGCGGGGGCGGGCGTGACCGCTTTCCGGTGGACGACCAACAGCGGCTATTACCGCGCCGAAGCCCCGGCCCCGGCGACCGTGCCGCTGGCCATCAGTTCCTCCTCCGCCCAGGCGCTGACCTTCTCCGTGCTGGGCAAGACCAATGGCGTCTATCAGCCGACCAATACGCCCTCCAGCGTAAGCTGGACTTTCGACCCGCTCTTCTGCTACGCCCAGCCGAACCTGACCCTTGTGCGGAGCCTGACGCAAACCAACATCGGCACGGCCACTCAGACCTTCGCCTGGGACGGTCGCAGCGACGCCGGCACCCCGCTGCCGCCCGGGTGGTACACCCTGCGGCTGACGCTCCAAGACCAGTTGGGGCAGACCAACTTTGCCACGCGCTTGGTGCAAGTGGGCAGTCTGTCCGGCAGCGCGGCGGCGCTGGCCGACGTGACCCGCGGGCCGAAGAACCCCCACGCGCGCGGCCATTGGGCGGTTTGGCAGGACCAGAGCGACGGCGGCTTCGAAATCTATGCCCAGGACCTGAGTACAAACGGGCCAATCATCAAGGTGACCAATACGCCCTTGAGCCAGGAAAACCCGCGGACCGACGGTCGCTATGTCGTGTGGCAAGGGCGCCAGACCAACGGCAACTGGGACATTTTCCTCAAGGACCTGGCCAGCGGCGCGCCCGCCCAGGGGCTGACCGCCACGCTCGCTTTGGACGAAGTCAACCCGGCCATCGATTGGCCGTGGGTGGTCTGGCAGCGCCGGGCCGTCGCCAATGCCAGCGTCCCGTGGCAACTGTTCGCCACCAACCTCCAGAGTGGCGCCGGTCTCAGGGTCTGGCCTTCCACGCAGGACCAATTGGACCCGGAGGTGCAGGCCGGCCGGGTGGTCTGGCAGGACTGGCGGGACGTGGGGCCCGGCGAGATTTATTATGCCAACCTCGAGACCGGACAGCAGTTGCGGATTACGACCAATACCTTCGGCCAGTATCATCCGGCGCTCTATGAAAACTGGATCGTCTGGCAGGACACCCGCAACGGGCAAGTCGACCTCTACGGCTTCGACCTCCTGCGCAAGGCCGAAGTGCAGATCACCGGCACGGCCGAGAACGAGACCCGTCCCTACCTGGACGGGCCGTGGCTGGTCTGTCTGGAAGACTCGCTGGGGCCGCTGACGGCCAATTTGCGGCTGGTGCACCTGCCCAGCCTCGGGGCGGTGCCGCTCACGCGCACGACCACGCTCAAGGACCGCCCAGCGCTGGCGGCCGGCAAGGTGTTGTGGCTGGACACCAGCAACAATCTGGCGAGCGTCCAGGCGGCGGACCTGCCGTCCCTGCAAGCCGTCTTCCAAAACCGGAACGCCGTGGTGGTGACCCCGGCCATGGCCGCTTACCAGCAGAACGCCTACACCCTGTTGACGCTCTGGAACGCCCAAGCGGGGGTGCAGGAACTGACCCACTACACCACCCTGGTGCCGCAGGTGGTCAGCGAAACGGCGCGCTGGACCAATGGCGCGCCGTCGGGGCCGAACTTCGCCCTGGCTGCGGCTGACTTTTTGTGGATCAAGTTTGCCGACCGGCGGGTGCTGGACCTGGGCTTGAACTCGGCCGGACCGGTTAACCTGGTCGCCGGCGCCAACGTGCTGAGCTATGCCGGTTTCCCCAGCCAATACTCCGCCTACCAGTTGCTCACGCAACTCGGCTTGGCCAACGCAGCCGGGGTGCGCCGGCTCGATTCCGAATCGGGCCGCTGGGTGGTCGCCGAGGTCATTGACGGCAAGCTGGTGGGCGTGGATTTCCCCATCCCGCGCGTCGCCGTGCTCCTGCTTGACCTGCCCAACCCTGTCTCCAATTTCAAGCCGCAATGAACCCATGAAAATATCTATCGTCAAAACCTCCCCGCGCGACGGCCGCGCCACCCTCCGGGCACGGACGCCCTTGGGATTTCGGAGTTCGGATTTCAGGTTCTCCCGCTGCCGGCGCCGCCCGTCCGCCTGGCTCTGCGCGTCGCTGCTCGCGTTCGGCACCGCCGCCCTGGCCATCTCGCCCGCCCAGTTGCAGCAGAAGCTCGCCGCCCGGGAGAAGCTCACCGTCATTGACGTGCGCCCGACCGCGCTCTTCCAGCAGAGCCATATTCCCAACGCGATCAGCATCCCGGCCAGCCTCGCCGCCCAGAAGCAATTGCCTCTGCTGGGCCAGGTCGTCGTCTATGACGGAGGTTTGGAGGCCGACACCGCCCAAGCCGCCGCCGCCGCGCTGAACCAGAAGCCGGGCATCTCGGCCCAGGTGCTCGAGGGCGGTTTTGCCGCCTGGGAAACGGCCCAGGCGGCCACCACCGAGGCCGGTGGCTTGCAGCGCGAGCGAGTCCCGTCAATCACTTACGACCGCCTCAAAAAGATGCCAGGGCCGGACCTGGTGCTGGTGGATTTGCGCCAGGGTGCGGCCGGCCCCATGGCCCAAGCGAAGCTCAAGACGGCCAGCCTGCCGCTCACCGACCTCAAAGCCGAGTTCCCCAACGCCCGGGTGACCCATTCGCCTTTCGATGCGGCCGCGGGGCCCAAACCCAACCTGGCGGGTGCCGGCCAGCAACCCCCCTTGTTGGTCTTGATCGACAGCGGTGATGGCGCCGCCGAACGGATGGCGCGCATTCTCAAAGCCAATGGCAACAAGCGCTTCGTGGTGCTCATTGGCGGCGAGGCGATCCTGGCGCGCAAAGGCCAGCCGGGCCTGCAGCGCGCCGCCTCCACCTTCAGTGTTCAAAAACCCGCCGGCGCCGGCCTGACTAATACCAATAGGTGAGCCTATGTTCACATTCATGCGACTAACCCGAATACTCCACACTGGCGAGGCTGGAGCGCCGGCTTCCAGCCGGCTTTGGCAGTTCGGATGCCCAAAGCCGGCAAGAGACCGGCGCTCCGGCCTGTCGGCCTTCCATGCGAGGTGTGAAATGTTCTGGCTAACCACCACTGCCTTTCGCCCTGCCCCAGGTGGGGCGAGGCCCCTGCCGAGCCCAAGCCCTCGCTTGCTTCTCGCCGCCTTGCTTTTAGCAGCCTGGCTTCCCCTGGCGCGGGCGGACCTCATCACCAATGTCATGCCCGTCAACGTCACGCCTTCGAGCTTCTCCATCCTCTGGCGGGCGGGCGCCTCCACGCCTTCGATGGCCGTCTTCGCCGATGCCAACGGGACGACCAACCTGGCGGGTAAACTGGGCATCGAAGCCTTCCCGCTGCACACGGGCAACCCCAGTCTGCCGGCGGGCTACGACCGCCGTCAGAGCCAGGCGCTGTTGCGCCAGCAGACCCAGGGCCACGGCCTGATGCTCATGCGGGTCAGCGGTTGCCGCCCGGGCACGACCTATTATTACCGGTTGACTTCCACGCCCGCCGGCCTGAGCCCGGTCGTCTATCCGCCCTCGGGTCCGCTGCCCAGCGTGACGACCGGTTTGGAAAACAGCTTTGTCATCAACGACCAGCAACTCATCATTGACGTGCCGGGCCTGGATACGTCGGGCTGCATTGTGACCCTGTCCAATGCCGCCGCCCCCTTCTGCCTGGCCGCCGTAGTGGGAGACGGGGCCGGCACCAACCAGGCCTTCTTCAACCTCAATGACCTCCTGGCGGCTGCGGGCGCGGGCAACTTCACGCCGCTGGGGTCGCAGTTGTTCGCGGCTGACATCCTCGAGGCCAATGGCCAGGCCGACACCTTCGGGCAGGTCACCGTAACCTTCGGCGCCAACCTCACCACCGCCGCGGGCAATGGCCTTGCGACCGGTTACGAATTTGTCTTGGCGGGCCTGGGTTCGGCCATCCTGCAAACCGGCCAGAGCACCAATGTCGTCGTCAGCTTCGATTCGAGCACCAACATCGTGGATTTGAGCCTGGCCCTGGACGTGCCCCCGGGCCATCTGACGAACCTGGTGCTGCAAGGCTTGGCCCCCGAAATCGATCCGCTCTCGGCTACGGTCACGCTGCAGGGCGGCGAGCGGGTGCTGCTGCACTTGGCGACGCGCTCAGGCCAGTTCATGACGGGCTCGGAACAGGTTGCCCAATTGGCCTTCACTGCCATTGCCGGCGCGCACTCGGCCTTTGTGCCCCTGACCCTGCGGCAGATCACCGCCACCAAGGCCGGGGCAGTCCTGGCGACCAATCTCCTCGGTCAGTCCGGCCGGGCGGTGGTGATTGGGCCGGAGGCCCTGCTGGAGGGCCGCCTGGGGGCCCGCGGCGCACGCAGCCTGAACCTCTACGCCAAGCCCTTTGCCAGCTACGCCCTGGAATACACCACCAACTTCAAAGCCCCGGTCGTTTGGACCCGGCTGCCGCGCCCCATTGCCACGACTTCCATGCTCTCGCTAGTCTCAGGGCTGGATGCCCGGCAGAACCGTATCTTCTACCGCGCGGTCGAGTTTGTTACCGACCCGCCCATCTTGGAAGCAATGCTCAACCCCGATGGGACCCGCGCCCTGGCGCTATTTGGCAAGCCGGGGTATCAGTACACCGTCCTATACAGCACCGATCTCTCTAACATTGCCGGCTGGTACCCGCTGGTCAGCCTCACTTTCACCGGTTCTGCCTGGACGGTAAATCTGGACAACACTAACGCACCCATTTTCTATCGCCTCCAACGGCACTGAGCCTGGCTGCCGGACGGACTTGCCCGCGCAAGGCGCAATGGGCGCAACCCGAAGCAGCGCCCGCGCCCAGGCCCGGCCGCCGGCCAAGCTGGTCCAGCGTAACCAGACCGGCCACTACTTCAGCCCTTGGGCAGCGCGCACGGCGCCCTCGACCAGCACACTCCCCAGCGTCTCGCCGTAAAAACTCATGCTGGCCTCGTAACCGCCCCGCCGATACTCCTCGGCCGGCAAAGCGTAACTGACCCATTCGTCCGCCAGTCCGCCGATCGTGACCGAACTGGCGCCCGTGAGCTGACGCGCTTTCGCCTTGGCCTCCAGCCCCAACCCGGCTGCCATCTCGGCCGGCACCCCCAGCATCACCAGCTCGCCCAACCGCAGGCACGTGCTCCGGGTTTCCGAAGGGACGAGTTGCTCGACAAATCCCTGCACGCTCGCCTCATTCAAGCCGTATTCGGCGCCCCCGGTCTGCATGAAGTCCGGATGCCACTGCCGCTTGGGCAGGGTGATCGTTTCGGTGTGGTAGGTGAAGTCCTGGGTCGCCCGGGGTTGGATTCCCTCCCAAGCTCGCCAGGCCAGCAGGCCCATGTCCCGGCCATAACGCTCCGCCCGTTCCCAGTTGCTGCCGCAGTCCGCGGGCGGCACGGGCGATTGGTCGCCCTCGGCCCCATTGTAAAACATCGCCGCCACACCCTGCCCGATGACCGCCTCCAGGGTCCGCTGCAGGTGTCCCGGCCAGTCGCCGGAAAACATCATCTCCGCCGCGCTCAGGAAGGTCGGATGCGCCGTCCAGTTGACCAGCACTGCCAGAGGATGACCGCTGGTCGTGTCAACCCGGGTCACCGTTAGCTCGGGGTCGTGGACCGCCAAGCCTCGGCGGCGGTTGCGATTCCTGCCGGCGACAGAAATGGTCGTGGAGCCGACCAGGACGGGCTGCCGGTTCTGGCCGGCAGCGCGAATTACCTGCGCCAGGCACTGAGCGGTGTGCTCGAAAAGTGCCTTGTGGAAAATGCCCGCCTGCGGGTTTCCGAATACGTTGCCGGGATGGAGCGCCATCATATCGATGCTGGTGTGCGTGTGGCTGGGCAGGAGCATGACCTGGGCGGCACTCCAGCCCTCAGCAGACACGCGCTCCATCACCGCCGCCTTGAACCGGGGCGGAAAGGCCAGGACATCCGCGGTGACCAACACGAATCTCCTGTCACCTTTGGCCAGCACCAACGCCTTGGCCCAGACCGCGTCATGCACCCCTGTCGCAGGCCTGCTCTGGCGCGCCCCGTATCCGCCCAAAGCCGCCTTCATCTCTGGCGGTGGAGTCAGGTTCACCCGGGCGACACCGCCTTGGAGGGCCGCGGAATCAGCCCCGCAGACCTCTGCCCTGGCGCCAAGCAGAAAGGCGGCCACCCACCAGCCAAGAGCAGTGGAAAATGAATGGCTCATCACAACCTTAAAAGTACAGCCAGGCTCAGGGTCTGGACAACAACTTCCACTGTCGCCTTGCCCGGCTTGAGCCTCAGAGAGGCCGGCCTCTTGAACCTGCTTTAATTGGCGCTATTGCCCGCTTTCGATCAAGTCGAACCGGCGGCTGAACTCGGCCAGCGGCAGTCCGCCGTCTTCGATGCTCGCCCAGCCGTCATAGCCCGCTTCGTCCAGCGCTCGCCGCACGCCCGGCCAATCGATACTGCCGTCCCGCGGGTGGACGAATTCGCCCCCGTGGCCATCGGGGTTGAGCTTGAAGTCCTTGATATGCAGTTTCACGATCAGCGGACCTAGGGTTTTGATCCAGTCCTGGGGCGGCGCGTATTTGACATGATTGCCGATGTCGAAGTAGGCCTTCACCCAGGGGCTGGCGAAGGAGGCGACGAAGTTGCGGAACAGGTCCGGTTTGACCCACAGGTTGTTCCAGACGTTTTCCAGCCCGATGACCACCTGCAACTGCTGGGCCAGGGGCATGAGTTTCTCGATCGCCGCCCGGGATGTATCGGTCGCCTGGTTATGTGCCTTGATGTAGGCCTCGAAGCGCGCGTTGTCGCCCTCGGCCACACGCGTGACGTGGCCCGTCTGGGCGTCAAACGCGATCGCAAACTCCCAGGCCTCCGGCATGGGCATGCCGCCGATCCGGCACGGCACCAGCAAAATGTCATCCGCCCCATAGGCCTGGGCCGCCCGCAGCGCCAGCCGCGTCTTCTCCAACGAATCCTCCACCTGTTTGGGGTCCTTACTGTTGAACTCCATCCACCCGCGCAGCACCGAGTGCACCCTCAGGCCGAGCTTTTCGGCCGCGGCGCGGCCTTGAGCCGCCTCCGCTTCCGGACAGATGTGCGTCGTCTCCACGCCCTGGAAACCGGCCTCCTTCAGCGGTTGCAGGGCCGCTTCGGTCACCGGCCCGATGATCATCGCCTTGCGGATTCGGCCCCGATAAGTCGCGGCCCGCAGTGAAGGCCCGGCCAGGAGGGCTGCCGCGGCCGCGCCGCCGGCGCGCGTGAGAAACTGACGACGAGTGAATGAATTGATCATAGGTCTCTGATGAACGATTTTCACGCGCCTGTCAACAGGTTTCTATGCACCACACAAAAACTGGTTTGCACTTGCCCGGAGTAGGCCTCTATCATCAGCCCGCTTATTCCAACGCGAATTGGAATTAACACACTGAACCGCCATGCATAAAGCCTTGCAGGTCTCCTGCGTCCAGTTGCACTGGGCGAAATCCCTTGAGCGCAACCTGGAACGTACCCGGCATTACATCCCCCTCGCCGCGGCTGCGGGCAGCCGTGTCGTCCTGTTCCCCGAAACGAGTTTGACCGGCTATTATTTCCCCGAGGTGCTGAAACTCGAGCCGGCGGCGGTGGCGGAGGCCCTGGCGCAAACCTGCCAGGCGGCGAAGGCCGCCGGGATTTGGACCATCGTTGGGACGCTGCGAAAAACCGCCGATCGCTGCCTCAATCTCGCGCACGTCATTTCGCCGGCGGGGACGATTGTGCACGAGTATGCGAAGGTCCACCTGGCGGGCCGGCAGGAGCAGCGGTATTGCCGCGGCGGCAACAAGCTCTCCCTGTTCGAGATCGATGGCGTGCTGTGCACACTGGTGATTTGTCGCGATGGCCGGCATCCGGAGACCTATCGCCTCCCCGCCATGGCCGGGGCCCAGGTCTTGTTTCATCCTTCCTGCAGCTCCGATGAGATTGAAGCGGTAATCTGGAAACGCGCCTCCGGCCGCGCCCAGCAGCCGGCCGGACCCAACAGCAAGATCTTTCATTGCGTGGCCAACACCGTTGGCCAACCGCCCGACGGCCGGCAGACCTCCAGCGGCATGTCCTTTATCCGGGAGCCTTCCGGCCTGCCGCTGGCCGAGGCGGGCTATTACCAGGAAGAGATGATCACGGCCGTGCTGGACCTGGAGCGGGCGGATCGCAGTTACGCGCTGGACAGCCTGAAAGACCCGCCCTTTCTGCGCCGCTACTGGGAGGGGATGCTCGCCGAGATGAAGCAGCGGGCCGATTTGAGGCCGGAGTAAGGCTCGCCGCGGCGGAACCACGGCGCAAGGCTATTCGAGATGAACTTATCGCCTGTGCCGAAATGGCAACGGAGGTCCGGCATCGGGATCGTAACGCGGACAGCATAACGTGCAAGCAACCGGACGGCAGAGCGCACCTTGTGGCCGCTCTCAGTTGCCAGGCCACGATTTTGAAGTTCGACGAAGCGCAAAGGACCGCGACCTGTTTCGCCGTCATCGCACTTTGGAAAAAATCAACGCCGCATGAAAGCCCCAGAAGCCGAGCGAGTTGGACATGACGTTCGTGAGCCGGGCGGGTTGCGCTTTTGTTGGCAGGGGGTTGATCGGACAAAGCGGGTCGGGCTGCAGACAATTGGCCGTTGGCGGGATTTGTTGCCGCCGCAACGCTTCGACGCAGAGCACGGCTTCGAGCGCCGGAGTTGCTCCGAGACAGTGGCCGGTGACTGGTTTCGTGGAGCTGCATGGAACCGTGGCCACGCGGTCACCTAATAATGTTTTAACCGCGCACGCTTCCCCCGCGTCGTTCATTTTGGTGCCGGTGCCGTGGGCGTTGATGTAATCAATCTGTTCCGCCGCCAACCCCGCGATTTGCAAGGCTTGTTGCATGACCTGGAGCAGTCCCGAACCATCTTCGTGGACGCCCGCGCGGCCAGAGTCATCCAAGCTGAAGGCCCAACCGGTGAGTCGCGCGCAGGCGGCAACTCCGCGGGCCGCTGCGGTGCGCGCTGATTCGAGGATCAAAAATCCGCTGCCTTCGCCCACCACCGTTCCGTTGCGGGTGGCGTCGAACGGACGGCATGTTTGCGGGGCTTCTTCATGAAATCCCAGCACGCCCGCGGAGTGCAGTTGCGCCAGCACAGCAAAGTGGAGCGGTGCTTCCGTGCCCCCGACAATCATCGCGTCCGCCTTGCCGAGGAGGATTTGCTCCGCCGCCAAGCCAACGGCGAACGCTGCCGATGCGCAGGTCGCAGAAACCACCGCGCCCGGGCCTTTCAGTTTGAAAGCTTGCGCCAGCGCCCCGCTGATGCAGGCGAAGGTGTTTTGCGCTGACAAGGACGGCGGATATTTGTGCCTGCCGTGATGCCCAAATGATTCCGCACGTTTGCCGAGCGGTCCCCTGGATGAGCCGACGATAATGCCGACTCGCGCCGGTGAATAAGCATTTGCCAGGTGCGCCTGATTTCTTGCTTGGTTGGCGGCGAGCCAGGCCATTTGCACGCAACGATCCATTTTCCGCAACGTAAGCAATCCGGACAGCAAACCGTCGAGCTCGGGTGCGCTGCAAACCGCGAACCGCGCGCGCTTGGCTTCCAGCTCAAACTCGCGCCACACTGCCAGGCTTTGTCCGGCGATGGCCGCGGACCACAACGCCTCCACGGAATCACCCGCCGCGCTGAAGCTGCCCGCGCCAGTCACGACGATAGGATTGTCGCACAGCAGATTTGCAAGCATGGAATCGCTCATGAGTTTGATTTTCCCGGCGGCGTGGCGGAAGAATTTTTCCGCAGGCGCAGGATTAAATCTCTTCCACACTGTTCAGGGTGTGCTTGGAAATGCGGAAGCATTGCGGCCAGCAAATGGTTTCCGGCGCGCAGCCCCTCAGACCCTGCGGTCAAGAATTCTCTTGGCACCGGCTTGCCCACTTCAATTCGGAAACGCCAGGCGCCCTCCTCGATGATCGAACAGGGAATCAATTCGGCCTGCTGACGAATTGCCAAGCGTATCGCACCGGTGGCCATTTGAAAAGTCCAGCCGTCACAAAACGGCACGTCTATCTGCCTGCCCGCCGGTCCATCAATGGCAATGAACAGCACGTTTCCGGCCGCCAGGAATTCGGCAGCCGCTTTCAACTCATCCAGATAGAACCTCGTAGGGATATGCGGGTATCGAACAAGCCGATCGGTCTTTCGGATTAGTTCCGGGCGGTTTTCTGATTTTCCGCCGACCAATGCCGCGCTGGGAATGCCCCCGGCCCGGACCCAAGGTCGCATCAAACGGATTGGACCGAAGTGACAGAATGCCAGCACAGCCGGGCGTCCGCCCTGCCACGCCTTCAGCAGATGATCGCGGCCCACGATGCGGCAGTTGTCCTTCCATTTTGCGCCGGCCAGCCGGTCGGGAAAATATTCAAGGTAATGATTCAGATAAACGCTCATGCGCCTCTGCCGCGCCATGCGCCTGGTCCACGCCGCCTTGAGACACTCCGGCAAAGGCACGCACGGGCGGGGGTTTTTGAAGGCGGAGTTCAAGGTGGCGCGGGCGAAAGCGAACGGTTTCAAAAACGAGTACAATGTTTGCACAGGCAGGCGCCGTTCCGCCCGCCGGAGGCTGGAAAAGAAGAACGAACCGCCTTCATCTTTCAATTTGTTTTCCATGCTCCGCAATCTGATGGGAGAGGAATCTTAACCAACCTGGTTGAAGGTTCAACTGCTTTGTGGCCCGGATTACGTTGGGTGGACGAGATAAAAGTGGGGGCTACGAGCCGCGCGAGGCCCAAAAGTCTTCAACACGGTCGGAGAGGATGCAACAACGTAGAGCGATGGCCGTCAAATGCTCACAGGCGTGGAACAAATCCACGATATGGACGGCATCCCGCTCGCTCCCGGCCTGGCCTGAAGCCCTTTGCGCTCCAACGGTGGGCCGTCCCGTCCGTGGTGCGCCGACCGCGACTCGACGACCTCAACGGAAGTCGGGGGATGGACAGACGGAGCTTAGAACGCTAAGGCAGGACCATGAATCAACCGGTTGAACACCAAGTTGTAAGGGGCGAAGACCCGAAGCTCTGCTTCATGCGGCAACTCCGTTGATGAGCCTACGAACGCCGGTCAGACTATCGCGGGAACCCGGGAACTGGCCGAAATCTACAATGAAGCCTATCTTTTCCAAGTCCCACGGCCTGAAGCTCGGGCTCCATAACCACTGGTGGGAATTTGAGAAACAGAAGGATGGCCATTATCCCTGCCAGGTCTTGCTCGGAAGCCTGGCCCCGGGTCTTCTTTGAGGTGGACACCTATTGGGCGAAGGCTGCCGGTCAGGACCCCGCGCGGATCATTGGCCAATTGGCCAAGCGTGTTCCCCTGATGCATATCAAAGACGGTCCCGGCGACAAGACGAGCCCGATGGTTGCCGTCGGCACGGGCGTGCAGGACATCAAAGAGGCATCGTCAGCGCGTCGCAGAACCAGGTCGAGTGGTTGGTTGTCGAGTTTGACACCTGCGCCGCCGACCTCTTCGTCGCGCTCAAGGAAAGTTACGGATACCTGACGAAAAACGGGCTCGGCGAGGGAAGGGTTTAGCGGAAACCGAGCCTGAAAAAGGTTTCTGTGGTCCTGGGATATGTTCCATGACGCCGTCCACCGTTATACTTCCCGGAAGGTTTTGTAATGGTGCTTCGCGCGGAAACGTGTAAGAAGGTTCAGGCAAACCAGTGGTGCGGCCGGACCGACAGTCCCGGCCGGCCACCGGCCGAACTTAAACCGTAGCAGGAAACGTAGATTCCAACGACGAATATGAAACTAGCACGCTTGATCGCGCCGGTATTAATCGGTTCCTCCCTGACTCTCATGCGGCACACGGCGGCGGCCGACACGCCGACCGTCGACTCCATCCTGGCCAAGCATGTCGAGGCCGTCGGCGGCAAGGAGGCGATGGAGAAAGTCCATTCGCGCCTCGTCCAATTCAAAGTTGAATCCGACACCGTCGGCAATAGCGAAGGAGAGGTCTTCGCCCAAGCGCCCGACCGGCAGCGGTCGCACGTTGATTTGGGGGCGGCCGGAGTCATCGATGAGGGCTTTGACGGGACGGTGGCCTGGACGAAGAACCCCTGGGAAGGTCTGCGGGTCAAGACCGGGGACGAACTAGCGAAGGTCAGACGTGATGCGCGGTTCAATCGGGAGCTCAAATTCAAAAGCCTCTACCCGGACCTGGCGTACAAAGGTACTGAGAAGGTGGGTGACGAAGAAGCCTGGGTCCTGGAGTCTAAGCCATCCGCCTCCAGCAAAGAGAAGTTCTGGTTCAGCACCACGACCGGCCTGTTGATCCGGCAGGAATCTGAATACCAAGGCCCCCAGGGGGTCGTCAATGTCAACATGTTCCCCCGGGATTACAGAGCGTTTGACGGCCTGAAATTCCCCGGCGCCGTGAAAATGAAAATCTCGAACGCCGGCCAGGAATTTGAGTTCACGATGAAGTTCCTGAGCTTCAAACACAACGTGGAGATCGACGCGGCGAAGTTCGCCAAACCTGCGGAGTGAGGTTCCGACCCTGGCGCCGGCCCGGGGGCATCCCGAGGTTGCCTCCGGGGCGCACTCGTCCTTGGGCGGAAAGCCCGCAATGTGATAGCCTGGGCTGGAGCGAGCCTGCGAGCGGAGGCCCAGGTCATCGCCCCAGAGGTTCGCGCGCCCTGTATGGGCGCCACCAGACCCGAATTTCCAGGCAGCGAGTCCCGGCCTTACAGCGCGAGGTCATTTACAGCTTGGGCCTCCAGGCGCGTGGCTACCGCCTGCTGGACCTCTTGATTCTGAAATCGCTCAAGCTGGGGCCGATGCACGGCTTCGGCATTTCGGTGCTGATTCGGCGGATGTCCGAAGAGGTGTCGCGCGTGGAGCAGGACTGGGGTGCGCGCTGAGTCCCCGCCGGCTCGCCTTCGCCGCCAATTCGGCCTCGTGGCCTTGCGCTTTCCTGTCGCCAGCGGCGTTTTGAGGGCCGCCTGTGGTCAAAGCGCAGGTGGGCGCCTCCGGCTTGCCTCAACCGAAAAACGGCGGGGGGCGCCCGGAGCGCACGCCGCACCCCACCCCGGTCCGTTGGTGACCGCTCCTCGCTGTCGGGCCTGGCCACCTGCGACCGGTGATGTAGTGACGCACTTGGTCACAGGAACACATCCATCCTCCAGCATCTTCAGCCAAGTTCAGTCCCAAAATTGGCAAAGAATTGGCAAAGGCAGGCTTTTCCTTGGGGTGTCTGAATGTTGCCTAAGTCCCTGATTACCAGAGTGGTGCCCCGGCCAGGACTTGAACCTGGAACCAATTGATTAAGAGTCAACTGCTCTGCCAATTGAGCTACCGAGGCACGCGGGGGAACATAAATGACGGCCTGGAACGGCGCAAGCCAGAACAGAGCAAAACCGCGCGCTCAATTCGCAGCTCCTTGCCCTGCGCCACCCCTTCAAATTCGCCCAGGCGTGACTATTCAGTTGCGGTCGGGAGCCCGCCTGGCCCGCCTGCTCTCAGCGCCGGCCCGGCGCTGAGCTTCCCGTTTCACACTTTTGTTCACTGAAAAGTGACAGCCAGCCAAAAAGCGGGACGCGGTCCCGACAGGTCGGGATCTTATTCCACGCGTCCCTACCCCCTCGGTTGCGCCTTAACCGCGGACCCTTGAACCTTAACCGCACTCCGTCAGAACCGAATCTCCAAGGCTATGCACACCTCGATGACACCGGATCTTTCAAATAATTTTAGATTTATACGCAAGTGGTTGAACACCAAGGAAAAGCGCCTTTTGAAAAATGGAGCTCTATGGCAGGGAGGCGAGTCCCTCACGCAGTGGCGACCGGCGGTGGCGCGAGCTGAGGCTCGGAAGCCCGTCTCCACCGCTCGCCTGCCTGGCCTTGGGATGTGCCGACCAGTTGAACGACGGCCTTTCGGCGTCGTATCTCCCTGTGAATCAGTCACTTGCATCTGCGCGGTGCATCCGGCCACTCGCAGATTCTGCTGACGAGGCGAAAATGATAACTTCGCACTGCCCAGTGCGCTTTTGTTCCTCCGGGTGGTGAGAGTGTGCAACAGCCGAATCCTCCACAGATCCGAAGATGGATGACAAGAGGTTGCAGACTGCAATCGCCGGCCCCACTGCAACCAAGCCCGGTTCGCTGATCAACGGGCTCTTGTTGAGATCAGTTGGCCTTTTTCAAATGTTCCATCGCCTGGGCGAGCCGCTTGGTGAGGGACTGGTCCCCTGGCCGGAGCGCTAAGAGGTGCTGCAGGTGGAAGGCGGCAGCAAACCACTGGTGCCGAAGCTCACTATCCTCGGCCTGGAACACATGCCACGCTGCGATTTGCTCGATGGTCGTCGTGAAATCTGTGGGATAATCTCTGCGGAGCCGCAGCCAGATAGTTCTAATGGATTCTGGCTTTTGCTCGCCAACTGCATCCGGACGAACGGCAGAGTCCTCGCACAGCAGTCGGGCCAGGCTGGCAAGATCCTCAACCGCCCGTCGGTCTGAGGGCAGCGTCCATTTCCAGGTGTTGCCCTGTTTATCAGAGGCAATTAACTGCTGTCCCTCGGCCAGGAATGTTGCCCTCGTTAGCTTCGCGTTGTGCCATAGGGGAGGGGTCAACGGCTCACCCGTATCGGCACTCCAGACGCGCGCGGTCTTATCAGCGCTGGCAGTCAGGATTAATCTACCATTCGGGCTAAAAGCGACGCTTCTGACTTGATCTCGGTGATTAAGGTTAACGCAGAGGGGCCTGCCGGTAGTCGCATCCCAAACGCCCGCTGTAAAATCCTCGCTGGCGGTGGCCAGGCGGCTACCCTCAGGATTGAAGCAGGCGTGAAGGACTCCGTCATTATGCTTTAGCGGGCTGCCCACGCGCCGGCCAGTAGCAGTGTTCCAGACCTGGGCATGACATTTGGCGAAGCTGGGGTCAGCGCCGCAGGTCACGAGGCGGGAACCGTCGGCGTTGAACTGAGCGCAAACGACCGGGAAGGCGTGTTTGAGTGGGGCAAACAATAGCCGACCCAGGGCGGCATCCCACACCCTCACGACTTTGTCACAACAGGACGCAACCGCCTTGCCGTCGGGACTGAACACCGCGGATTCAATGTTCCCTTCATGCAAAACCTCTTTTGCTAACGGCCTTCCGGCTTGGACATCCCAGGCTTGCGCCACAGCCCCGCTGAAGGCCACCAGGCGTTTGCCATCCGCGCTGAGCGAGACGGCGGACAGGGTGTTTGTAAGCGGCAAAGGCGGACCGATTTGATGGCCGGTCGCCGCTTCCCAGACTTCCAACGAATGCCTAATGGACGCTTCCGGCGCCCTTGAAGCCGTTAAGACAAAGGTCCCGTCGCGATTGAGCTTTGCATCCTCCGCCAAACGAGGCGGCTGGATTAGCGGAGACACAGGCTGGAAGGTTGATGTATCCCACACTTGGAGTCCTTGAGAAGTCAGGGTCAAGAATCTCCTGCCATCCCCGCTCAGAGTGCGGTGCACGCCCGAAGGCGCCACTGCGCTGCCGGCAAGATCCCAAACCCGCACTGTCCCATCCACGCACGTAGTGACAATCCGGTGGCCATCCGGGTGGAAAAGAGCATGCGTTACCCGGTCAGTGTGCCTGAGAATTGGATTGGGATTAAGCGGTTGATGATTTTCAGTAAGCCAGAGGCGAGCCTGGCGGTCCAAACCAGCAGTTACAATCAGCCGGCCATCCGGACTGAACTCCGCGCTCCTAACTCCGTCCCGGTGCTCCAGGTCGGGAGGAATACGCCGGCCGGTTGCGCTCTCCCAAACGCGCGCTTTGTGGTCGGAACAGGCGGTCACAACCAATTGTCCATCGGGACTGAACGCGGCATAACCAACCCAGCTCGGGTGCTCCAGCGGCGGCGAGAGCGCATGCTCGTCCGACGCGTTCCAGAGCCGGGCGGTGCCATCACGGCTTGTAGTGACAATAACACGCCCATCAGGGCTGAACCTGGCGAAGGTGACGGCATCGTTATGGCCCTGCAACTCAAGCTCGAGTGCACCGGTCTGCGTATTCCAGACCCGGACAATTCTGTCGATGGACGCCGTGACAATGCGATGCCCATCAGGGCTAAACATGGCGCTCAGCACCTTTCCCGGATGGTTCAGGCTGGACACCTTGGCCCCGTCTTTTGCCCTCCAAAGGCAGGCCGTTTTGTCTTGGCTGGCGGTGACTATCAAGCTCCCGTCCGGGCTGAACGCGCCGCGGCACAGCCCATCCGATTGGCCAAACTGCTGCGTGACCGGACTCCCCGTCTCGATATCGAAAACTCGCGCTCTGCCGAACCACTCGATGAAAAGAACCTGCCGGCCGTCGGGACTGAAGTCGGCGGCATCAACCTCTCTTGCAGCGGACCAGCATTGGACGAGCTTCGCGCATTGCGCCAACACCGACCCCAGCCTGAGCCGGTGCCGGCTTTGGTTGGCCGGATCGCTGTCCAGCCGAAGTGCCTCTGTAAAGTAAGGGAATGCTCCAAGAAGGTCGCCCGATTCCATGGCCCGGTTTCCATAAGCGATATCGGCTCCGATTTGTCGCTGGCGTGATTGCATAGCAATGCTCCGCTCACGGAATGCTGGGTAGGAAACGGCCGCCATAATGGCAGCAATCAGCCCCAGGATGCCAACCACCCGTTTCACGTTGGACCAGCGCCGTTCCAGCATCCTCAGCCGTTTGACGGATTTCCCGTTGGCAACCAGGACCAGGTCGGCGAGCAGGTCAGTGGCAAGGGCGTACCGTTGGCTTGCCTGGCGCCTGCAAGCTCGGAGGATAACCTCGTTCAGCTCCAGCAGGCCCGCGTGTTCCGGGGATTGCTCCCACTCAAGGGGCAGTGCCGGGAAATCCTGGCGGTCTTTGGCCGTGCTGGCCTCGTAGAGGACTTTTCCCAGACCGTAGATATCCCCTTGAACGGTGCATGGGCCCTCCGGCGGTATGAAGCCCTCCGTCCCCACATAAGAGCGGGCCTCATCGACCTCGACCACGAGGCCGATGTCAGCCAGTTTTGCCATGCCACCGACAAAGATGATGTTGGAGGGCTTTACGTCCCGATGCACCAGGCCGTGCTTATGAAGTTCAGCCAGGGTAGCGCTGAGGGTCACCCCCAGTTGGAGACATTCCTGCAAGGGCAGCCGGCCACGCTTCGAGATGTCCGCCGCCAGGGTCCTGGGGGAATATGTCTGGGGATCGATATCCTGTCCCGAGTTCTGGTCGTCACCCAGTTCCATCACATAGTAGAAACACCCTTGCTTCTCGCTGCTCCCTACGTGCAGCACATCCAAAAAGCCCTCGTACGAGCGGGAGATCGGCTCGAAAGTGCGAATACCGTTTAATTCCCGCTCGAAGGGCCGCTCGTCTTTGAAAGACTTACGCCACACGATCTTGACCGCCCGATACCTCCCCATCATGTTTCGGGCCAACCACACGTCCCCGTAGCTGCCCTGGCCAATCAGGCGCACCAATTGATGATCGGGAATCGAAACGGGTACTGGAGCCCGGGCATTGGCAAGAGATACACCTGCATCGGACTCTGCGGGACGGCCTCCGTTCTGCGCGGCACCCGGCTCGGTCTTCATCACAGCAGTGGGTGAACTGCACCGATTAAAAGGGCCGGAGACAGCCTTTTCGGCTTCGCATGTCGCTGTGAATCAGTCACTTGCATCTGCACGGCCCATCCGGCCACGCGCAGATTCTGCCGAGGAGGCCGAATTCTCTGCGAAGCACAATATATGCCAAAATGCAGACCTGGGCGCTCCCTGGCAGACTAAAGGCCCTTCACCAATCTGAGCCAAGAGCTAACGCAACCAATCCCGATCGAAATCCATTGCTTGATGAAAGCCTCCGCCCCAGACACTGGTTTTTCCGATATGCTGGACCAGTGAGGGAGCGTGATAGAGAATGGGCTTCTTTAACCGGCCCGCCAAGCGCGAGATCCTGATGTCCTGCATTCCTTGCACCCGGTTCCAACGGCGAATCACGTACTCCACAGTCTGTCTTGACAGGAGAAAGGCCTGGCTGCCAAACACCGAGGTCGGGCTGATGAGGCGCGCACGGTTCTTAATATCACACGCCAGGTGTGGGATGCGTGGGTTGTACAAACTTGCCAGGGTTACCGTACGGGTCTTGAGCGGTTCCCAATTCTGCAAGTTATGGCGAATATGCCGGTTAAAATCCAGATCGTCCTCCAGGAAAAGCACGTAATCGGCCGGATACTCCAGGCTCCCTTTGAGCGCCAGCAATGCGCAGTTGGTTTGGCGCTGCTGGTGGTCATCGCCCTTGGCTGCATCCATTTGAATATCCAGCGGGGCATCTCCCCAATCGGTTCGGGCAAGGTTGGCCAGTGTGTGGCGGCGCAGGTCATCGCGCTCGGCGCATGAAATCATCACGGCCTGAATCTTCAAGGGCCTCTTTGTCGGTTTCAAAATGGGCTGCGGGCGAAATCCATTCTTCGCCTGCAGGCTCAACCCGCCATCCCAGGTTCGCTGCAACTGGGCAACATAACGGCGGCACTCTGTTTCGTGCCGGAAATCTTCGACCTGTCGGTTGCTCAAGAACAAATCCCATTTGTCTGTGTTCCGATGCTGGAAGACTCGACGGCCCTGGAAATCATGCTGGCACATCGTGCCCGTTAGCGGGTGGATGGGCTTGGGGACCAGTGAATAGGGCTGCTTCACCTTTCCAAAAGCCAGATGAAATGTCTCTTTGTCGCCGTGCAGGTGCTGGTAATAAAAGTCGGAATTCTCATTGAACCACATCGCCAGGCAGAGCGCAGTCCAGCACCGTTGTTTATCCACCACTATCTGGCCGGTCTCAAATTCCGGTTCCTGCGGCTCGCGCAGTCCGCAACTGCGCCAGATGGCGGCTGCTTTTGAGTTCGTACCGTGGCCGTAATCGGGCCAGAACATCGCCCCGGTGGTTCGATAGGGCGGTGTTTCGAACAAGAAGTCGGGATTCACGACGGGCACATTGTCGGCATCGAGGAACAGCACCTCGCGAAAGCGCGAATGCAGAATCGCATAAGGCTTGAGTTCCCATCCATGCAGGATCCGGGCTGGAAACTGCCTACGGATTACGCTGGCATCGACGCACTCCACGCCCAGAGGAGCCAGCAGCGCCTCCATCGCTTCGTCAAACTCTTTCCTGCCCAAGTGCCACAACTGAATGGGCAACTGGCAGTTGAGGCGCCGCAGCATGTTGATGCAGACCCAAGCGCAAGTGAAGTACGTGACGCCGCCGCCGCAAATAACGATGCCCCGGCCTTCGTAGCGGTCGGGATAAGGCGGAATCGTTCGCAGGCGCCGCTCACAAGCCATGCCAGCGCTGTGGAGATTCAAAGGTTGCCGGTCGTAAGGGTTATCGGCAGTTGCGAGGATGCCTCGTTGCGCCGATTCGCGCTGCGGGAGAGACAGATATTTCAGGACACCCCCTTGGTAGTACAACTCTATCCGCCGAATCACCTCTGCCGAGGAAATCAGGTCCATGCAGCGGGGCAGGCCGTTCGCCACATTGGTACACAGGGCGTCGGCCTTGTCCCGTCCATCGCCATCCCGCAACCTCGTGGTTCTATCCCTCCAGCAGCCCCCGCCGGCACAACAGGGCAGCCCGCCATTAGTGTGAATAAACTGATGATCGGGGTAGGCCTCCCAGTGCGCAGGCTCCCGGCCGCCGGCCACAACCACGCATGGTCGGTTTGGGGGCCGGCCGCGCTTGGTGGCCACAGCCGCTGCCAAGTGCATCAGCGCGGTCACAGGACAGAGCACCCCTTGCGAGTGATGGACCAGTCGGATCAACTCCCGGAAGTTGGTTTGTCCGCGCAGGTCGATGACCCCATCCAGTCTCGGATGATGATGGCCGTGATGGCCAACCTGGACGAATTGGATCTTCCCACGAAAATGATCCACAACTTCCTGATAGCGGGGCCGGTCCCACCACTTGATGGTCACGTCATGCTTTCCGCCTGCTGCCACGATCCAGAATGGAGTGTCCATCCCGGTGAGTTCGTGGACTTGGGAAAACCAGGCTTTTTCCTGGGGAGAAAGGTGGATGTCCCCTTTAAAGACGGTTGGCTTGATGCCAAGACCCAAGCGCTTGTTCAGAAATGCGATGAAACCATGCAGACAGTGGTAAGGAGCTTTGTTGCAGCGGTTGATGAGAGGATAAGTGCAATCAATCCGCTGGACCTCCGGGTCCTGCTCGGACAACGGCGTGATGTGCGGATTATGCTCCCACAGCTCGGGACAAGCCGTACGCACATCCGTCACAAACTGCCCGGGATACCAGTAGTGCAAGTCACGAACCGCCGCGGTCAGCATCACGATGTCCCCTGGCGACAGGCCGCAGTGCAAGATCACCTTTCTCATACGTGGAGCAGGAGTTCCGGTCACCTGCGGCGGAGGTGCCCGGCGTGAACAAAAGTGCTCGGTGGGCCGCGTGGGTGAACCGCAGCCAAAGCACTCACACTGTTCTCGCGCCTTAAGAGCTGGACCGCCCATCTCACCAGCGCGGCCCAGCGTACTTACGGCGGTCATTCATCAGGGCTCGGCGTTTGCGGTTCCGGGCTGATGCTGGGGCTTGGACTGGGAGGCGGATCGTCAGCGGCGACTAGCTTCCCGGGATTGCGAGCGGGTTTGGGGCTGAATCCAGGTTCCACTTTCTCTTTGCGAACAGTTGTATTAGTCGTTGCGGTGGCCATGTTATGTCGGTTTTGTTGTTATCTGCGTTATGACCCCGGCAACGCCAATGCGGCCGGGTCGGTTGTCCCCACGAACTCCCTGGCGAAACTGAAAAAGAACACTCGACGTAGTCACGGGCAAAAACAGTCCGGCCTCTCCAGCCGGAGTGAGAGCTTCTTCAATATTCGCCGCCTGATCTCGTGCATCGCCCGCGGGGATTCGACGGGAATACCGCAAATCCGGTCTGAATCTCGAGTCGCGGATTTTGCCGTCAAACGGCCCTTGCTCTTGGCTTTTGAATTTGCGGTGAACATAAAACTCTCAATCAAAGTCGGCTGGTTTGAAGACGCGTAATCTCCTGCTTGATCAACTTGGAGATCCGGTGTTTAGCCAGGTAAACCCGGCCGCGATTGACGTTCAGGGCTCGCACCACTCTGGACACCGGCAGTGTTTTTAAGACGCAGTAATCGAAGATCTGATACTGCTTGGGATCGACTCTCTTTTTGACGCGCTCAAGAGCTGCCGCCATCAGGTTTCTCTCCCATTCCTCATCCCAGAGCGCCTCTAAGGCTGGCTCCGCAGGGTCGGGGATCTTTTCCAGGGTTCCGGTGCCGGTGGACGTGCGTGAGCCGCGGTTTGCGGATTGATTCATCGACCGTTTTAGCGGCGCTCGCTTCTCCAATTGCCGCTTGATACGCCAACCGGTCAAACGCATGAGCCAGGTCTTGAAGGAGCCCCTGCGGGGATCGTAGTGGAAGTTCGGCATGCTCCTTGAAACCGAAATGAGAGTCTCCTGAACAACATCCTGGGCCTCGGCATCGCTCAGCCCGGCTTTCAGGGCGGCATTGTAAATCAACCTCCAGTACGTGTCGAAAAAAACCTTCCAGCTTTCGTGGTCATCCCAATCCTTCAATCGACTCAGCAGCGATTGTCGGGTCGGAATGAACTCGTTGGCATCATTCGACCTCAGGTTTTCCGCAATCATCTAGGTATATATACCCGTCTCAGGAGGCAGTTCTTTCAACAAAATGCACAGTTGCAGCTTTTTCTTGTCGTCTTCGGTGCCTGTCAAACGGCGTCAAGTTTCAGCCCAGAGCGGGTTTTTTAGCAAGACGAAAAGATTTTTGCCTCAGCAGAATTTGTGGGTAGCCAAGGATGTCACACAGATGCAAGTGCTTTACTCACAATTACATGCGCCGTAAAAAGGCTCTTTTTCCTGGTTCCCACATCCCAGGGGCAGGCAGGCGAGCGGCGGGGACGGGCTTCCGAGCCTCAGCTCGCGTCGCCGCCGGTCGCCACTGCGTAACGGACTCGCCTGCCTACCCCTGGGATGTGCCATTTTGACCCACAAATTTTGCCATGGAGCCAGATTTTTGAAAGATCGCCGCTACTTGATGTGTACTAGTGTACGGAGCCTCCTTTCTAAAGCGGAGCATGTGATTTGGGCAGGGCGCGCTTAAAACAATGAAAAGTCGCTTTCTGAGTGTTTCGGGAACAACCATTTCGCCGACGAGAGTCGGGTGGGAAAGGGCAACAGGAGGAAGGAGCTACTGTCTGGCTTCCCAGTCAGCAGCTCTCTTTGGAAGCTGGGGAGTGTCCCTTCAGATGATCCGGATTGCGCCGCATTGCCCGGTTCCAGAGGCAGAGAGAGCAAGTTCTTCCAGAGGGAATGGGTTTGGCCCAGGTCTGCCCCAGGACCAAGGAAGGATGGATGGCTCCTCTGAAAACGCCAATGATGGATTAGCCAACCGTGGGCTTGTGCTCTAGGAACGCAAATATTTCAGAGAAAACGGAGGAAAAATGAATGCGAAGGTCAAGAATAACAACGCGGCTCTCCACATCTGTTTCGACCGCCTGGTGCCCAGCGATATCCACCCGGCCTATGCTGCGGCTCAAGCCGCGGCGGTGCAGCATCACATGCGAGAAATTCGCGCCCGAGCGCAGACGGCGGGATTGGAGCCCGGGGCGATCATTCACGTTGCGCGCATGGCCGTGTCGCTTTCGAAAAAATGGGAGAACGAGCGTCAACTCGGGACTTGGAACCCCTCCGCGGCGAGGTCCCGAATGTGAATAACTAACGGCCAGGTATGACCGTGAATGTCAGACCCCCCCGTGATACGCTGCCACGTGGAAGCTCCGAACACCCTGGCCTGCCCAAGGAGCGGGTGGGGAGGAGGGAAGGGGGCGAGGGGGGCTTGGTGCCGGTGCCTCCCCTCGAGGGTCCCTCCTGAGAAAAAGGCTGGACCAAATGCTCGCCTATGCGAAAGACCTGAAGCAGCGGAAGGGGCACAACGTCGGCTAAGTCTGAAGATGAAGGCCAGCTCAATCAAAGGTGGCGCCTTCCAGCATGTACAGGACGCCCTGGTTTTGGGGCAGGAGGGCCTGCGATGATGGCGCAAGGCGCGGAAAGCTCTTGCCGGTTTTTGATCGACGAGATGAGCGAAGGGGCGCTGCTGCTGGGGCCGGACGGGACGATCCTCTACGCCAATACCCGCTTTGCCCGGTTGGCGGGCCGGCCCTTGGAACAGGTCATCGGCTCCTCCTGGGTGCGTTTCTTTGCGGCGGCGGACCATCCCCGGCTTGAGACGCTGCTGCCGGCGGCAAAGGCCGGGGGCGTGCGCGGCGAGTTTGTTTTGCAGGCTGAACCTGGGGCGGCCGCCCGGCCGGTCGCTGTTTTCCTCTGCGCGATGAAGCGGGAGCGGGTGGAAGGATTTTCGGTCGTGGTGACTGACCTCACCGAACGCAGGGCGGCCCAGGCGGCCCTGGGTGAAGCCAAGGAGAAGTTGGAAATTCGGGTCCAGGAAAGAACCGCGCAACTGTCCGGTGCCAACACACGGTTACGGCGGCAAAGCCAGTTTATGGAGCGCCGCTTGGCGGAGCGGGGGGCGGCGCTCCGGGAAACGACGGACCAGCTCGACACGTTTGTTCATACCCTGGCGCACGATATGCAGGCGACGTTGCGGGCGCAGGTGGCCTTTGCCGCGCTCCTGCTGCAGGAGTATGGGGCGGCCCTGGGCGAAACCGGCAGCCACTATGCGCGGCGAATCGCCGAATCGGCAGGGCGGCAGGCCCTGCTGTTGAGCGATTTGCTCAGGTACATGAGCCTCAGCCGGCTCGATTTGCCGACCGAACCAGTGGACCTCCACCAGGCCGTAAAGCAAGCCCAGGCGGACCTGGTCCTGGACATCGAGCGGCGGCAGGCGAGCGTGACCGTGGAACCGGTCCAGGGCCAGGCCGTGGCCAATCCAGCCTTACTGCACCTCATTCTGACGAATCTGATGTCCAATGCCCTCAAGTTCATGGCGCCCGGCACCAGGTCCCAGGTCCGCATCTGGACGGAGTTGCGCCCAGCCTCAGTGCCCGCTGCCTTCTGCCTGGGCCGCGCGCTGGCGCGCAAGCGCGGCAAGGGCCCGCCAGAGCACGCACAGGCTGCCGCCCGCGCCCCGCCCTCCGCCCTCGAATCCCTCAACTCTCAATCGGCAACCAACTGCCTATTCATCCGGCTTTGGGTGGCGGACAACGGCCTCGGCATCCCGGCAGAGCACCTCAACAAGCTCTTCGGCGCCTGCCAGCAACTGCACGCCGCACGGCGGCATCCAGGGACGGGCATTGGGCTGGCGCTCGTCAAGAAGGCGGCCGAGCGGATGGGCGGACGCGTGGGGGTGGAATCTGAAGTTGGGAAAGGGAGCCGGTTCTGGGTGGAGCTGCGGGCGGCGTAACCTCCGGTGCGCCGCGCGGAGATTCTCCCGGTTGACAACCGCGGCGGCTCTGCCCAGTCTAGGGTGGTGACCACAGACCAAACAGGTCCCGGCAGCAGCAGCAGGAGCCGGCTGGCCCGCGTTGTCGTCGGCGCGCCGCTGGTGCTTTCGAAGTACTTATGGATCTGGCCGTTGGTGGGGGCCTTGCTCATCGGCCTGGTCGCTTTCTGGACCCGCGACCTGGTGGAAGGGACGTTCAAGGCGGAACTGGCCGGGCGTCTGGAGACGTTGCTGAACGCGGACGTGGCCGCCTTGCGGCTTTGGTTTTCCGAACAGGAGTCCAACGCGAAGTCGTTCGCGGCGGACGCGCGCATCCGCGAGGCGATCCTTGCCCTCACCGAACTGGCCAGGCAACCCGGCGTGACCCAGGCCACGCTGGCAGATGCGGCCCCCGCCCGGACGCTGCAGCTTGCCCTCAGGCCGCTCCTGGAACCACAGCATTACCTCGATTATGTGGTGGTTGGGGCCGACGAGCGCATCCTGGCCTCCCCATTGCGCTTCCAGGTCAACCGTCGCGCGCCGGCGGGCTACGCCTTGTTTGTGCGGCGGGCGCTGGATGGCCAGCCCATCGTCTCCGCGCCCTTTGCCAGCGAGGTTCCGCCGGGCCAACTGGCGGGCGGCCCCACGATGTTTGCGGCGGCGCCGGTGAGGGCCGCCAATGGGACGGTTGTGGCCCTGCTGGGCTTGCGGATGAAGCCGGAGGACCAGTTCAGCCAAATCTTCCTGATGGCCCACACGGGGGAGAGCGGCGAGGCCTATGCCTTTGACCGCCAGGGAGTCATGCTGACCGCCTCGCGGTTTGACCCGGAGCTCAGATACCTTGGCTTGATCCCCGACCTCCCGGAGGCCACCTCGATTCTCAACCTGCGCTTGCTCGACCCGGAGGTCGACCTGACGCGCGGGGAACATCCCCGCCGGCCCCGCAGTCAAATGCCCCTCACGCGCATGGCCGCTTCGGCCACGCGGCAAGGGCAAGGCTGCGACGTCACCGGCTATCGGAACTACCGCGGGGTGAATGTCATCGGCGCCTGGACGTGGCTGCCGGCCTACAACCTGGGGGTGGCGACGGAAGAGGGGGCGGATGAGGCCTTCGAGACGCTGTCTGTGGTGCGGCGGGTGTTTCTGACCCTGTTCCTGTTGCTGGTCCTGGGCGGCGTCGCCATCTTCGCCTTTTCGCTGCTGCTCGAACGGTTGCAGGCCGCGGTCCGCAAGAGCGCCGTGGCCGCGCGGCGGCTGGGACAATATGTGCTGGTGCAGGAGATCGGGCGCGGGGCCAACGGCATGGTCTATCGCGCGCGGCATACCCTGCTGCGCCGGCCGGTCGCCATCAAGGTGCTCAGCCCCGACTTGACCAACCAGGCCACGGCCGAGCGTTTCGAGCACGAGGTGCAGATCACCAGCCAACTCACCCACCCGAACACCGTCGCCGTCTATGACTACGGGCGCACGCCCGAAGGACTGTTCTATTACGCGATGGAATACTTGAGCGGCATCAACCTCGACCGTCTGGGGCGGCAATTCGGCCCGCAGCCCGAGGGGCGCGTCATCCATATTCTGCGCCAGGTCTGCGGTTCTCTGGCCGAGGCCCACCGGGTCGGACTCATCCACCGCGACATCAAACCCGCCAATATCCTCCTCACCCGCCGCGGCGGAGCGTGCGACACGGTCAAGGTGCTGGACTTCGGCCTGGTCAAAGCTGCGCACGCCGGGCCCGTGGGGCTTGTCCAGGGCGCCGTGGTCGGGACGCCGCACTTCATGTCGCCCGAGGCCATCGCCAGCCCGGAGGCCGTGGACGCCCGCAGCGACCTCTACTCCCTCGGCGCGGTCGGTTACTGGTTGCTGACGGGCCGGACGCTCTTCGAGACGGACAACGTCCAGCAGTTGCTCGAACGGCAAGTCAAGGACATGCCTCCGTGGCCCTCGCAGCGGTTGGGCAGGCAAATCGCCGCCGACCTGGAAGCGTTGATTATGTGCTGCCTGGCGAAGCCGCCGGCCCAGCGCCCCGCCAGCGCGGACGCCCTGGAGGAGGCCCTGGGCCAGTGCGCCGCGGCGCGCGCCTGGACGTCGCGCGAGGCTGCGCTTTGGTGGAGTGCGAACCTGCCGAGCCTGGAGACTGTGCCCGCGGCGGTCATGGCGGAAAAGACGCTCGTCATCGCCCCAAGGCCCTGAATTATTTTCTGCCAAAATCTGCTCGTCGGGCGACGCTTTGTTCGGCGGCACAGGAGCGCAGCCTCCCGGCTCGCACCACCCCCGGCCAATGGGAAAACTCCCGCTTTGGCCCCCCTTGTTTTCGGCAAAATCTGCCAATCCAGCCAATAGAGCCAATGGAGCCAATGGAGCATTTTGTGTGGGAAGGGGTGACCCATAGCATGGTTCGTTTTTTTGGCCTGGCCAGATGATGGGAAGGCTTGCAGGAATGCCCCCATGCCACGCAAACCACGGGTTGAGTATCCTGGGGCGGTGTGCCACGTGATGAGCCGCGGAGATCGGAGCGAGGACATTTTCCTGGATGACGTGGATCGGCAGTCCCGCCGGTGCGGGACTGGAGGTTCTTTAAGCACGGACGGACACGAAGGGACACGGACGAACACGGATTTGAGCGTCATCTGTGTTTATCCGTGTCCGTCTGTGGTTGGAGCTCCCGCCGTCACTGACCGGTTGCCCTTTTTCTGTTTCCATCCTCGCTGGATGCTGGTAGTCTCCCTGATGCGATGGACCAGCAAATTCCGTTGCAGGATCGGGCGCAGGTAGATGACTTCCGCCGCAAGCACCTGACGGGGCTGCTCACGCTCCTGTTCACCGACATCGTCGGGTCCGGCAAACTCAAGGCGGAGCTGGGCGATCAGCAGGGCCTGGCCCTCATTCACGCCCACCACGCGTCGGTGCGGGAGCTTTTGGGTCAATTCTCCGACGCACAGGAGATTAGCACCGCCGGCGACTCGTTTTTCATCGTGTTCGCTCGCCCTTCGGAGGGAGTGAAATTTGCCCTCATGCTGCAGGCACGGCTCAAGGGCCTTTCGACCTCAGCGGGCCAGAAGGTGTCCGATCGGATTGGTATTCATGTGGGGGAGGTGTTCATCGAATCGACCGACGGTGCCGAGAAGCCCAAGGACTTGTTCGGGCTACAAGTGGACGTGGCGGCGTGGGTGATGTCGCTGGCCAGAGGCGATCAAATCCTGGTCACGCGCTTTGCCTTCGACAACGCGCGGCAAGTGCTCAAGGGCGAGGACATCGAGGGACTCGGGCCACTGTCCTGGGTGAGTCATGGATCATATCAGTTGAGGGGCACGGACCAATCGGTGGAGGTCTGCGAAGTGACATCGTCAAAGACGGCGCTGTTGTCGCCGCCCAGTGACTCGCACAAGGCACGGAAGATCACCAGCGAAGGAGAGTTGGTGTTGGGGTGGCGACCAGCCATTGGCCAAGAGGTGCCCAACACCAGTTGGGTGTTGGAGGAGAAGTTGGGCGAAGGAGGCTTTGGGGAGGTGTGGCTGGGGCGACATCGTCAGCTCAAAGACCAGCGAGTGTTCAAGTTCTGTTTCTTGGCTGACCGGGTGCGCTCGCTCAAACGCGAGGTGACATTGTTCCGGCTTCTGAAGGAACGGGCCAGGGAACAATTCAACATCGTCCGCTTGCACGACGTGTGCCTGGAACAACCACCGTATTACCTGGTGGAGGAGTACGTCGAAGGGCGTGACCTGGGGCGGTGGTCTGAAAAGCAGGGTGGCATTGAACAGGTGCCGGTGGAAACCCGCCTGGAGATCGTGGCGCAAGCGGCGGAGGCACTCCAGGCGGCGCATGAAGCCGGCATCGTCCATCGGGATATAAAACCGGGGAACATTCTGATCCGTGCGACTGGCAGGCAGTTGACGGACAAAGAGGGCACCTTAAGTGCGACGCCAGTTGCGCCCGCGACGCTGGGCGTGAAGCTAACCGACTTCGGGATCGGGCAGGTATTGTCGGCGGAGGCCCTGGTGGGGGTGACGCGCGCGGGTCTTACCCGCACGCTCCTGTCGCCCAGTTCGTCGCAGACGGGGACTCAGCTTTACATGGCACCCGAGTTGTTGGCGGGGAAACCAGCCTCGACGCGATCGGACATCTACGCATTAGGGGTGGTGCTTTATCAATTGATGGTGGGTGATTTCCAGCGGCCCGTGACGACGGAGTGGGCTGAGGACATCGTGGATCCACTGCTCCGAGACGATTTGAAGCGCTGTTTCGCTCGCAATCCGCGCGACCGATTTGCCGGCGCCGGTCAGTTGGCCGAGAGCATCCGCTCCTTGCACCAGCGCCGGCGGGCGTTGCTGGAGCAACAAGCGGTCTTGGCAGCCAGGGAAAGAGCCGCCTTCCGCCGTGGGATCCTGCGGACGGGTGCCATCGCCAGTTTGATCCTCCTGGTCATCCTCGCTCTGGCTTGGCAGGTGCGCTCGAACGCCCTCGCCAAATACCGCCAGGCCGCCCAGATCCGTTCCACGACCGTCCGCCTGACCGTGGCCAACGGCGTCAGTCTCGCCAACAGCGGGGACTGGCTCTCGGCAGGGCTGTGGTTCTCGGAGGCCTTCCTCTTGGATGAGGGGTTCCGGGTGGCTTCTGATCCGCAGCTCACCCGGCAGACCCACCGGCTCCGCCTCAACTCGGTGCTGCGCCAGTCACCCCGTCTTGAGCAAATGTGGTTCGATGAGGGCAGCCCGTCGGGCGGTTTCGATCTGGCCGGACAGCATGTCCTGCTCGGCAGCACCAACGGCTACAGGCTTTACAGCATCCTTTCTGGCCAGCCCGCCAGCCCGCGTGTGGGGCAGGGCCGCGAGCGGGCCAGCCTTCGTCCGGATGGGCGGCAGGTGGTAACCGGCGGTGGCGCGACCAACTCCCTGTTCACTTTATGGGAGGCGCCTTCCGGCGCCCGCCTGTTCGATTTGCACGAAATGGGAGGCGAGGGGCCCTTTCGGAGCGACTGCACGGACCTCGAATTCTCACCCGACGGCCGCTGGATTGCGGCGCCGGTGTCGGGGCCCGGTGGGCGTGTCGTGATTTGGGACGCGGAGAGCGGTCGCGCGCGGCGAGCGATCGACTATGCCGACGCACCGAATGTAGGATGGACCAACAACGGCAACTTCATCGTCAGCGCTCGCTTCGACGCGTCGGGCCAACGCCTGGTGACCACTGGCGCGGAGGACCATCGCGCCGTGGTCTGGCAATGGGAGACGGGGCGCGCACTGCATGTCCTGGCCGGCCACGGGAACTGGGTCTATAGCGGCTGTTTCGGCCAGCGGCACACGAATTGGCTGCTCACCTGCAGCTTTGATCGCACTGCCCGCTTGTGGGACCTCCGGACCGAGCAATGCCTGGTCCGGGTCGAGCACGAGGGCGACGCCATCCGCGATGTCCAGTTCAGCCCCGATGACCGCCTGTTTCTCACTGGCGGGTTGGACTCGACGGTGCGATTCTGGGACTCCGAAACCGGGCGGATGGTGCCTCCCATTCTCAGGGACCACAGCCGGGTGATACGGGTGCTGTGGAGCGCCGATGGCAGGCGGGTGCTGACTCTCAGCTACGACCGCACGGCCCGAGTGTGGCGTCTCAGGTCCCAGGAGCCGGTCGCGCAAGCTACCCAGAGCGATTTCAGTGCCGACGGCCGGTGGGCGCTCACCTTCGCTGGGGCCACGGGGCGGGTCCAGGAAGCTGCCGGCGGCCGCGACCTCGCGGCTTTCAAGTTGGCCTCCACCAATGTCTCCGCTTTCTGCTTTGCCGGGGGGCCAGATCGGCTCTTCTGTTTCTCCCGCCTGCCGGGTTCGACGCCTGCCGGCCCGAGCCAGGTCCGGCTCTGGCAAATCGCTCGAAACGCTCCCGTCGGCGCCCCCCATTTCTACGACCCTTCGTGGTCTCATTGCCTGTGTGCCCCTGGCGGGCGGCGGTTCGCCTTCTACCCGGCGGCGGCTACGAATGCCCCGGCGGGCGGCGCCCAGGGTGTCTTTGTGTGGGAGCCGGCGCGTCCTTCCATGTCGAGGATGATCGCGTTCACCAACGAGGCCGTGGAATCCGTAGCCTTCGACCCCGAAGGGCGCCGGATGGCCATCGCCTCCCAAGACCGCACGACCGAAGGTGGAGTGCTGCGCCTGGCCGACCTGGACGCGGCTCGGCGACCCACCCTTTTGCGGCGCTTCCGACAGCGGATTGCCCATGTAACCTTTAGCGGGGACGGTCGGTGGCTGGCGGCTGCTTGCTGGGACGAATCCATGGACCCAGGGGCGGCCGTGATCTGGCGGGTTGGCGAACGGGGCCGTTCGTTTACCGAGGCCGGTCGGCTTGCCCACCTCGACGGCGTGCTCTACGCGACGTTTTCGGACTCCGGGCAGACGATCGCCACCGCCAGCGAAGACCAGACGGCCATCGTGTGGCACCTGGCCGATGGCACCTGGGAGGCCCCCCTCCGGCCACTCCGCTGCGGCGGCCAGGTGTATGCCTGCAGCTTCAGTCACAACGGCCGCTGGCTGGCCACGGCGTGCCGGGCACCAGAATCGCAGGGGACCAAAACGTGGAGCAGCCACATTCGGATCTGGGACGTCGCCAACGGCGAGCCGATCAGTCTCCCAGTGACCTTCTCCAACAAGGTGACCCGGCTGGCGTTCGTGGCTGACGACACGCGGCTTTTTGTCGAGCGCTGGCTGCCTCCGGCAGCACCCGAACGGTGGGTCATCGACCTGGCGGTCAATGAAGGCTCGCCGCAGGAATTCCTCCTGCGCACCGAGTTACTCTCCGCCCAGCGCTCGTTTCTCAGCGGGCGCGCCCAGCAGTTGTCCCGAGCCCTCCAGGGAGGCCTGTCGGCAGAAGAGAAAGAGATCCTGGTTCGCGCCGCCAGCGTCGGCCTCGGTCCCTTGCGCCCACTCAGCAAAGAGTACTGCCACGAGTTGTGGCTCGGCCTCTCGTCCGGAGTCGCCCCGCCTCCGTGAGTCGAGCCAGGCGGCGGACCGGTTCCGATGCCGATGGCCCGCCCCGATGCGCGCGTCGCCTGACTGCGGCGGTCCCGTGGCGCCCTCCCATGCTCCTTGGCCCGGAGCCAGGCTTAGGTTGTTGCGCTTTGCCTCTTTTGGGGCCCCCGGGGCCCCGTTTTCTTTCCCGTTTTTTTGCCTTGCTTTCCCTTGCGGGTTGGAGTTAGTGTTCCGAACTGAACCGCTAAACTGTCGAGATCGTTATGAACGAACCACCCCAAAAGGCCAGCGAGACTTTACTGACATCATTTAGTGTACACGTCCTCGCGGGCGAGGCGCTCTGCTATCCCCAGAGCACCCATACCCCCACGGGCGGCACCGCGTTCGAAGTGAACGTTGCCACCAAACCAATCGACTCCGGCGTCATTCAAGCCTGGTTTATACAATCCGTCAAGCCGCTGGTCGGCGCGACAGCGGCGGACACCCTGGCAAAGCTCATTAAGGACAAACCGGGCGAGTTTAAAGCATTCCTGGAACAGGCGATCAAGTTCCGCCGGAGCCTCAAGTAGTCCAGCCCGCGCCTGAATGCCGCCTGCGGGTTCCGCTCGCGCCCTTGTCCGTGGGGCGCAGGCCCAAGGTGAGGTTCCAGCAGTCTGGGGCCGGGGCGCCGGGGGACCGCCAGGCTGTGCCGGCGGGGCCCTAACACGCCGCGGTCGGCGCGGGGGCGTGCGCAAACGCTCGCCCTATGAGGTGCACGCTCGGCCCGCCTGGTTCGCCGGCTTGTCATGTGCGCGATGCAACCGCGTAAACTCATTCTCCAATCGCACCTGGCCCTTGGGGACGTGGTAATGCTGACGGCGGCCGTCAGGGATTTGCACCGTCTTTGCCCTGGCCGGTTCATCACCGATGTGCGAACGGCCTTTCCCGATCTCTGGGTCCACAATCCCTACCTGAAGCCGCTTGACCCGTTGGATTCTACGGTGGAGACGGTGGGGTGTGACACGCCCATGGTGGGCCGCAGCGGCCAGGTGCCGTGCCACTGCCTCTACGCCTTCATGGATTTCCTCAACCGCCGGCTTGGTGTGCAGCTTGAGCCAACCGAGTTCCGCGGCGACATTCATCTCTCCGAGGCCGAACGATCAGCTCCTTCTCCCTTCCGCGAGTTGGCCGGGCGCGATGCCCCTTATTGGCTGGTCTGCGCCGGTGGCAAGCATGACATCACCATTAAGTGGTGGGCGGCCGAGCGCTACCAGGAGGTGATCGACCATTTTCGGGGGCGCATCCAGTTTGTCCAGGTGGGCCATGTTGGCCACTACCATCCGCGCCTGGACGGGGTCATGGACCTGCGCGGGCGCACCGACCTGCGCCAGTTGCTCCGGTTGGTCCACAATGCCGACGGCGTGCTCTGCGGGGTGACCGGGCTCATGCACCTGGCTGCTGCCGTCCCCAGGCCCCCCCAGCGTCGCGGCCTTCGCCCCTGCGTCGTCATCGCGGGCGGCCGTGAACCCGCGCACTGGGAGGCCTATCCGGGCCACCAGTACCTCCACACAGTGGGTGGCCTCCAGTGCTGCCGCGAGGGCGGCTGCTGGAAGTCACGCACGCGAACCCTGGGGGACGGCGCGCCGCAAGATGAACCCGATAGCCGGTGCGTGGACGTGGTGGGTTCTCTTCCTCGCTGCATGCATCTGATCACCTCCCAGGCTGTGATCGGCCGGATCGAAAGCTATTTTGACGGAGGTGTGGCGCGCTACCTGCGGCCCCGGCAGGCACGGCTGGCAGCTCGGGCCATGCGCGCCGCCGGCCCAAGCGGCTTTGAAGACCTGCCCCTGACTCTCGCCAGTGCCCGGCTTGCCCTCGAGGCCTTCCTGGACACCGCGCCCAGTCCACCAGCCTGTTATCGCGGCCGCGGCATCGTCATCTGCGGCGGCGGGGCCCGCTATTTCACAAATGCCTGGGTCTGTCTGAACGCCCTCCGCCGTCGCGGCTGCCGTCTGCCCATCCAGCTCTGGCATCTGGGCCGCCGGGAGATGGACCCGGACATGGAACGTCTTGTGGCCCCGTTGCAGGTCGAGTGTGTCGACGCCTCCAGAGTCCAACGCGCCCATCCGGTTCGCCACTTGGGCTTCTGGGGACTGAAGCCATACGCCATCCTCTTTTCCCCGTTCCGCCAGGTGTTGCTGCTCGACGCCGATAACGTGCCGGTGCGGGACCCGACCTTCCTGTTCGACATCCGCCCACTGCGGGAGTCCGGCGCCCTGTTTTGGCCCGACTTCGGCGGTTCCCGGCGAGCCGACACCATCTGGCGGAGTTGCGGACTGGACGTCCCCGCTGAACCTGAATTCGAGAGCGGTCAGGTCCTCGTCGACAAACGACGCTGCTGGCCGGCCCTACGGCTTGCCCTCTGGTTCAACGAGCACTCCGACTTCTACTACCAGCATCTCCATGGCGACAAAGACACGTTCAGCGTGGCGTTCCGCCGACTTCACACCGCGTATCGGCTCGTGCCGCATCCCCCAGAGCCGTTTCCAGGCGGGATGCACCAGCATGACTTCGAGGGGCGCCGGCTCTTTCAGCATCGGACCGGGTCGAAATGGACCCTGATGCCGCACAACCCCCGGCTCCCAGGGTTCCAATTCCAGGAGGAGTGCCTGGCGGACCTCGAGCTCCTCAGGCGCGGCTGGGACGGCCGGCTAACGTGGCTCCGCGCGCAATCGTCCAGACGCCCGCTCTGGCGCCGGCCTCGCCACGGCCCGGTAACGGTCGCCGCTTGGATGATTACCTGCCCGGAACGAGACGAGTCACGACGTGCCACGCTGGCCAGCCTCGCCGCGTCCGACTGGCCCGATCTCCCGCTGCACGTCCAGGTTGACCCGGAGAAAACCAGTGACCGCGTCCAGCGCATCGGCCGCCAGGTCCTCCACGCCCTGCAGCAGTTCCTCGATGATTCGGCTGACTACCTGCTCCTGCTCGAGGACGACCTGCGTTTCAACCGCCACCTCCGCTACAACGTCCAGCGCTGGCGGCCGTACCGCCGCCGCGAGATCACGCTCGCCGGCTTGTACAACCCTGGCCTCCGGGAGCTCGCGTTCGACCTGGCCGGCCACGCCGTCGCCGTCGCGCCCGAGTCCGCCTTCGGCACTCAGGCCTTGTTGCTCTCGCGCCCTGCTGTGCAACACGTCGTCTCAGCCTGGAACACGCTCAATGCTGCTGCCGACCTGCGACTCGTGCGCTTGGCCGCCCAACTCGGCCGCCCCCTCTACTACTACGCCCCGTCGCTCGTCCAGCACCAGCCGGTACCCAGCACCTGGGGCGGAGCCACCCACACGGCTCCCGACTTCGACCCCGACTGGCGGGCGTAGCCCAGGGAGGGGGTCAACCCATAGCATGGTTCGTTGTATTGGCTTGAGCAGATGATCAGAAGGCTTGTACGAATGCCCCCGTGCCACGCAAACTACGGGTTGAGTATCTGGCGCGATGTACCACGTGATGAGCCGCGGAGATCGGAGCGGGGACATTTTTCTGGATGACGTGGATCGGCAGTCCCGCAGGTGCGGGATCAAGACGCTGGCGGAGGCCTGCCAGAAAACCGGGTGGTGGGTGCATGCCTATTGTCTGATGCGCAACCGCGTTGCGGTTGGCGTCGGTTCGGGCCACGCTCGGCGCGGGTGAAGCGGCATTGGTGGCGGTGTTGGGATGGGGCCCCGGGCTGCGCCCGCTCAGAAATCGGCTTGCCCACTGGCGCGGCGTGGGGCATAAAGGCCGCATGTTTATGCGTTATTACACCCGAATACTCGTTGGTGCGTTGGCGTTGACTGTGGCGCTGGGCGCGGCGCTTGCCGCAGAGAATCCCTACCTGGGCGGGTGGGCGCTCACGCTGCCCGGCGGCGCCCCCGGCTGGTTGGGAGTGGAAGAGAACAACGGCCAACTCAAAGCCAGCATGCTCTGGGGCTGGGGCAGTGTCGAGCCTACCGCGTCGGCCAGCATCCAGGCGGGCAAGCTGGTGGTGACTCGCATCCACAACCTCCAGCGCCGGGAGGGCGGCAAGCAGGTCAAAAAGACCCTCCTCGAAACCATCACCGCCACGGCGGATGGGGACACGATTCAACTCTCGAGCGCCAAACCGCGCGAGAACGGCCTTGGGGAAGACAAAAGCGATTTCTCGGGCAAACGGATTCCCCCGGTGCCGCCGGCGCCCGACCTGGCCCAGGTCAAATTCGGCGAACCGCTCCAGCTCTTTAACGGCCAAGACCTGGCCGGCTGGCGGCTGACCGACCCCAACGCGGTCAACGGCTGGAGCGTCAAAGACGGCCTCCTGGTCAACGACCCGGTGCAACCGCAGGGCCAACCGCCCAAGAACTACGGCAACCTGCGCACCGACAAAGAGTTCGAGGATTTCAATATCACGCTCGAGGTGCGCGTGCCCGAGGGTGGAAACAGCGGCGTCTATCTGCGCGGCATTTACGAAATCCAGGTGGACGATAGTTATGGCCGTCGGCTGGACGCACACAACATGGGCGCGCTCTACAGCCGCATTAAACCGATCCTCAGCGCCGAGAAACCCGCCGGCCAGTGGCAGACCATGGACATCACCCTGGTGGACCGGCACCTCACCGTGGTCCTGAACGGCAAACGCATTATCGACAATCAGCCCGTCCTGGGCTGCACCGGCGGCGCCTTGTGGTCGGACGTCAACCGCCCCGGCCCCATCTATCTCCAAGGCGACCATACCGGCATCGAGTACCGCAACCTCGTGCTCAGGCCGGTGGTAAAGTGAGGCGGGCTGCGCCTGTTTGGTGAGTTGACCTGGATGCAAAAGGCCGTTCTGAACTTCATCGCCTTGCTGGCCCTGAGCCTGGGCCGGGCGGCAGCATCCGCCCCCGCCGCTGCCGCGACACCAACCCTTGGCCAGGTACTGGTGGATGATTTCAAGGGAAGCGCAGCATCCGCCGCCGCCGCTGCCGCGGCAGGAAACCTGGACGAACAAATGCTCCGCGAGCAGAAGCACTTTGTCGAATGCCTGGCTTATGTCTATGACCCGGGGCTTTGGATCAGCTATGGCAACTCGCTGTTTTTCATGCCCAGGAACGACGACCAACGCCGGCAGATTGAAACCATGAAGGCGGCGCGAGCGCACTACGCGGCCTTCACCAACCGGCAAACGCGGCATGAATTCGTGGCCAAGTTGATCGCCGAAAGCGGCCTCGCCGCGGATTGGCAAAAGAAGATTCTCCTGCCCTATTCAACCACCAACCAATATCTGACGCCTACCCTGGACCGGCCGCTCCGGATCGTTGACCGCTACACCCTGCTCAAGTCCTTCCCGGAGCCGGGCGACGCCCTGATTCAGGCCGGGCAGCCCATTTACTTCGTCATGGGCTTTGGTCGCGGAGCCAATGATGCTTACCGGACGAACGCCTTGTTGATTAAAGAGGGGTTGAAGACTTACACGACGGAAAGTAACGAGCGGCGAACCGTCGAGGCCTTCACCAACGCGGCCCTAAGCAGGGTGGAGACAGCCGTGCTTGACAAGGCCGTGGCCGCCTTTCAAAAGAAGGCGGCCGCCCTGGGCCAGGAAACAGCCAAAATCAAAGCCCGGCAGGAGTTCGAGGATTGCAAGGCCAAGGCCACCGAGGCCTCGCCGTTCATGGAATACCTCCTCGCCAAGGCCTACCTCGAGGGCCGCGGCACTGACCAGGACGAAAAGCTCGGCCTGCTCTGGATGAACAAGGCAGCCCAGGACGGGTCGGGCGATGCCAGGACCTACCTGGACGGCTTAAAATCCAGGTCCCAGTGAGGCGGCTCCGAATTGCGGATGCAGCCCTGCCCAGAAGTATGCCGCGCCGGGCGCGGGGGAAACCTCGCCATTCCACAGCCCCAAGCCAAGCGCCTTGAACAACTGCTGGCGGCGATAACGGCTGGCCATCGGAAAACGCTGCCCGAAAACCGCGCCATCTTGAACGCGAATTGGAATTACAAAACCCGTCGCTTGTTGCCTCTGTCCTCCGTCCTCCGCGCTCCGTCCCCCATCTTCCGTTCTTCAACGCCTCAACGTTTCAACGTTTCAACGCCTCCGGCCTCTGCCATCTGCCAGGGGGCGAGGGTTTCGCCCGCCCAGACCTGGTCGATGGGCTGGCGCGCGCGGACCAGGGCAGCTTGCCGGCCCCGGACCAGGACTTCCGCGGCGAGCGGCCGGGTGTTGTAATTGGAGGCCATGGCGAAGCCGTAAGCCCCGGCGCTCATCAGGGCCAGGTAATCGCCTTCACCCACCTTAGGCAACAGGCGGTCCTGGCAAAAGAAATCGCCCGATTCGCAAATCGGCCCGACGACGTCCGCTTTGACTTTGCCGCCAGGCTGGCGGGTCAGCGGCACGATCTCGTGGTAGGCCTCGTAAAAGGCCGGCCGGAGCAGGTCGTTCATCGCGGCGTCGACGATGAAAAACTTCTTCTGGCCGGTGCGTTTGACGTATTCGACGCGGGTGACGAGAACCCCGGCGTTGCCCGAAATGAACCGGCCCGGCTCCATCAGGACCCGCAGGCCCAGCGGTTTGAGCAGCGGCAGCAGGCGGGCGGCATAGGTCTGCGCGGTGAGCATGTTCTTTGCCCGGGCCGAGCGCCACCAGGCGGCCGAACCGCTGGCCAGCGCGGCGCGATAGACAATGCCCAACCCGCCGCCTATGCTCAGGAACTCCAATCCGTGCCTTTCCTTGAGCCGCCGCGCCAGCGGGAGCACTTTCTTCACGGCCTTTTCAAACGGAGCGACCCGGGTGATCTGCGACCCGAGATGCATTTGCAGCCCGCGCAACCGCAGGTTCTTCAGCTTGGCGGCGCGCGCATAAACCCCCTCCACCTTTTCGTAGGCGATGCCGAATTTGTTCTCGTAAGTCCCGGTCGTGATCTTCTGGTGCGTGCGGGCGGCCACATCCGGGTTGACGCGCACCGCGACCGGGGCCACCTCTTTGCGGCGGGCCGCCACGCGATTGATGCGCTCCAGTTCCGGCTCGCTCTCGGCGTTAATGCAATAAACGCCCTGGCGCAGGGCATACTCAATCTCGGATTCGCTCTTGCCTACCCCCGCAAAGACGCACTGCCCCGCCTCCGCGCCGGCCCCGAGGACGCGCCCCAGTTCGCCGGCGCTGACAATGTCGAACCCGCTGCCCAGCCTCGCCAGCGCCCGCAACACCGCCAGGTTCGAGTTGGACTTGACCGCAAAGCAGATGCGGTGGTCCACCTCGGCCATGGCGCGGTCAAGTTCTTGGAAATGCTCCCTCAGCGTGTGCTCTGAATAGACGTAAAGGGGCGTGCCAAACTCCCGGACGAGCCTCGCCAACGCCACTCCTTCGCAGCAGAGCCTGGCCCCGACATAATGGAAATCGTGCATCGGAGGCTGCTATGCTCCACCGTCCAACGTCCAAAGTCCAAATCTACTGCCTGCGGCCATCCATTGCGCTCCTGTCACTCGTCCCTCGCCCCTCGCCCCTCCTCACTCCTCAGGCTCGACTCCCTTACGGGTCCGCCAAAACCTTCGAACGTTGCGCGTGGTATTTTTCGGGCGTGATTTCCTCCGCCTTGTATTTGTCCAGCAGTTCGCTCAGCTCCCGTTGCTTTTCCGGGGAAATGGGCAAGGGCGGAGCCTCCAGCGGTTCGAAGGCCAGCGGGCCTTTGGGAAGCAAGGCTGTTCTCGTTGACTCCCGCTTCTTTTGGGGCTTGGCCTTGGCCTCGGCCTGGGCCGCCTGCTTGGCCTTGGCCTTCGTCTCAGCCATTACCTTGGCGGCCGTTTCCCTTTCCCTCCGCGCCTGGGCCTCGGCGGTCATTTTCTCGGCTTTGGCCTTGGCCGCGGCCTGGGCCTGGATGGCCTTTTCGGCCTTGGCCTTGGCTTCGGGTCCCTGGGCCTCTTTGCGCGCCTGAGCCTCGGCGGTCATTTTCTCGGCTTTGGCCTTGGCCGCGGCCTGGGCCTGGATGGCCTTTTCGGCCTGGGCCTTAGCTTCGGGTCCCTGGGCCTCTTTGCGCGCCTGGGCCTCGGCGGTCATTTTCTCGGCTTTGGCCTTGGCCGCGGCCTGGGCCTGAATGGCCTTTTCGGCCTGGGCCTTAGCTTCGGGTCCCTGGGCCTCTTTGCGCGCCTCGGCCACGGCTTTGGCAAGCGCAGGGGCGGTGGCTTCCGGTGATCGTCCCAGGACGGCCGAGAACAGGGGATCAGCTTGCAGTTTCGCCGATGGTGGGGGCACTGCCGAAAACCCGGCCAAGCGCGCGGCGGCCGGAGCAGACGCCAGGCCTCCGGGCCTGGGCGACGGTGCCGGCGCCTCCGAGAACTTGGTCCAGAGCGCGGCGCCCGGAGCAGACGCCAGGCCTCCGGGCCTGGGCGACGGTGGCGGCGCCTCCGAGAACTTGGTCCAGAGCGCGGCGCCCGGAGCAGACGCCAGGCCTCCGGGCCTGGGTGACGGTGGCGGCACGTCAGGAACCTGAGCGAGGGTTTGGCGCCCGGAGCA
>Ga0187850_10000090_pt1 | contig 116082 bp, 111 predicted proteins | sample June2016WEW_4_15_FD_132436 | JGI IMG/M metagenome (GOLD analysis project Ga0187850, IMG submission 132436) | Peatland microbial communities from SPRUCE experiment site at the Marcell Experimental Forest, Minnesota, USA - June2016WEW_4_150 | ecosystem: Environmental > Terrestrial > Soil >...
CCGGAGAGGATGACGAAGGTCATCCCGATGGCGAGGAAGCCGTTGATTGCGACGTGCTTCGTCATGATCACGATGTTTTCGAAGGTCAGAAACGTCCTCGAAAGGGAAGCGAAGATGACGATGATGATCAGGAGCGCGATCACAGTCCTGAACTTGAGCAGCAGCAACTTGAAGTTCATCTGCGCGCCGGTGGCTCCAGTGTCAATGCCCTGCATGTCAGCTCCCCGTTGTTCCTTTCCCATTTGCCGCACTCGATCGGTCCATAGCTGAGGCCGCCACAAGATCTGTTTCGCTGTACGCGCCGCGCGTAAACTCTCCCGTGAGTCTGCCGGCTGCCATGACAAGCACACGGTCAGAGAGTGCCACGATCTCCTTCAGCTCAGAGGAGGCGAACAGAATACCAATGCCCCGCTGAGCGAGTGAGTTCATGATGCTGAAAATTTCCGACTTCGAGTTGACGTCGATCCCCCGGGTCGGCTCATCCATCAGGAGGACCGTCGGTTGCGTGAGCAGCCCCTTGGCAACCACGACCTTCTGCTGGTTGCCGCCGGAGAGCGCGGTGATTTGCTGATCGGGAGATGACACACGGATGGACATGTCATGCGCCATGCCGAGGATTTCCCGCAGGCCCGGCTTGCGCGGCAGGACGCCCATGCGGACATAGCTCTTCACGTTCGCAAGGATCATGTTGTTGGCCACGCTCATCGTCGGGATGATGCCCGCGGCCTGGCGATCCTCGGGCACGAGTGTCAGCCCGCGCGCGATTCGGTCCGTGGTGGAGAGCGCCTGGTCAAGCGGCTCCCCGCCGAGGATGATCCGTCCCTGCGCTTCCGGATGGAGTCCAATCAGACATTCCAGTGTCTCCGAGCGTCCCGCCCCCATCAAACCGTAGAGCCCCACAATCTCCCCCTTGTTCACGGAGAAGGAAAGATTGCGGATGTAATGCCCGCCTTCAGGACGCGGGTATGTGAGCCCCTCCACTCGAAGAGTCTCGGTCTTGATGCTGTGCGCGGCGCGCGGCAGGAACGCCGCCAGGGACTTCCCTATCATCTTCTCCACGATCCAGTTCACGTCCACGTCGGCAATGCTGGCTTCCGCCTGGACCTTCCCGTCCCGCAGGACGGTGATGAAATCACCAATTTGCAGAACTTCTTCCAGGCGATGGGAAATGTAGATGATCGAGACGCCTCGAGTCTTCAGCTCGCGCACGATGCGGAACAGCACCTCCACCTCGCCCGCAGTGAGCGCCGAGGTGGGCTCGTCCATGATCAGGATCTTCACGTTTTGCGCCAGCGCCTTGGCAATCGCAACAATCTGTTTGGCGCTCACCCCCAGCTCGCCGACCAGGCTGTCGGGATTGATGCGCTGCTCGAGCCGCCCGAGCAGCTCACGGGCCATCTCACGCTGTTTCTTGAAGTCGATCACGCCCCGCCGCGATATTTCACGCGTGAGGAAAATGTTGTCGGACACGCTCATGTTAGGACAAAGGTCCAACTCCTGGTACACAATGCCGATCCCGTGCGCCGATGCTTCTATGGGGCTTCGAAAGCTGACCGCCTTTCCATTGAGATACAGCGTGCCGCTCGACTGCAGCTCTGCTCCCGCGATTATCTTCATCAATGTGGACTTGCCGGCGCCGTTCTCTCCGACAAGGATGTTCACCTTGCTCTCATAGGTCGTGAACGACACGTCATCCAAGGCGATGGTTCCCGGGTAGATTTTGGTGATGTGCTCGGCGCGAAGGGTGATTGTCTCGTTCACCGCCTCTGCTTCCCCCTACTTCTCCAAAGTGAGCACGACAGGCGTCACCACCACTGTTCGAGGACTTGAGCTGTCGTACGTGAAGGCGCCTTCGATGAAAACGGTCTTGCCCAGGAGCGCTTGAGGCTCCACTCCCGCCAGGACCTTCTTGAGCACCCGGTTGTTCAGTTCGTCCCCGACGTCCCCAAATTGCATCTGGTTGGTAAATAATCCAAAGGTGATGAAGCCTACCGCATCACGCAGGGCCGTGCCCGAAATGATCGGCCCGACTTGAACCTGCACATCTGTCGGCTGCCCTCCGAGTGGCAGGCTGACCGTGATCAGGCCGTTCATCGACGAGGTGTCAATCCTGGTCACTTTCCCGTTGAAGCGGATCAGAAAATTATCGGCCCCTCCGACATCGTGTCCGAACTGCTTCGCTGTTGCAGCCGGGTCCTTTCGAAGAGCGGGAATGAGGATGCGCGCATCCGTGGCCTCGCTTCGGACCGCGGGAACTACCTTGGCATCCCAGATCCCGTCCACATAGCTCACCTTGTTGAAGGTCTCTCCGGCAGGATTCAGGGTGCTGTTCGCAGTGTAACTGCCGATCGGTCGTACTGTTGCAAGCTGTCCACTTAACGCAAGCGCCACCAGCACGACGACAACTGCCACGAGCATAAGAATGCGGATAAGACGCCTATGCTTTTTCGCTTCGGTCATGACTCCTTGCCTTCTCTCAGACGCAGTACAAGACTCCCAAGTCTATCGAATTTTTCTTTGCCGTGGCACACCAGGCCGAGTTCGAAGCTTTCTTTCATTTTCGTCTATTTCCGTTACTACGCGAAATTATCGCGAATGTGTTAATTTGTCAAGCGATAAAAGAATAATTATAAAACTTAAAATAAGATAAAATGGCTTTGACACTTTTTAATATTTGTGATATTTTGTCTTTCGTCATGCAAGTCAATAAAATATCGAAGGTTACGCTGGACAATCCCTTCGATGCCTCCCCTGATGAGGTAAGAAACAGAGCGAAAGAGATAAGAAAAAAGATAGTCTGGATGAACTCACACGCAGGCCAGGGTCACACGGGCGCAGACCTGTCGGAAACGGATATCCTGGCTGCCCTGTTTTTTCGAGTGCTGAAGTATCGACGAGACTTCCCGCAGGATTCGGATCGAGATAGATTCATCCTCAGCAAGGGTCATGGCGTCGGCGGGCTCTACTGCACCCTCGCAGAGGCGGGACTTCTGGAGGAGTCACTACTGCAGACCTATCTGCAGTTCGATTCAAGGCTTCCCGGTCACCCAGTCCGTCAGAAGACCCCTTTCATAGAAATCAACACGGGCGCCCTGGGCCACGGTCTTTCGGTTGGTGTCGGGCTCGCTTTGAGCGCGAAAAAGAGCGGCCGCGGTTTTCGCGTTTTCGTCCTCCTGGGGGACGGTGAGCTTCAGGAAGGCTCCAACTGGGAAGCCGCGATGAGCGCGGCCCATTTCAAACTCGACAATCTTGTCGCCATCGTAGACAGGAACACCCTGCAGCTGGCTGACAGGACGGAAACAATCATGGCGCTGGAACCATTGGACCGCAAGTGGGAGAGCTTCGGCTTCGACGTGAAGGGGGTGGACGGCAACGATCCGGCGGCATTCATCGAGGCGGTGGGTTCGCTGGATCCCGCGTGCGGCAAGCCGCATGTGATCATCGCGCATACGGTAAAGGGAAAGGGAGTGTCATTCATCGAGGACCGGGCGGCCTGGCATCACAAGATCCCCGTAGGGGACCAGGTGCGCGAGGCCATCGAGGAGCTCGAGTGATGGAGCAGGCCCGCAAACAGGACCTGCGTGAGGTCATGGTGCAGGCGCTCATCCGGGCGGTCGATGAGGGCAAGAACCTCGTCGTCGTGGTGAGCGATTCCGCGAGCACCTCCCAAATCGGGCCGTTTCAGTCCCGCTTCCCCGAGCGGCTGATAAACGTGGGAATCGCTGAGCAGAACCTGATGGGTATTGCCGCCGGTCTTTCCCTCGGGGGGTACACGGCTGTCACGGCGAATGCAGCCCCTTTTGCCACTTCCCGCGCCAACGAGCAGCTGAAGAACGACATCTGCTATTCTCGAACAAACGTCAAGGTCATGGGCCTTCACGCGGGGGTCGCATACGGCCCGCTCGCGAGCACTCACCATGCCATCGACGACATCTCGATCCTGCGCGGCCTGGGCAATATCCTGATCTTCGCGCCCTCGGATCCCCCGGAAGCCGACGGCGTGTTCCGCTACTCCTTCGACTACGACGGCCCCGTGTACGTCAGGATGGATAATGTCGCGTTTCCCTTTCTCCACGAGCCCGGCTACCATTTCCAGCCCGGGAAGGTCGACATCCTGAAGGAAGGAGAGGATCTGGCGATCTTCTCCATGGGTTCCGTGACGTGGGAGGCGCATTCAGCAGGTGAGGCGCTGGTACGGCTGGGGATTCATGCGGAAATCATCAACGTTCCATCGATACGGCCTGCTGACCCTGAAGGCATCTATCGTTCAGCTTTGAAAACTGGACGCGTCCTTACTGTAGAAGAGCATTCGGTACACGGAGGGCTGGGCAGCCTTGTCTCGGAAGTTCTGGCCGAGCGCGGCGCCGGCGTGCGCGTGAGCCGGCTCGGAATCCCCGAAGGCGAGTTCTCTAAAGCTGGACCAAGATCGGCCATCCGCGCATATTATGGCATCGACAAGGATGGCATACTGAGAAAGGCGCTGGAGGTCCTCGGCCGGACAGCGTGAAGCTGTCCTGTGAGCACACGGGGGAGCCTGCTTCGAAGGCATGGATGGAGCATGAAGGACAGGTATATTCTTGCCATAGACCAGGGAACGAGCGCCACCAAGACGGTCATCTTCGACTCCGCGGGACAGATTGCCGCCAGGGCGAGCGCCCCCCTCGCTTCCTCGTTTCCCCGGCCCGGATTCGTGGAGCAAGACCCCGAAGCCATTTATCGCAGTGTGCTCGATTCCGTTGGATCCTGTCTTGATTCATTTCGCGGCCGGATCACCAACGATTTCTCCTGCATCCTCGCCTGCGGGATTTCCAATCAGAGAGAAACCTTCGTCCTCTGGGACAGGAAGGGCGTCCCCCTGACACCGGCGGTTGTGTGGCAGTGCAAGAGATCGGTCGATATCTGCGAGCGGTTGCGCTCCTCTGGTATCGGGCAGGAGATCAAGGAGCGGACTGGATTGCTCATTGACCCCTACTTTTCTGCCACCAAACTTCTCTGGCTCGTGGAGAATGAAAGGAGCGTGCGGAAGGAGATCGACGCGGGGCACGCGTTCTTCGGCACTGTGGACACATGGCTCGCATTCCGATTGACCAAGGGCACAACCCACGCCACAGACCACACGAACGCTTCTCGTACCCTCCTTTTCAACATCACACAGCTCGACTGGGACAGGCATCTCCTTGCCGAATGGCACCTCGAGGGGCTGCGGCTCCCCGAAGTGCATCCATCGTCACACCGCTACGGCGAGACGGATTTCGATGGCAGGCTCTCCACCCCGATCCCCATCTCCGCGATGATCGGAGACTCACACGCCGCTGCCTTCGGAGAGCAGTGCCTTACCCCCGGGACCGCGAAGGCAACCATGGGCACGGGATCTTCGATCATGATGAACGTGGGGCAACGGCGTCGCGAAGCCCAGGGCGCGATGGTGAGCACGATCTGCTTCAGCTTGAAGGACCGGGTCGACTATGCTCTTGAAGGCATTATCGTCAGCTGCGGTGCAACCATTGCATGGCTGCGGGATCAGCTGGGCATGCTGGCGGAGAGCAGGGACTCGGAAGCAATGGCGCGCGCTGTGCCAGATAATGGGGGTGTCTACCTTGTGCCCGCTTTCAGTGGTCTGGGCGCCCCGTGGTGGAGGATGGACCTGCGTGCGGCGATCCTGGGCTTGACATTCGGTTCGACAAAAAATCACATTGTCAGGGCTGCCTTGGAGTCAATACCCTATCAAATCGCGGAAGTAATCGCCGCAATGGAGGCGGACAGCTTGGTTCAGCTGACTGAGCTCAAGGTGGACGGGGGAATCACGGAGAACGAGTTCGTGATGCAGTTCCTCGCGGATCTTCTCTCCGCGTCTGTTGTATGCAACGGGGTTGAGGATGTGTCCGCCCTCGGAGCAGCTGGGCTCGCGGGTCTGGAAACCGGGCTTTACCCCGACCCTGACGCATTGGCGGGATTCAGAAGCACGCCCAGGCGATTCAGTGCAGGCCTTCAGAGCATCGGAGCAAAAAGATGCCAGGGACAATGGAAAAAAGCAGTAACGACGCTTCTCTAACGATGCTCGCTCTCCAGAGGCGGCGGAAGATCCTCGAGCTGCTTCAGGAGGATGGCAGCGCGCGGGTCAGCTCCCTCAGCAGGCTTTTCAAGGTTTCCGAGCCTACCGTTCGCCAGGACCTCGAAAAGCTTGAGGAGGAGGGATTCATCATCCGTGAGCACGGCGGGGCCTTCCTCAAGAGCGTTCCTCAGCAGGTGAGAAGCCTGAGCCTCCAGCACCTGGAGAACATGGACAAGAAGTCCCGCATCGGCCGCCGGGCAGCGGAGCTGGTGCAGGATGACGACTCCTTGATCCTCGATTCCGGTTCCACTACGACAGAGGTGGCGAAAAACCTCACGCTCAAGAAAAACCTCAAGATCGTGACGAATGCGCTGAATATCGCTCTGCTGCTCGGAACGGAGATTTCCTTTGAAATTATGGTCACCGGGGGAGAGTTCAAGCCGCCGACGCTCTCCCTCACCGGCGAGAAGGCGGGGAAGTTTTTCGAACAAATTCACGTAGGAAAATGCTTCCTTGCCGCGGGCGGGGTAAGCCCGGAGGTGGGCCTGACCTATCCCGGGTTCATCGATATCCACGTAAAAAAGGCCATGATCGAAGCGGCGGCCGAGGTCTATGTGGTTGCCGACTCGACCAAAATAGGAAAAGTGTCTTTCGCCTCGCTGGGTCCCATCGACCTGGTCGGCTGGATCATCACGGATGACGGCATTTCCGACTCGGACAGGCGGGCCCTGGAGTCGAAAGGCGTGAAGGTCATCATAGCGTAAAAACGGTTCCAGATTTTCCTCGGCGGGTCCACATCTCTGCTACTTTCAAGGCATCGCGAGAAAAGACTATTTATCGATGTCCTTGCGCTCGCGTTTCTTGCTTCTTGAGGCGTATACTGCACGCTCGAAGGTCTCCATGCAGCGTTTTCTTACAGCATGATCATAGGTCTGAAAGACTTCCTTCGAGAACTTCGCAAGGTTTCTGCTGATAAGTTCGTACGCATCGGCGAGATCCTTCGCTGCGATTTCAATGCCAGACTCCTGCAATCTTCATCGCAGAATAGAATGTGGATCTTTATTCCCGTCTCGCTGTCGACACAACTGTCAATACCCTCGCTGGAGATCACGCCTTTCAGCGGCAGCATTTTGCGCCAGGCATCCTTGAATGTGAGGATATCGACATCCGTGGTGGTGCGAGGGTAGCCATTGCGGATAACAGCCATGCCACCGACGACGCAGTACGGCAACTCCCGCGAACCAATCAACGCGTGGAAACGACGGACCACCTCCATCATCGGAGAATCTCGCAAATTGCCGTTAAGCCGCAGTATCTCTGCCGCGGTCATCTCCCTGCACTCCTCGTTATGATCCTGCCCTCTTGATCATAACATAATAACGGCACATGGGATCGAGGGCGCGGCCAGGCTCTGAGAAGGTTTGAACACCCCTATGCCCCCGCGGCTGAACGCATGGTGGAAACGAGAAGGACCTGCTCTGTGCGTCATGGCCCCGCGACAAAAGCCCGTTGAAGACATCCGGGAGCCAGTGCCCCCTGCCAATTCTGCCGAAAAGTGGACCAACCCCGAGTACAGGTTGCAGCGGGCGGAATATGAGATGTCTCGCACATACTTCGGAGGAGAGGCATTCCCGTATTTCGACTCCCATATCGGACCAGGAAACCTTGCAACATTCATTGGGTCGGAGCCGGAGTTCGCGGAAGATACGGTATGGTTCAAGCCATGCATCATCGCCCCTGAAGCACATCCTGCCCTCTGCTTCGATCCGTCCAACCGTTACTTCCGCGATCAAATGGCAATCATCTCAAAGGGGGTTTCTCAAGCCGCAGGGAGATATCTGGTCGGTGTCCCTGATCTGATAGAGAACATCGACATTCTAGTTTCTTTGCGAGGCATGGAAAACCTGCTTTCAGACATGATCGACCGGCCGGAATGGGTGGAAAGCATGGTCGCTGAGATCAACAAGGTATGGTTCGAAGTCTTTGACATCATCCGAGAGAAAGTAGCGGACCCATGGGGCGGAAATACCTGGTCCGGTTTTCGCATCTGGAGCCCGGGCCGCACTGCAAAGCTGCAGTGCGACGCCTCGGCGGCTTTCTCCCCCGCCATGTTCCATCGATTTGTCGTTCCCGCTCTTATCGAGCAGTGTCAGCGTCTGGACCGTTCACTGTATCACCTCGATGGCACCCAGTGCATATGCCATCTCGACGCGCTGCTTTCCATTCCCGAGCTCACGGCCATTGAATGGACACCGCAGGCAGGTAGACCGGGCGGTGGAAACCCGGTGTGGTACGACCTTTATCGAAGAATCCTTCGGGCAGGAAAGTGCGTCCAAGCCATCGACGTATTGCCATCTGAGGTGATACCGCTGATCGACGCTGTGGGCCCAAAAGGGCTGTTCATCATGACACGAACCGAATCCGAAGAAGAGGCGCGCAGGCTGGAGAGCAGGATTCATTCGTACTGATGAAGGAGAGGCAGAGAGGGATCGTCGATCTTGGGCGGTTGAAGAACATCAGCGGAGCTTTCCTCGATGAGTTTTAAAATGTCGTTGTTCGGATTTCTGTTGATGTCCGATAGTTGACAATTCCTCGCATTAGCCGTACAATTGTACTTCTGAGGATGAGCCGTGGACGTCATCGTTGATGCATCTGTTCTTGTAGCGGTTCTCACAAGTGAGCCCGAAAGGGCGGCGATTGTGAAGATTACGCAGGAAGCAAACCTACTCGCACCTGCATCAGTGCACTGGGAGGTCGGCAACGCACTTTCCGCAATGATCAAGCGGCGACGGCTGACGATTTCCCAGGCAATGGACGCCATTCAAAGCTATATGCAGATCCCAATTCGATTTGTGGAAGTCGATCTCGCCGAATCTCTTGAAATGGCCGCAAGCCATAACCTGTACGCATACGATGCGTATCTTCTCGCCTGCGCACGATCGCAACGGACTCCATTGCTCTCTTTAGACAAAGCTTTGCTTCGTGCGGCAAAGGCCTATCACATCGGCACAGTGGAGGTACCAGAACTGTGAAAGAATATACCTTTTCCGAAGCTCGGCAGCGACTTGCCTCGCTTCTTGAACTTGCGAAGAGAGATGGCGCAGTTCGCATCCGAAAGCGCGATGGACAGAGGTTTGTCCTGCAGCCAGAAAAACGAAGCAAGTCTCCCCTGGATGTGCCTGGCCTCAAATTGAGTATTCGGAGAGATGAAGTCGTAGAAATCATCCGATCGAGCAGGAGACCGGTCAAATAGGCCCCGCTACAACTGTGACTTTATCTGTGGAACAGCCGGCAAAAAGCAAGTTTCCGCAGGCAAGCGCGGACGCCGGTGCGGCGTATCGAGCGATCAAAGGCTTTCAAGCCTGCATAAAAACGCTGTCCTTGAATGGGTGCAAGTACCGCGCGGACATGACGGCGAGCGGCTTGACGGCAAGGGTGAACTTATCCGCCAGGGTCGCAAGCACCTCGCTTCGTCCCCGCGCCCTGATGTCGCTGTGCCGGGCTGCAAGCCTGTAGAACGTGACGCCTTCGTGCACGTAGTCATCCTGGGTGCGATTCGCCCGGATCCTCATGCCCTCGATCTTCAGAGGGTCCTGCGGCGCATCCGCCGGCGCGGGGGCGGAGAGGATACCCAGCGTGAAGAGGCAGATGTCCGCAATCCGCTTGTATACAGGAAAACGCTCCGACTCATCGATTGCGCTGCCATACCTCACGAGGCTGTCGATATCGAAGTCGCTGAAGCGGACCCGTCGCCACAACCCGGGCCTCACCCTTACGCTGAAGGAGAAGCTGTTGATTCGTACGAACGATACGAGGAGCTCGGTGAGATATCTGCGAAGCCGCCGGTCGTCGAGCAGTTCGACGATCTGGGGCACGTCGAAAAGCACCATGGAGAGTCTCTTGCTCCGCTCCAGCGTATAGGGCTCATTCTCCAGATCAGCGCGCACACGGGCAAGGAGAATGGCAAAGAAAAGGGCGGGAGACACCCTCAGGACGGACAGTGGATCAGTGAGCATCCGGCGGAACACCCTCTCATCGGCAAGCATCGCCTCGCGGATCTCCGCATCCTCACGGAGCACCCGTGCCATGCGTTGTCTGTCATCAGCTTCCGGCATGAGCACCCGCACGAGGAACTGCAGGTCATCCTCGCTGAAGTCCATACCCGGATCCGCCATGAGAATACCCCTCTCCGGGAATATAATATATCGGGAGCCGCCGGGGCTTTCAGCGATAGGTGAGGCCCGTTTCGGAACTTCAGCCGCCGCGCTTCGAGAGCCAGTCCAGCAGCTTCTCCGTCGGCCACGTGTTGATGACGTCCTGCGGCTCCAGCCACGCGCGGCGCGCCATGGCAACGCCGAAGTGCAGCATGTCGAGGTCGGCTTCGCTGTGCGCATCTGTATTGATGCTGAGCAGGATGCCCAGCTTCTTCGCGCGCGCCGCGTAAACGTCTTCCAGGTCCAGCCGCGCGGGATGGGCATTGATCTCGAGTGCCACGCCGGTCTCGGCGGCAGCGGCCAGCAGGGCCTCCATGTCCAGGTCCGCGCCCTCACGGTCCGGGATCAACCGCCCGGTCGGGTGGCCGATGATATCCACGTGCGGGTTGCGGATGGCTTTGATCACCCGCTCGGTGACTCGATCCCGCGGTTGGCGCAGCGATGTGTGCAGGGACGCCACGACCAGGTCCAGCGAGGCCAGGAACTCGTCCGGATAGTCGAGAGTCCCGTCAGCCTTGATCTCGACTTCCGAGGCGTGCAGGATGCGGATCATGTCCCCCAGTTCGGCCTGCACCTGCTCGATCTCCTTCTGCTGGCGCTCGTGATCTTCCATGGTCAGGCCGCCTACCATACCCAGGCTTGCCGAGTGATCGGTGAAGGCGATGACCTTGATGCCGCGCCTGGCGGCCGCCCGCGCCATTTCGAGCATCGAGAGCTTGCCGTCGGACCACGTGGAATGCGTCTGCAGGTCCGCGCGTATGTCCCTGAGCTCGATCAGCCTCGGCATCCGACCTTTCCGGGCGGCCTGCACTTCGCCGCGGTCTTCGCGGAGCTCCGGCGGAACCCAGGCCAGGCCGAGAGTCTCGTAGACTTGTTCTTCGGTTGCGCACAGGATCTCGCCGGAGCCGTCGGTCCTGGTCAGGGCGTGCTCGGAGAGCGACAGGCCCTTGTCAAGCGCGATCTCGCGCAGGCGGACGTTGTGCTCCTTGGATCCGGTTGCGTATTGGAGTGCGGTTCCGAACTTTTCCGGCGGATGGACCCACACCTGCGCGCGCACTCCATCGCCGAACTCTATCGAAGACTTGGTCTCGCCCTTGCCCAGGACGCGCACGACGCCGGGGAGCGTCGTGAAGACCTCCATGACCGGCGCGGCTTCAGCTGCCGCGACCAGAATGTCCAGGTCGCCGACCGTCGCGCGCATGCGCCGCAATGAACCCGCCGGTTCCGCGGCGACCACGCCCGTGACCTTCTTCAGAGTCGCGATGATCTGCCGGGCCAGGGGGTACGCCCGCCCCAGTGGGATGCGTGAGGAGCGACGGGAGAGTGACTCGATCCCGGCGATGATTTGAGCCTCGGACTTGGCGCCCATGCCCGGAAGCTCGCGCAGCCCGCCTGCGCGTGCGGCCTTCTCAAGTTGAGCCAAGGTCGTGATGTCGAGCGCCTTGTGGATGAGAGCAACTTTCTTTGGACCCAGACCGGAAACCTTCAGCCATTCGGCCAGCGAGGCCGGCACTTCTTCCTCGAGCTTCTCGAGGGATTTCAGCTTGCCGGTGCGCAGCAACTCGTCGATCTTCTCCGCGATGGTCTGGCCCACACCCGGGATCTCGCGCAGCTTGCCTTCTTTCCAGTACTCGTTGACGTCCCGTCCCAGAGTGGACAGGCTCTCGGCAGCCCTTCGATAGGCCAGCGTCTTATAGACGATCTCGCCCTTGATTTCGGAGAGGTCGGCGATCAGGGTGAAGACCTCGGCCAACTCACGGTTGTTCATGGTGCCACCTCACGCGGGAAAACGGGAGATCTCGTCGAAAACGTCGCGCAGCCGGAGATAGATCTTCTTGAACGTCCCCCGCCTCTCGCCGTAGGTTTTCGCGTTCTCGGGCAGCGGCTGCAGGATCTCGTTTGCCGGGCCATGGAAGTTTTCCAACGGAATCACGACGCCGAGCCCTCGCGCCCCCGCGACGGCCGCTCCCAGCGCCGAGTAGTCGGCGAATTGCTGCCAATGCACGGGGGTATCGAGCACGTCCGCCAGGATCTGTCGCCATGTGCGGCTCCTCGAGCCTCCCGCATAACAGGAGACCTCGTTGACGGGGAGCCCGAGCTCGCGGAATATCTCGACGGATTCCACGAGGGAATACGCGACGCCCTCCATGATTGCCCGCGCCATATGTGCGCGCGTGTGGGACAGGGTCAGACCGACAAAGCAGCCCCTGGCGTTGGAATCCATGTAGGGGGTTCGCTCGCCGTTCAGATAGGGGGCGAAAAACAGACCATTCGCTCCCGCCGCGATATCGTCTGCCCATCGGGAAAGCTCTTCCATGTCTACTGCGGCCGGCGCGTCACCCGCAGCAGGAAGCGGCGTGAATACCTTCTCACCGGCCCACGAAAGCGAGAGGCCTGCCGCAAGCGTTGCGCCCATCATGAGCCATTGACCATCGTACGCGTGACAGAGAGTGTGGACGCGGGAATCGAACCGGGGAGTGTCAATCGGTGTGATCACAGTCCCGCCGCTGCTTATGGCAACGGCCACTTTGCCGGGTCGATCCACACCGAGCGCGAGCGCGGCCATTGTCTGGTCGGAGCCGCCGGCGATCACCGGCGTGCCCTCCGGCAGACCGGTGAGCAGTGCTGCCTCCCGGGTAAGATTTCCTGCGACGTCCACAGTCTCCACCATCTCAGGAATCAGACGATCGGCAACATGGAACGCGTCAAGCATCTCAGGCGACCACTGTCGTTTGCTGAAATCGAAGAGGAACGTTCCGGAGGCATCGGTCGGTTCGGTCGCGATCCTGCCCGTGAGCCTGAAACGCACGTAGTCCTTGGGCAGCATGAAACACGATGCTTCCTCGTAGACTTCGGGCTCATGTTGTCTCACCCATTCGAGAGAGGGAGCGAGAAATCCGGTGGCCAGCGGCAGGCCGGTGATCGCGTGAAACAGCTTCTCATCTCCGGCCTTTTCAGCACAGATGGCGGCAGTCCGTCGGTCGGGCCAGATGATGGCGTTGCGAAGCGGCCTGCCGTGCCTGTCGATAAGGACGAGCCCGTGCATCTGTCCTGAGAGCCCGATTGACTTGATCTCCTCCACGCTCAGGCCTTCAGTGAGGAGCATCTCCCGAATGCAGTCGCACGTCGACTTCCACCAGACTTCAGGCGATTGCTCCGCGTAGCCCGGCTGCGGATGCAGGATCGGGTATCCTTGAGCCCGCAGAGCCCGCTGCCTGCCCGACTCGTCCACCACGATCACCTTTGCGGCTGATGTACCGAGATCTATGCCGAGAAAGCATCGCATTGACGCATCTTTCACTACTGATCTTCCCGATTGTTTCTACAATATCTTATGCGCGTCGAACAATTCAACAGCGCGCGTGCTGTCACTCGCCGATGGGGCAAATGGCGCCCCGGGAAGGACCGTCGCACCTTGAGGAGAAAGCGGTGACCCCATGGCGGAAAGTCGATTGCCTGGATAGAATCTGCCTGTCATGTCCCTCAGGGCCGTCATTCTTGGAAAGATTCTTCTCGTCCGCCAGCCGATTGCGCAATCGCTGAGTGCCCTGGATTTCGAGACGTTCGAGTCCTCTGATTTTGCGGAGGTAATCTCCCACCTCGATTTGACCTCACCCTCACTCATCGTCATGGACGCGGACGGGATGTCGCGGGAGTGGCGCACGCTCGCGGCAGGCCTGGGCGCGAAACAGGGAGCCGCCGCGCTCGTCCTTGTAACGAGCCGTTTCAGCTTCAGCGAGGCGCATGAGGCGATGGCGCTCAAGGTCGCGGGGGTTATCGTGAAACCGTTCCGCAGCGACCAGCACACGGCAAGGCTCCTGGATCTCGCGCTGCGGCAGATGAATATCAGGGCGCGACGCTCGTCCCCGAGATTCGTGGTCCCGGCGACCATGAATGCGGAGCTCCGGCTCTCGGAGCCCGGTGGCAAGGATGTATTTCCCCTCAAGAACATCTCCGAAGGGGGCGCGAGGATCGACACGGGAGCGGTAAGCGTCAGCTCCCTGATCGATCCCGGCACTTTTGTTCCACTGGCTACCCTTTCCTGGGGTGAGGTGCAGCTCGAAGCAGCGATTGACGTCGTTCACAAGGATGAGCACACTGCGGGCATACGTTTCTCCAGGATCTTCGATGGCGGGCCGAAGCTCCTCCGCGCCCTGAAGGAACGTCAAGCAAAGGCCACGGGGCCACAGGGGATAAAGCGGAAATGGTGATATTTCTCCTGCTCTATCCGATTATTGTTGCGGCCGGTCTTTTCGCCCTCGATGCGGCCCTCCCTATCGAGCTGGTGAACATCATGGCCGGTTCCTTTGTGTTCACCGCGGTGTTGTCCCTGTTCGTGCTGACAGCGGTGCTCGTGGCCGCATATCGAAAAAGAGACAACCCGGTGCTGATGAGCGCGTGGCTTTTCCTGTTCTGCGGCCTGGCTGTTCTCTCCCTGAGTTCGCTCATAGATCCTTTCCTCTCGGGGAGCCAGTCCTGGGCTGAGGAGCTTTTCTCGACAGCCTCCTTCTTTCCGCTTATGTTTTTCTCGCTCTACATCGCGTCCCCCATGCGGCTCGTGATCTTCTCCCGGCGCCAGCGCGCGCTCTATCTTGTCGCGGGGATCGTCGCGCTCCTCGCGGTGTTTGCGATTGTCTTCCTTCCCTGGCTCCTCATGTACGAGGGCCCGCGGCTGCACGCGTCCACGAAGCATCTCCTGCGCCTGGCGAAACCGGTCCTCGATACGCTCCTTGCGGAGCCCCTTGCTCTGCTTGTGCTGGTGATCGGGCTCACCAGCGGGAGCGGTCCGTACCTGCTCATAGGGGTTGGCCTCCTCTTTCTCATCCCGGAAGACATCCTTGAACATTTCCAGCTGCTGCAAAAGCTCGATCCCCACGGTCAGCTCTCCAACCTCATCTCCATCACGTCCCGTCTTTACCTGTTGAACGGGGCCATGCTCGGAATTTTCAAGCGGTAAGCAGAACGGCGATGGACCGACTTCTGGAAACGGGCTAGGCACCGAGGTGCGGCAACTCCCCGCGGCGGTCGCCCACCGGCGATCCCGCCTCGCCCTCTCCCGCGTGAGGCCTTCAGCGCTTGCCCTCCTGCGGACCCTCGGCCCCCTCTACGCGAAAGCGGCGCTCGGCCTCGACCGTCTCGAGCTCCGGGGCGCCCAGCGGCTCATCAGCGCATGGAGGAACTTCCAGGAAGGACGCGCCCGGCTTATCCTCGCCTTCCGGCACCCTTACGGAGATGAGCCGCAGCTCTTCTCCTACCTCTTCGACCTGGTCCTGCCTCGCGAGGCCAGAATGCGCGGTACGGCCCTGCCGCGCAGGACGCACGCCCGCTTTGTCCACGGGTACGAGGTCCCCTTGTGGAGCGGGGCTCTCGTCCGCTGGCTCCTTCCCAGGATCGGGGCGATCCCCGTCTACCACGCCCGCCACGATTCCGCCAGCGTCGCCCGCATCAGGGCCATCGCGCGCGATGACGTCTTCCCCCTTGCCCTTGCCCCGGAGGGGCAAGTCTCCTACCGGAGCGAGACGCTGCCGCGGATCGAAAACGGGGCCGCGCGCATCGCATTCTGGTGCGCCGAAGACCTCGCACGCGCCGGGCGATCCATGCCGGTCCTTGTGCTCCCGCTTTCCGTGCACTATCGTCGCGACGAGTCAGAGATCGCGAAGATCGAGGCGCTCGTGGCGCGCGTCGAACGCCGCTGCGGCATCGCCCCGCCCGCCGGCCCGCCGTCGCAGAGCGCGCCGCGGCGGGCCGCCCTGAAGGAGAGACTTGTTGCTCTCGACCTGGCCCTTCTCAGCCTCGCCGAATCCATGTACGGGCTCCATGCCGCGGCGCGCGCGATGCCCGCGGCGCCGCTGACACGGGACTCACGACTCGATGCCCTCATTGAAGCGGCGCTCGAGCGCGGAGAATCGATACTGGGGATCAGGAATCGGAACCATGGGGCAAAAACCGTGAAAACGGACGCAATCGGGCGGCTCTACAGGATCCGCCAGGAAGGCTGGGACCGGATTTATCCGGATCGCGACCTCGACACGATGAAGCCCCTGGAGCGCGAGCTCGCCGATCGCCGCGCGGGTGAGGCGTGGTACGCGATGCGGCACATGGAGACGGTCGACCTCGCCTGGTATCTCGATTCGGACTACATAGAATCACACCCAGCGGAGGACGGCCCTTCGTTCGACCGGCTCGTCGAATGCGCCTACAGCCTCGCCGATCTGGCTTCCCGACTTGTCGGAGGCGACATTTCAGACAGGCCGAACCTCCTGCGCAAGCGTGCGGTCGTCATTGCGGCGGAGCCGATCGACGTCGGCGCCCGCCTCTCGGACTATCGGCGCGACCGCAAGGCGGCCGTCGGAGCTGCGACTGCAGAGATCGCGAGGGCTTATTATCAGTGCATCCAGGAGTATCTTGGCAAAGGCTTGCAGGGGGACGCGGACTCTTGAACCGGTCACCTCCGGGATCCGGGACTTCGCCCGCTTTCCCGTACCAGTACGCGGAATACGCGGCTCAAGGTGAAAGCGACCAGGATCACGAGCAGGAGCATTACCGGAAACGGGAGCGGGACGGACAACACGATTCCGCCCTCTGCCAACAACAGTCCGAGGCCGAGAGTCAGCCCAAGAGACCGCGCATGTCTCATTTCGAATCGTCCCGCGGAATGTGCGGATCCGCTGCCCGCCATCAAGCGGTCCAGATTCATCAGGTCCCAGGCAGCCAACGCAAGGGTGGCGCCAGGGAGCATCAGATGAGGCGATGCTCCCGCGAAAAGCCCGACCGCGGCAGCGCAGAGCATGCATGACAGGAAAGCGGGCGGCAGCCAACGGCCGGGAATCTTTCTGTGGAACAAGGGGAACAAACCCGGGAGAACCACCGCACAGGCTCCCTGCCAGCTCCCGACCAGTGCGTATGCGACAGCCAGGCACGCCGTTGATGCGACCAGACAGAACAGAAAAAGGGTCTTCCGCAGCGACATGCGCCCGCTCCTTCCTAACTGCCTCGTGCGCGCGCCACTCCCAGTGCATCTCGGACCAGTGGCGGCAGCGGCTGGTGGACCTGCCAATCAATCACACGAATGCCGAGCTGGGCAATGCTGCGCAGCATCAGCCGGCGTTCAATGCGGGCAAGGCGCATCGCAAGCCGGCCGGCAGGATCCCGGGGTGAGCTGCTTCTCCTGAAAGTGATCGGGTCAGGAGAGATGAGCAGGCCTTGGTTGCCCCGCGCCCGCAGCCGGGGGAAAACCTGCACGTCGGAGGCAGTGAGCGGGCTGACAATCACGATAAGGGCGCGGCTTCCGAACATGCGCAGATGCACCTGGTCGAGGGAAAGGTAGCCGTGTTTCGAACCAGGCCGAGCTTTCGCAAGGCTGTGCAGGATCCTGTTCAACTGGACTTTTCCGTATCCGGGATACACGGCCGTCATCTCGTCTCCCGGCATGAGCAGGCTCACACGGTTGCCACGCCGCAGGAACAATTCAGCCAGAGAAGCCGTTGCCCCGAGGGCATGCTCGAAAAGACTGTCTTCACCGGATCTGATGTCACTCACCTGACGCGCATCCAGGATCAGCCCGATGTCGGCGATCTCCTCCTGCTCGAATTCCTTTGTGAAGAACTGACGCGGGTGCCGGGCAGTGCGGCGCCAATCCAGCCGGCGGAGCGGGTCTCCCGCGTGGTACTCGCGCACGCCCCAGAAGTCGATACCACTGCCGCCGATGCGGGCGGGGATCGACCCCGGCGAATGCAGCGTACTTGCCGGCCGGAGCGGAAAAGAACGGAACTTCTTCACCCGGGGCTGGACCAGAACCTCGGCGGCGGCGGGCAGATCGAGCTCGACTTCGAACAGGCCGAACGGGTCGCTCACAACCGCGTGCACCGTTTTCCATGGGAAGCCGCCGCGCCCGGCCTGGAACGTGTACGTGAGCTTCGTCTCTTCCCCTGGTTCCAGAGCGGCGAACTGCTGGAGGGCGCCCTCGGTGATTATCGCGAAGGGCTGAGGCGGGTCGGAGAGTCTGAGCGCGCTCACCGCGGATCCCGTATTGCGGACCGCCACGCATACCTCGACGACTGCGCCCTCCTCGGCTTGCCTGATCCCAAGCGAGCGCGCCGCGGTGAGCCTGATCCTCTCCCGGGGCGGCGATTCCAGGATCCCGATTCCCAGGTACACAAGGAGAGGCAGCGTCATGAAAGCCAGCGTGCCGTTCCGCGTGATCAGGGCCGCCAGCAAGAGGCCGGCGCTGAGCAGGGCCAGAGTGAGGACTTTATCGTTCATTTCCCTGCGGCAGCACCGGTACGGGAACCGAGCGGATCACCTCCTCGACAACCGCTCTGTCCGATGTCTTGACGTCCCACAGGGTGGGGTCCAGGACTATGCGATGGGCAAGGACCGGCTGGATGAACGGCTTGATGTCGTCCGGCAGAACATAGTCTCTGCCCTGGATGGCGGCCCAGGCCTTGGCCAGCTTCAAGAGAGCGATCGATGCGCGCGGGCTGGCGCCCACCACAACCTGGCGATGCTGTCTGGTCTTTGCTACCAGGTCAACGATGTAGCGGCGCACGTCGGGATCCACGTAGACATCCTCCACCGCTGCGCGCATCGCCAGGAAAATCTCAGGGGTAACCACTGCCTGCAGGTCCACGCCGTCTTTCCTGCGTTCGGAGCGCTGCCTGAGTATCTCGTCTTCCTCCTCAGGCTTTGGATAGCCAATGGACAGCCTCACAAAGAACCGGTCCAGCTGGGCCTCGGGCAGGGGGAAGGTGCCTTCATACTCGATGGGGTTCTGGGTGGCGATGACGATGAACGGCAGCGGCAGCCCCTGGGTTTCTCCTTCGAGCGTGACCTGGTATTCCTGCATGGCTTCCAGCAGGGCGGATTGGGTCTTGGGGGAAGCCCGGTTGATCTCGTCCGCAAGCAGGATATTGGTGAAGATCGGGCCCTTGCGGAGCATGAACTGATTCTGGCTGCTGTTGAACACGTAGCCGCCGGTAATGTCCCCGGGCAGCAGATCGGGAGTGAATTGGATCCTTTTAAAGCTCATTCCGAGGGCCGCGGCAAAGCTGTTGGCGATGAGCGTCTTGGCCAGGCCGGGGAAGTCTTCAAGCAGAATGTGGCCGCCCGAGGACAACAAGGCCGCCATCATCAGGCCCAGCACCGGCCGCTTGCCTACCACGGCCTTTTCAACCTCCTGAATCACCTGGCCGCATATATCGGCGGTTTCACGACATGCGATGGACTTCGGGTGTGTCATATTCGTGCCTCATTTCCAGTGAAGTTTCCATGAAGGTCAGCACCTCGTCGATCGCGCGCAGGTAGTCCGAAGTTTCGCGTCCTGTGCGCCTGCGAACCCTTTTTTGAATGGCCCGCACGGAGGAATCGACCATCAATTTCAGTCGCTCAACAGGATGCCGCAGAAAGGACAGCCTCGAGGCCGGCTGCGGAGTGAAAAACAGGAAGGTAAAGATGGATTCGGGAATGGGAATTCGATGCTCCAGAATCGCATCCCGGATCTGATACTTCGCTTCCCCCTGATGTCGCGTGGAATACAGCGTGGTGAACAACCACATCAGATCGCGCCGGAAAGAATCCTTGCCGCCGGCAGCGCGTACGTTGAGCAGGATGGATTCCCGCCAGGAGCCGGCGCGGTCCCGGGCCGGGATCGGACCCAGGGCAGGAAGACGGGGATCGATTGCAGACCCGGGATAAAGGCCGCGGAACGCAACTATTGCAGACAGGAAAATAGCGCCCCACCAGAAAACCTGTTGGTGAATGCTCAAAACGAAAATGCGCAGAACAAGCCAGACGGCGGTAGCGGCCGGCAGGAGAATACCGGCCACCACGAATTGCCGGAAAAGCAGCGCGGCCATGAGCAGGAGGCCGAGGAAGAGAGCGAGGAGCAGATACCGAAGACGGTTTTTCATCTCACCTCGTGTCGTGCCTCGTGGCTGTACGCGAGGATGGCATCCAGGCAATGGAGGGCTCTCTGCTCCTCACCGGATGCCGGCTGTCTGCGGCTGTATCGCACGGAGTCAAAGAGCCGGGTCAACTGGTGGACCGGATCGCGGGGAACTCCCTTCGCGGACAGCAGCAGCTCGAACTCCCCGGTGGTCATGAAGGATTCTCTTTCAATGTGCTGTTCGTGCTGGAGCGCCTGGCCCATGCGCATGTAGCATTGAATAATCACCTTTCTCAGATCCCCGCCGGCCAGAAGAGCCTGCCGGGCATTTTCAACTTCCACCTCCCAGGAGCGGGAAACGGGGCGGCGCTTTGCGGCGATCATCCGCGCACCGAGGTAGAGAATTATGCTCACAAGGACGAGCCCCACGAACCAGATCAGAACCGGGGGCACGGGGCCCAGCGGTCCGGTGACCAATGGTTTTGGCAGGGGCAATGGCTCCGCAGGGGAGCTGCCCGGGGAGCTGGGCAAGAGAGCCACGATCAGAACAAGGAGGGGGACAACGAGCAGAAGTTTCCAGAAAAAAGACCACACCACCGACAACAGCTTCTTCCATCGAACTCCTTTGACTGCCTGGAAAATCACGAACACCAGGAATACGGCCAGGATGATCAGGAGGAGGATTCTCCCAAATGCATTCACCGGCAGGCCCACTGGGGAAGCATCCTCGGCGGGCAGAGCCACCTGGCCATTTTCAAAAGCGGGAAGCGGCATACCCGGCTTGAATCTCAGGTACGGCAGCCCCGCCCCGATCAGCACGGTCAGGATCAGGGAAATGAGAAGGAATACCAGTGCGCTCCTCTTGGATTCGGGAGCCAAAGCTCGCCTCCAGTCTGGTCAGGGTCGCGCAGACGCCAGTGCCGCCTGCTGCGCCGCGACAATGCGGTCGCAGAGGGCATTGAACTTGTCATCGATCGTGCAGCGCTCGGGATGCTTCTCGAACCACTGGACCGACTCTCGCACGCCTTGCGCAAAAGGGACCGTGGCCGCATAGCCCGGCACGAAAGTCCTGATTTTCGTGTTGTCGAAAACGCCGCACTGCGCCTTGTCACCGGTGAGGTTTCCCCGCTCCTCGGGGTCGAACGCCGCGATGAAATCCGATGTGACATGAACGATATCGGGCTGCGCACCGGCCGCGGCCCCGATGAGCCGGTAAATCTGGTCCCAGGTCAGCACCTCGTCGGACGTGATATGGAAGGCGTGGCCGATGGCACGGATGTTTCCCATCAGCCCGACAAAGCCCTTTGCGAGGTCGGAGTTATGCGTCATGGTCCACAGCGAGGTGCCATCGCCGGGAACGACGATCGGGCGGCCCTTCCGCATGCGGTCGACGAGCGTCCACGGGTGGTTCCAGCTCCCGACCGCGGCAGGGATCTGGGTGACGCCGTAGGTGAGACTCGGCCGCACGATCGTCACTGGAAAGCCCTTTTCCCGGTACTCGCGCAGGAAAAGCTCTTCGCATGCAATCTTGTCCCGGCTGTACTGCCAGAAGGGGTTCGCCAGGGGCGTCGACTCGGTAATGAGGTAGTGAGTCGCCGGCTTCTGGTAGGCGCTCGCCGAGCTGATGCAGAAGAACTGGCCTGCGCGGCCCGAGAACAGCTCGATGTCCTGGGCGGCCTGCGCCGGCGTGTAGGCGATCCAGTCCGCAACAACGTCGAAGGACTGTCCGCGAAGCGCCTCTTTCACCGCGTGCGGATCCCGGTGGTCGGCGATGATCTGTCGCGCGCCCCGGGGGAAAAACTCCCCCTTTTGGCCGCGGTTCAGCAGGGTAAGCTCGATTCCCCGCTCGACGGCGAGCCGGGAGACTGCCGAGCTGATCAGGCCGGTGCCGCCGATAAAAAGAGCTTTCATTGGGCAGAGGATAGCAGAAGGAACCGCGCGAAGGAAGGCCGGACATTGCGGCGGCCGCGCGGCGGAGAAAGATCGACAGCGTCGAAATCGCGCGGCTTGCCGGCGTGGCACGGAGCACGGTGAGCAAGGTGCTCAACGGATACCCTCACATCGCCGTCGCTACGCGCGATAGGATCCTCAGAGCGGTCCGTGCGTACGGCTACTATCCCGACCATTCCGCGCAGGTGCTTGCGGGGAAGCGGACGAACACCCTGGGTTTCTTATAGCTCGATGTCCCCCCGTTCGCGTTTCCTGCTTTTTTAGGCTCTTCGTGCGCTCCTGATCAGCGAAAAGGATGTCGATCGTTACCCCTGTCCTGTTGTCCATGCAGTTTTCAAGCCCCATGAAAGCGGCGGAGGCGATGTTTGACGATCATCCCGACGGGCGAGACTCGAAAATACTCAAATGCTATTCTCATACGGGAGAAGGCGCATGGCAGGTTCGCTTTTTGATCTGACAGGCAGGGTGGTTGGACGGAGGAATGCTGGCGGCGCTGTAGGGGCGGCTCGCCGCAGAAGAAGGAGGCGGCCATGTCGGTGCTCATCACAGGGGGATCCGGGCTCATCGGGTCCACGCTTGCGCGGATGCTGGCAGCGCGCGGCGAAATGGTCTGGGTTTTCGACCGGGCGGTCATGCCGGAGCGTTTCTCCGGGATTGAAGACAGGGTCAAGACAATCCGAGGGGAGCTGGAATGCTTCTCCCATGTGCTGGACGCCGTGAAGCAGGCGAAGCCCAGGGTCATCTACCACCTCGGGGCCATGCTTTCGATCCCCGCCAATGCCGATCCGCCGGCCGCCTTCGCAACGAACGTCGAGGGCACGTTCCACGTCCTCGAGGCCGCCCGCCTGCTCGAGGTGGAACACGTGCGGTTCACGAGCACGACCGCTACGTACGGCCTCGACATCGAGGGGCGGTCGATCGGTGACCGTACCCTGCAGCGCCCCGCCACGTTGTATGGCACGACCAAGGTATTCGGCGAGCTGATGGGCAGATTCTACAGAACCCGTTTCGGCATCGACTTCAGGGCGGTACGCTTCCCCTCGGTTGTCGGCCCCGGCGCCACTGTTCCGCACGTCTCGATCTACAATTCCTGGGCCATAGAGAAGGCAGTCCGCGGGGAGCCATATGACATCTTCGTGGAGCCGCACATCCGGTGTGCGGTTCTTTACTTCAAAGATGCGGCCCGGTCTCTCCTTGTTCTCGATGCTGCTCCCCGAGAAGCAGTGAAGTCCGTCTGTTACACCCTCGCGGGCGTGGAGCCAGAGCCTTCAGCCGGTGAGCTGGCCGCCGCCATTCGTGAGCAGTTCCCCAAGGCCGCAATCGGGTTCAAGCCGGAGGCCTTCCCCATGGAGTTTCATATGAACCTTCAAGGGCTGTTATTTGACGAGGGGAGCGCCCGTCGAGAGCTTGGGTGGGCGCCCGAGTACTCCCTGTCGGGCATGATCGCAGACTTTGCAGAAGAGTACGGGGCCCATCCCGAACGCTACCGGAGGGAGCCATGAAGGACGTCCAGCTCTGCCTGGCCTAGTGAGCAGTATACCCACCATCAATCACTGGATTCTCGTGGGCGGGCGAACTAGGTTTCGAGAAGGATCGCTTCGACATGCAGCTTGTCGCTCCTGCTCAAGAAACGAACTAGTTGCGACCGCGTCACCTTCTCCATCTCATTGAGGATGAGTCCGACCTGCACCTCGTCTTTCCCGGCCTCCTTCCACTCTCTAAGTCCCGAGATGATCAGCTCTGCAGGGTCGATCTGGGTGTTCACCAGCTTCAGAGTGACGACGGCACGATCCTCATTCAGCACGTACCCTTCCGTGAACAATAGATGAGCACCCGAGAGAGAAATATTTCTCACCCGGCCGATTTGCCTCCGCGCCCCCCCCCTCTCCAGGAACAAAGGCCACTCGGAATCTATCCTTGGATATACCCTTTTGTCCTCTGTCATGGGAGTCCTCCCTCTCTCGTTTTCAGATAGTTGCGCATGAATACAGGAAGAACAGCAAGATTTTTCGTCCGCGCCCTGCCGACGAACTTTTCGCAATAGAGTTCATTGAATCGCTTATTGGGGAAGTATCCCTGCTCATCCTCGGAAAGCTCGGGGGAGATCCGGTTGAGGAAATGCATGCCTTTGGGACCGATATTCTTGATCTCCTGGATCCCTCGATATTCGCAGGTGAATAAATCGCGCACCTCCTCGGCGGTGTCCTCGGAGACGTTGATCTTGTCAGGAACTCCCGCCTTTTCCATGCGGGATGCAATGTTCACCGAGTCTCCCCAGATGTCATACGTGTATTTCTTGAACCCTACCACACCCGCTATGCAGCCCCCGGTGTGGATGCCCATTCTGATGGACCAGTTGTTCAGGTCCAGACCACCGCTCCGGTTTTCCGGCTGCCTGCTTGTTTTCTCCATGTGGTACAGAATGGTGAGAGCGGCCAGGCAGCAGTCCACGGCGTGGGAGGGCTTCTTCTCTGGAATGCCGGACACGCTCATATAAGAGTCTCCGATTGTTTTGATTTTTTCAATCGCAAACTCTTCCATGACCTCGTCGTAGAGGGAAAAGTAAAAGTTGAGGCGGTGGATGAGAGAGACGGGGTCCATCTTGGATGAGAGCAAGGAGAAGTTCACTACGTCCGTGAACATAATCGTGGTGTGGGAGTACGCCTTCGGCCTGACGGTCTTCTGAGCCACCAGTTTCTCGACGATGCGTTCCGGGAGGATGCTGTAGATGAGGTTCTCCAGAGGGGAGCTTTTACGCGCCTCATCCCCCCGCTCTTCAACCCCGCAGGCATCCGCGGCGAAGGCGAGCACGCCGTTCTTGAAGCTCGCGAACTCCCAGTACAGTGGCGCGATCCTCCCGTCCCGCGCAACGCGTGTCGCGATCTTTCTTTTTGCCGAGGCAGCCAGGACGCGGACTTCCGCATAGCTTTCCACATTGAACAGGGCGCGGAAGAGGGCGCCTTCTGCCGCGAGGCTGGACAGGAGCTTCTCTGCATGGCGATTGAGGGGAAGGACGCGCTCGCCGGCGTCGAGAAAAAGGATGAATTGCTCAATGCGGTCGGCAAACGACTTCGCGTCAGGGGTTGTCATCAGATCTCCGAAAAGTCTTCGAAAGTGGTGCGCGTGCCGATATCGGGCTCGTCAACGTTCAGCAGGATGGGCAGGGTCTCCTGCTGCCAGTCATCTTCGCGCAATCTTTTCACGGTGACATTCGCCGAGAATACATTGTAGATGATCTCGACGATGTCCATAATGACATAGAACCCGTTGGAGTTGCAGAAGTTCAGTTCGGTGAAGTCCAGCTCGATTGCATTGACCTGCGCGGAGGGCAGGCGCTCCTCCAGCTCGCTCACGTAGGCGGAGAGGAATCGATAAGGGTTGTCAACGCGTATGGCCCCGCTGAATGAGACGATGAGCTTGGGCGCATCCAGCTTTGCGACCGTGGTAAAGACGCTGGTCCCCCCATCCATAATGTCGCCGTATGTGAGCACTCTCACAGGTGACCTCCTAGTTGGATTTCTGATTCGACGATGAGAAGCGGCTCTTTGTAGTCCACCGATATCCGGGACTTGTTCTCCAGCGCGAGCCGTATGAGGCCCAGACCGCCCTTGAGCTGGAGCTTCCTCCTCTCGTGGATCGTCTCCGCCATCAGCCGCCGGATATCGGTTGAATTGATCCGGTCCACGTGACTCTTGATTTTCTCGAACTGCTCCTGCCGGGCCGCATTGGTCATCTTGATCCGCAGCAGTGCGCCGTTGATCTGTACCTCGAGGGTGATTGTGCTTGACGGATCGATGCTGTTCTCGACGGCGTTGTTGAAAAGCTCAGTGATAACGGTATTAGCCCTCTTGCTGACGACGCGGGGATAAAAGGAGCCCACCAGCTCCTCGCAGAATCCCGCAATGAGCCCCCCGATGTCCCCGATAATGTTTTTCTGGGGGGAAATGCTGTAGTGCATCGCAATGCGTGTCGTCTGGAGGTCCGCTTCGCTGAGCATCGGCCTACGCCTTCTTTTGCAGCGCTATGAATGTGATGTCGTCCGTGTCCTTCTCCCTGAAGCCCTGGTAGTCGCCGAGGCAGATGCGCACGACCTCCGCGACGCCTCTCTCAGCAGCGGAGGACACCAGCCGGTTAAGGCGAGACACGGTGTAGTCCTCGTTGTGCGCGTTCTTCGCCTCCACGATTCCGTCCGTATATAAGACCAGGAAATCGCCTTTTTCAAAGGGGAGCGTGTGTTGGTGGAACGGCTTTTCCCGCAGGCCCAGGAAGTTGTCACGCTTCTGAAAGAGTGTGGGCTCTCTATGACGAAGAAGCATGCCGAACCCGCCCGCACAAGTGTACGTCACGCTGTTCGGCCCGAACACAACGAAATTGACGGTGGCGTATTTCTTTACCTTCCGCAGGAATCCGAAACAGGAGCGATTCACCTCCTCCACGATTTTCTCGGGGTTGACGTGAGTCTCCATTATCTGAGTGAAAAGAGCCTTCAGATATGTCATCACCAGTGCGGCCGACACACCGTGACCGGAGATGTCGAAGACCCCGATGGCATAGTCTCCATTTTTCGTCCTGAAGAAATCGTAATAGTCGCCGCCTACCTCTGCGAGTTGTTTATGATAGACGGCGATGTCCAGCTCGGCCGCCATCTTCCCGGTGGCTTTCGGCTGCAGAGCCTGTTGCACCTGACTGCCGACGGTGAGGTCCTCCTGGATGATGGCATAGGCCCTGGCGAGCTCGCGTTCCTTCTCATCGAGCTTGCCGTACGCGATCTTGAGGTTCTCATTGGTGGCTTCCCAGAATGCCTTGTCTCTCCCCCTCTCCTTCAGGAGGCCCTTGTATTTCCTCAAGAGCTTTGCGAAGTCTTCCTCGCTGAGATCACTCTTCGTCGTCTGCGTTTCCGAGGCCAGCAGCTCCTCCAGGTTCATTCTCCCCTCCTTTCAGCCGAACTCAATGCGGAAGTGGTGCGGATCCTCGTCATTGTTGACGTCGATATAGTCCAGATCCCCGGGAGCGGCCAGTCCTCCGATGATGACCCCCCTTTCGAGGTCCTTGTCAAAAGGGTCCGTGCTGTGGATAAGCGCCCGCCCACGCTTCTCGTCGATCTCAACGAGGTTGAAGCTGCCCACCTGGTCCTTGGGTCCTTTCACAACGCTCGCGTATCCCTGCGAGCCGCTTTGGAAGTAGAGGAACTCCACCCCTCGCTTGATAATCTGCTTGCCGGGCCCCGCGTTGTACCAAATGCTCATCATCTCGATGCCGGCCCGTTCCATGATCGGCCCGCACTTCTCGTAGGATTCGACGACCATCCGCTCGATCTCCCGAAGCCGCGTGAAGGGGTACCATCCGTTCACCTCAATGCCGCTGATGAGATTCGTCGCTTGGGATCCCGCAACGATGTTGAGGTTGATGCACGCGTTCGCGAATCCGAGGATGGTCGCGCCAAAAACTATCAGTTCTTCCGCATTCCCTCCACGCGACATGTTTCCTCCTTGCGCCTCGCCGCTTACAGCGTATACGCGAATACAGCGACTACTGTTGTTTCGTGATATTTCAAGCGCACCAGGCCTTCCGAGACGACCCCGGTGCAGCCGGCGGGAAGCTCCACCCGGCGGCTCACCCTGTCGAAGGGCTTCAGCCCCGCCCTGTTCAGCCGCAGGAGCCAGGAGTCGTACAGCTCATGGCGCTCGCAGCGAAACCGGTCGCTGACGCCGAAGATGTCACGAATCTCGCGGCCGAAGAACTTCTCTTTTATCTGGAATTTTTGCGATGGGTCAAGGTCGGAATCGTCGATGCACTGGAAAAGGCAGCCAAAGTGTTGCCAGCTGTTGTGCAAGCGTCGAGAAAGCTCCTCCGTGTCATGGTTGGAGTTCGGCTCCACAAGGGTGAAGAGCAGTGGCCTCATCCTGGCAATTCTACGGAAGAGCTCCGTCCGCAGCTCAGTGTCGTTCACAGGGTGTGCGGTATGGTGGAATGCAAAGGCACTGTTGACAATAAGGTTTCCTGCGCCAATCCGTTTGATTTCCTCGAACTGCCCCAGGGAGAGATTTTCGATCAGCCCATTGACGGGGTGAAAGGATACGCGGAAAGGAAACTCGTCCCGCATCTTTTCCGTTTCCGTCTGGAACTCGTCAAGGTTCCTTTCATCGGGATCCAGGCCTATCAGCGAAAGGGATTTCAGACTGTTCGGCGATGATGCGAGCATCCTGCAGAGCGCCTTGAGCTGGACGCCCTTGCCGACTCCGATGTCGAAAACGGCGGCTTCCGAAAGACCTTCTAAACCGCTGGCAATGAACTGGTTGGCCAGGAAGTGGCCGGCGTCCACAAAAGGAACCGCCTTCGCCATGTTGTAGAACATGACGATCTGAGGGATATCGAGCTGCTGGATATATATATTCTTGCTTTCGAGCAATTCGCGGTCTATCCGTTTCAGGAGTGATTCAGCGATGAGGTGAGTAAGCAGATCCTCACTCGGAAGGGCAGCGTCAACGTTCCTGCAAATGAGCTCTGCGATCTCATCCTTGGCTATCTTCTGGCGATGAGTCATGATTTGCTTGCAGATTTTCATGAGTTGATCGTAGCGCAATTGATAAATCACGTGATTTGCCCTTTTTTATAAACCAATCTTTATCTTAGGCCACAGGCTTCGATTTGTCAAATATATCCAAAATATTGCAGTGTCAAGCTGGCAAGACCTTCCAGGAAACTTGGTACACTGAGGAATTGCTCAACGGGAGGGGATAGATCAGCCGACCGCGCTGATTCCCGCGTGCCGGACCTGCCCGCTTCTTGTGCGGGCGATCTCCAGCAGGCGATCGATGTAGTGACGGGCCGCCACGTCGGCGGGATCTTCCGCCAGGACCGCTCGGAACCCCGCCGTGGCTTCGGGGTACCGCTGCTGCTCGAAACTCCGGACGGCCGTATCGAAGCGCGGGTGCGTGCGGACGCGGCTTTCGTCCACGACGTCGATGATCTCGTACAGCGCCACAACCTCGGATTTCCCCCTGACGGGAACGCTGCCAAGATAACGTCGGGGATATCCGGCGGTATCCGGACAGGCTGCAATCAGATCCCTGCTCACGATGATGTTGGAGCCGAACATTCTCGTGAGGCCCTGCAGGCGCGACGTGAGGTTCACCACGTCGGAGATGACGGTGCCCTCCATGCGCGACGCCTCGCCCACCGTACCGAGCATGAGCCTGCCGCAGTTGATTCCCACGCCGATGAAAATCGGTTGGTAGCCCGAGTTGGCCCGGTGGCGATTGAACAACCGCACCGTCTCCAGCAGCTCCACCCCCGCGTGCAGGGCGTCGTCGGGCGAGCGCGGGAACAGCGCCATGATGCCGTCCCCCATGTACTTGTCGATGAACCCGCTGTTGCGCCGGATGACGGGGGAGATCCGGCTGAGGAAGGAGTTGAGAAAATTGAAGTTCTCCCTCGGGGTCATCTTCTCGGAGAGAGCGGTAAAGGAGCGGATGTCGGCGAAAAGGACCGTGAGATTCATCTCGATCTGATCACCCAGCTCCACGTTCACGATCGACTCCTTGCCCAGGAGTCTCAGGAACTCGCGGGGCACGAACCTGCTGTAGCCCGAGGCGAGCCCCTCGGAGATCTTCAGATTGTCCCGGGCAGAGGTAAACGCATGGGCATACCGCCGCGCGATCAGGGCCGACTGCAGGAAAATGAATATCACCACCGCATAGGAAGTGACGAAGATACCGAAGGTGTGGAGCTGGTCGATGATGATATCGTAGGTCGCGCCTCCCAGCATGATGACCAGGCCCGTCAGCATGAGAATGGCGCCTTCGCGATGCGCTATGAGAGACCGGATGAGCCATACCATGAGGAGCACTCCTTCGGCGAGAAGGAATAACTCATAGTAGAAGTGAAAAACGACGATCGTGCGGATTGGCGCAAGGATGGCAAAGAGGCTGTATGCCCCGCTGACGGTGAGCACGGGGATCCAGACTCCCCCGGGCCTTTCCCGGGGAAAAAGGTGATAGAAGCAGAAGAAGACAAAGGCCCCGGCCGCGTAGACTGTTATGAACTCAGCGGCAATGACGCTGTGGAAACCCAGGCTTCCCGCAAACTGGTGGAGAAGTCGGGAGCCGGTCAATGCGCCGCGCAGGGCGAGGTCCACGGCGAGCAGGCCGAAGTAGAAAGACGCCTTCTCCTCAGGGTGAATTATGGAAAGAAGGATATGGTAGAGGCCCATTGCGAGAATGAATGCATAGATGATGGCGTCGAGGATCGTCTCCCGGACTCCTATGGGTGCAATGGCCGACTGGTAGCCAAGACGCGGCGGCGTGTTCACGCCCGCCTTGACCTCTTCAGCGTTGCTGACTTGAAGAACGATCTCGAGCCTGCCGTGTGCCTCGAAAAAGACGGTCCGCACGGCATACGTGCCACGGATCTGGTCGATGCGGGGAGACACCGTGCCGTTTTCCGCAATCAGCCTGCCATTGCAATAGAGGCGATATGCGCTGGCGATGTTCCTGAGATAAAGTCCCAGCGGCTCTGTTGTGACGTCCGGCAGGGCCACGAGGAGGCGATAGGTGGCGGAGCCGGTTCCCGGGAAGCCATTCGCGGTGTCGTTCCAGGATCCCGGGACGCGAATGGGCCACGGCGCGGCATCGCTTCCCGGGAGCCCGTCGCCGAAATCCCGTGGATCGAGGAGCCTTCCCCAGTACAGCTCCCACTCGCCGGCCAGATCGATTGTGTTGTGCAAGTCCGCATCGCTCACCCGAATCCTGCCGGATTGCGCCTGCACCGAGGGCGCGTTGCCGGCGGCGTGTCCCGAGACCACGGTCATGAGCAGAACAAACGCAGCCCAGGCGCGGGGCGTCCGAAGGATGGGCGGCATGCGCCGAAGTATAGCGGCACTCTCATTGTGCAACAAGCGGAAAAAGCATTATCCTGGGCTCGTGGTCCAAGGAGGCATCGTGTGATGCGGGATCTGCCGCGCGCGAAAACGATCATCGAGCCGTTTCGCATCAAGTCCGTGGAGCCGATCCGGTTCCTCTCCGCTTCGGAGCGCGCGCGCGTGGTCCAGACGGCTGGATACAACCTGTTCAAGGTGCCTGCCCAGGATGTCACTTTCGACCTGCTCACCGACTCCGGGACGTCCGCCATGAGCGCTCGACAGTGGGCCGGCATTATGATCGGGGACGAATCCTATGCCGGTTCACCCAGCTTTCAGAGATTCGAAAAAGTTGTGCAGGAGCTCACCGGCATGGAGAATGTCATCCCCACGCACCAGGGACGGTCTGCGGAATTCCTCCTCATGCAGGCCCTCAGGCTGGCAAAGGGCGACCTGGTGATCGGCAATACCCACTTCGACACTACGCGGGCGAACATCGAGCATTCCGGCGCGGAAGCCGTCGATCTGCCCTGCGCGGAGACGGCGGACACGCAGTCGGAAGCCCCCTTCAAAGGGAACATCGATCTCAATGCCCTCAGCCAATTCCTTGAAAAGAACTCCGGTCGGGTGCGTCTCGTCATCCTTACTGCCACGAGCAACTCCGTGGGAGGCCAGCCCGTCTCGATGGAGAACATCCGCAGCGTCCGCCGTATTCTCGAACCCTTCAGGGTTCCCCTTTTTCTCGACGCGGCGCGTTTCGCCGAGAATGCCTTCTTCATCAGGAAGCGGGAGAGCGGCTACCAGGACAGGAGTGTCCGCGACATCGCCCGGGAGATGTTTTCCCTTTGCGACGGGGTCCTGATGAGCGCGAAGAAAGACGCGTTCGGCAACATCGGCGGCTTCCTCGCCATCCATGATTCGGAGCTTGCCGAGTCCGTCCGCAGCCTGATGGTGATTACCGAGGGGTTTCCCACGTACGGCGGGCTCGCGGGGCGCGACCTGGAGGCTCTCGCCATCGGCCTGGAGGAAATCCTCGACGAGGATTACCTGACCTACCGGCTGCGCTCGACTGAGTATTTCGGGGAGGGGATCCAGGCTGCGGGCATCAGGGTGATCCGGCCCATCGGCGGTCACGCCGTGTACATCGATGCAGGAGCGGCCCTGCCGCACGTTCCCTGGCACCAGTTCCCGGGACAATCTCTCAGCGTTGCTCTCTATCGGCACATTGGGATTCGCTCCGTCGAAGTCGGGTCCGTGATGCTCGGTTCACGAGACCCAGAGACTGGGGAAGAACGGCCGGCTCCGAGGGAGCTGGTCCGTCTGGCCATGCCGCGCAGGGTGTACACGCAGAGTCATGTGGACTACATGATCGAGATGATCGGACACCTTGCGCGGCATTTTGGTGAGCTTCGCGGCTATGCCTTTGCCTACCAGGCGCCGGTCCTGCGGCATTTTACGGCGCGTTTCACCCCTCTGTAGAACGCAGCGGCCAGGAGGGCTGCCAAGAACGGGCTGTTTCATGAGCTCCTCCCATGCGCCTGCAGGAACCGCTCCACTTCCGCCCGCGTGGGGATGCCCTTCTGGCCGCCCACGCAGGTCGCCTTGATGGCCGCCGCAGCCGCGGCGAACCGCACCCTCTCGCTCATGGACATGCCCCGGACAAGACAGGAAGCGTAGGCGCCATGAAACACGTCGCCGCAGCCGTTTGTGTCGACGACTTCCACGGCAAAGGCGGGCTGAAAGCACGCCGTTCCCGGCAGCTCCTTCGACACGAACCATGCGCCCTCAGATCCCATGGTAACGACCACCGCCGCGCGAGAGGCGCCATTCCAAAGCGCCTCTGCCGCGGCCCGTGCGTTCGGAGATCCGGTCAGCGCGCACGCGAAATCCTGCGAAAGGATGAGGTGGTCGGTCAGGGCGACAAGCTCGTCGAAGGGCGCGGGTTGACGCTCCTCGAAGTCTCCTACCACGGGGATTCCGGCCTGACGGGCAATACGGGCCGCGCGGAGCATCCCGACAAGGCCCACGTGGTCGACGAACAGGACGCGGGCCCTTCGAATGAGCCGCTCGTCAGGGAGCGAATCGTGCGCGCCGATGGCCTCCGAAGCGTCCCAAAGGATAGTGCGCGTCTTCCCGCGCACATCTTCCACTATCGTCGATCGGAAAGGCAGCGCCCCCTCCTGCCTGACCACGTGCTCCACGGAGACTCCCTCAGCGGAAAGGCTCTCTCGGATGAAATTCGAGAGCTCGTCGGAGCCCAGCGTGCCCGCGTACGCGCAGCGGCTGCCCAGGCGGGCGGCTGCCACAAGCGCCGTACCGGTGAGCCCGCCCGGGTGTCGTTCGCGCCGGATCACCCGGTACTTGCCGTCAGGCTTCGGGAACTCTTCCAGGAAGAGCAGATCGTCGACGGCGACGGCGCCGAACCCCAGGACGTCGATGCGCTCGGGCATGCGCCTCTTCCCCTTTTCGCGCGCTCCCGGGCCTCTCATCCCAGCGCCCGCATCAGGTCCCTGCCCCCGGCCCCGCGCCCGGCCGCGTATTGCCTGAGCTGCACGGGGTCGGTGATCCCGTGTTCCGTGTATGCCGAGTAGGCCGCGATGATGGCCCGCACGCCTGCGGCAGGACCGTCCGGGTGGCTGTACACCGATGTGCCTGCCAGGAACATCCGGCCCTCCCTTCCCAGGAGCTCCATGCTCCGCCCGATATTCGACGGCCCAAGGCCTCCCGCGATGGCCAGCGTCATTCCCGCATTGCCTTCCAGGCCCAGTGCCTTCAGCTTTGCCAGAATGGCGCTCTTTTCAGTGTCATCCGGCTTGAGATAGCCGCCCATGGTGGTGAGCTGCATGAAGGCGGCGCCGTACAGGGCGGCCAGGGAGTAGGTGATGCGTGGGTCCAGCCCCCACGTCGCGCAGCCCGTGACGACGTTCATGCCCGCCGTGTGGGCGTAGACGGGAACGTCGTGCGCCGCGGTGATTTCGGCCATCAGGGGGAAGCCGCCGCCGTAATAGGGGGAGAACATGAGCGCGTTCGCCCCCGCTTCAACGGCAGCCCGTGCATAGTCGCGCATCCGGTCCGCGTCCGCCGTGATATGAGGCGCGAACAGGAACCTCCTCCCTCGAGGGGATGCGGATCTGCCCATGTCGAATCCGGCCGCCTCGAGGTCCTTTGCCACGCGTCCGACGAACCGGGGAACCTCCGCAAGGGAGAGGTGCATGTTCTCGTCCGCTTTTGTGAAACGGGCCCCTGCGAGCGCGGCCTCCACGACGGATCGGGAGAAAAGCTCGGGGGTAAGCCCTGTCTTGGGCTTCACGATGGTCCCGATGATGGGCTCATCGGTGTCCAGGCCAAGGTACTCGCGGATTCGTGAATGGGGCCAGCGGCGCCGGGGGAATCGGGCGAGCATACCCGGAGGAAATGCGATGTCGACGATGCGCGCGCCTTGCGTAAAGGAGAACGCGGAGAACGGCTCGCTCGCCATGGCCATGAACAGCGGTGCCAGGGGAACCCCGCCGTCGTCCCGCGTGTCGAAGAATCTCAGGGGATAGGCAATCGACACCAGCCCGCTCTCCACGCCCTCCGCCTTGTTCCAGCCCAGCAATCGGACGTCGGTCGCCCAGCTCATGTAATCGTCGTAGCCGTCCGGCTTGCGGAGGGCGGAATCCCTCTCCTGGTGCCACGGCTTGAGCGTTCCGTGCTCGAGCACCATCCGGGCCGCGTTGACAAGGCCGGCCATGGGCTTCCCGTCATGCACGACCTCGAACCAGTACGTGACCTCCACCGCCTCACCCCTGCCGTTCTCCCGTCCCTTGTTCAGCAGTTCCACGGCCTCGCGGGACTGCGCGAGCGTGGAAACCGGCTCATGGCCGAGGTAGGGATGCGTTGAGCGCTTCCGGATGGTTGACCCGGTTCCAAGAGTCTTCATGCAATGAATTTGAATATCTATTCGACATTTCTTTCAAGAACGCGTTTGCCGGGTCCGATGACTTGCTCAGTCGTCGGAGGACAGGTCGATGACGCCGCCATCATGATTGTCGTCATGGAAGGTCGTCAGATCAGCCGAGCCGGAATAGGCGACAATAAAACGCACCTTTTTCCCGTCGAAGGGAACAGCACCGGCAGGCACATGGAACTCGATGGTCGTGACACCTTCGTGTTCGCCTACGGCGAAGCTGTCGGCGGATCTGCTCGAGCTCTGGCGATGACTGTGGCCCTCCCCGATTTGCTCACTGAACACGGGCGTTCCATTCTTCACATAGCCCATGAAGATGTGCGCGCCGTCCATTATGACTGAACCCAGGCCAATGCCCACCCAACCGGTAGTCGTGGCGGAGACGGCCAGATAGAGCCCGCCGGCTGCATCGGCCTGGTAGTACACCGTTGCCGAACCATCCACGAGGGACAGCGACCGGCTGTATTCGCCGGCCATGATGCTGCCATCCACTGTCGGGAGGGACCAGGCAAGAACTGCAGGGAGAAGGAGCGCTGCAAACACCATTGCCGCCTTGTTCATATTCGTCCACCTCCCTGCAACCCTCATGGTCAATTTGAAGGAAGCAGCCCCTCCGGACTTATTGAGTACTCCTTGATAGTGGCCTTGTAGGTTTTCAGATCGAGGCTCACGGTTCGGAATCCCAGGCCCCGGTAGGGGTGCGCGGAGTCCCACGCCACGGGGTTCGGACTTGCCACCGAGCCGGGTGCCGGCAGGGGAAACATCATGCCCGGAGCGGCATATTGTGTGAATCCATCCGCGGCATCCTCCCGTTCCTGGTGGATGTGCCCGTAAAAGAGCTTCACGTTCTTGAAAGGCTTGAAGAGCGCCAGCGCCCTGGCGCCGTCTTTTGTCCGCCAACCCCACGGCGCGTACACGTCGATCAGAGGCCGATGGGCAAAAATGATGATCTGAGAGTCCTTGTCATAGCCCTGCAGCACTCCCGCCAGCCACTGGAGCTGAGCGTCGCCGAGGCTCCCGTCTGGAGTCGACACGTTGTCGAGCACCACGAAATGAACGCCCTTGAGGTCGAAGGCATAGTGGGGATCGCCGAAGAACTCCCTGTAGGCCTGGGCATTGTCCAGACCGGCATCATGCTCGCCGGGGATGAATTTGATGGTTGTGATGTTCAATCCGGCGATGATCTCCTTGAATTGCGTCATCCGCTGACGCCTGACGGCCGGATCAGCGGTCGTGTGGGTCTCGTCGCCGGTAAAGATCAGAAAGTCCGGATTACCCTGCAGGGCATTGATTTCGGCGATGCCCTTTCTCAAGGTTCCCTCGTAGTCAGGATTGATCTTGGGATTGTTGAATCCCCAATGGGTATCGGAAACCTGGACAAAAAAGAGGGTATCGTTGCCCGCAGCCTGGGCGGACAGGGCACCGGTGAGACCGAGCAAAAGTCCGAGGCAAGCCAGGATCAACCTGCCGGTTCGGCCCGCCTTTTCAGTGAAATGAATCGATGGCATGTCACAGCCTCCTTGATCGGTATTACACCGGCGCTGCCCGCCCGGATTGCATCGATTGCCGGCTGCTCGAGATAGCGGTATATCAGAGCGCAAGGAGGAGTATGACCGTGTGCCGAAACATCAAAACCCTGTTCAATTTCGATCCTCCCGCAACGGAAGCGGAGATTCAGGGGGCCGCGCTGCAATTCGTGAGAAAGATCTCGGGATTCACCAGGCCTTCGAAAGTCAACGAACCAGCCTTTGAACGCGCCGTTGACGCGGTTGCCTCGGCTGCCCGGATATTGTTGATCTCGCTCGCCACCAGCGCCGAGCCTCACAATCGAGAGGTCGAAGCGGCCCGTGCCCGTGAGAGAGCAATCCGGAGATTCACCTCCGGCGCGCGCGGTCAGTCATCCCCACCACCGACGATGCCGGCCTGACTGCTACAGGGGCTGAAGCTATGCAGTCAAAAGCGTGCACGGGCTGCCCTGGTATGCGCATGAACCGATCCTGTCTCTCTTGCGCGATCGAAATTCTCCCGGTACTCTGAAGGGACCATAGGAGATCGATTCAGATGAAAGCCGTGGGACTGACACGATTCTCCACGCGCCCCCTGTCCTTCGTGCTGGCGGCATTCGCGGCGCTTCTTCTCACCGCATGCGCCACGCTTGACTTCACGGCGCCAAAGACGTCGGCCCCTTTCCCTCGGTATCCCGAGACGAGCTTCGCAGTGTTCTCAGATCCGCACATCTTCTTGAATGAGCTGGGGATTGGACAACCGGCATTCGAGAAGATCAAGTTCAGCGACCGCAAGATCTTCGAGCACAGCATGAGCCTTCTCGACACGGTGATCGGCAGGATTCTCGAAGCGAGGCCCCATTTTGTTCTTGTCACGGGAGACCTGAGCAAGGACGGAGAGGAAGAGGTGCATCTTGCTTTCGCGGCAGCCATGAGAAGGGTCGTGTCCGCCGGGATTCCCGTATTCGTCATTCCCGGAAACCACGACGTGAACAACCCGGAAGCAGTGAAATACGAGGGCGACACAACCTTACGCGTTCCCAACGTGACGCCTCAGCGCTTTGCCGAGATCTACCGGGACTTTGGCTATGACAAGGCCATCGAACGTGACCCCGGCTCCCTGGCCTACGTCGCGGAGCCTGAGCCGGGACTGTGGCTTCTCGCAATTGATGCCTGCCGCTACGATCTCAGCCTGAAGGAGAAACACGAGCACACGGCGGGATCCTTCACTACCGAGAGGCTCGCATGGGTCAAGTCGATGCTTGAGCGGGCGCGCAACGAGAACAAGGCGGTCATCGCAATGATGCACCACGGCGTTTTGGAGCATTTCGACGGGCAGAAAAAACAGTTTTCACAGTATGTCGTAGCGGACAACGACCCGTTTTCCCGCATGCTTGCCGAATATGGGGTCCGGGTGGTCTTCACCGGCCACTTCCATGCCCAGAACATCGCCGGCGCCTGGTGGGACTCACGGGACAGGAAGATTCAACCTCCGAGCACCCGCTTCCTTTATGACATCGAGACCGGATCGCTCGTCACCTATCCATGCCCCTATCGACTCGTCCATCTCGGCTCGGATCAATTCATGCAGGTCCGCAGCGGGCGCATCGACTCGATTCCCGAAATGTCCACTGGTTTCACCGAGTACGCCCGCGAATATTCGCGCAAAGGGATGTTCCCTTATATCGAAGGCGTGCTCATGGGTTACGGAATCTCGAAGAAAGAGGCCGATACCATCGCAGAGCCGATCACCGACGCGGGTATCGCACACTTTGCCGGAGACGCGCATTTCCAGGGATCGGAAATGTACCCGACCAGGAATCTGAGTTTCATGGGCTCCATCGCGATCGGCATGAAAAAGGACGTGATCGAAGGAATGTGGAAGGGCGAGCCCCCCCACGCCGACAACAATATCGACATCAACCTGGCGGACGGAACCTACGAAAAGGTCGAGGCGGCCCGGCCGTGACGTACCCGGTCGCGGTGCGTGTGGTGTCTACGGCTCCCGCGCTCGACAGCCTCGATTTTCATCCCCAGCTGATTTTCATCCACAACTCACAAAATTATAAAATATTATAGAAAATTATAGTAAATTGAATGGACAATGTCACTTTCCCCTTCCTCCACGAGCCCGGCTACCACTTCCAGCCCGGAAAGGTCGACATATTGCGGGAGGGAGAAGATCTGACGATCTTTTCCATGGGCTCCGTGACATGGGAGGCGCTTGCGGCGGGCGAGGAGCTCGGGCGGCGGGGAATTCGAGCGGAAATCGTCAATGTTCCATCAATCCGGCCCGATGACCCCGCGGGTATCTGTCGTTCGGCGTTGAAAACCGGCCGCGTTCTGACTGTAGAGGAGCACTCGGTACACGGGTGGCTGGGAAGCCTGGTCTCGGAAGTCCTGGCGGAGCGCGGTGCCGGCGTGCGTGTAGGCCGGCTCGGGATCCCCGAAGGCGAGTTCTCCAAGGCGGGACCTAGATCGGCCATTCGCGCATATTATGGCATCGACACGGACGGTATTCTAAGGAGGGTGCTGGAGGTACTTGGCCGGGCAGCGTGAGACCCTCCCGCGGGGGATGGAGCATGAAGGACAAGTATGTTCTTGCCATAGACCAGGGAACGAGCGCGACGAAGACTGTCATCTTCGACTCCGGGGGTCAGATTGCCACCGAGACGGACTTCGATGGCTTGCACCCCCACTCGATCCCCATTGCCGCCATGATAGGAGACTCGCACGCCGCTACCTTCGGAGAGCAGTGCCTTGCCCCCGGAACCACCAAAGCCACCCTGGGCACGGGATCTTCAATCATGATGAATGTCGGGCAGCGAAGTCGCGCGGCCCAGGGTGCAATGGTGAGCACGATCTGCTTCAGCATGAAGGATCGGGTGGATTATGCCCTCGAGGGGATTGTCGTCAGCTGCGGAGCGACCATTGCCTGGCTGCGCGATCAAGTGGGTGTGCTGGCGGAGAGCAGGGACTCGGAATCGATGGCGCGCGAAGTAGCCGACAATGGGGGTGTCTACCTCGTGCCGGCCTTCAGCGGGCTGGGGGCTCCATGGTGGCGGATGGATCTGCGTGCGGCGATCCTGGGATTGACCTTCGGTTCCACGAAAAACCACATTGTCAGGTCGGCCCTGGAGTCCATCCCCTATCAAATCGCCGAAGTGATTGTCGCAATGGAGGCGGACAGTTCAGTCCGTCTCACAGAGCTGAGGGTGGACGGAGGAATCACGGAGAATGATTTCGTGATGCAGTTCCTCGCCGATCTTTTGTCGGCGGATGTCGGGAGCAACGGCGTCGAGGATGTGTCAGCCCTCGGTGCAGCCTCGCTCGCGGGGCTAGAGGTAGGGCTGTATCCCGATCTCGACGCTTTAGCGGGATTTAAAAGGACCCCCCGGCGCTTCACCGCCGGCCTCCAGAGCGCTGACGCGAAGAAGTGCCAGAGAGAATGGAAAAAAGCGGTCACGAAGCTTCTCTGACGATGCTCGCCCTCCAGAGACGGCGGAAGATCCTCGAGCTGCTCCAGGAGGATGGAAGCGCGCGGGTCAGCTCGCTCAGCAGGCTGTTCAAAGTCTCCGAGCCCACCGTTCGCCAGGACCTCGCAAGACTCGAAGCGGAGGGATTCATCGCTCGTGAGCACGGCGGGGCTTTCCTCAAGAGCGTTCGCCAGCAGGTGAAGAGCTTGAGCCTCCAGCACCTGGAGAACATGGGCAAGAAGACCCTAATCGGCCGCAGGGCCGCCGAACTGGTGCAGGATGGCGACTCCCTTATCCTCGATTCCGGATCCACCACGACGGAGGTGGCAAAAAACCTCGAGCCCAGGAAAAACCTCAAAATCGTGACCAATGCGCTGAACATTGCCCTTTTGCTGGGAACCGAAATTACCTTTGAAATAATGGTCACAGGGGGAGAGTTCAAGCCGCCGACGCTCTCTCTCACCGGCGAGAAGGGCGGGAAAGTTCTTCGAACAGATTCATGTGGGGAAATGCTTCCTCGCCGCGGGCGGTGTAAGCCTGGAGGCGGGACTGACGTATCCCGGGCTCATCGATATCCAGGTGAAAAACGCTATGATTGGCGCTGCGGCCGAGGTATTTGTGGTTGCTGATTCGACCAAAATAGGAAAGGTGTCTTTCGCTTCGCTGGGACCCATAGAACTGGTTGACCGCATCATCACGGATGACGGCATTTCCGACTCGGACCGGAGGGCCCTCGAATTGAAGGGCGTCAAGGTCATCATCGCATAAAAGACTTCACCATTCCGCATCCGACGGGCCGCGGGGGGGGGTTACAGCTTGTTGATCTTCACCGCCTCGTTGGACCGGGAAAGACGTTCAAGCGCTGAGTCCCCCCGCCGGATGAGATAGCTTATATAGAGGCTTTCAACGATGCACAACTCCGCGACCCGCTTGGAAATCACCTCGCCCGTCAGGTGGCGCGAGAATGCCGCGGTGAGGAGGACAACGTCCGCGTGTTTCGCGAGGGGAGAGACGGGATAGTTGGTGATGAGGATCACGGTAGCGCCGGCTAGCGTGGCACGCCTCATCGCGTCCAGCACGGTGCGGCTCCGTCCCGTGTGGGAGATGGCAAGAAAGACGTCGCCCTTCTGCAGGTGCTCGGCGAAAATGAGTTGCAGGTCAGGATCCTCCGAGACATTACAGTTCACCCCGATGCGGAGAAATCTCTGGCAGGCCTCCATGGCAACTACCCCGGCATCACCGAGACCGGCGAACACGATCCGGGAAGCCCCGAGGAGCATGTCCACTGCACGCTCGTATGCCTGTGGGACGACGAGGTCGAAGGTATCGTTCAGGGCGTCCCGCGTCGCGTCGAAGACCTTCTTCACCACGGTGACGCAATCGTCGGAGGCGGCGATGCCCTCGTATTCGAACTTCCTCGACCGCCCATCCTCGGTGCCAAAGGCCGTTTTCAGCTCTGGGAACCCTTCAAAGCCGAGCTTCTTGGAAAGCCTTACAATCGTGGCTTCGCTGCACCCCGCCCGCCCCGCCATTTCCACGATCGTTGAATCTTCCACCTCGGCCGGGTTTTCAAGCAGGTAGTCGACGAGCTTGCGCTCAGCGCTTTTCAAAGTGTCGTACAGTGCGCGGATCTTGATGAGAACGCCGTGGGGAACGCGGTCGATATTCGCTTCATTCATAGTGTGCACGATAGACTTCCTTTCGAACTATTTCAATTTGCTCCCCGCGGCCCCTCCTCCCGGAGCAGGCGCATGACGAGGAGGTTTCTCTCCCGGATGACGGCCGCCCTGGCGCGGACTTCCTCGAACTCCATGTCCACGGTGAATGCGCGGCCGCTCAGCTCGGGAGAGGCAATGGATAAGAGCTTCAGCGTGGCCTTTGCGCACGCGTCGGGAGGCACGCTCTTTCCGGCCTCCAGCCACGTCCAGACGAATCCCTGCCATTCCCTTCCCTGGGGATGGGAAGCGATGCCCTCCGTCATGGAGGTGCGGACAAAGCCGGGATTGATGCAGAAGGTCATCACCCGAGACCCGGCCTGCTCGAGCTCCCGCGCGAGCCCCTCGGTGAACCGTACGATCGCCGCCTTCGAGGCGCCGTATCCCGAGCCGCCGAGGTTCACACCGTCCGCTCCTCCCCCGCCGTCCATCGTGACGATCACTCCCTCGTTTCGCGCCATCATGTGAGGAAGGACCGCGCGGCAGCAGAGCATCGTGCCACGCAGGTTGACGGTCACGTCGCGCCACCACAGTTCCGGGTCCGCCGACCAGACAGGTCCGATGCTCTGGAAGCTTCCCGCGTTCGCGAACAAGACGTCGACCACGCCGTACGCCGCCACGGCCGAGTCGACCAGAGATTGGACGGAGGCCGGATCCGTCACGTCTGCGGGCACCGCGATCCCCGCCGCGCCGTCCTTCCTCAGCAGCCCGATCGTTTCCTTCAGGAGCGCCTCCCGCCGCCCGCTGCACACCACCCGCGCCCCGGCGCGCCCAAACCCCCGCGCAAGCTCTCGCCCTATGCCTGAGCCGGCGCCCGTCACGATCGCTGTTTTTCCGCGCAGGTCCATCACACCGCCTCCGCTCTCTACCGGGAAGCCCCGTACCGTTTCTGGATGACCACATCGAGGGTGACGGCAAGCACGAGAATGATCCCGATAATGAAGGGCTGGAACATGTTGTTCACGCTCGCAATGGTCATAATCGTGTCGATCAGGAGCATGAACAGCGCGCCCATGAAGGCCCCGAGGATCGTGCCCTTTCCTCCCGAGAGGCTTCCGCCGCCGATGATGACCGCCGTGATCACCTTCAGCTCGATGCCGTCCTGGATGATGCCGATTGCGGCATTCGTCCCCGCCGCCTGCACCACGCCGACGAAGCCCGCGAGAAAGCCCGAGATGACGAAGGTGACAAGGAGGACCCTGCGGGAATTGATGCCTGAAAGGTCCGCTGCCTTCCTATTGGCGCCGATGTAGTACAACTGCCGGAAGTACCGGGTTCGCGCGAGCAGGAACGCGCCGATTATGACGATTACGATCATATAGTAGGTGGGAATCTGAAAACCCAGGACGAAAATCGAGCCGAGGTTCGACACGCTCTGGGGCACGGGGATCGGGTTCTTTGCCAGCATGATCGCCACGCCGCGGAGGATTCCCATCATGGCAAGGGTCGTGATGAGCGCGTTCACCCCCACAAAAGCGACGAGGAGCCCGTTGGCCAGCCCGGCGCACGTGCTGATGAGGATCGCCACCGCGATTGCTACAGGATAGGGAAACGCCGGAGACGCGAGAAGGATGGCCGCAGTGACCGCTCCTGCCATGGCGAGATTGCCGCCGATGGACAGGTCGAACATCCCCGCAACAATGAGCATCATCATGCCGACTGTCAGAATCGCCGGAGTGGCGAGGTAGTACAGAAGCTGGCGCAGGTTGTAGTAATTGAAGAAATATTTCGGGAACAGGATCGTCATGACGGCCGATATCAGGACTACGAGGATCAGGAGGCTCAAGGCCCTGTTGGTGAGCAGAGTCCTCAGGACTGTCCTGTTCTCCCTGGCCGATGCCTGAATGCCACTCGCCGCTGCGTGCACTGCCCGCCTCCTATGCCGACCCGGCCCGGCCCAGGGTCCGCCGCCGAACGCTCTGCAGCTTCCTGAGACTGATGCTCGCCCCGTAGCGCTCCTGCAGGACGATGTCGATGACAACCGCGCTGATGAGGATTGCGCCGACGATGATGGGCTGCCAATAGATGTCGATCCCCGCGATCACCATGCTGGTCTTGATCACGTTGATGAAGAGCACGCCCATGAAGGCGCCGGCAACATTGCCCTTGCCCCCCGAGAGGCTTCCCCCTCCGATGATCGCCGCGGTGATCACGTTCAGCTCGATGTTCGGCAGGGTGTTCCCGCTCGCGTTCCCCATGCGCGCCGCAAAGATCACCCCCGCCAGCCCAGCGAGCAGCCCCATGAGAACGAACATCACCGTCAGCGTGTTGTTCACGTTGATGCCGGAGAGCCGTGCAGACCTGAGGTTGCCGCCGATGAAGTAGAACCTCCGGAAATAGCGCATCTTGGCCAGGAGAATCGCGGCGATCACCACAATAACGAGCATGTAATAGATTGGCATGAAGAAGCCGAACACCCGGGTCTGGCTCAGCATGTTGAAGGATTCCGGCAGGTCGGCGATCTCGGAGCCCCCGATATACAACGCCGCCCCTCCGATGATTTTCGACATGGCGAGAGTGGCGATCAGAGCGTTCACCCCCACACGCGAAACAAGCAGGCCATTCAGCAGCCCGCCGATGGAGGAAGCGAAGAGGCCCCAGAGGATCGCGACGGGAACGGGCTGGGGATGGATCACCAGGCCGAAAATGATGCTCCCCTTCAGGCAGATCCCCGTGATGGCCCCTCCCAGGGCGAGGTTGGCGCCGATCGAGAGATCGATCACCCCCGAGACGATGAGGTACATCATCCCCACGGCGAGGATGGCCTCCGAAACGAGGTTGAGGAGGATGCCCGAAAGGTTGCTCCAGGCGAAGAAAATCCCTCCGAAGGCGAGGGACATTGCGGCGGCCAGCACGACGAGGAGCAGGAGGAGGGAGAGCGCCCTGTTGTTGATGAGCTGGTTGACGATCGCGTCCTTCACTCGGTTCGATCCGTTCACGTGGCACCCCCGACGCGGAACGCCGCGTCACTCGCGCCTCGCGCAGCCTCTTCCTCCAGCGGTATTCCCGCGCAGAGGTGCATCAGCTTTTCCTCCGTCGCGTCTCCGTGGAGGAGCTCACCGGTCTTCCGTCCCTGGCACATGACCATGATACGGTCGCAGAGGATGAGCAGCTCGGGAAGCTCGGAGGAGATGGCGATGATGCTCGTGCCGTCCTTCGCCATCTGGCGGATGAACTCGTAGATCTCGTTCTTCGCCCCCACGTCCACCCCGCGGGTGGGCTCGTCGATGATGAGGATCTCCGAGTTCTTCATGAGCCATCGGGCGAGCAGGACCTTCTGCTGGTTTCCGCCGCTCAGGTTCATGACCAGTTGGCGCAGTGACGGGGTGTTGATGCGAAGACGCGCGACGAAGCCCCCGCACTCGTCGTTGGCCGTCCGGTCTCGCACGAGGCCCCTTCGGGTGAACGCCTGGAGATTGGCGGAGATGATGTTCTGTGCCACAGGAAGCTCGAGGAACAGCCCCGCCGCCTTGCGGTCCTCCGTCAGATAGCCGATCCCAGCGTTGATAGCGTCCTCAGGCCGGCGGAAATGCACCTTTGCTCCCCGCAGCGTCACGTCTCCGCGCGCGTAGGGATCAGCCCCAAACAGGGCCAGGGCGATCTCGGTGCGGCCGGCACCTGCCAGACCCGCGATGCCGAAGATCTCGCGGGTGGCGAGGTCGAAACTCACGCCGCTGAACGCGGTGGATGAAAGGTTGCGCACCTGCAGGATCGGTTCCGACGTTTTCCAGCCCCTGTCGTCATAGACGTTCAGGATCTTGCGGCCCACCATCATCGTGATGATTTCGTCCAGGCTCACCTCTGCCATCGTGCGGGTGCCCTGGTAGACGCCGTCCTTCAGCACCGAGACCCGGTCGCAGATGCTGGAAAGCTCCTCCAGACGGTGGGAAATGTAGATGACGGAGATCCCCTTCTCCTTAAGGTCGCGAATCAGGTCGAAGAGAATCTGCGTCTCGATCTCAGTGATCGTTGCCGTCGGCTCGTCCAGGATGAGGATCCGTGCGTCCAGGGAGAGCGCTTTCGCGATTTCCACGAGCTGCTGCTCGATCGAGGAGAGGGTGGAGACCATGGCGGTGGCGTCCAGGTCGAGACCGACGCGTTTGAGGAGCGCCCCCGCTTGGCGGTTCATGCTCTTCCTGTCCACCCAGTTGAGCATCTTCACCGGCTGTCGCCCCACGAAGATATTCTCCGCTATGCTGAGGCTGCCGACGAGGCTTCGTTCCTGGAAGACCATGCCGATTCCCGAGGTCTGCGCGTGCTGTTCGTCGCCGAACCTGACCTCCCGGCCCTCAAGGACGAGGGTGCCGGCGTCGGGCGGGTACACGCCCGCCAGGATGTGCATGAGAGTGCTCTTGCCGGCGCCGTTCTCACCGACCAGACCGTGCACTTCCCCGCGGCGCACCTCGAAAGTAATGCCGTCCAGCGCGCGCACGCCGGGGAACTGCTTCATGATGCCTTTGAACTCAAGCAATGTGTCCATCTCGTCCGTCCATGCCGGGAATGGGATGCGGCGCGCCGGACGGGAACTGCTCGTCTCCGCCGGCGCGCCGCGTGTTTCGTCTCAGACCCGCGCGATCAGCGTCGTGGTTGGGACCACTTATCGAACGCTTTCTTGTATGCGTCCACGCCTTCTTTGGTTGCCCGCAGGAACCCGGTGACGACCCTCGGCGGGATGTTGTCCACGCCGATGGTCTTGTCGTTGTCGGTGAACTTCAGGCTGCTCTTCAGGTGGAGGTAAAGGGTCATCACACCCCAATAGCCGAAGAAGACCCTCTTCTGGCCGAGCACGAACTGCTCGGTCCCGTCCTTCAGGTACTGGATCTGGTCGGCGTTCAGATCGTTCCCGACGACCTTCACCTTCCCTGCCTTGCCGGCTTCCTTCACCGCGCGCGCAATGCCCGGGCCGCTCTCGCTGTCGAACCCGGCAAGCCCCGCGAGGTCGGGATACTTCTGCATGAGGGCCGTCGCGATGCGCGCGGATTCCGCCTTGTTGCTGTTGTCATGTTCCTTGGCCACGATCTTGATGTCGGGCCACTTTGCCACGGTAGCAGTGAATCCGCTGAAGGCAGTCTCCATGTTGTCCGCGCCGACCAGTCCGAGCATGGCCACCTTGCCCTTGTAATTGATCTCCTTGGCAAGAGCATTGCCCAGGTCCACGCCGAGTGAATACCAGTCGGTGCCGATGTAGCTGATCCGCTTGGAGTCGGGGGCGTCCGCGTCGATAGTGACGACTGGGATACCGGCATCCATTGCCTTGTTGATTGGCGGGGTCATGGTCTTCGCGTCCCAGCAGATCACCATGAAGCCGTCGGGTCTCTTTGCGATCGCCGCCTCCATGGCCTGCGCCTCAGCGACGAGGTTCATCTCCGTCGGTCCGACGATCTCCCACGTCACCTTGTCGCCCGTCCACGCCTTCAACTCGTCGCATGCGAGCTGCGCCCCGTCGTAATCGGGGTTGAAGTTCGTCAGGGTCGTGCGGTTGTTCACCAGGATGAAGTGGAAATCTCTTGCCATGACAGCGCTCGTTCCCACCAGGGCGAAAAGGGCGACCATGGCCACGATGATCCAAAGCTTCTTCATGCTCTCTCCTTTTGTAACAACAGTGGAGGTTCCCTCCACAGGTCTCGAATCAGACTGTGAAACCCAGGATACTCACCAGCTTCTGTCCCGCCGCACCTCCTTTCTGCCTAACCGCCTCGCCTATCCCTCCAGCCATGCCTTGGTCTGCCGAAGGGACTCAGCCGGCTCCATGGTCGGCCAGTATTCCAGTCCGACGCCCCCCTTGAAGCCGAGCCGGTCGATCTCCTTCAGGATGAAGGGGTAGTTCAGCTCGCTCTCCCGGGGCTCGTGACGGCCCGGAACGCCCGCAACGTGGAAGTGGCCGATCCAAGAAAGATTCTTCCTGACAAAGGCGGTGACGTCTCCCGCCATGATCTGCATGTGGTAGATGTCGTACAGCATTCGCACGCTCGGGCTGTTGACGGCCTTCAGGACCGCCAGGCATTCATCCGGGTCGTCGAGGAAGTACTGGGGATGGTCCACTTTCGTATTGAACGGCTCCAGCAGGAGTGTCATGCCTTCTTTCTCGCAAATCCGGGCCGCCTGCGTCAGCGTTTCTATCATGGCCTCGATTGCCGCTTCGCGTGTGAGCCCCGGCACAATGTTGCCCGCGCCGCTGATGAAGGCGCGGCACTTGATTTTTCTGGCCCGTTCGATCATGGCGCCGAGGCTGTCAAGGATGAGGGAGCGGTCCCGCTTGTCGATCATCGCCGCCTTCACTCCCGCATCCGGATGGTTGAAGATGAAGTCCGTGCAGGCGAGTCCCAGCTTCTCGTTGAGCTCCGCGAGGCGGTCGAAGTCCTTCGGCTCATCATGCAGGCGCGCGCCATCGAACCGCTTGTCGTGAAACCACAACTCGTAGCGCGTAAATCCGAGCGCGGCGATTTTGCGCAGGCGCTGATCGTACGGGAGATCCGAAAAGAAGGTTTCCGCGCACACGCCGATCTTCGCCATGACCGCCTCCTACTGGCTCATCATCTCTCCTGCGGAGACCACGAGCGCTTCGCCGGTGATGTGCGCCGAGAGCTCCGAAGCCAGGAACACCGCCACCCGGGCCTGGTCCTCGGGAGTGCCGAGCCGCTTCAGCGCAGTCTTGTCGATCCACTCGCGTTCAATCTCGGGGCTGGTGAGGAATGTACTGCGCACCATCTCGGTGTCGGTGGCGCCCGGGCAGATCGCGTTGACGTTGATGCCATGCGGTCCGAGCTCCAGGGCAAGCACCCTGTTCAATCCGAGGATCGCCGCCTTCGTGGCGCAATACGCGGCTTCGTCCGGCGTCGCTTTCTTTGCCGAGCAGGAGGACATGTTGATGATCCGTCCCCCGCCCTGCTTCACCATCTGCCGGCCGACCGCCTGGGCGAAGAGGAAGTACCCCTTCACGTTGACCGAGAATATCCGGTCCCAGTCCTCTTCCTTCATCTCGAGCACCGGGGCATGGATGAGGATGCCGGCATTGTTCATGAGAATGTCGATCCGGCCGAAAAGCGTGACGGCCCGGCTCACGACCGTCTCGACGTCCTTTTTCTTCGTCACGTCGGCGTGCGCGCCCACGACGGTACGGCCGGTCTCCCGTGCGATCTTCTCGACGGCCACGGCCATCTGTTCCCCGTGGACGTCGCAACCCAGGACGCTGCAGCCGTGACGGGCAAACTCCAGGGCCACGGCAAAGCCGATCCCCTGCGCCGCGCCGGTGACGATCGCCGACTTGCCTTCCAACAGCTTCACCATGTCTCCCCTTGCGGCAACTCCAGCACCTGTTTCAAGGTCCGGCAGAACTCGGCGGCCGTGGCCCCGTTCACCGAGCGGTGGTCGCAGACAAGCGTCATCTCGATGGCCTGCCCGGCGGTAACCGCGTCCCCGTGGACCCGGGGCTCCGCGTGAACGGCGCCCACCCCGAGGATCGCGCCCTCTCCAGGGTTGACGATGGGAACGAAAGAGGAGATCCCGAACATGCCGAGATTGCTCACGGTGAAGGTCCCGCCCGACAGGTCCTCGGGTGCGAGCCGCCGCGTCTTCGCGCGCTCGGCCAGGTCCGTGGCTTCTCGGCAGATCTCCCCGAGTCCCTTCTTGCCCGCATTGTGGATCACGGGTACAACGAGGTCTCGACCCATCGCCACGGCGAAACCCAGGTTCACGGCTGATGGAACAAAAATTCCTTCCGGACGAAACTGGTACTGTACGTCGGGGCAGCGGGACAGCGCGATTGCAGTCGCGCGCAGGACGAGATCGTTGATCGTAACCGGAGCGCCCGCCGATTGCCGCAAAGCGGGAAGGCCCTCGAGGAGGTTATCCATGTCCGCAACGAAACGGATGCTGAACTGGGGGATGTCCCGAAAGCTTTGCGTCATTCGATCCGCGACGATCTTTTCGATCCTGCCCATCGGCTTCACCTGCCCGGAGGCGTCGGAAGCCACAGCGGGAGCCCTTTGAACCAGGCCGGATTGACCCCCCGCCGCCCGGGCTGCCAGGAACTCCTGCACATCCGTTTCGGTAATACGGGTCTTGCCCAGAGCTTCGAGATCTGCCGGGGAGTACCCATTGTCGGCAAGGAGCTTGCGGGCCCGCGGGGTGATCCGCTGCCGGCTTCCCTCGATTCTCGCTTCCGGGCCGCTGGGAGCCGGAGCGGATTCCCGTGCCTGCGGCAAGGGGGCGGCAGGCACATCCGCCGGAGAAGCGGTCATGAATGCGGAAATGTCCTCGCCGGGGGCGCCTACGACGGCGAGCACAGTCTGCACCTTCACCTCCGTCCCTTCCGGCACGAACACCTTGAGGAGAACGCCAGACTGCGGGGACTGCACGTCCGTGACGATCTTGTCCGTTTCCACCTCGAGGACGGCCTCGTCCTTCTCGACGGTCTCCCCTTCCTTTTTTCGCCATGACACGACGATGCCGACCTCCATGGTGAGGCCGAGCTTCGGCATCAGGATGGCAACCGCCATGCTCACCCTCCCCGCGCGTCGGCCAGGAGCCGCTCGGCTTCCGCCACGACGTTCTCCGTCTGGGGAAGCACGAAGTTCTCCAGGACCGGGGCGAAGGGGATGGGCACGTCCTTTGCCGTGATGAGACGGATCGGCGCATCCAGCAGGTCGAATCCTTTTTCCGCGACCAGCGCCGACACGTCGGTGGCCACGCTGCAATGCCGGTAGGTCTCCTGCAGCACGAGAAGCTTGCCGGTCTTCTCCACAGAAGAAAGAATCGTCTCCTCGTCCAATGGGGAGACGGAGCGAAGGTCGACGACCTCCACGGAGATGCCCTTGTTCTCCAGCGCGGCCGCCGCATCGAGGGCTTTGGAAACCATGAAAGACCACGCGACGATGGTGAGGTCCTTGCCCTCCCGCTTCACCGCGGCCTTTCCGATGGGGATGGTATACGGCTCCTCAGGCACCTCCATCTTCTTGTCGTAGAGCTTCTTATGCTCGAGGTAGAGCACGAAGTTGTCATCCCGGATTGCGGCGGTGAGAAGGCCCTTCGCATCGTAGGCATCCGAAGGGAGAACGACCTTGATCCCAGGGATGAAGGAGAACCAAGACTCCAGGGAATGAGAGTGTTGACCGGCCGCGGAGAGGTAGGCCCCGGTGGGCGCGCGCAGCACCATGGGCACTTTGATCTGTCCGCCGAACATGTATCTCACGTTCGCCGCCTGCTGGACCACCTGGTCCATGCAAATGGTGATGAAATCCGAGAACTGCAGCTCCACGACCGGCCGCATCCCCGTGATGGCCGCGCCCACCCCGGCCCCCACATAGCCGTTCTCCGAGACGGGCACGTCGATGACCCGTTCCGTCCCCAGCTTGGTGGAAATTCCCTTGGTCTGGCCGAATGCAGAGCCATAGGGATCTCTCAGGACGAGGCCCATGAGAAAGACCTTCTCGTCCCTCTGCATTTCCTGGAGCTGGGCCTCGGCAATGGCTTCCGAGTACGAAATTTTTCTCACCTCACTGCCTCCTGGATCATGCAAACACGTCGAGCAGCGCGTCGGCCGGCTCGGGGAAAGGGCTGGAGCGCGCGAAGTCCACGGCCTTCGCCAGCTCGGCGGCGACTTCCTTCTGGATTTCCGAAACGCGCACAGTGCTCAGGAGCTTCAAGTCGAAAAGAGCACTCGCCGAGATGGCCAGCGGGTCCTTTTTCAGCCACTCCGCCTCCTCCTCCTTCGTGCGGTACGTCGCGGGCTCTCCCTGAAAATGGCCGCGATAGCGCCAGGTCTTCAGCTCCAGGAGCGCGGGCCCTTTGCCCTGGCGTGCGGCCTCGATCAGCTCGGCGGCCGCTTCGCAGACTTTCACCACGTTCATCCCATCAGCAATCACACCGGGGATCCCGTATCCAACGGCGCGCTTGGCGATATCAGCGATCTTCGTTGACTCCGTGATTCTTGTGCCCACGGCGAACTGGTTGTTCTCGCAGACGAAGAGCACGGGAACGCATAGGGCCGCGGCGAGGTTAAGCGACTCGTGAAAGGTCCCCTGGTTCGATGCGCCGTCGCCGAGGAACGACACCGCGACCCGGCCGTTCTTCTGCAGCTTCGCGGACAAGGCCGCGCCCACCGCAAGGGGCATCCCCCCGGCGTTGATCCCGTTTGCCCCCAGGATCCCGATGTCGGTGGAGGCGAGGTGCATGGACCCGCCCTTGCCCTTGTTGTAGCCGGTCTTCTTCGCGAACAGCTCCGCCATCATGCGGTCCAGGGCCCCGCCCTTGGCAATGCAGTGACCGTGCCCCCGGTGGGTGCTGGTGATGTAGTCCTGCGGCGTCAGGGTGGCGCAGACCCCGACCGCGCACGCCTCCTGGCCCAGGTACAGGTGCACGAAGCCGGGAAGGTCGCCGGCGGCAAACAGCTCCTCCACCTTTTCCTCGAACACACGGATTGCGTACATCTTTCGGTACATGTCCTCCGCGAGGGATTTTGTGATCGCCATCTCTCCTCCTTTTCCCGTCAACGCCTGAGAATCTCCGGCAGGTGCAGTTCCACGCCTTTGTGCTCGTACCTCTTGAGGGGCCATGCGCCGCATGCCGAGAGAACCTCGGGCGTCGTCCCGCTGATCGACAGCTCTTCGACCTTCGCTCCCGTGAGGGTGATGAACCAGTCGAACACCTGGCCAGGCCGCACGACGGCGTCGGGGTCCATACAGAGCGTCGGGTCCGCGAGCGTGTAGCCTGTGATCCCCCCCTGGTAATGGTTTCTCCACTCCTCGGGAAAGCCCATTTCTCTGTAGATGCTCTTTTCGACCTCGAGGATCTCGCTGAACTTCCGGCCCGGAACGCACATCGAGACGGCCGCGGCCTCGATGCGGCAGGCTGCGTCATAGCGGTCGGCAACGTCGACGGGCACCCGGTCACCGAAATGCATCATCCGCGTGACGTTTGCGTGCAGGCCCCACTTGCGGACGGCGGGGTGCAGGAGTACGAGCCGCTCGATGGCCTTGTCGGACGCAGAAGGGTGTCGGTATTTCCCGATCCTCTCGTCGCTCCCGATCAGGAGGACGTCGCAGGACATGCCCTCCCGGGCGTACTCTGCGAGAAACATGCCCTCCACCTCGCGCTCCCGCATGCCTGGAATTACGGCCGCCGCAACCTTGGCAATGACTTCTTCCGTCTTCCGGCCGATGGTGCGGCATCTCTCGATCTCGGCGGCAGTGAGAGGGTAATGGAGCCGGCCGATTTCCTTCGGGAGGCAGGCGGCTCCGTCGATGGGGATATCGGAAACCGCCTTCAGCCCCTTCACGAGCTCTGCGGCGCGCTGCTCGCGGCTGTGCTCGTACCAGCGAAGGAACACAGGCTCCACGTCGAGGCCTTGAAGCTCCTCGTCCAGAATCCGGGGGCCGTCCATGACCTGAGCGACATGGATGACGGAGGTTTCGGTAATGACAAGGAGGGAAAACCCGAGCTCGCTGTTCCGTACCACGGAGTTGTCTCCGCCGCTCGTAAACCATGCGAAGTTGTCGCGCCTGCCGATGATCAGCGCGCCGCGTCCCGTCTCAGCGAGGAAAGTCCGGACCCGTGTGAGTTTCTCCCGGAAATCCGCAGGTGATGCGCCGCTCATATGCTCTGATTGAACCACGGGACCGCCCGCGTAAGCTTCCACGGGATTATCATTTTCTTGAACTATCTTGGCATGTCTTTCTCTCACGGCCATCGACAATCGTCCCCCCGGTCTATATAAGCGATCCGTTCACATCCCTCAGGGCGGGAAAGAGCCTCCGGTAAATGTCGAACCTCTCGGTGTAGCGCGACACCGATGCCGTGCCGGGTTCATATGTCTGCCCGAGCCGAACCGTGCGCGCAATTCCCTCGTCGACGGATGAGTAGACCCCGGCAGCGGTGCCGGCGAGGATCGCGGCGCCGAGGCAGGCGGCTTCCCGCACCTCCAGCGTCCGCACCGGCCTGCCAAGGATGTCCGCGCGGATCTGCAGCCAGCGCGGCGACCTCGCCCCGCCTCCCACCGCGCGCAGCTCATCGACCACGATCCCGGCGCCTGACCAGTAATCGAGGTTGATCCGCATTTCGAATGCAAGGCACTCGAGGATCGCCTTGACGATGTCAGGCCGGGTGGTGGACAGCGTGAGCCCGACAATCGCGCCGCGTGAGCTCATGTCGCACGTCGGATTTCCGCTCCCGTTGAAGTGCGGCAGGACCATGACGGGGGATGGCCCCTCGGGAATGCTTTCCACGATGACCTCGTAAGGGTCCCTGCCGGCTGTCCCTGCTGCACGCACTTCCTCGCCGCCGAGGGTGTCCCTGTACCAGCGCAGGAGTATGCCGCCGATATGGTTCAGTGCAAAGGTGAAGCACATGTCGCGCTTGGTATGCAGGTAGCAGGGGTAGAATCCGTCGAACATTGCGTCGTTGAGCTTCGGCTCCGGCAAAGCGGTGGAGAGCACGTCCGCGGTCCCCGCGGAGAGTACGCCAATGCCCTGCCGGTTCACCCCCGCACCGAGCGCCGCGCAGGTCTGGTCGTGTCCGCCGGTCACCAGGAGGGCGCCCGGTGCAAGGCCCACCTTCTCCGCCACAGCAACGCTCAGCCTTCCCACACCCTCACCGGAAGGCGAAGGGCGTGATAACAGGCCCGAATTCATTCCGATTCGGGCGAGCACGTCCTCCGCCCACACCCGTCGCCGCAGATCAAACGCCATGGTCCGCGACGCCATTGTCCAGTCGATCACCGCCTCCGCACCGAGCCTGCCCAGGATGAAGTCTCCGTAGGTCACGATCTTCCATGCCGAGTCGAACACACGTGGGCGCATCTCTTTCAGCCAGAGAGCCTTGACAATGCTGTTGAGGGGATGCGGCCGCATCCCCGTGAGGTCGAACAGCGCGCGCGCGCCGATAGCCCTGCCGAACCACTCCGCCTGCGCCGTGGGGCGATAGTCCATGCCGATGAGCGCGTGATCCAGCGGCGCGAATCCGGGTCCGACGGGAATGATCGCATCCCCCTGCACGGAGAGGCCGATCGCGGCCGCCTCCCGGACCCCCGCCTGCGCGGCTGCGTCACGCAGCGCCTCGAGGGTCCGGTGCCACACGAGCTCGGCATCCTGCTCCGCCTTTGCCGGCTGGTCGCAGATGATCCCGTACTCGCGGAACCCGTACCCGAGGATCCGGCCTTCCGGATCGAACACCACGGCCTTGCATCCCGTGGTGCCCACGTCGATGCCGATGAGGCGGGGCATCCTTTCCCTCACCAGTGCGTTCTGTCCTGGATCCGGCGGAGCTGGAGGATGACCGATTCGTCGCGGATCTCCACCATGTCCCAGGTAATGGCGATGTCCCGCGGGACATCGCGCTTCAGTGCCATGCCTTTCACGAGCCCGAGTGGCACGAGCTTTTCACGGCGGGCCGTCTGCGCACAATCCACCGAGCCGCGATAGCAGTGCTCCCCGATGGCATCCAGGACCTGGCCGGCCTCCAGGTCCCTCTTGGCCAGGGCGAAGCACTCGGCCACGGGCGTGTGCAGAGGATGTCCCGAAGACTCGCCGTAGAAAACCGCCCGCGCCACGGTGAGAGGGACCTCACAGCTGCAGAGATGGTAAGGGCGAAGGAGCAGGTAGTAAGGACCGTTCCCCATGTCCCGCTGCGCGAGCCCTTCCCGCAGCCGGGAGTCGTCCGTGGTGAAGATGAGAAAGACGCTGGGATTCACGTCGCCGATAGCGTAGTCCACGGCGCCCGCGGCAGCGAGGATTCCCCCGTCCTTCGCCGGCACGAAGGTCTTCAACAATTCCTTCCTGTCGCAGTGGGGCCCGTGCATGCCTCGGGTGTCGGGGCGCAGACCGGTTGCGTTTGCCACGGCCGCCATCTCCACCATGGTTTTCGATCCATCGACGAACTCGCACAACATGCGCGCGCTCATGTTCCGCGCCCGTGCCTTTTCTGCCAGGCTCTCGGGGGTGGCGTAGATGTCCAGGGGATTGTTCTTGCCTTTCCCCGCGGCCACGACGGTAAATCCTATGGCCCGCGCAAACCGGTACAACTCCATAATCGCGGCCGGCTCGTCCCCGGACGCCATGGAGTACACTACGCCAGCGTTGACCGCCATCTGGTGGAGGATCGGACCCACCGTGATGTCACACTCCACGTTCATCATCACGACATGTTTCCTGTTGTTGATGGCTGACATGGTGATGGTCGCACCCATTTCCGGTGAGCCGGTGGCATCGATTACCGCGTCGATGCCTGCCGCTGACGTGGCGATCCCCGCGTCGGTGGACACGACCGCTTTCCCGTCGCGGACCGCCTTGTCGGCCTCCGCGGCGGTCCGCGCCTCGACGATGTCCTGCTTTTTGCGACTGTACGAGTATCCCTTGCTGGCCCGGTCTGCCGTGAGATCGACAACGACCGAAATCTCCATGCCGACCATGTGGCCGACCTGCGCAATGATCTCCTGGCCCATCTGGCCCGCTCCTACGAGCGCAACTTTCACGGGCCTCCCCGAGAGCTCCCTCTCCTCCAACTTCTGGTCGATTGCGTTCATCCTATCTTCCCTTCTCGCCCCAGGGTTTCACGAGAACCTTGAGGGCTTCGCCAGCCTCCGCGGCCCTTATTCCATCGACGATCCCGTCCAGAGAGACGCTCCGCGTGAAGTACTTTTTCGCATCTATCTTGCCTTCCATGATGACCGTGAGGGCCTTCTCGTGCATGTACGCGGGGTAGGAGAAGGCCCCCACGACATGGATCTCGTTATAGTGGATGAGGTTGGTGTTCAGCGTCGACGTCGGGTTGTTCTTGGGGAGCCCCCCGAAGAGGATGACCGTACCGCGCTTGCGGACCGCTTCGACTCCCTGTGCCTGCGTTTTCGCCACGGGCGTCGCGACGATCACCACGTCCGCGCCAAGACCGTCCGTCAGTTTTCTCACCTCCGCCACGGGATCCTGCGACGCGGCATCGATGAGGACCTCCGGCGCAAAGGCCCTGGCCTGGGCGAGCCTCCCGAGGCCCACCATGATTACCCGGGCTGCCCCACGGGCGCGGGCCACCTCGATGTGCAGACAGCCGACGGGGCCGTCACCGAGGATCATCACTGTATCGCCAAGCCCGATTCGCGCATTCTCCTGTGCCGCCAGGACAGATGACGCGGGCTCTGAGAGTGCCCCTTGTTCCCACGAGAGGCCTGCCGGCATATGGTGCACCATGCCGCGTGCGAGGACCTCGGAAGGAAGGTGAATGTACTGCGCAAATCCCCCCGGCCAATGAGTCCCGATCATGCGGTGGTCCAGGCACAGGTTCACCCACCCGTGCCTGCAGTAGTAACACACCCCGCAGCTCACGTCCGGAGCGATCGCAAGACCGTCACCTACCGAGAACCCGTTGACCAAACGGCCTACCTCGACGACAGAGCCTGACAACTCGTGGCCCATTATCTGGCCTTTTGTCCCGGATCGAAGGCCGATGTGGTAGTTCCGGATATCGGAACCGCACAGGCCGCATGCCTCTACTTTGACGACAATGCTTCCTTCATCGCAGACCGGATCCGGCACATCCCGGACGACGATCTTCTCGATGTCTTCAAAGACGGCAGCCTTCAAGTCGCGCCTCCGCGTGCAGAATAGGACATTGTTTTCATTTTTTCAAGTGAAAAATAAAATTAATAATCCCTATTGGAGGTTCAAAGCCGTGAATCCTTGAGAGCATCAGACATCGCTTCCCCATGCCGGTCCCAGGCATCGATGATCCTGTCGTACCACGGCGCGCTTTCCCAGGCGGGCATCTTCCCGTGGTCGTCGAGCCATTTGATAGACCGCCGCATACCGTCTACCCAGTGGACGGTCACGGTCAACCCGAGATCGCGTTTTGCCGCATCGTTATGGAAAATATTGTTGTGCTGGAAGTTCACTCCGCACCAGCTCGCCTTGTGGGGCGCCACCTTTGTGAGAAGGTCCGTGGGAATGTGCACCAGCCGGGGGCATGGCTTTCCCAGGGCTTCAGCCACTCCCTGCCAGTACTGGTTCCAGGTCATGCAGTCATCACCGCTCGCGTTGTACGCCTTGCCATATGCGGCGCGGTTGCCCACCGCATTTGCGAATGCCCTGCCGACGTCGTCGCGGTGGCAGGATGTCCAGAGCGAGCTGCCGTCTCCATGGACGATCAGGAGCTTGCCTTTCCTGATACGGTCGAAATAGAAGGGCTCTGAACGGAAGGGATCCACGGCCCCCCTGCCCTCTCCGTAGGTGGCGGACGGCCTGATGAGCGTCACGGCGAACTTCCCATCTCGATGGGCCTGCTCGAGGAGCTTTTCGCACTCGGCCTTTTCCCACGCGTAGGGAAACTCCTTCAGGGGGACGCGTTCCTCGTCCTCGCGGACGGGAAAGTGCTTTGGCGGTTTCGTGTACACGTCGGTCGTGCTGCAGAAGACGTAGTGCGGCGTCTTCCCGGCGAAAGCACGAATCGCGCTTCTCGCCTCCTCCGCCAGGAAGCAGATCATGTCGATCACGCAGTCGAACTGTCCCGTGGCAGACATCAACCGCTCGAATGCGGCATGGTCCGTGCGGTTGCCGACGATCGCCTTGACCTTTCCCTTGAACTCAGCGGAGCTCACACCGCGATTGAAGTGGGTGACCTCGTGGCCCGCCGCGAGTAGGGTTCGCGTCGTTGCGGTACTGATCAGCCCGGTTCCGCCGATGATCAGGACTTTCATTCTCAACCTCCCGTCAGCTTACGATTGCGGAGGTTAGCACATTTCGGGTCAACGGAGAAGTCGTTTCTACATTTGGAACTGAAAATTGAAAAAATACAAACTCTGCAGCCCCCTATGATCGCCTGCCGCTTGACAGCAGGGATGCCGGCGGCCGACGATACGGCGGCGGCGTGCGATGGATTTCAATTCCTACCGGATATCGAAGAAACTCCTGTTTTCCCCCGCCGGAAAGTACCTCGTCGATTTCACTCCGGACTTTCCCGTCAGGCTGAACTACTACGACTTCGCTCATCCCCACGCAGCCATCCCCAACTATCATGATCACCTGGAGATCGCATACATCTACAAGGGCAGCGGGACGTTTGCCATAAGGGGAAGTGAATATTCGGCTGAGGAAGGAGACGTCTTCCTCATCAACAGCGGCGTGTTCCATCTCCTGGAAGCGCGGGCCGCCGGAAATCTGAAAGTGGTGACGCTTTATTTCCTCCCAGAGCTGTTTTACCGGTACGGTTCCAGCGATACAGACCTCGAGTACCTCCTTCTGTTCCCTCATTCGGAGAAGGGTACGCCCCCAAAGGTCCCCCTCGACCAGCCGACCAGCAGGCGTGTGTTCCAGCTCCTCGGCCAGATCGCGGATGAGCTGAAAGCGCAGAGGAGCTTCCACCGCATTGCGGTCAAGAACTGCCTCTGCCAGATCCTGCTGATCCTGAACCGGGCGGCGGGAATCGGAAGGAGCCCGGCTGACCCGCCGCGCCTCAGGATGCGGGACATCAGCAGGCTGAAACCTGTGTTCGATTTCATCCATGAGCGGTATGGCCGCAAGATGGCGCTCAAGGAGATCTCGGCAGCGTCGAATATGAGCGTATCCCACCTGTGCCGCTACTTTAAAAAGATAACGGGCCAGACCATCACCGAGTACATCAAGCGTTATCGCGTGGACCGCGCCAAGGACCTCCTCATCGAGGACGAGAGATCGATCACATGGATCGCCTACGAGGTCGGCTTCGAGAGCCATAGCTATTTCGACCGTATTTTCCACGAAGTGACCCACCTGACGCCGCAGGAGTTTCGCAGGAAGTTCGCGCCCGAAATGCCAATCCAGGAACGCTGAGACTTCCCACACCGTCGCGTTGCCCCGCGCTCGTCCACTCGTTATTTTCACGATGGAGGTGGGGAAATGAAACAATGGCGTTACTCGGCTGTGGCCGTGATCTTCGGGGCGTGTGCCGACCGGTATGTCCTGCAGGGCTACACGCCCGAGCGAAGCTTCGACGAGATGCTCGCTGATGCGACCAAGGTCGACGGTTTGAAGGGGATCGAGCTCGTCGGCGGCTGGCAGATCAAAGAGGAGAACCAGGACAGCGTCGTGAAGAAGATCCAGGACAGCGGCCTGGAGATCTCCATGCTGATCCCCGAGATCTGGGCCACCTCGGTATTCGGCTGGGGGAGCTTCACGTCGCGCGATCCTCAGGTGCGGGCCAGGGCCATCGGGAAGGTGAAGAGTGCCATGGACCTGGCCCACAAGACCGGCTGCAACCAGGTGAGCCCGTGGTTCGGCCACGACGGATACGATTACGTGTTCCAGCTCGACTACGCCGGGGCATGGGACCAGCTCGTGGAAGGCCTCATCGAGTGCGCCAACCATGACCCGCAGGTGCGGATTGCCGTGGAGTACAAACAACGTGAGCCGCGGACCCACGTCCTGGTCAGCAACCTCGCGAAATGCCTTCTCCTTGTGCAGGAGGTGAATCGGCCGAATGTCGGGATCAACCTCGACGTCGGGCACGCGCTGGCGGGGATGGAGAACATGGCGGAGTCGGTGGCCATGCTGAAGCGTTTCGGGAACAAGCTCTACCACCTGCACGTGAACGACAACTACCGGTCCTGGGACGACGACATGATCCCGGGGTCGGTTCACACGCTGGAATGGATGGAGTTCTTCTACTGGCTCGACCGCACGGGGTACGACGGCTGGATCTCGCTCGACGTATTCGCTTATCACGAGCGGGACAAGGTTGCTGTCGCGCGTGAATCACTGGCCTGGCTGGAAGCCCTGCGCAAGGCCGCCGGCCGGCTGGACGGGCACGCGGTCGAGAAAGTCCTGGACTCCGGGGATGCGATGAAAGCAACGAGGCTGGTGCGCGAGGCACTCCTCGGCTGACGCCGTCCCTGACGCCCCGTGCTGGACAGTCCCGAATCCGGGGCATATCCTCGCCAGCATGACGCACGATGAGATCTGGACGCGCGCCCTCGCGGTTTGGGAGACCGGGGCGCGCGAACTTACCCGGCTTGCCGGCTCGGTCGACAAGGAGGCTGTCGTCCGCTGCGTCGAGGCATTCGCCTCGTGCCAGGGCCGTATTGTCACGATGGGATGCGGCACGTCTGCCGCGGCCGCGCGCAAGGTGGCGCATTCCCTGTCATGCATCGAGAGACCGGCTTTTTTTCTCTCGCCTTCCGACGCGCCGCACGGCGCCCTGGGAGCCGTGCAGACGGGAGATGTCGTCGTGTTTTTTTCCAAAGGGGGCGGCACGCGGGAGCTGGTCGACCTCGTTCCATCGCTGAAGAAGAAAAAGGCCTTCCTGGTCACCGCGACGGAGAATGAAAGTTCGCCGCTCGCGAGGGCGAGCGACCTCGTGCTGAAGGTGAAGATCGAGCAGGAGGCGGACGCCTTCAACATGCTGGCCACCACGAGCACCATGGCAGTCGTTGCGGTGTTCGACGCAGTCTGCATCGCGCTGATGGAGCACACAGGTTATACCCGGGAGCAGTTCGCGGTCATCCACCCCCACGGCGCAGTGGGAGACCGGCTCACGGGCGGGAAGACATAGGGCACAGTTGCGATCCCTTTCGTTGCAAGGCTTGCAGCCGCCTTAGCGCAGCTCCGCTCCTCAGATCAATCTGCAGTCCCCGAGCCATCAACCGCTGCCCGCGCTCCTGTGATTGCTTTCCGGATAGGGGATCGATCACTTTGTACGTAGCGGCTGCATCGAGCCCGCGAAGCCGCACCGTTTCTCCAGGGCCAGAGCCCGGGCCCGCATATCCCAGCACGACTGCATCTCCTCCGGATCGATCGACGAACTCGACGACTTCAGTCTGGTCCAGCCGCGTCGGCTGCGAATTGAGTGGATAGAAATCCTCCACCAGCAGGTGACGGAACTCCCGATAAATGGCCAGGAGAGCCTTTACACGCTCTGTCCAGGCGGCCGACCATGAAGCGATGTCGCCGCTGAAGAAGAGGGTTCCGCACATCCTGCTCAGCAGGTCGGCGTCTGTCGTGCCTTCGTCGCCCGCCCCCGTCATTACCGCAAGAGCGCTGTTTGCGATATGGCCAGGGAGAAAGCGGTTGCAGCCGCACTGCATGAAGCGGCATATCAGCGGGTCATGCGTGTAGTCAGAGAACCAGTACGTCCACGAACGCCGCAGAATGTTCATGTCGAGCCGCCTTCCACCGGATGCGCACCCTTCGAAAATGAAATTCGGATGGCGCGCCATCACGGTGTCGAGCACCCTGTTCAACCCTTCGAAGTATGCGAACTGAATCTTGCCCGTCGGATCCAGGGCGTTAAAATAGAGGCGGGGTCCGACGTTGTAGTCCCAGCGCGCCCAATCCAGTCCCCTCGCGATCCAGCGCTCGAATATCCCGATGAAGAACTCCTGCACTTCCCGAAGAGCAAAGTTGAGGTGAGGAAAGCTGTTTCCAGGGGCGATGCACCACTCAGGATGGGCCTTGTACAAGTCCGAAGTACGATGGGCGCGTTCAGGCTCGAACCAGAAGCCAAACTTCATGCCCCTCATATGCACATAATCGATGAACGACTCGATGCCGCTTGGAAATTTTACCGGGCAGGCTCGCTCCCAGTTGCCGATGCCGAGGGTGATGGCCCAATGATCGCGCCCCGGGCCGCAGCCTGCATGCCAACCGCTGTCGATTGTAAAGACCTCCGAACCGAGCTCCGCCGCACGATCGACCTGTTTCTTCAGCAGCTTCTCGTCGAATACGTTCTCGATGCCGAACCAGTGATCATAGCCGACCCAGGGAACCGTCTTGCGGCCGGCGCTATGCGGGCAGATACGTCCGTAGAGATAGCGCCGGCAGGTATTGCTGCCCGCGTCCGCGTCTCCCAGGAAGGCGATCATGTGGGCAGCGGGCAGGAGGAGGGATTCGCCGGGCGCCAGCCGTATTCCATTGACTGGGATACCGGCCTCCCATATCAGAGGATCCCATGCCCAGTTGAATCCCAGCTCCTGGTACCACAAGCCTGACCATTCCAGCGCCACGATCAGTCCCGCCTTGATGGCGCCACCAACGATCAGCTGCAGGAAGGGGAGGTCTTTGTTCGACGACCTGCCGTCGAGTCCCGATTCGATCCTGATTCGATCGCCCCCGCAGCCGCTTGAATCAATTCCCGGCCGGTATGTCACGACATGTTCGCGGTAGGCGTCGGGTGGGTAGTAGTACTGGGAGGTGCCACCCCCCAGAGTGCGAACGCGGATGTCGCCACGAGGCAGCCCCGACCAGCGAAGGCAGACCGGCTTCAAGGAAGAGATGGAGAGAGAGTCCGCGGCACTCTCGTTGTGGAGCGTCACCTGCAGCGTGGCCACGCAATAGGCCCGATCCAACCTGAGAAAGGCATCCGCTATCAGGCCATTCCCGCTGGTTGCGGTCCACCTGGTTTCGCTGGTCGATTCTCGAATCGCGCCCGCCTCGTTCCATGAAAGCGCCCTGCCCTCAGACTCAATCTGCCAACCCGGACTCTCATCCAGCGCTCGGCGGAGCGGCTCGGCGAGGATGCCCTCGAGTTCGTCCCTCAGTATCCCTGCCACTTATCTCTTCTCCTTTTGACCATCGAGGTGGGAACCGAGGACCTCTGCGAGCGCATGCACGCGCTTTTCATAGGCGGTCTTCGTCTGCTCGAGCGCATGCACCATGCGGACCGCCATCGAGCGAATATCTGCGGCAGGGTCGCCCTCCAGCTCTGCGTAGAAATCGGTGTTTGCCGTTTCCACGGTATCGATCCATTCACTCTTCAATGAATCAGCACCATGAATGGCTCCCACGATATTCCCCACAAGACTTGCAATGGTGTCGCAATCTCTTCCGAAATTGGCCCCTTCGATGATAGCCCGATTCGGCTCGCTGCCGTGGAAGTGCAGGATCGCGAAAACCACGGGAACAAACTCCCGGCTGTTCCCGCTGAAAAACTTGTTCTTATTCCATTTCCCGGGGGGGAGACTCCAGGTCCAGTCAAGCATCGTTTCATAGAACCTATGTGTGAACTCCTCCATGTCGCCGCATGACATGGCGAGGTCCAGGGTGAGCTCCATTGCCCTGCGGACAATGTCGGGACCATACTCACTCATGGTAGCGATCACGCGCTCGACCGTGGCGCCCGGAGAGAAAGCCGCGGCAACGGAAGCAGCGAAAGCGGCGGCGAAGTCGCGGTTCTCACCCAGTTGGTTCACAGACGCGATATTGAACCCGTCCTGGAAGGCCTGAGCAGGGTCTGCCGCGTTTATTATGCCGACAGGCGCGATATACATCGGGCCGCATCCCGCCGGGATTGCCCCAAGGCCGGCCTCCCACGGATTGATGCCCCATCGGATTCGCTCCCGGACGATCAACTCACTAGCCCAGAGTCGAGCCGTGTTCACCTTCTCGATCCAGACCTTCGCGAAATCGTCCGGAGTAATTCGACCTCCCTTCTGCGCTATTGCATAGCATAGATAGTGACGAAGGGTGGTATCGTCCGTGAAATTCCCTGGCTTTCCGTTCGTATAGGACACTGTGTGAGGCAGCAGGCTATTCACTTTCCCGTACTTCTCGCGGATCTCGGTGTAGAGCATTCCCTCTGTCGGCGCACCCATCGCATCGCCGATCGCACCCCCAATCAAGCACCCATAGACTGCGTCCAGGATGTCTTTTGCCAATTCTTCCTCCTTCGATGAGTGGGGCGAGGCACCGCCCGGCGCCCGTCCTGCACTACCCCATCCCCAGCAAGGCATCAGCGATCTGCCGCTTACGCCTGGCCTCGGCCATGATGATCTCAGTCACCTTCGTGGCAATGTCATCCAGATTCGGATCGGGGTTCTCCCTGTTGATGGTGGCCACCCATTCGGAAGGAATGCTCCCAATCCCATGCAGGGCCCCACAGATTTCCCCTGCCACGCAGGCAATCGTGTCGCAGTCCCGGCCGAAGTTCGCGGATCCAAGCACCGCCTGCCGGAAATCGCCCTTTGCCTTGTAGATCATCGCAAGGGCAGCGGGCACCGCCTCGAGCTGATTCATGGCGCTGAAGGGGGGTGTTGCGACGCAGATCCACTCATAGAGCCGCGCGATGAGCTCATACACGTCAGCGCTCCGGTCGGCATCTTTCAGCGCCCTCTCGAGACGCTGGTTGAATGCCTCGCCCATGGTGGGCAGAGGCTCCCAGTCCGTATTGGGGAAGCACCGCGAGTGCCGCAAAGCCGCAGCGATGACCTTATCGACTGTTGCTTCCGGCTGCATCGCCTCGGACACGATCCCGCCAACGAGCCCTCCGTCCTCCACAGCGGCCTGGGGATCGCAGGCGTTGACAATCCCCATCGGCGATCCCCAGATCCCTCCGACGACTACCGTGTGGCCTAAAGGACCCTTGAGGCATATGGTGACGATTTCGTCGAGGTTCCACATGCCTTTTGCCCATTCATGACGCAGGTCACCGGCAGGATACTTCTGACTTTCGATACGGAACTCGATGATGTCCTTGGCGAACTCCCAACCGCTGAAACGCCGCCTTCGCTTCAAGAAACTTTGGAGTGGCAAAAGCCGCACCCGCATGTCGTCAGTGTATGTGCCTGCCGTCAGACGCCAGGCACCCCAGGGATGCGGCTCGTCCCGTTCCCAGCGCTTTCTCCCTCCCCACTGAAAAGCATACTCCTCATAAGGCGACCTGCCGCCGACGGACCCGCCCCGATAGTCCACGAAGCCCTTCACTCTGCCGAATACTTCGGGAATGTCCCTGTAGTGGAAGTTTTCTGTCGGTGCACCCATCGCATCTCCGATTGCAGCTCCAAATAGCCACCCGCTCACCTTCTCAAGGAGTCTTGTTGCCATGATCTTCATTCTCCTTCTGCGTTTTCGATGTGCAGTCTAGCCTGTCAAGGCACCCATCGTGATTGAGCTGATGAACTTCCTTTGAAGCACGATATAAAGGATGATGAGAGGAAGAATTGTAATGAGAACGCCGGCGGCGACGAGCGTATATTCTGTGTTGTAGCGGGAGGAGTAAAACATCAGTCCCAGGGGGAGAGGTCGAAGTTTGTCAGTAAAGATGAACACAAGAGGTACCAAAAAGTTGTTCCACGACCACATGGTTTGGAAGATTATGAGAGAGACCCACGCGGGATACGTAAGGGGTAGCATGACCCGCAGGAACGCACTCAAATCCGAGCAGCCGTCCAGGCGCGCCGCCTCGAGGAGTTGGTTCGGCAACCCGATGAAAAACGAACGCATCATGAAGGTGCCAAAAGGAATCCCGCCGATGCCAACAGCCAGAATAACGGCCCCGTGCGTGTCGATGAGACCAAGGCTGTTGAAGAGGAAGAACAACGGTATCATGATCGACTGGAAGGGAATCATCATACCGCCGATCATCGTGAAGAACATCGTGTTTTTCAACGGAAAGCGCGTCTTTGCGAATCCGAATCCCGCGAGGGTGGCGAAGACCACCACGATCGCGACGGCCGGAATAGTCTGGATGAGGCTGTTCATCATATAGTTGGAGAAGTGCCCGAACACCCAGGCGTCCCTGAAGTTGTGAAGCACTGAGAATTCGAGTGGCCACGTGAAAGGCCCCCTCTGTGAGTCATGAGGAGACCGTAGAGCCGACAAAATCATCGTGACAACCGGAACGAGGGTGTAGACCGCGACCAGACAGAGGATGAGGTAGATTATGATCCGGCCCCAGAGCGTGCGCGCGGTCCTCATGCCTCTGCGCTCCTTTCGCGAATCCTCAAGATGATCACCGACACCGCGAGGATGAAAACCGTGAGGAGGATCGACACTGCAGCACCGTAGCCGTAGTGGTTATGACGGAATGCCTCGCGGTAGATATAGGTGGCCATGATCTGTGTTTTGTCGCCAGGGCCCCCGCTCGTCATCAGGTAGATGATGTCGAACACCTTGAAGGAATCGATCAAGGTGAACACAACAACCATCGTGAGCACGTGTTGGATCTGGGGGATCGTGACGTGCGCAAATATCTGGAAGCTGTTCGCTCCATCGATGAGGGCCGCATCGTAGAGAAACGGATCGGTATTCTGCAGAGCCGCCATGAAAATCACCATGCAGAACCCGAAGTAGGTCCAGCCTCCCGCCACGATCACCGCCCACATGGCCCATTGAGGATCGCCAAGCCACCCGATAGCGAATTTTTCCAGCCCGACAGCCCGGAGAAACCGGTCAACAAGACCGAACCGGGGGTTATAAATCCAACTCCAGACCACGGCCACGATGACCTGGCTGACCAGCCGTGGGAAGAAGAAAATCGTCTGGAATATCAGCCTCCCTTTCATGGTGGAGACCAGGAGAATCGAAAGGATGAGACCGGGCACGACGCCGACAAGAATAATTCCGATTGAGTAGACGGCATTGTTGAAGAACGACAATCTCACAATCGGATCCGTGAACGCCTTCGCGTAATTGGTGAGCCCTTTCCACGTTTCCGCTCCGATGCCCGGCCACTCATGAAGGCTGAGGACGAATGACCGGATGATCGGCCAGATTCCGAAAACACAGAACAGCGTGAAGGCCGGGAGAACGAAAACAAACCCGACAAAGGGGGATCCGACCGGGGCGCTTCTCCCGCGCAGTGCAGCTTCAGTTTTCACTGGTTCATGTCCCTTCGTCAAAAGAAACCAGAGGCCGGCGAACCGCCGGCCTCCGATAGCGTCACATGAGGACCCGTAGCCTTACTGCGACACCTTGAAGGAGCCCCGGGTGAGCCCTTCCGCTTTGCTCTTGTCCCATAACTGCTGAAACTCGTCCACCCACTGGTCAGAAGTGATCTGGCCGGTAAGCACCATGGAGGCAGACTTTTGCAGGAAGCTCATCACCTCAGGGGGGACAGTCATTGCAAGACCGGGCGTCGTCTCCGAGGCATCCATGAGAAGGGTATTCAAAGTCTCCTGGAGCATCGGGTTCATTTTAGTGCCCGCGGGAAGATTCTTGAACGGCGGGACTTTGTTTCCTACTTCGACCCAAATCCGTGCCGTATCAGGATCGGCACACACATAGTCCACATAGTCAACAGCAGCTTTTGGCACCTTGGTCTTTGCATTGATAAGGTATCCCGATCCGACGAAGGAGATCGTATTGAACGGCTTCCCCGCTCGTGCCGGGGGGAAGAGCATGGTTCCGACCTCGAAGTCCTTGACGTTCTTGACGTAGGTGTCTATATCCCAGCTTCCCGTGATATGCATGGCCGCCTTCTGTTGGATGAACTCCATATTCACTTCATTCGAGCCAATGGCGGTCGGATTGGGGATAAAAAAACCGTTCTTCGCCCATTTCACGAAGGCCGTCTCAATGGCATTGCGGACTTCGGGCAGACTCCAACTCCCATCCCTGTACATCCCATCTTCTATCTTCTTCTTGTCCACGAACGACCAGAGGACCTCGGTTGTGAAATTCGACTGGTACCACCAATCCTTGCCTCCCCATGCCATCGGGATATAGCCTGCGGCTTTGAGCTTTTGGCACACATCTTCGAATTCTGCAATGGACTTAGGCTGCGCGGGCAAGCCGAGGGCCTTGAAGATATTCTTGTTGTAGTACACGGGAACGAACTCCAGCTCGTGACCGACGCCGTAGATCATTCCATTAATACTCGGGAGCTCCAACGAGATCGGATATAGCTTCTCAATCCATCCACGCTCCTTCGCTACCTTTGTGAGATCCATGATATAACCCGCTTGAATGATAGGACCGACAAATCCGATCCCCACTTCGCTGTAGAAGACGTCGGGTCCCCTGCCTGCCGCGATCGCGGGCTTCAGAGTATTGGTCATCTCCTCAACCTGCATCGGCGTTCGCTCGACCGTCACATTCGGATGCTTCTCCATGAAGCTCTTCTCGATCATTGTGATTGCCTGGGCGGCGCCAGTCTGCGCACCTTCCTCCGTCCACTGATCCCAGACCTTCAGGATTGCTTTCTGACCGGGTTCCGTTTGTCCGGCGGCAAACGCGACCATCGCCGGAATAATGAGAACCGCCAGGATGAGAGACAGCTTCCTCATCATAAGAAAACACCTCCTTGAAAGATTTCCCTGTTATGGAGAGACGACGTCTCTCTGGATCTCTGTGCGACAAGAGTAGTCCGTCTCCGACCGGAGCGGAAGGATGAAGGCTTCGGTTCTATAGCACTTTATTCGGAATCGGGGGCCAAGACCCGTTCTCAGAAGGGATATTCCCTCGTTCGTGACGGAACTCTTCAGGTGAGCAGCCGAAGGCCTTCTTGAAGAAACGACTGAAATAGTTCTGGCTGGTGAAACCGAGCATCTCGGCAATCTCTCGGATCTTCAGCTGCCTTCTGTCGATGAGAAGAGCGGCATGGCGAACGCGCAACTCTGCCAGGTACTGACTGAAGCCGATTCCAAGAGTCTCCTTGAATTTTTCCGAAAAGTAACTTGGACTCATACAGCAGGCATCCGCGACTTGCCGGAGGCTCGGGTGCGAGGAAAGGTTCGTCTCGAGGTAGCGGAGCGACCGTTCGATCCTCCAGTCGCCTACTTGGGGCCTTTGCCCGGCGTTGTCGTTACCCGTCAGCATTATCTCAAGCCTTTTCACCCTTTGCCTCAGATCCATACGCTCTTTTGTCTGCCGCTCGATTTCTTCCAGGCGCTCGATTCCCTGGCGGAGCACCCCTTCGACCTGCTCCTTCTCAATGGGTTTCAGCACGTAGTCGAGGACTCCGAGGCGCAGGGCTTTTTGGACAAAGTCAAATTGGTCATAGCCGCTTACAATCATGCACTGCACAATGGGGAATTCTGAACGTACACGCGCAATCAACTCCAACCCGTTCATTCCCGGCATCTTGACGTCCGTCAGGAGGATCTGAGCACCCTTGATCCTGCACAGCGAAAGTGCTTCCCCCCCGCTCTCGGCTTCACCGACCACTTCCGCGCCAAGCTTCCGCCACGCAACTATCGAGCGTATGAGAGACCTGATCCAACTCTCATCGTCCGCAAGGACTACCTTAAATACCATCGGGCCGTCCCTCCCGGGGAAGGCGCAAGCAGACCCTTGTGCCTCGATCTCCATTATTTCCGATGGATAAGCCGTACGCATCCCCGTAAGCAAGGCGGATGCGGTTATGGACATTGTGCAGACCGATCCCCCGATTTGACGACTCCTTGCCGGCGGCAAGACTCCTTCTGATCGCCATGGCTTTCCGTTCGTTGATCCCAGGGCCAGTATCATTCACCTCCAGAAGCAAAAGCTTGCCTTCCACGTGTACTCGTATTGTGATGGTGACACGTTCTGTGCTTCGTTCCACGGCATGCTTGAACACATTCTCTACAAGAGGCTGGAGAATGAAGCGTGGGATCTGAAGTCGAACAATATCGGGGTCGATTCGGATGCGGGTAGCAAATCGACCGCCGAACCTGTGCTTCTGTATGGCAAGATAGTATCGAAGCGAAGTTATTTCGTCCGCCACGAGTGTGGTCTCTTTGCCTTTTGCCGTGCTGTACCTCAAGAGAGCCGAAAGGCCCCGTGCTATCTCTGCCGCGTCCCGAGCCCCCCGGGAAAGAGCGATGCCGCGCATGACCTCGAGAGTGTTGTACAAGAAGTGCGGGTTGATCTGCAGTCTCAAGGCGAGAAGCTCGGCACGAAGAGTCTCCCGCTCTCGTAGTGAGATTTTCCGCATCAGAGCAGTTATCTCGGCGCCCATCGTGTTGAAGCTTCTTGCCAAGGTCGAGATTTCCCGGGTTCCCCCTTCCTGCAAACGGACCGAAAAATCTCCATCCTGAATACGGTTCATCGCACCAGAAAGCCAGTGCAACGGTTCTGTAATTCTTCGCGACAGGGTGAGAGAGAGAGAGATTGTGAGAGCGACGAATCCGAGCGTGACAAAAAGAAAAAGGTCTCGAATGGAAGTGAATTGACCGTAGAATTCTGAAAGCGGCACCACGCTGAGCATCCATCCCAGAGGCACGATCCAGCGTTGGATTGTAAGATTGCCGTTGAACGTCCTCGTCACGCCTTCAGTATTGGGACTTGGGATGAAGGTGCCCTCTCCGAACAAGTCCTGCACGAGCTTTCCTACGTGATCTCGGTGACCGCTTGCAAGAACAACCCCGTCGCGATCGGCGATGAGCACCTCCCCATTCTTGCCGAGATTGACCCAGCGCATGGCAATTGCCAATTCATCTGAGCTGATGTCGAGCACTATTCTGACGACGGCCTCCTGGTTTCTGACTCGAGCGATACGTTGGGCAATGGAAAACACATATCGTACATCCGGAGAAACAACGTAGTCGGGATGATGAAGATGGGATAGCTGTCGAGGCTTGTTGAAATCACGCAGATCCTTGATCCAAGGCTTCGAAAGAAGTACTCCGGAATCAAACATCGCGGCGGAGGAGAACACGACACCATTGCTGCCAATAATGTAAATGTTGGAGAGGAACCGAAACGAAAGCCTGAGGTTTTGCAGGAATTCTCTCATCTCGAGGGCAGCGGCGTCCAACTGCGGGGACGCGTATATGGGGCGAGACAGAAGAGCTTCGCTGGAAATCGCTTTCAGGATGACTTGAGTACGCACGACTTCGACCTGCTTCAGCATCGCCTCTATCGTGTCGTCGGCCTGGCTCATCATGTCATTAGCGCTCAGCAAGAGTCGTTCATGCAGAAGCTCGTTGACCTTCCCGTAATAGAAAAGACCCAGGAATATAGTGGGGAAGAGCGCGAAGAGGACAATTGTGATGACGATTTGAGCGTTGAGGGTAAGTCTGCCGAAGACGCCCGGAGCTCGCTTGCGCGAAGTTCTTGGCTGAACGCGACGGACACGGACGTCATTCATGTGTCGCTCCGTCAGTCCCTCTCTTCGTTGTGCGGAATACCGCTCAACGCACCATGCCCGGATCCCCGGAATCAGTCCCTCTCCCCGTTGTGCCAATACACGTCCCAGCCGAGGTAGTTCGCCGTGGCCTCGTGCACGGCAGCGGCGCAATTTCCCCGCACCATTGCCACGTGGTGCTCGAAGCCTTCCCTGGTGACGTGGCGGAGGACCTGCCGCAGATTGTCGACCCGGCAGACCGCGATCCCCCCGTCCATCTCGAACGGATCGTCGGTAAACTCACCCTCGCCCACGTACGCGCGGCAGGCGCCCAGCTCATCGTCGGTGTGCATGCGGAAGAAAGTCATGGGTCCGGCCTTCACCTTTCCCTTGATCGCCCCGAAACAATTCTCCCGGCCCAGGGAGGCCCCGATGATGTCCAGCTCCGAGATTTCGATCTCCCGGCCGATGAAGCTCTTCGGGAAGTTGGAGCAGTGCGTGTTCACGCATTTCTCGCGGTCGTTTCCATAGTTGTTGTTCCAGTCAAGGAAGCCGGGCGCACTTCCCGAGGCCAGCCGCAGGGCAAGCATTGACACCGCTCCCGTGATATCCACCTCGCAGGCGCTCGGGCGGCCCTCTTCTCCCATGAGGCTCATCGAGAGGCAGGTGGCGCAGCCGTAGTTCTTCTGGATCGACTCCCAGCACTGGATCGCGGACGCGGCGCATCCGTTCTCGCTCATCCACCGATCAATCGCCACCGAAAGCTTCCCCTGTTTCACTACGTCCTCCGGCGGCACCCGCTCGGGGATACGCCCGTAGCCCTTGATGACGCCGAGCTTTTCCTGGAGCTCCTTCGAGTTTTCTCGTATCTTCCCCGCGGCAGCTATGATCTCAGAGAGGTCAACGGGAACAACCGTGATGCCCGAAGCCTGGAGGAGCTTTTCGCTGAAACGCACTGTCTGGAAAGCCCCCGGCCGGGTGCCGATCTGCCCGATACGGGTTCCCCGCAGGCCCTTCACCACGCGGCAGACCGCGGCGAACCGATCCAGGTCCCTTGCGAGCTCGGCAGAGTCCACCGCACAGGTGTGCTCCGTGGTGTCTGTCCAGGGAATACCGTACTGGTAGAGGTTGTTGCACACCGAAACCTTCCCGCAGAAGGCGTCGCGTCTGCCCGCGACGCTTACCTTGTCCAGCTCGTCGTCGAAGGCATGGACGAGCACAGGGACCCCCAGCCCGGCCAGCTCCAGGGTCTGGACGATGCCCAGCTCATCGCCGAAGTTTGGCAGGCTCACGATGATCCCGTCAATTTTGGCTCGATTGGCCTGGAAGTGCGCAGCGCACTTCCGGGCGTCCGCGCCGGTCTCTATGGCGCCGTTGGGTGTCGCGTTCTCCGCGGGGATCACATACTGGTACCCCAGCTTTTCCAGCACTGAAAGCAGGCTTTTCCTTCCCTCCACGGCGAGGGCGGGGTTGAAAAACCCTCTCGTGCCCACAATCACTCCGAAGCAGACAGACTTATCGGCTATGCTCATCCCCATCCTCCCTCTCCCCTCGTTACTGTGTCGAAGGCCCCCATTATACTTAAGTACAGCCCAATGGCAATGGAAATTTTCGTTTCAATTTGAAGAAAAAGAAACTCGTTTCATATTATATTGTCCCCATGGCAGAGATGGAGCTCAGGATGCTCGGCGATGGCGGCCCAAGGGTGCCAGTGCTAGGATTCGGGGCGTGGCCGATCGGAGGCGGCCTCGGCAGGGTCGATTCGGCTGAGGCGATCAGGACGGTCAGGGCCGCCATCGACTCGGGCATGACTCTGGTAGACACGGCCGAGGGGTACAGGACGAGTGAAACCTTGATCGGGGAAGCTTTACGGGGCGGGTACAGGGAGAAGTGCTTTCTGGCCACCAAGGCAAGCTTCGACTTCACGCCGAAGGGCATTCAAAAGGCGCTGGAGAACAGCCTGCGCTCCCTTCACACGGATCGTGTGGACCTCTACCAGATCCACGGCTGGGACCCGAAAATCCCAATAGAAGAGAGCATGGGGGAAATGCGCCGGCTGAAGGAGCAGGGCAAGACTCGGTTCCTTGGGGTCTCCAATTTCCTGCCTGAACACATGGAGCGGGCAAAGAAGGTGAGTCCGATCCACAGCAACCAGGTCCGCTACAGCCTGCTCTTCCGCGATATCGAAGGCGCGACCGTTGATTTCTGCGCGAAGCACGGGATCGGCATCATTGTTCACAGTCCTCTGGCCAAAGGCCTCCTCACTGGACGATACACGCCGGAATCGACGTTCGCGCCCGATGACGAGCGATCGGGGTTCCCCGATTTTCAGGGAAGCCTCTTTACGCGCCACCTTTCAAAAGCGGCCGGACTTGGCGAGATCGCGAAGGAAAAGGGGATCAGCCTGGTGCAGCTCGCCGTTGCCTGGACTCTCCGCCTGCCGGTCGTTTCCTGCACCCTGGTCGGAGCAAAAAACAGCCGGCAGCTGGCAGATCATCTCGGCGCGGTAGGAGTCACCTTTACTTCCCCCGAGGAGGATCGCATCGAGAGAGTTCTCGCGTCCGGCTGACAGGGCCAGCCGGCCTGAACCCCGGACAGCATCTCACTCCTTCGGTAGAGGAATCCGGCGTCTCAGTGCCGGATCATCGTTCATGCTCCTAAGCTCGTTCATAAAATACACGAAGTTCCGATATGGAACATCTGGAGGCACGTGGTGATCAACGCTTGGAAAAAAACCGCCTGTCTTCAACACGGCGCGAATCCGGGCGAGCTCTGCGTCCATTTCCTGCGTGCCGTGCGCAAGGCAGCGCTTGTCGATATTGCCGACGATGATCAGGTTCTTCCCGAACTTTTCACGCAGTGCCATCCCGTCCATCCCGCTGGCCACCTCGCATGGATACGTGCCGTTGATTCCGCAATCCATCCAGATGGGCAGCAGCTCTCCGATCTGCCCGTCACTGTCCAGCAGGATCGTCTGCACCCCGTACGCATGCAGGAGGTCTACGACTTTGCGATAGGAGGGCGCCATGTGCTTCCTGACGAAGGCGGGAGAAACAAGGGGCGCGGTCTTGTAGCACATGTCTTCGAACATCCAGGCGAAATCCAATTTCACACCTTGCGCGAACACTGTGCGGATCATTTCCATTGAGAAATATGTCTGCCATTCGATCATCTCTTCGACCAGCGCGATGTCGTCGTAGATGGCCAGGCTCAGGTTTTCCAGCCCCATCGCATACCGTGGTCCGCCGTACAAGGTGAGACACATCATACCCAGGGGGAAATCACGCTCATTGAAAGGCTTCCCGCGCTCGTTCTCCCGCACGGGCCATGAGACGGTGTCCTCGTTGATCGTATCCCAGCCGGGCGGGAACCGGCCCGCACTGTGCGGGTCGAGCCTCGTGCGGTACTGTTTGTAGTCCTGCAGGGTCTTGACCGGGTAATCGATCCACTGGGGCATGCTCTCGGGACTTTGCCTGTTGACCCGGATCGTGGCCCCGTCCCGTGCGATCTTGATAAGTGCCTCTTCACCCACAGAGAGCACCTTTTCCTCGAACCAGGGAACAAGGGGCAGACCCCAGGTATGATCACCCGTGTCGCTCATGTCGAGGCTGCCGGCGTTCGGCAAGATGAACTCGAACTGGTCCTGCCGCCCGAGGAGGTGATCGTTCTTCGCCTTCTCGCCAAGGAATGGCACAGGCATCCCCTCCTGTATCCAGCGGCGGAAGGTTTCCTTCCAGAGACCGACACCAAAAACAAAGGGATCGTCCACCCGGTCGAACCGCGAGATGTCGCTGAATCGTTGCCGTGGAGTCATTCGTCCCACCTCCGTCTGAGAATCGGGGCGTGCCGCAACAATTCCTGCCGGCGCGTCGATGTCTTTGCCGGAATATGCCCCTGTTCTTTTCAAGTTTTACACTAACATATGAAATTTGGCTTGACAACACCGGCGCCTGTGGTATCCTGCTTAAACTTCCCGCAAGGGAGAATTATCTGCTCATGAAGGGGGTAGAAGAATGAAACGGCCTTTCGCAAAGACTCTTGTTCTTGTCCTGGTTATCCTGGCTGTAGTCGGGATTCAGTTCGTTTCGGCTGCGCCCGTGAAAATCCGCTTTGCCCACATGTGGCAGGCCGGCGCGAGCGAAGATGCCGACATGACGCTTGCGATCCTCCAGAAAGCCGCGGATGCAAACCTGCAGTTCGAGCTCGTGAACGAAGTCGTCGTCGGCGACGAAATGCGGAACAAGATCCGCGTTGACGTGGCGGCGAACAACGCACCCGACATGTGGCAGTTCTGGGTCGGGGGCGTGCTTGCGGATTACGTAAAAGCCGGCGTCCTGGCCAATATGAACGACTACCTGGGAAAGAGCAAGAAAGTAAAGAAGGCGGATATCCCCGAAAGCGCGTGGCAGACGGTCACTTTCGACGGGATCCCGCGAGCGCTCCCGCGCAACATCGCCCTCGGCGTGTTCATGGCGAACAGGGCGCTGTTCCAGAAGTACGGTCTGAAGTATCCCAAGACCTGGGCGGAGTTCCTCGCGGTCGGCAAGGCGTTCAGGAAGAACGGGGTCATCCCGACCAACATCGGTTCCAAGGGCGGAAACCCGTCGCATTTCTGGTACGGAGACCTCGTGTGCCAGTATAAGTCCGGCCTCATCGGGACTCAGAACATGGCCACGCTTCTCAATTTCAAGGACCCGGCGTTCGTCAAAGCCGCCATGTACTGCCAGCAGATGGCGGAAAACCAGATGTTCCCGGATGACGTAATGGCCAACGGGGACTGGGCCCCGAGCATCGCGCTCTTCAACCAGGGCAACGTCGCAATGTGCTACACATTCCCATGGATGTACGCACAAATCAGCAATGAAATGGCCGATGCGGTTGACATCATCCCGATTCCGAAGCTTCCGGACGCCGAGCGTGATCCTGCGACATTCATCCAGGGAACCGTGAACGATGCTTACTGCATCAATGCGAAATCTTTCGCCGATCCCAAGAAGCAGGCAGGAATCGTCGCGTTCTTTGATGCGGTGGGCTGGGACATCCCCCTGGCCGAGTCACAGTCAGGGTTCATCGTCTCAGTGAACAACGCGGTCATGAAGAAGGTGGACCTGTCCAAGATCCCCAACAAGATGGCAGTCAAGGCAATCCAGTTCCACCTCAAGAACAACGTGAGTGGATCTCCGATGATCTGGCAGAACCTGCCGGACAACAAGCTGCAATTCGACTACCAGTCTGCTCTCGACGAGCTCTGGTCGGGCTCCCTCAACGCCAACCAATACATCGACAAGGTGCAGGCGTCGATTGACGAATACAAGGCGTCGAGGTAGAAAGACAGTATGTGATCTGTCTCCTGGAACACGCGGTTCCAAACGGAGGTAAGGGGGTGGCTCACACTCCCTTACCTTTTTTTCACAGTACTTTCGATTCTGGAGCGGCCGCAGATGCATGTTCTTCGTAAGCACAAATGGGGATGGCTGGTCTTCGTGGGACCGTCCTTCCTCCTCTACACGTATTTTGTCGTCATCTCCCTCGGGTATTCCATCTACTATTCTCTCACCAAGTGGAATGCCATCTCCAAGCCCGTTTTCATTGGGCTGAAGAACTATCTTGACCTGTTGAACAGCGGGGATTTTGCCATCGTCATGCAAAACACTGTCGTCGGCCTCGTGCTCGCACTCATCATCCAGGTCGGGCTGGGCTTGACGTTCGCGTACCTGATCTTCCGAACGAAAGGCGGGTTTCGCCTGTACAGGGCGCTCGTCTTCCTGCCTGTCGTGCTCTCGGCAGCCGCGGTAGCCCTGATGTTCACCCTGGTGTTCAACGCCGATGTCGGCCCGGTCAATGGTATGCTGAAAGCTATCGGCCTCGGAGCGCTCAGGAGAAACTGGCTCTCCGACAAGAACGTTGTCTTCTTCACGGTCCTGACCCCGATGATCTGGCAGTTCATCGGCCTGTATGTGGTGATCCTTCTTGCCGGGATGCAGTCGATCCCGGAAGAGGTCATCCAAAGCAGCACCATCGACGGGGCAAGCTCCTTCCGGACCTTTCGGAGCATCGTCATACCCATGCAATGGGACATCATATTCATCTGCATCACGCTGATCACCTCGGGTTCATTCAAGGCGTTCGAGCACTCCTATATCATGACCTGGGGCGGACCGGGCGTGCGATCGGCGTTCCTCGGCGTGTTCATGTACAACAAGACTTTCCTGGCAGCCCTGTTCGGCCTGGGAAGTGCGATCGCCATGGTCATTCTGTTCGCGTCCCTTTTCATCACGCTGGCATCCCGAGTCATTATCCGCCGCTTCGACTACTAAGAGGTGATTGCATGGGTCACATCGTGCGCATCGACAGGAGCACTCGCAGGCTAGTCGCTCGACAACGGGCCTTCGTCACCCTTCGGCACATCGTACTGGCATTCTGGTGCCTGGCGGCCCTCTATCCTGTGATCTGGACATTCCTCAACTCTTTCAGGGACAACAACCAGATCTATGCAGACCCGTTCTCGCTGCCAGGACCGATAATCTGGAAGAATTTTGCCCGGGCATTTCAGGGTGCTCACCTTGCCATCACGATCCCGAACAGCCTCATCTATGCGGCTCTCACCGTGGTGGCGACTGTTTTCCTGGCCGCAATGACGGCGTTCTACCTCTCGAAGTTTACGAAAACGGGTACCATGCTCTATACGTATTTCATCATCGGGATAATGGTGCCTGCCCAGGCGCTCCTGATCCCGCTGTTCGTGACCATGAGAAACATGGGCCTGCTGAACTCGAGGCTGGGTATCATCATCGTCTACATCGTCACAAATCTTTCATTCGCTATATTTGTTCTGACCGGATTCATGCGGAAGGGAATTCCGGACGATCTGATCGAAGCTGCCGTGATCGACGGATGCGGGCCAATCCGCGTATTTTTAAGCATCGCCTTTCCCCTCACGCGATCGGGAATCGCGACGGTCGGCACGTTCGTGTTCCTGGGCGTATGGAACGAGTTCCTCTTCGCTCTGGTCATGCTCGCGAACCCGCTTCTCAGGACGCTCAATCTTTCAGTGTTCATGCTCCGGGGACAGTACTCGAGCGACCAGGGACTCATGGCCGCAGGTGCGGTCGTGCTCATCGCGCCGGCCATTTTGATGTACGCGCTCTTCCAGGAGCAGGTCGTGAAAGGGCTGACCGCCGGGGCAGTGAAGGGATAGACTCGAGCGCGTTGACGATCCATAGCCCGTCGCCTCGCCATGCTGTTTGCATGGCAGGTTTGAAGTACATTTAACGATTCTTTTGCTCACCCGGATCAGCAAGGGCCCTGGAATAGCGCACTTTCTGGGCTTCGATGAGCATGGCAATCAGAATGATAAACCCGCGGATTGCCTGGATCCAGTACACGGACACGTTCATCAGGTTGAGACCCGCGCCAATCGTCGTGAGAAGAAGCACGCCACCCAGCGCGCCTATCATGGATCCCTGGCCGCCCTTGAGGCTGATTCCGCCGATGACTGCTGCAGCGAACACCTCGAAAACCGAGCCCTGACCCATCGAGCTCATGGCATTCGTCAACCGAGCGGAGAGCATCCAGCCGGCCAACGCGGCCAGCAGGCCGCTGATCATGTACACCTGGATAATCCGCGTTTCCGGTTTTACCCCCGAGGCGTACGACGCATTCCTGTTCGCGCCAATCGCAAAGAGCTCCCTGCCGAACGGTGTGTAGGTTGTCACGACATAGGCAAACGCGAAAAGGAGGAGAAAAACCACTATCGGGATGGGAATTGGACCAAGCTTCCCCAGCCCGATCCAATTGTATGATTGAGACACGCTGTAGGCGGTCTGGCCATTGTTGACCAGCAGCGTGAGCCCGCGAATCGTGATCAGCATCGCAAGCGTGACGACGAAGTTGTTCACCTTCATCTTCGTGATGAGCACGCCGTTGATGACCCCGATGCCGAGCCCGATGAACAGGATCACGATGATCGAGACGGTGGGGGCGACCATCCACCCGCTCCCGTACAGGGGCGGACCGGCATGGGTAATGAACCAGATGCCCAGCAGGCCGCAGAGACCGAGAGTCGATTCAATGGAGAGGTCGAAGTTGCCCGTCAGCAGGGTAAAGCTCTGGCCGATGACCAGAACCCCGAGAACGGAGGCATTGAACAGAATGTTGATGAAGTTGCCTATGCTGAGGAAATTGCGCGTTGTGAGCGTAAAGAAAAGCACGATGGCGGCAAGAAGAAACCAGATCAACTGCCGGAGCAAGAACGGGGTAGATGCTTTGGTTCTCATATCTCCATCCCGGGTGTCATTTTTTAGTCGTGGATGCGGCACCCGCAGGGATCCTCGGAGGCATCGTGTACCGTACCTTCTGCGCGTCGATCAGCATCGCGCCGAGGATGACAATCCCTCGAACCATGTCGATGGCAAAACCGGAAACCTGCAGGAGATTCAGGCCGGAATTGATTGAGGACAGGAGAAGAACGCCTCCCAGGGCGCCCAGCATTGTGCCCCGCCCGCCGAACAGGCTTATCCCGCCGATGACGGCCGCCGCCTGGATTTCGAAGATCATGTTCTCACCGATCCTCGTGGCTCCGACGCCCAGCCTGCCCAGCTCGATCCATGCGGCGAAGGCGGCCATTGCCCCGCTGATCAGGTACGCCTGTCGGATCCTCCTCTGGGAGTCGATGCCCGAAACGGAAGCTGCATCGCTGTTTCCCCCCACCGCGTACAGATCGCGGCCGAAACGGGTATAGCGCATGACGAAGAAGGCCAGCGCGAAAGCTGCCAGAAGCACGATGACGCTGATCGGTACCGGGCCCGCGTATGCGTGGCCAAGGGCCTTGAAGGAAGCCGGAATGCCCGTGACGGTCTTGCCGTGGGTGACCAGAAAGGCCAGGCCACGGATGATGATCAGCATGGAGAGAGTCACGATGAAATTGTTCATCTTCAGCCGCGTAATCAGCAGGCCGTTGATTGCGCCTATCAGCAGGCCGGTTCCGAACATGACAAGAAGGGCCAGGAGAGGGTTGAGCAGCAGGCCGCTCCCATTCGACGGCTCACCCGATGCGGTCATCAGGAAGGCGCCGAGCACGGCGATGAGGCCGAGGTTGGACTCCGCGCTCAGGTCGAAGTTCCCCGTGATCAGCGTGAAGCTCTGCCCGATGACCATGATCCCGAGCACGGCCGAGTGGACAAGGATATTGGTGACATTGTTGACGGTAAAAAACCGGTTGGTCAGGGCGGAAAAGATAATGAGCGCAAGAAGGAGCAGGAACCATATGAGGTTGTCCAGGAGGACCGGGACCGGGCGCAATTGATTTGCCCTCATGCGACCCCCGTTCCTTCGACGGCATGCAGGATTGCTTCACCCGTCGTCCGCGAATCGTCGGTGAGAAACTCCCTGACGATCCTCCCCTTGAACATCACCACGATTCGATCGCAGATGTCGAGGAGCTCGCGAATCTCTTCGGAAATGACGACGACGGCGACCTTTTTCTCCCGTGACAACTGGTCGATGATCTTCAGGATCTCGACTTTTGCCTGGACGTCGACGCCCTGCGTCGGTTCATCCAGGAGGAGAACCTTCGGATCGACGCTTGCCAGCTTTGCGAACACCACCTTCTGCTGGTTTCCCCCGCTCAGGAACTGGACGGCCTGCAGCATCGAGGGGGTGACAACGTTCAGCTTTTCGATCAGCTGCGCCACGAGCGCGTTTTCCCTCTTGCGGACCACCAATCCCAGCAGGCCCATCAGGCGCGAAAGAATGGGAAGGGTGATATTCTCCCGCACTGATCGCAGCCCAATTATGCCCAAGCCGTGCCGGTCCCGCGGGAGGTATGCGACGCCCTGGTTCAGGGCTTCCCGCGGGCTTCGCGCCCGGTAGGGTCTGCCCCCGAGCAAGGTGACTCCGATGCCTAGCGGCTCCAGACCGAACAGGCCGCGCGCAAAAGAATCCTTTCCGCATCCCTCGAGGCCCGTCAGGCCGACAATTTCGCCCGGGGCGATCGTCAGCGAAAGTTGGCTGTACACCCCGGGCCGGTCGAGATCGCGGACTTCGAGCAGCGCGTCGCCGAATGCTATCCGGTCGGAGTGGCGAAAACGTTCGACCTCGACCCCGCTGATGAGCCGCACGAGCTCGGGTTGACTCAAGCTCGCCACAGCATGATCGCCGATGTTCCTGCCGTCCTTCATGACGGTGACTGTCTCACAGAGCTCGAAAATCTCTTCGAGGTAATGTGAAATGTAGACAAATGCCGCGCCGCGCTCCCGCTGCCGCCGCACAAAGCCAAAGAGCATCTCCACTTCGCTCTTGGGCAAAGGCGCGGTCGCCTCATCAAGGATGATGATGCGCGCTTTGGCGAACAGCGCTTTGGTGATTTCGATGATCTGCCTCTCGGCCACCGACAGGCCCTCTACCTTTCGCCTGACGTCGATGTCGAGCCCGAGATTCTTCAGTCTTTCGCCCGTTTCCCTGTAGATGGTATTCCAGTCGACCAGACCGATTCGCGTGGTGGGCAGGCTCCCGCAGAAGACGTTCTCCGCGATGCTCAGGGAAGGCACCAACTGTGAGTGCTGATGAACGCACGCGATCCCGAGCTGCCGCGAGATTGTCGTCGTCAGTCGCGGGTACGATTTTCCATGAATGTTGATCTCCCCGGAATCGGGCGGGAAAACCCCGGTGAGCACGTTCATGAGGGTCGATTTGCCCGCTCCATTCTTCCCGACAAGGCCGTGCAGCTCTCCCTCCGCCCGAAGAGAAAAGCTCACTCCCGAGAGAGCGCGTACTCCCGGGAATTCCTTCGTGACGTTCTTCATCTCGACCATGAAGGGATGCGTACTCGTCGCCTGATCAATCAACGCAGCGTTCCTTTCCTCTCACTGGATTTCGGGCGCGCACGCACCGATGTCCGCCCACCCGGAGAGGCGAGCTCTCCGGGCGAACGGAAAAGAATCCGAAGCTGCTGTCGTGAAGCCTTTGTCGATTGCTTCCCGCCGATCAGCGGGCCGGCATCTTGGCGGTCTTGTCCATGTTCGTCCAAATCGCAGGATCGGTGATGTTCTGCGCCGTCACCTTGGTAGTGGCCAGGAAGAGCTCCATCGTTCCATCCTGATTGACCTTGATGTGGGCCGGTGACCACGGGGCGCCGGTCTGAACGACCTCTCCCTCTGTGACAGGCTTGCCTTTGAGCTCCTGGTCGATCCACTTCACGACGATCCCGAAATCGCTGACCGGCTGCGAACCAGCCCCATCAGCAATGCCGTCCAGAATTGCCTCCAGGATCCACGGACCGCCGTCGACGCCCGTCAGGATGATGTGCCCGGGCTCGCCACGCTTGTGGAACCTGTTGATCTGATCCATGGCCGCCTTGGTCCCCGGTCCGTACACGTTGTCGGAATGGATGTAGATGCCGTCGAGGTCCGGGTTCGCGGTCATGACATCGAGTGCGATCTGCTGCCCCTTGGCCGCGTCCCAGTCTCCCACCTTCTGGATGACAGTGATGCCCTTGTTCTGGTCGATCACGTCGTGAAACCCGTCGCGGCGCAGCTGTCCCACGTTCTGACTCAGATTGCCGGTGATCTCCAGGACCTTGCCTTTCGGAGACCCGTATTTCTTGGTCAGCTCTGCAACCATCACTTCCGCGGCCTGCCGGCCCGCAAGCCTGTTGTCGGAAAGGACGGTCATGTTGATTTTGGCCCCGGTCGGCGACCTGTCAATGGTGTAAAAGGGGATATGTGCCGCCTTGGCTTTTTCAATTGCCGAAGCAATCGCTGCGCTGTCTTCCGGCACGGCCACTATTGCCTTCACGCCGAGAGAGATGAGATAGTCGATGTCATTGTTCTGCTTTTGCGGATCGGAGTTCGCATTCGTCGTGATTACGCCCCACCCCAATGTCTTTGCGTTGTCGACCAGGCTCGACTGGATGAATAGCTGGCCGCCGTAGAGTCCCGGCGCTGCGTAACCGATCATGATGGGGCCATTCTTCTCTCCGCCTCCGCTCGCGAAAACCGGCAGGCAGATAACCGCAGCCAGCAGGATTGTGGCAGCGGCCACCATCCAGCGCCCTTTTATCCTGAGAATACCACTCATACAATCCTCCTTCGCATCTCTTTGATCGATCCCGCCCTGAGGCGGTTTCTTAAGAAAAACCAAGGTAGTGTATGTGCTAGAATATGGCTTGTCAAGAAAATTTTCATTTTTGATTATTAGAAGTAAAAACTGAACCAAGCAGTTGTTCAAGGGCGAGCCAAAGGTTCAACGATCAGGATCTTGCCGCATTCGCCTGAAGTAAAAAGGGAGAAGGCTTCACCGGCCTTCTCGAGGGAAAACCGGTGCGTGACAGTCTTCAGGACTGGGAGGCCTCCCTCGATCAGCCTGGCCATCTCGGGGAAATACCCGGTGTTGAAGTTACGGGTGCCGAGTATGGTCAATTCCCGGCAAATGAGATGTTCCCATGGGTTGATCGTCAGGCGATGGCTCACCCCGACGACGACAAGGGTACCCCTCTTCGCAAGGTTCGAAAGCGCCTGGAGGCAGACTTTTTCACTTCCCACACAGTCGAAGGCCGTCCGCACCCCGCGCCCGTCCGTCCACTCCTGCAGCTTGTCTCCGACGTCATGCATGCCCGGATTGATGACGATCTCAGGCTGAAGCTCGCGCGCGAGCTTCAGCCTGTATTCGCTCAGGTCGATGACGGCAACGCGGACGCCCGCCTGGACCGCGGTCATCAGGAGCCCCATCCCGATCGGGCCGGCTCCCCAGATCGCGATCTGTTCCCCGACGCGAAGCCCGGCACGCCTGAAAGCCTGGAAGGGCGTCCCCAGCATGTCGACCATCAGCGACGCCTGCTCGTAGCTGATGGCGTCCGGGATGGGCATGCAGGATGATTCCGGCACGAGGACGTATTCCGCATACCCCCCGTCGCGGTCGAAGCCGATGACGCTCAGCTTCTCGCAGAAGTACAGGTCGCCGTTCCTGCAGTGCGCGCAGGCCCCGCAGGTCACGTGACAGTTGACCGCGACCCGATCGCCTGTACGGACACGGGTGGCGGCGTCCACCGCGGCCACTTCCCCCGCGTTCTCGTGGCCCGGGATCGTGGCCTGGCCGGCGCCCATCAGGTTCTCACGATCGGTGCCGCAGATCGAGGCGGACTTCACCCGTACCAGGACTTCGGTGCCCCGCGGCTCAGGAGTCGGCACCTCTGTGATCTCTACACGCCCGGCTCCGCGAAAATGCACTGCACGCATGTGACTCCCTCTTTCGTGGCCCGTGATCACTTGCGAACCAAGACCGCCTTGTGGAGCTTTCCCGGATAATCCGCGAGCTCAGAAATGATGCGCGGGCCCTCCCACATGTCGAACTCGGTGGCAACCTTCGGGTACTGCACCGCTCCGCTCGCCAGCAGCTTCAAGGCTTCGGGGAAGCATCCCACCGAAGCGCGCGATCCGATGATGTTCATCTCCTTGCGCGTCAGATCGAGCCCGGGGAACGTCACGGGAGTCCCCTTCTTCACGAGGCCGACAATGACAATCCGCCCGCCTGCGGCCACCAGGTCCACTGTCTGCTCCATGGCCTTCACGTTGCCGGTGGCTTCTATGACAATCGGCGCGCCTTCACCGTTGGTCTGCTCCAGGACGGCCGGCAGGAGCTTCTCATCCGCGAGCATGACCTCCGCTCCCAGCGTGCCAGCCATCTCCAGCCGGGAGGGCTGCACGTCGGCGGCCACGACCCGCGCCCCGCGGGCGCGCGCCACCTCGATCAGGGCCAGACCGATCGGCCCACAGCCGAGCACCAGGACGTACTCGCCGGCCGACACTGCACCCCGCCGGCACGCCTGGACCCCAATGGCAACCGGCTCGACGAACGATGCCGCCGTGAAGGAGAGCCCGGACGGGACCTTGTGCACGTGGTCAGCAGGGGCAACCATGTGCTCGGCCATACCTCCGGGCTGCGTCACGCCGATGATGCGAAGGTTCGCGCAGCAGTTGGATTTGCCAATCCGGCACGGATAGCATTTTCCACACCCCAGGAAAGGCTCGACTACCACTTCCTCCCCGGCAGCAAACCCGCTGACTCCGAGGCCTGTTTCCTCCACGACCCCCGAGACCTCGTGTCCCGTCACCTGCGGGTATCGCACGTAGGCGTTCTTGCCGAGGTAGATGTACAGGTCCCCCGCGCAGACCCCGACTGCGCGCGGAGCAATGAGGATTTCCCCCGCCGCCGGACGGGGGGCGTCCCACTCTCCGATCCGTATCTGTCCCGGCGCGTCCATGATAACGGCACGCATGATGCCCTCCTTCATCTAGAGCTCAGCAATCACCTCATCGGGCTCCCACCACCCGCCCGCGAGCACCCCGCCGTCGACGACGATCGTGGTCCCCGTGATGTACGATGACGCGGGAGCTGCCAGCATGAGCACGGCCCCGACCATTTCCTCCGGCTGCGCGGGCCTTCGGACCGGGATGCGGCTGCGCATCCAGTTCGACTTGTAGGGGTCATCCCACAATGGCTTCGACAGAGGGGTGGCGACGAATCCGGGGATGACGCAGTTCACCTGGATGTTGTCATGCGCCCACTCCACGGCCATGACCTTGGTGAGCTGTGCCACGGCGCCCTTCGCCGCGCCGTACACCGAGACTGTGCCCAGCGCGAAGCTGGAGTTGACCGACCCGATGTGGATGACTTTTCCCGACTTCTGCGCGCGCATGATCCCATAGGCTGCCTGGCTCATGAAGTAGAGACTCTTCAGGTCGACCGCCATGATCTCGTCCCAGTCCTCCTCGGTCACCTGGGAGATCGGTTTCCTCCTGTTCATGGCGGCGCAGTTGACAAGGATGTCCAACCGGCCGAATGCATCGCGTGCGTCCCCCACGAGCTTCCGCGCCGCCTCCAGGTCACCCAGCTCCGCGATCAGGCTGACCGATTTCCCTCCGGCGCCGCCGATCTCCACGGCGAGGCCCTCCAGCTTTTCCTTCGTTCTTGCGTGAAGGACAACTGATGCCCCGGCTCCAGCCAGCGCGACAGCAAGCGCATGTCCGATGCCCCCGCCTGCTCCTGTCAGCAGAGCGGCCTTGCCCTCGAGCGAGAAGTAACGATCCAGTGTCGACGGCTTTGCGCTCATTCACACCTCCCAATCTATCCGGGCAACGGCGTAGGGGAGAAGCACGATTTTCAGCTCCCCGCCCCTGCCCATACGCGCTCCCGTCCCGGTCCGGAACTCAACCGGCGAGCGGCATGCCCGTTCAACATTCGTTTCGTCGAGAACCCTCACGCGCGCACGGTGTCCGCTGCCGGGCGCACGAATGACCCTCGCATTGATTGATGAGGGGCCCAGGTTCGCGATCATTGTCCGCCGCCCCCCGCGCGTGTCGATTGTGAGTCCGGCGAGCAGCGGGGCCGGGCTCGCGCTGCCTGACAGGACCACGCCGCCCTTCATTTCGCCGATGTCCGCAAGCGCGTGGTACAACGGAAACACACATCCCGGCAAAGCGGGGAAACACTCGGGAACGGGGGGCCCTTGCTCCGATTCCATTACCCCCCGCCAACCGGTCGTCTCGTAGTAGCTGAGGCGTGCGGCTCCTGCGCGCGCAAGGCTCGCAATGCTTCCCACGGTCCACGCGGCGCCGAACAGGGACATCTGACGCGGATCCACCTGGGGAGGAAGCTCTCCGGGCTGCACAGGGGGCAGAGGGCCGGTAGCAACCGCGTTGAATCGAGCTTTCAGCGTGACCGGGCTCACCACGATCGGCCTGTCGCCGGAGATGCGCCGGGCGCTCTCCACGGTAGCGGCCTGGGCGCTCAGGGTTTCCATGACCGAGATATCGTCGAAGGCGTGTATCTGCGGATTGACAGAGTACACCAGGCAGTCGACGACCCTTCCCGGCGGCGTGCCGCGGTTCAGCTCCGCGAAATAGGCATTGGTCCCCGAAGCGAACTCGGCATTCGGGAAGAATGGACCGAGGGCCTTCCTGGCGAGCTCTGCCCACCGATCGGCGGTGCACGCCTCTCCCTTCTTGAATACGAGCCAGAGGTCGACCGCTGACCGGACATGGCCAAGGACACCGCCAAGAGCAGCGATCTCGTCTTCAGCAGAATCGGAGAGATGAAGCGCCACGAGCAGATGCGCGGCAAGGGCGGCAGCCTCCGCCGATGCTCTCCGCAGGGACTCTTTCCATCCGGAGGCGGAAAGGTCCAGGTCGACTCGGAGGTGGTCCAGGTTCAGCGCGGCAAGAAGCGACATCTCCCGGGCGCTGAGTGTGCCGCCATGACTGGCTGCGCACAGCCCAATACGAGGCAGCGGCCCGACAGGTGCTCCTGACTCGATCTCGAACACCGCCTCCTCTGCGCCCGGCAAAGCGGATGCAGGTCCTTGATTCGCTGCCGTGCCAGACTCTGCCCGGAGCCGGAGCGTGACGGCCTGTCGCACCTCGGTCCCAGACGCGACCTGAACGGGAAACGGCTTCTTCAACGGCGTGCAGTAGGTCTTGAAGGACGCGTCCGTCCAGTTCCGCTGGTCCTCGGTTTCGAACACGTCCCCTTCAAAGAAAAGATCTGCCCAGGTCCCCGGCGAGATCTCGTGAGAGATGCCCGACAATTCCATGAAGGGTTGATGGGGCGAGATGGCCCGGGGGAACTCGGACTGCACCAGGGAACCGTCGGGGCGCCGGAGCGTGCACCGCGCACCTGCGCAGCTGTCGGGATGCAGGATGCAGAAACCGATGCGATTCCGCATGAATGTCGAGCGCGCTTCGCCGTCCATTGAGAAAGTGAGGGTCCCGGATGAGTCTCCGGTGATCAGCCCTTTCCAGGTGAAATCTATCTCCCTCAGCCGGCAGCTCACGTCGAACGAGATTCGGAAGGACGCTTCACCGACCTCGTGCAGGATTTTCGAGAGAGCCGGCGGCGCGGTGTCCCAATTCCGATCGCGCACCGCGACATAGATCCTGCTGATGACCTCGCGGTCTCCGAGCCGGATGGAGCGAAGCTCCCCCTGTTCGAACAGGAGATCGAGCGGCCCCGCGCGGAGAGTCATGCGCGGCGGGGGGTCGTCGTTCCTCCCCCGGCGCCAGACCTTCGCAGGCAGATGTTGTACCGGCATCACCACCGCCTCCTTACTCGACGCGGACCGCCTGCCCGGTATCCGCTGATTCATAGGCGGCGGCGACGAGCCTCACGGTCTTCAGGTTGTCCTCTCCGGTCGTCTCAGTCGCACCCTCCTTTCGGAGACCGCGCATGATATCCAGAATGCAGGGCACGATGCTCGCCTGCGCCACCTCGTACTCCGGATCCACCCACGAGTAGCGGGGAGGCGGATGACGCCGTAATTGGGTGCCCGCTTCAGTAGTGACCCGGACCCAATAGTCGGGCCCCAGCTCCGCCGAGCCTTTGTCCCCCTCGACGAAGATAAAGGTCTCAGGGTGCCGATCTCGCTCGAGGAAATTTTCCGCGAACCCCATGCACACGACGACCGTCGATCCCGCATTCATCGTCAGCATCACAGTTGCCACGTCCTCCCCGCGAATGTCGGAATGGACCCGGCCTGCGCGGCAATACACGCTCTGGGCCTCGCCGAAGAGGAAACGCGCCACGTCCAGCTGGTGGCTTCCCTGGTCGGTGAGAAGAAACCTGTCCAGCGTCTTGAAGAAAGGCTGGTTCCTGAAGACAGGATATCCCGAAATCATGTTGATCCTGCCTCGAAACACTTTTCCGATCCGGCCCTCATCCAGGACACGCTTCAAAGCCCGAATGGGGGCCTGCCAGCGCCAGTTCTCGTGCACGAAGAACGGCACCTGCTTTTCCCGGCACGCCGCCACCATCCGCTCGGCGGCCGCAAGCGTGGGGGCCATCGGTTTCTGGCATATCACGGGAAAGCCCCGCGCCGCTGCAAGAAGAACATGCTCCTCGTGAGCGTCGGGGGCGCTGATGACATCGACAACGTCCGGGCTCTCCCGGCGGAGCAGCTCCCCGGGGTCCGTATAGGTTGCGGGAACGCCAAACTCCCTGGCCAGGGGCTCGGCCTTTGATGCGGTCCGGTTGCAGATGGCAATGCAATCCGCGCCGCCCGCCTGGCGCCAGCCGGCAAGCTGGTAACGCGCCCAGAATCCTGCCCCGATGACGGCGAATCGCAGCGGCTTCATCGTTGTCACTCCACGGGACAAAGGGGCGGCTCGCCCCTCTTCACACGCACGATATTCTCCACCGTGATCTCCCCCATACGGCGCCGCGCATCGTGCGTGTCTCCCGCCATGTGTGGCGCGAGGACCACGTTCTCCAGGGCAAGCAGCGGGCTCCCCTGAGGCGGCTCCTGCTGGTACACGTCCAGCCCCGCTCCCCCGAGCGCGCCCGCGGCCAGTGCCCGGGCAAGCGCCCCCTCGTCCAACAGGTGTCCTCGGCCCGTGTTCACGAGGATCGCGCCTTTCTTCATCGACGTGATCTCGTCCTCCCCCAGGAGCGGCCTGCCTGCCTGCTCCAGGCCGGCGTGGAGTGAGACGACATCGGACGATGAGAGGAGCTCCCCAAGGGGCACGAACCGGATCCCGTGCGCTGCGGCGAAGGCCGAGTCCGGCATTGGGTCATGGGCAATCACTTTCATGCCGAATCCCTGCGCGCGGAGGCTGACCTCCTTGCCGATACGGCCCAGACCGATGATTCCCAGGGTCTTGTCCCGCAGCTCCATGCCCATGAAACCCTTCCACTGCCCTGCCTTCGTGCGGATGTGGCCAGGCACGATGCCCCGGGCCGCTGCAAGAAGGAGGGCCATCGTGAGATCTGCCACCGAATCGTGCACTGCGCCGAAAGCGGCGCTTACCACAATGCCCCGGGAACGCGCCGCGGGAAGGTCGATGTTGTCGAGGCCTACCCCATGCTTGGCAATGGTCTTCAGGCGCCGTGCCTTCCCGATGACCTCAGCCGAAAGCTCGTCCGTGCCCGTCACGATGGCGTCCATCTCCGCCAGCGCCTCCATCAGCTCGACGGCCCGGTACGCGCGGCCAACCCCGTTCGGCACAACCTCGCAGCCGGCCTGCCGCAGCAGCTCGAGGTGCTCGGGGAAGGCCTTCCCGAAGGATTTCGAGCCGATAAGAACCCGCCATGCTGTCATTTCCGCACGCTCCTCATTCCCGGGTCAGCGCCCGGGCCGCCAGATCGCGGACCTCCGCGACTTCCTTGCGCATGTTCGCCGCGGCGTAGATTCCCGCGCCCAGGGTGAGGGTCGTCGCGCCCGCGGCGACCAGCGCCGCAGCGTTTGTTCGATTCACTCCCCCTGCAACCTGGATTTCGCACGAGCCGGTCCCCGCGTCCGCCATTGCGCGAGCGGCACGAACCCGGGGGATGGCGGCCGGGTCGAAGCTCGCTCCCTTTGTCCCTTCCCCAGTGACCCGCGACAGGATAAGGACCGCGTCAACCCGCCCCATCAATGGTTCGAGTGTCCCCAGGGGGGTGCCCAGCGAGAGGGCGACGCCCGCCCTGGCCTTCAGCATTTGAATCGAGAACACCGTCTCGAACGGCATCCGGGAGCTCTCCACATGGAAAAGGATGAGATTGGCACCTGCGTCGATGAGCGCGGGTATGAACCGGGCGGGCTCGGCGACGCCCATGTGCACCTCGAATGGAAGACGCGTTAGGGCGCGAAGAGCGCCAATGGTCCGCGGGGAGAATCCGACATCCGGCACAAAGTACCCGTCGAAAAAATCCAGGTGCACGAAGTCCAGGCCTGCCTCCTCCAGCCGCGCGACCTCGTCGGCAAGATGGCCGTGGTCTCCATTGAAGAGGGCAGCGCCGAGCCTGACGCCGCCGGAGGACCGGGGGACGGACGATTCGGCAGTCATTTCAACCTTCGGGCTCGATGCCGATTGCCCGCACCGGGAACGCGTCAAGGCCGACAACGGGCACCGGGAGCGCGATCAGGAAAAACCGCCTGCTCTTCAGCTCCGTAAGATTTGCCAGGCATTCCAGCACGGGGATTTCCGCGCCGGTAATCAGCAGATGGTCCGGGTGGTGCTCTACCCCCCGCACTTCATACCCTGAGCTGTCGGTTCCCAGGCAGCTGATCTTCCTGTCTTCCACGAGCCATCGGACGGCCTCCTCGGTCAGGTACGGACGCTCGTGCGATTGCGGCGTGCGGTAGGAAGTGTGACGCCCCGTCATGGTCATGACCCGGTCCCCGACCTCGATGGACCCCGCCTTCTTCACGTCCTCCAGTGTGATCGCCTCATCCAATCCCTTGGCCCGGAAATCGAGGACGATGGCGGGTCCCATGAGCTTCTCGATCGGGATTCCCGCCGTATCGCTGCCCTTTGCAAGGTAATGCAGGGGCGCCTCCACGTGCGTTCCCACATGGGACCACAGGTAGACGGTGCTCATAATGTCGCCCTCGTCTCCGTGGCGTTCGTTGTGCCGGCCCAAATCGAGTGCGTACTGCTCCTTGCCGGGAATAAGGCGGTGGGTCAGATCGACAATCCGCCCCTTCGCCACCATTTGCTGAAAATCCATCTTTTCCTCCTTGTGCGACTCTTTCTACTGGTCGTCCATCTCGATGCGAGCGCCTTCGACGCCGACCTCAGGGACAAGGGCTTTGCCCCCCGCCGCCTCGATGGCCCTGGCGACCGCCTGCTGCTTCCCCGTCTCCGAAAGGGCCACGATTATTCCGCCCCCTCCCTTGCCCGAGATCTTCGCGCCCAGGGCCCCCGCGCCCAGGGCTGCTTCAATGAGCATCTCGATCTTGGGGACGGACATCCCGAGCTTCTCCTTGATGAGCTGGTTCAGATTCATCAGATGGCCCAGCCTCGACATGTCCCCTGCGGCGATCGCGGCCTCGGCCTGTTCCACCAGTATGCCCATCTCCTCCAGAAGGTGGAAGCGCATGGGATGCTCGTCCAGCCAGTTGCGGGAGGCCGTATTGCTCGCGGCGGTGCTCGCCCGAAGCAGGGTATCCCCCACCACCAGCCGGAGATCCGCTGCCGCGGTGACCGGACGGGGTCCGTCATTCAGGCTGTAGCGGACGATGCCCCCGAGGGCGCACGCGCCGCTGTCCAGCCCCGTGCCCAGCCCGCCGTGCGCAATGACGTCCGCCTGCCACGCCACCCAGGCGAGATCCCGCGGCGCGGGTGAGGCGCCGCCGGCTCGGAAAGCCGCGGCAGCGAGTGAGGCGGCTGCGGCCGCGCCTGATCCGAGGCCCGAGCCAACCGGGATATCCGACTGCCACACGATCTCGAATCCCAGCGCGCCGGTGCGCTCCACCACGTGCGCAAGGACGTTCCGCACGGGGGCGAAAAAATCCGTCCTCGCCATGGCGGTGATGTCGGCGTACTTCTTGCCGCCGCGCAGCTCCTCGACTCCGCGGGTAAAAGCTGAGAGGGAGGCTGCGTCCCCTGCTTCAGTCCGATCGCCGTAGGCGAATCGATACCCCCCTCCCCCGCTCATACGCAGGGTGCAGGTGGTGCGTATGCCGACCGCCGCGACGAGGGCGGGAAATCCCCAGTTGACGCCCTTTCCCCCGAGAAGGATCACCTTGGCCGGCGCCGATGCGACAATCGTTCTCATCTAGGCGATCTGCATGTTCTCCGTCCCATCACCGCGTCCTGACCTATCTGGAGATCGCGAAAGAATTCAAATCCCCCATCCTGAGAATCGTCACAGATACGAATACGTTCAAGCCGGACCCGTGGCAGGTGGTCGAAATCGTGCGCAAGTTGACGGGACCGCTCGAGGCCGCAGGAGTAGTTCTCGCCATTGAAAACCACAACCGATTCACGGCTCCCACGCTCGCCTCGATGATCCACTCCATTGCGAGCCCCTGGGTGGGGATCTGCCTGGATACCGTGAACTCCTTCGGTGCCCTGGAACCCCCGGAAACCGTCATTGAAACGCTCGGGCCGCTCGCTGTCAACCTCCATCTGAAGGATTTCACAATCAAGCGGGCCTCCCACAGCATGGGGTTTATCATCGAAGGGGCGCCGGCAGGAGAGGGACGTTTGAATATTCCCTACCTCCTCGAGAGGTTGCGCGCCTTTGGACGGGAGTTGAATGCGGTGCTTGAAACCTGGGTGACGCCGGAGGCTCGTCTCGAGGATTCGATCAGCAAGGAACAGGACTGGACTGCCCGAGGATTCGCGCGTGTGCGCCAATTGATCCCCGGCTGAAGAGCGAGATTCTTCACCGCGAATCGCTGTTCAGGAGGTACAACAAGAAATGAATCCCACGATTGCGATCATAGGCGCCGGCGGAAAGATGGGCGGCCGGATAACCGACAACCTGAGAAAGCTGCCCTATTCATTGCACCTGTGCGAAAAGTCGGAGGCAGGGGTGCAGAGAATCAAGGACAAGGGTCTTGCCGCCGCGCCCGCCGAACAGGTCGTCCCCCGAAGCGATGTGGTCATCCTGGCAGTGCCGGACGCGCGTATGGGCGGAGTAAGCAGGGAAATCGTTCCACTCATGAAAAACGGAGCGATTGCCATCCTCCTGGATCCCGCCGCAGCCTATAACGGCGAGGTGCACATGCGGTAGGACTGCACCTTCGTGGTGACCCACCCCTGTCATCCCCCTCTGTTCGGCGTACAGGAATCCGATGAAGCGCGCCGGGACTTTTTCGGCGGGATACTGGCCCGGCAGGACATCGTCGTCGCACTGCACCGCGGCACGGAGGAAGGTTACGCGCTCGCAGAGAAGGTGTGCCGGGAGATGTTCGCTCCGGTCATGAAAGCGCACCGCATCACCGTGGAACAGATGGCTATCCTGGAACCGGCTGCGGCGGAGGTGGTCGCCGCGGCCGCGGCCACCCTCATCAAGCAGGCCATGGACCAGGCCGTGTCACTCGGGGTGCCCCCGGAAGCCGCGCGCTCGTTCCTCCTCGGCCACACGCAGATCCCGCTGGCGATCGTGTTCGGGGAAATCGGCTCGCCCTTTTCCGACGCGGCGAAAATCGCGGTCAAGGTGGGATTCGAAAAGGTGGTGAATCCGAACTGGAAGGACGTGTTCAAACCCGAGGTCATCCGCTCCACGATTCACCGGATGCTCCATCCCGAGGAAGAGAAGTAGGCGGGCCGCCTGTCCTGAGAACGAAGGTCCTGCCCCTGGGCGAGATTTTCGAAAATGATATTTCAAAAATGAAAACAATTTGATATATTGCAGCCCGCCATGAGCAAACTCGAGATTTCAGCATCAAAGGATCATTTTGCGAGGGACGGGAAGCCGTGGTTCTACCTGGCAGATACCGTCTGGAGCGCATTTACGAATATCGCGCCGGATGAATGGGAACAGTACCTCGATCTGCGCCGATTGCAGGGTTTCAATGCTCTCCAGATCAACATCCTTCCGCAGTGGGACGGGGCGGTGGCTGTCTACGAGCCAGCGCCGTTCAAAAAACTGAAGAATGGGAAGTGGGACTTTCTGCATCGCGAGGACGCCTACTTCGACAAGGTCCGCTCGATGCTTCGCACAGCGCGCGATCGCGGCATGACGCCCGCTCTTGCTCTCCTCTGGTGCGACTATGTTGCGGGAACGTGGGCCGCTGCAAAACTTCCGGATCGACAGATGCCCCTCGAAGCGATCCAGCCCTATGTTGAATACGTCGGCGCGTGCTTCGCAGAGTTCGATCCGATCTTCCTCGTGAGCGGGGATACGGACTTCAAGTCCCCTGAAACTCTTGTGCGCTACCAGCTCGCGCTTGCAACGATCAGGAAGACCTGTCCCCAGGCACTGACCGCATTTCATTTGCAGCCGGAAGCCGACCTTCCTCCCGAGATTCTCAACTCGCCTGAGCTCGATTTCTACATGTTCCAGTCAGGGCACAGCCTGCCCCAGGATACCCCCTACAAGCTTGCCCGGCGTTTCTCCACGAAGGCCGTCAAAAGACCCTCAGTGAACGGAGAGCCCTGCTACGAAGGGCATGGTTATGGACACACGTACGGGAGGTTCGACGCATTCGAGGTCCGCCGGGCGATCTGGCAGAGCCTTCTCTCGGGTGCCAAAGCGGGTGTCACGTATGGTGCCCATGGCATCTGGTCCTGGCATCGGCCGGGAACGCCATTCGGTGCTGCCGCCTTTTCCAGCCTTCCGTACCCCTGGAGCACCTCTCTGCGATTCCCGGGCGCGTGGGACGCGGGCTATGCAAAGTGGGTCTTCGAGACCTTTGCATTGTTCGACATCGAGCCCATGCAGGATCCCGTCAACGGACGGGAAGAGATCCGTCTGTCGGCCTCCCCCACCAGGGACAAGGTCGCATTGTATTCCCCGTATGCCGCCGAGGTGGGGCTGGGAATCGACCTTTCCCGCCATGAAACGTTCCAGGTCGACCTGGCGGAGAGAAGAATTCTGAAACCGGGGCTGAGGCACGCCTCGGCCGGAACTGTAGTGTCGATGTCGGAAGTCAATGCCGACACGCTCCTGCTCGCGATCCGGAAATAAGCAATCCGAGGGTCGGAAGGCTCACTGCCAGCTCACCTCGACCATTGCGAAATCCTTCAGCACCGGGATTTCCACCTCCACAGAGTCCGGGGCAACGGTGTTGCGCAACGGAGCGTGTTCGGGCAGCATGCACGCACCCTTCGGTTTCCTTCCGTCCATACGGATCCTGAGTTTCAGCCCCTGGATCGGAATGTTGGGAAGCTCCTGCTGGTAGTTGAGAACATTGGCCACGTAACGCTTCCGATCCTCCTGCATGAACAGGGTGATCTCCACTGACTTGGGGGCGCGGCACTCCACGAAGAACGGACGGGACGCGAGAAGCCGTACAAGGTTCACCAGCACCTGGCGCTGGCTGTCATGTTCCCAACTCTCGATCACCCCTGCGGCGTACACGACCTGCCCTTTGCCGAAGCGGTTGATCAGGATTGACGGTGACTCCGTGGGCGCGGCCGGCGGGTCGGTAAGGATGCTCGAGTAGCGGCTCTCCGTGGGGTCGGTATAGGGAAGGGAGAGGGTAGCAATCACCTCCGCGCCTTTGCGCGTTCGCACCTTCAGCTGCGTGTCGTACAGGGTGACGGGATATGTCGGGAGGAAGCCGGGGAACAGCTCATCGCGCACGCCCGAGGGAGCGCAATAGGTCACCACCTCCCTCGTTTCCCCCACGTAGTCGCAGCCGAAAAGGTCTGCCAGCAGGAACGTCGGTTGGCGTCTGCCATCGGCCGAGATCAGGGAGGTCTTGCCCGTCGCAAGGATGCTCCCTCCGTTGCGCACGTAGGCGCGCATCGCCTCGGCTTCCTCCGCGCTCATCAGGGCGACGTTCGGCAGGCAGATCACCTGCCGGTCGGACAGCCTGCCCAGGTCCTTACGGGTGAGCGCACCGAATGGGATGTGATGCTGGATCAGGGTCCTGGCGAGGTTAATGGCAGCGTTCCGGTGTGCCGTAGGGCTGGAAACATGCTTCCATGTGTTTTCAAATGTGTAGGCTGCCTCCACGACACCCCTGCCGTTCTCCTTCAAGTCGATGTTTGACTCGTAACTGTAGTAGATACCGACATCCTGGCAGAAACGTCCCCCCACCTCCTTTTCATACTTCTCGACGTCCGCATACACTTTTCTCCCCGTGGCATAGTTGCGCGTGTGGACGGTGCCGATCGGGTCAATGGCGTCGATGAAAACAATGGCTCCATGGTTTGCCATGGCGGACAGGGCTGTGAGCCGCAGGTGGTCCTCGGTGCGTGTGATGAGGTGCTCGTGGATATCCGGCCAGCACCATGTGTTAATGTGCTCGAACGGCTTGATCCGGCTGAGGGAATAGAAGAGCTTTGCGAACAGGGAAAGCCCGTAGCGCTCGCCATACAGGTCCGCCGAGAGCCAGTCCGTCACGCCAGCCAACTCCAGCGAGCCACCCATGGACCAGTCCGCGTGGAACGCCAGCGACTGATGGGCCACCGAGAGGTGCGGCTTTTTCTTCTTGAAGGTGTCGGTTACCAATTGCCCGAACTCCACCATCCCTTCCTGGCGCTTTCTCTGGAACCCCACCCACACCGGGTCTTCCCAGTCGATCACTCTCGGTATCTCGCCCCCGACTTCCCTACTGTAACGCTCTCGGCACGAGGCGCAATAGCATATCGTGGGCCAAAAGGTCATGTCGGGCCATACGCCCTCGAACTCGGACCCGTCGCAGATCTCCTCGATCTGCGCGACGACGAACCTGCGGTAATCGACGTTGTTGGGGCAGGTCGTGCTGAAACGCCGAGGGCTGCCCTTCGAGTTGATCAGAACCTTGATCGCCTGCCCGTTGGCGTCCACGATCCTCGCGTCAGGGTGGTTGTCCCAGTACCAGTCGGCGAAGATCATCACGTAGTAGACCACCACGTCGATGCCCCGGCGGTGCAGCGCGGAGATCAGCTCGCCCAGCGCGTCGCGGCCCTTCAGCCCTGCGTGCATCTCCCCCACCGTCGTGGGATAGTTGCAGAGCCCGGTGTGCGTATTGGCGAATACGGTGGCCGCCGTGCTTTTCAGGGTCGCTGCGCATTCGGCGAAATGCGCCGGATCAAGCTTTGAAAGGAACAGCGGGTTCCATTCGTCAATGTGGAAGTCAAGGAGATTCCGCCGAATAGATTTCTCGTACCATCGCTGCCGCATAGGTGCCCCCAACGTGGTTGTCCTCCTTCAGGTTTCTCGGAGCCCGCAGTCACGCCCGCGGGAAGTTCAATGCAAGCTTGCAGAATAAGTCTTCCAGCAGGAATCTTGTGTCGACTCGTGTATACACCCTGATAGGTCGGTTATTCTGTCCGTGGGTGTACCGCATCTCGGGAGTGAATATCGGCGCAGGGATCCAGTCGTAGCAGAGAACATGCTGGTCGAGGAGCAGCGCGATTGCGGGGGAATCGCCCAGCGACCAGCTTTCTCCCAGGGGCCACTCAGGTCTGTCTCCCATGGCGTCGTTCAGGTCGACCATCTGCTGAAAGAGGTAGTTCCCGATCCTGCCACAGGGCTTCACTTTGTACTGGAGCTCGGCCAGACTGACCCGGACGGTGGAGAACACGGTGGCAGTTGCCTGCCAGAGATGGACCCTGGACTTGAACACCACGTTTGCTCCGTGAATGTCATTGCTTAGGTTGAACTCCTCCGCTCCGTTCGGGTATGCACCTCCTCCGATCCAGATGCACGTCAGACGATCTGCGATCCGCGGTTCCATCAGCAGGGCCGAGGCCATTTCGGTCAGAGGGCCGAGAAAGATGACGAACAGCGGCATCTGGTCATCTCGCATGGCCTCGGTGACTATGAACTGCGCGCCCTCGGACACCTGCGGCGTGCGTTCATCGTGTAGTGCCTTGGGTGCTCCCTTCAGCACCTGGTGTTTGCCCTTGCGATCCATGAGATCGAGGATATGATTGATCTCTGCGAAGCTCTCTTCCATTGAGCGATCATTTTTCCGGTTGCCAAAGTGAGCGCTAATGAGAGCCTTGACGTCGAACTTTGGAGTAAGAAGAGCATGGACGATCGCAAACTGGTCGTCGGCCTCGTTCTTTGCATCCGTGTTAATGATGAGCCGAATCCTCTTGCCCTTGGGGACGGTGAAGCTGTAGTTCATAGTGTTCGTTATTATGCAGAATTCTTTTCATTTGTCAATAATTTTTTGCATTTTCAATTTGAAATATTTATAATTTGAAAGCAATTGAAGATAATTATTGACAAAACTAAAGTTCTAGAGCAAGATGTATTCTCGAAAGGAGCATGCTTGCTGGGGAACTATAGAGACGCTCTGGGGAGAGCATTCATCGAGATGGGGAATGAGTTCAGGGACCTCGTGATAGTGACCGCAGATGTGTCTAAGTCCACCCAATCGATTCGTTTCAAGCAGTTGTTCCCCGACAGGTTCTTCTCCGTCGGTATCGCAGAGCAGAACGCCGTGGGAGTGGCGGCAGGAATGGCCACGTTCGGGATTCCGGTGATCTACACCGCATACGCAATGTTCGCCACCGCGAAACCATTCGAGCAAGTGCGGAACATGGTCGCCTATCCACGGCTCAATGTGAAAATCGTGGCCACCCACGGCGGGATCAATGTCGGGGAGGATGGGGTGACCCACCAGGCCATCGAAGATGTCGCCATCATGCGAGCGATCCCTGGAATGACGGTTGTCGCCGTGGCGGATCCGGGCGAGGTGACCGCCGCTTTGAGGGCCGCGATTCAGCGGGAAGGCCCGGTGTACCTACGGCTTCCCCGAGCGTCGAGTGAGATCATCCATAAGGATGAGGGAAAGCTCCGCTTCGTCATCGGGAAAGCGGAAACTTTGCGCGAAGGGAGCGATGTCACCCTCATGGCCATAGGAATGATGGTCCATGAATGCCTGAGGGCGGCGGAGAGTCTGGCGGCGGAGCGGATTCAGGCGCGAGTGCTCAATATCCGTACCGTCAAGCCGCTGGATGAAGAGGCGGTACTGGCCGCGGCGCGCGAGACTCGGGGAATCGTGACCGCAGAGGACCACAATTGCATGGGCGGTCTGGGGGGTGCGGTCGCCGAGGTGCTGGTCAGGAATTATCCGGTGCCGATGGAGCAGGTGGCTGTAATGGACGTATTCGGGCGCTCGGGAGAGGCTCGGCTGCTCATGAAGAGCTACCGTTTGACAGCCGAAGAGATTTGCCTCAAAGCGAAGACCGTCCTGCAAAGGAGTCAGGAAAGGAGCGCACACCACCGTGCTGTCAACTGAGAAAAGGAAGATCCTGGCAGATACGGCGAGACGGCTGCGAGGGCACATCATCGAGATGACGTGGAAGGCACAGAGCGGTCATCCCGGCGGTTCGCTCTCGATTGCAGATATCCTGGCGGTTCTGTATTCCCACGAGGTCCGCCATGACGCGAAAAATCCGAAAGATCCGGACAGGGATCGAGTCATCCTCTCCAAGGGGCACGCCGCGCCCGCCCTTTATGCAGCACTCGCGGAAGCAGGCTATTTTGACAAGGTAGAGATGAACAGACTGCGGAAGATCGACGGACTGCTTGAGGGTCATCCGTGCATTTCGATCCCTGGTGTCGACCTCACGACGGGATCGTTGGGCCTTGGCCTGTCCGGCGGCTGCGGGATGGCGCTTGCCGCCCGGCTGCAGAAGAAAGACCGGGTTCGCGTGTACGTCATCCTTGGAGATGGCGAGTGCAACGAAGGTCAGGTGTGGGAGGCTGTCATGACTGCCGCACACTTCAAGCTCGACAGCCTAGTCGCAATTGTTGACAGAAACCGGTACCAGAATGACGGCGCCACCGCGCAGATCATGGATCTGGAGCCGATTGGTCCCAAATGGGCAAGCTTCGGCTGGCATGCGCTGGAAATCGACGGCCATGATCTCGACCAGATCGCCGGAGCGCTAGATTCCGCCCGCCGCGTGAAGGGAAGACCTACCGTCATCATCGCCAATACGGTGAAAGGAAGCGGTGTTTCGTACCTGATCGATAAACCGGAGCTTCACTACAAGGCGCCGAGCACGGAGCAGAAGGAATCGGCGTTCAAGGACCTTGGGTTATGATGAAAATCGCGATTGCCAGTGAGCATGCGGGTTATGATTTGAAGGAAAAACTGGTCACCTATCTGCGCGGGAAAGGAATGGCGCTCGATGATCTGGGAGCTCGATCCGATCAACCGATCGACTATCCCCCTGTCGCTTCAGATCTCGCCGAGCGAGTCGCACAGGGTGAATACACGCGCGGAATACTCATCTGCGGTACGGGGATAGGGATGTCCATCGCGGCAGGGAAGGTTCCTGGAATCCGCGCGGCCTTGTGCACGGACCCCTATATGGCACGGATGTGCCGAGAGCATAATGACGCTAACGTGCTCTGTCTCGGTGCCTGGATCACCGGCTCGAGACTGAGCTTTGCCATCGTGGATACGTATCTCGAAACTGAGTTCGCCGGAGAGCGCCATCAGCGCCGGGTGAGCCAGATCGGGGAAATCGAGCGGAAGTATCGTAGGAAAGCGCCGGGAGACAAAGAGTAGGCTGGCAAAGTGACGAGGCTCTATCAGACGGAGCGTCTCAACATGATCATGGAAACACTGAAAAGGGATTCCAAGGTCAGCGTCGAGTCGCTCGCGGAAATGCTTAAAGTCTCCGGGGCGACGATCCGCTCCGATCTACGCGATCTTGAAATCCGCAATCTCATTATAAGGACTCATGGCGGAGCCTTGCTCAAGGAAAGCGTCGAAGAGACTCTCCGGCAGGATCGCGATCCATCCTATGAGAGCAGGGCTCAGAAGAATGTGCAACTCAAAGAAGCCATCGGAAAGGCGGTGTCAGCCCTCCTCGAGGATGGAGACAGCATCATGATGGATGATGGCTCGACCACCCTGCAGGTCGCACGATACTTGCCGGCAGGCCGGAAATTCCATATCATTACAAACGGCGTCAACATCTGCCTCGAGCTTCTCGGCAATCTGGACGTGGAGATTATCGCCACGGGAGGTTCTTTGAACCGCACGGACCTTTCGTATTACGGGAAGGTCGCGGAAGCAACCACGAGCCGTTTTTTTACCAACAGAGCCATTCTGGGAGTCAGCGGCATTTCGCTGCAGCATGGAATCACTGCACCCAGCGAAGAGAAAGCTGAGCTGAAAAAAGTAATGATCGAGCATGCCCGGGAGCTAATCATTGTGGCGGACCACACCAAGCTCGACCGAGTCACCCTCGTACCCATCTGCGCAATCGAAAAGGTGCGCCGGATAGTGACCGACCGCAACGCGCCGGCCGAAATGGTACAAAGCCTGCGGGAGATCGGGGTTGAGGTCATTCTTGCTAACTAAGAAGATCTGGATACTCGGCAGCTCCAATATCGATTGCACCTACCGGATGGAACAGCTGCCGGTGAAAGGGACTACGGTCTCAGCAGATGAGATTCTCGTCACCACCGGAGGGAAAGGGGCAAATCAGGCAATTGCTGCTGCCCATTGGGGCGCGCACGTTCATTTCATAGGCGCCGTTGGGGACGATGACAATGGGAAGCACCTGCTTGACTCCTTGATTTCTCATGGAGTGGATACAGAGCACGTGTCGGTCATCAAGGGAGCAGCCTCAGGGCAGGCAATCATTCTCGTGGATCAGAAAGGCGACAATTTCATCGTCATACACGGGGGCGCCAATCTCAAGGTGCCCTGCACGGTACCCTCTGCAATCGATATCGGCGACGGCGACGTGTTCGTGTCCCAACTCGAGACGAACCTCGAAGCTCTCGCGGTATATGCCGCTTTTGCCAGAAACGAGGGTGCCCTCACGATCCTGAACCCGTCACCCTATCAGGATCTGCCTGCGTCGATCCTGGCCAATATCGACCTGATCGTGGCCAATGAGATGGAAGCAACTCAACTCGGACACGCCCCAGTGGAAGATATTCATACGGCACAATCATGCAGTATCGCAATTCAAAAAAAACTCGGCACGAAGGCCGTGATCATCACCTTGGGAGCCAAAGGGGCGGCCCTGGTGGCGGAGGAACGCTCTTTTCATTTTCCGGGTTACAAGGTCAATGCTGTCGATACCCAGGGCGCGGGCGACGCCTTTCTGGGCAGTCTCATCGCCAAACTTGCCGATAAGGTTCCAATCGAAGAGGCTGTTGCGTTCGCCAACTGGGTGGCTGCCCAGAGCGTTACCAGGCGCGGCTCCACCCAACATTCGCTTCCGGATCCTGCAAGCGCCGCCAACGCAGACTTGAGCCGGTTTGTAAGACTCTGACTTCCCCCACCTGGCGAGCACGGCCGGCACCCCCTACTCTTTCGCCGGTTCTGCCGGCCACACTTTTTCCGGCGGAAGTCGTCCCTTGGGCCGTTCGATCAGCTCGAGCGTGGTGCCCAAATCCCCTTCAGTGTCGAGGTAGGCATAGTGACCGTCTCCATCCGCGCCGAAGCCCGCCCCGTCCATGGTCATGGCCAGCCCGGCGTCACCCGCCGCTGCGAGAGCAGCCTGCATGTCTTTCACGAGTATGCCGAAATGGTGGAGGCCGTAGCCGTGCTCCTGGATGAACTCCTCGTAGACGGTGTCGCCTTCAAGAGGCTGGATGAGCTCTATGCGCAGGGGGCCCAGCCAGGAAAGCGCCACCCGCATGCGATATTCCGTCGGCTGTCCGTGTCGTGTCATGCGCTTCACCAGCGGCTTCCCGTAGGTATAGAAATGCCAGGGACCGATCCCGAAAAGTCGGTGGTATGCTTCAACCGAAGCTTCGAGATCCTTTACGACAAACCCCACCTGCGCAACGCCTTCCTTCAAGAAGGGCAGCGGTCGGCTGTCTCCCGCTCCGGTCGTCCGGCCCGCCTGATCGCTCATAAGCTGTCTCCTTGTCCTGCATGCCCCGCGCGTTCCCTCATGCGGGCCAGTTCCACGAAATCGGACTTCAGGTGCTCATACACGCGCTTGAACATTGAGAACAGCTCCATGTAGCGCTGGTGAGCGGCCGGGTCCGGCTCCATGGGATCGACGGCTTCGAACCATCGCCGCGCCACGGCGAAGTCCTCAAGGGCTCCGACCGAGACCCCTGCCAGGATGGCGTCCCCGAAGGGGGCACCCGTCCTGCGCCTGGCCAGCACGATGGGAACTTCGAACACGTCAGCGATGATCTTCCTCCACAGCCTGCTGACCGCGCCTCCCTCGTTCAGCACCATGGGATAGCGCACCTGAAGGCCGGCCTCCCGAATGAGTCGGAAGGAGTCGTACAGAGCAAATGCCACTCCTTCCATCATCGCGCGCACGATGTGGCCCTTCCCGTGCGCAAGCGAAAGTCCGAAGAGCACGCCCCGCGCATTGACGTCCCAGATCGGCGTGCGCTCGCCCATCAAGAAGGGAAGGGCCACAAGCCCGTCGCTCCCGACAGGCACTTCCTCCGCCTGCCGTGTGAGCGCATCGTACGCAGAGCCGGACTCGGAAGAAGACGGGGCTGCCTCGCTGCCCAGAACGTCGCGAATCCACCGCAGGCATTGTCCCCCGGTCAGCGTGGTCGGGACAGTGACGTACGTCCGCGCCGAATCCACGGTGTACGGAAAATTGATCATGAGACGCCCGACAGGAGAGAAGAGGTAGTTCACGTTGCGGGTAATGATCCCGAAGTTGCCCACGGTTCCGAGGTTGCTGTGGAAGTCTCCTTCTTCCACAGCCCCCGCGCCCAGCCAGCTCGCATTGCAGTCCACCTGGCCGCCCGCCACCGGTATTCCTGCCGCAAGGCCTGTTTCCTCTGCCGCCTTCGCTGTGACCTTCCCTACGAGTTCGTCGCAGTCGACAAGGTCCGGAAGAAGCCGGGGGGAAATGTCCATCTCCGCGAGGATTTTCTCGTCCCATGTGCGCCCGCGCAGGTCATACGCCACGCCGAAAAACGCGGCGCCTGAGTAGTGGACCGTGGCCCGGCCCGTCAGCAGGAGAGTGATGTAGCCGTCGATGGTGAGCGCCTTCCAGACGCGCGCGTACTGCGCGGGGCGGTTCCTCTTCTCCCACAGGATGTTCACGAGCGCGGGATGGTCTTCCAGCCGGTAGCCCGACACCTGGAATATCCGTTCCTCTCCGATTCTTTGCTTCAGCCAGACGACTTGCTCGGTCGCTCTCCTGTCCATGAGGTTCCACGCCCGCTCCACGGGACGGCGGTCCTTGTCCACAAGAACGAGGGAAGGCAGCGCCGAGGACACGGCAATACCCCGCACATCCGTGGCCGCTGCGCCGGACTGGGCAAGGCAGGAACGGATGAGCCTGCAGGCCACCGGCCAGTAATGGTCCGCATTGTGCTCCGACCATCCCGGCCTGTCGGTGAGGATCCGGTACTCTTCGAAGGCGAAGCCCGGGACGGCACCCTCCTGATCCACGAGACATGCCTTGGCCCCGCCGGTCCCGAAATCAATGCCCAGCAGCAGCGGATTCTTCCCGCCCGTCACCTCCTTCCGCCTTTCCGCTTCAGAACGATGGCAGCGAACGGGGGAAAGCGAGGCCTCCGCACGAGGCCGCATTTCCAGCTCGCGCTACGAACTTTTCTGCATGCCCATGCATCGTACACGACCGCGTCGTATTCCCAAGTGCCGCCTTCTGGCGGACCGACGAACAGCATGTTGTGGTCCTTCCAGGCGGGGGTCATGAAGTACAGGTAGACCTCGGAATCTTTGCGCAGGCAGAACAGGTTCCGCCCGTCTCCCTTGTACGTGTCCGGCCCCATTTCCTGGAATGGCAGTGCAGTGACCAGCTCCTTCATGAAGCGCAGCCGCGGGGGACTGCCGCCGTGAAGCCGGCCTCCGTAGGACCAAAAAATATCCCTGTGGTTTTTCGGCGTGTTGAAGGCTTCGCCATGGGTGGCATAGCCGCCCGCCATCACCGCAGCCCAGTGCCGGATTGTCTCTTCCTCCGCGCTGCAGTTGCCCCAGTCCATGGGGATATTGCCTTCGTACTGGTATTCGTCGTTGATGACGGGTTTCCTGTACCTCCCTTTCAGTTCCATGAGGAGTGAATAGGTGCCGGGGCTCTGATACGACACATGCGTCAGCCAGGGTCGATTGGGAAACAAGGGACCAAACGGCCACTGGTGGACGGAGCGCAGATGATGTGCGGGATCGTGTGTCGCCAGGTAGCGCCCGATTGCCTCCCAGTCCTTCCTGTCCGAAGAAGAAGCGAATCCGCCGCCCAGGCGGCGATTGTCGATGAGGTCGTACTCGTTGGCGAGCGACCACCAGACGTTTCGGTATGCCGCAAGCCGCGCCGTGATGTACTGGAGGTAGCACAGGTCGTCAGTCCGCCGCGTACCCTTGTCCAGTCCCCATTTGCCGAAATCGTAGAAATGAAAGAGGATCACATCCGCCTCGATGCCCCGGTCACGCAAGTCCCCCACCCGTTCCTCGAAGTTCCGGAAATACGCCGGCACGAACCGAGTGCGGTCCCATGAACCGGGGATCCCCTCATAGGGAAAGCAGGGCGGGTCGTATGAGATGTCGACGTTCTTCCCATCCCCATAGTGCTTGGGAAAGACGAGCATGCGTATCTTGTTGAAGCCGTACCGGGAAAAGCTCTCCAATGACTTTCGCCGCACGGCTTCCGGCCTGTACGTCCACGCATATGCCGTTGTGCCGAGGGGGAAGAACGGCGTGCCATCCGCGTATGAGAAGTGGTGGCGCCCGGCGACACGGACGGGGCCATGATTCTTGCTGCCGGGGCGCACACAGGTGAACGCGCCGCGCGCGCCCTGCAGCTCCGGGCGGTTGGAGCGTATCGCCCACGACCACCTGCCCGTGCTCTCCGGCATGAAACGTACCCGGTAAACGCCGTCCCCGTCGTAGAATCCAGGCACCTCGACCGCTTGTGACCCGTGGGTGTATCGTGCCGTGATTCTTACGGCGGTGAACGGGTTGGATCCCCGGCTGCCGCCAGACCTCGGGGCTTCCGACGGCCCTTCGAGGGCGACCTCATGGACGCCCCAGCGCTCGACGTTTCGAGTTCCGTTCATGCTGCCTCCTCCGGAAGAAAAACGCACTTGAGTGCATGGCCTTCAATCGCAAGGCGCGCACCCTCCACGAATCGGGAGAGCGGAAAGCGGTGGCTGACGAGGGGCGCTGCGGGAAAAGCTCCCGAAGCGAGAAGGCGCAGCGCCTCCGCTTGATGACGCGGCGCGAAAGTAGTCGTGCCGATGAGGGTTAGCGCGTTGTAATGCACGAGATTCATGTCGACCCCCGGCTTGCTGTCTTCCGTTGCCAGTCCCCCGAACAACAGCACCCGCCCGCCTTTGCGGGCTATCTCCACGGATTGGATCACCGCCTGCGGCGACGGGGCTGCGGAGATGACCACCTGTGCCCCCGCCCCGCCGGTGAACCTCATCACCGCCCCGACCAGGTCTTCTTTCGCGGCATCGATCAACAGGTCGGGATCGAAGGCGCGCGCAAAGGCGAGCCGTTCCGCTTTTCGGTCTGCGAGAATCACCCGCTCTGCGCCCCTGCTCCGCGCGAGCGCAGCGTGGATGCAGCCCACGGGCCCTCCGCCGATGATGACCACGGTGTCCCCCTGGCCCACCCCTCCCTTCTCCTGTGCGTTGATGCACGAAGAGAGGGGCTCGCTGATCGCGGCAAAGACGGGATCCATCCACGGGGGAACCCTGTGGATCGAGCCCCGCTCCACGCACTCCTCGGGCACGGCGAGGAAATCCGCGAATCCCCCCGGCCATGCCTGCGCGATTTCACGGGATCCCGTGCACAGCTCGAAGCGTCCCGACGCGCAGAACTCGCAGACCCCGCAGTAGGCGAGCGGGCCTATGGCGAGCATCTCCCCGACCGCCCAGGGTCCCGTACAGCGGGGTCCCCTTTCCACAACCGAGGCGCATATCTCATGGCCGATCGTCCACGGCAGAGTCACGCGATAATGGCCGCTGCGAAGCGTCCGCAGGTCCGACCCGCACAAGGCGCACGCATTTACTTTCACGAGCATGCCTGCGGGGGGGCACGGCGGGACCGGAATCTCCTCCACCGCGTAGTGCTGGGGTGCATGGACCACCAGAGCCTTCACGGGGCGTTCCTCCCTGCAACCAGCTCGTCGTACATCCGGGCGCGCCCGACTAGCCCTGCCGGAACCGGCCCGCCCTCTTCCTTGCGCTGCGCGAGATGTTCCGATAGCTCCATGCCGCATCTCCTGATTGGTGTCGCCCGCAGTGACCGAGATTGAACATTCAAATTGTGTCACTTGGCAGGCTTCCCGTCAACTTTACCTGAACACACTCATCACCGACGAAGAGTCGGCACGACGCGTCATGGCGCTCGCAGCGAAGCAGGATGCCCCGCTTAAGGCAACACGGACCTCTTCGGCTTCTTCAAAATGTTTGACATCCGGGAGAACATCTCCTATGATCGGCCTGCCCGTCCCATTTCGCGCGCGGGAGATGTGTGTCATGAACTGGGATGCTCATTGGGAAGAGACGAAAGAGCGCTTCAGGAGATATTGGAATCGCGACGGCCTGATCGTTGTCCCGGGGCTCTGGGCTCTGCCGTATGAAATGGAACCGCCCAGAGACGCGACTCCGAAACCAGTTGAACCTGACGATCCAAGGGCATATTGGCTGGACCCCGGCTTTCGCGCGTCCAAGGCGAGGTGGGAACTGGCCCGCACTGCATTCTTGCCGGATGGCCTGCCGTTTGAGGCGCGGGCATGACGTACGCGATTGCGGTCCTCGCGGTGTCCACGGCTCCCGCGCTCGCCTTCCTGCTCGTGATTCTGCGCATGGATCGGCAGGAACCCGAACCCCTCGGGCTCGTGCTGCGCGTCATCGCACTCGGAGCGGCAAGCTGCGTTGTCGCCGCCTTTTCGAGCTCGCCCTGGGCGGTGTATCGCTGTTCCATGCTCCCGGGCTGCTCGGAGCCGCTTCATCGTCTTTCATCCAGATTGCGCCGGTAGAGGAGCTTTGCAAGCTCGGCGTCGTTCTGCTTTTCGTCTGGAAGAACGCCCAGTTCAACGAGGAGGACGACGGGATAGTCTACGTCGGCTCAAGCGCAATCGGCTTTGCCCTGTTCGAGAATATCCTGTATGTCGTGCGGAAAGGGATCGGCACCGGGGTGCTCAGGGTCTTCAGCTCCATTCCCCTGCACGTCTTTGCCGGCATCATACTGGGCATGTATGTCGGAAGGGCGAAATTCACGACGGACGAGAGGACGCGGTCGCTGCTTATCCTGAAGGGATTCGTTCTCGTCTGGTTCTTCCATGGCCTCTATGACACATTCGCGCAGTCAGGCACAACCCTCACGCTCCTGCTGCTTCCCCTCATCGTCGGTATTTCCAGCTTCGGGATCGTCGCGCTTCGAAAAGGACGCGCGGCGTCAGTGCTTCGCTGGACGGGCAGGACCGGAGCGGATAAGGCAGGCCCAACTGCCCGCATCGCCCCGACCTCCGAGATTTCGCCGGAAACCGCGGTGCCTCAAGACGTTGATCCGGTCAGGAGCAAAGCACCCATATGGATGGCCATTGTCTCCCGACTTCTCTTGGCCGCTTGTGCCTGTTTCTGGATCCTCCTTTTCATCGGTCTTGCATTCCCGGAAACCCTGCAGGTCGCCGGCCAAGCGATCCTCGGAGGCATCCTGCTCACCCTCATCCCCGGCAGCATCGGCGTTCTCCTCGAGGTCGGGTATCAGAAGCGGAAACAGGCGCCCGACAGCGCTTGACTGGCCGGGCCGGGCCGCGACTCGGGATCCGCATTTCCCTCTTTTTCTTTTTTCAACCACAGGCTGGAGAAATACATTCTGTTGAGAAGGTAAGGAGGAAATAGGATGGAGTATCGACGACTGGGGAGCGCGGGTCTCAAGGTGAGCGTCCTTTCCTACGGCTCGTGGGTCACGTACGGAAAGCAGATTGACGTGGACTCCGCGGCTGCGTGCATGACGGCGGCATGGGACGCGGGGGTGAACTTCTTCGACAACGCGGAGGCGTACGAAGCGGGCAAGTCGGAGGAAGTCATGGGCGGCGCCCAGCGCAAGCTGGGATGGCGGCGCGCAAGCTACGTGGTGTCCACCAAGATCTTCTTCGGGATGCACGACGGGGTGAATGAGCGGTTCACGCTCAACCGTAAAAAGCTTCGCGAAGGGATCGACGGAGCCCTCAAGAGGTTCGGCCTCGATTACATCGACCTTGTGTTCTGCCATCGGCCGGACCCGGAAACACCCATCGAAGAGACCGTCTGGTCCATGCACATGATGGTGGAGTCCGGAAAGGCGCTGTACTGGGGCACCTCGGAGTGGAACGCGGACCAGATCATGGAGGCGTGGGGGATTGCGGAGAAGCATCACCTGCACAAGCCTCAGATGGAACAGCCCCAGTACAACCTGTTCGTGCGGCGCAAGGTGGAACGCCAGTACTCCCGGCTGTACTCCGGCATCGGGCCGGGGCTCGCGATCTGGAGCCCATTGGCCGCCGGCGTGTTGACGGGAAAATACAATGCCGGTGTCCCGAAGGACTCGCGGCTGGCCCTCCCCGGATACGAAGGGCTGCGCGCCGATCCTCTCCAGAAGGGCGGCGGGGCCAGGGACTACCTCCCTTCACTCGTCGAGGCGGTCAAGAAGCTGCAGCCTATTGCGGACGAGCTGAAGGCCACAACGGCTCAGCTCGCTCTTGCCTGGTGCGCGCACAACCCGAATGTGAGCACCGTCATCACCGGCGCGAGCAGGCCCGAGCAGGTGAAAGAGAACATGAAGGCCATGGATCTCCTGCCCCGGCTGACCCTCCCGGTGATCGAAAGAATCGAGGCCGCCGTGAAGGGTGTGACTGACCTCTAGGAGCGTCGGCGTTGCACGCGAATGACAGGCGTGCGAAGGAAAAAGAACACGCGGCCCGCGGATTGATTCCCGACGAGGCGCGCCTGTTCTTCGCTCGCCGCCCTGGCCGGAAGAAGCGAGGTGCCGGAGGCGTCAGGCGGCGCAGCCAGAACCCACTGCTTGTCCGCGCCCATCGGGGTGTTCCTCGAGGAGCGTGAAGCCCAGTTTTTCCGTAAACCACGATTGAAAAAACGGCAGGAAAAGATTATAAAATAGTTGTCTGTGTGCGGCCGGCAAGCAGGATCCCGCGTCAAAGGATCAAGATTGCTTGTACCATGCAAAGCGGCAAATCCTGGCATGATGGCCCGGCTGCCTTGGGGAGAATTAAGAAAATAGCATGGCCAAATTGCTTGCCCGTTTCGCCGTCTGCCTATCCATCTACCTTCTCGCGTTCGTCATAGGCTATCTGGACTACGTGACCGGTCCCGAAATCGGCTTTTCCCTTTTCTACCTGATCCCGATAATGTTGACGAGTTGGTTTCACTACGACAGAAAGATATCCATCTTTCTTGTTCCCGGTGTGTGCGCAGTCGTCTGGCTCTTTGCTGACATCTACTCGGGACATCACTATTCCAGTTCATGGATACCCTACTGGAACATGTCCACCCGATTCGGCATGTTTCTGGTCATCAGCATGACTCTCTCCAGGCTTCGCGCCGCAAATGCCAACGAGCGGATGTTGTCGAGGATCGACCCAATGACCGGTGTCTACAACACCAGATATTTTACAGAGCTGGTCACCAAGGAGATCAGTCGCGCGACTCGATTTTCCGAAGCATTCAGCTTTGCATACCTGGATGTCGACAACTTCAAAAACGTCAATGACACCCTTGGCCATGATCAAGGTGATCAGCTTCTCAGGACTTTGACCCGGGTGATCAAAGACAACATCCGAGACATCGACATCATCGCCAGACTCGGCGGCGACGAGTTTGGTATCCTATTCCCAAAGACTGACTCTGCCCAGAGTTTTGCTGTCATGAACAAGATCTACTCGGTCTTTCGCCAGAACATATCGACCAAATGGAAGGTGACGCTCAGCGCCGGGGTCCTCACCTATCTCGCGCCTCCCAAAAGCCTGGATGAGATGGTGAGATCGGCCGACGCACTCATGTACAAAGCGAAGAAAGAAGGCAAGGACAAAGCGGCATACAATCTTGTCACTGAATCGACCTAGCAAATCGCTGCAGTTGACTTCACGGAGGCATGCTGCCCGCTACTTTTTTGCGCCAAGGCTCACGAGATTCGCGAATAGCCTGTACGCGCCGGGGACGCCGGCCGGCAGCTGTCTGAACCAGGCATACGCCGTGTAGACATACTGCCCTTTGCCCAGCCTTGCGTAGACCTCCCCGCCGCGCTGCGGCGGTTCGCCCGGGTCGTGAGATTCCAGCAGCGCCGTGTAGCGGGGGTCGAAGGTCGTGAATGCGTACAGGTTGCGCTCCTGAACCCAGTCTGAGAAATCCCGGGCGGTGATGCGGTTGGGCTTCATGAACACGGGGTGATCGGGCACGAGAATCTTCACCTCCGCCGTCTCATCGGTCACACGGGAGGCCATCTGCGCAGGGAACGGCGGAAGGTTCCGCTGGATGTAGTCATCATGCTGGTACTGAACGATCAGGGTGCCGCCGTTTCGTACATACTCGTTCATCCGGGCGCTTGCCGCCACGAAATCAGGCCTGGCTGCCGACGCGTTGATGCCTGCAACGATCGTGTCGAACCGGTCGAGGTCCCCGGCGCTCAAAGCCTCCTCGCCGAGCAATGTGACGTCGAGGCCCATGCGCCGCAGCGCTTCGGGCACCTGATCACCGGTTCCCATGATGTAGCCCACCTTGACCGGCGCCACCTTCAGGTCCATCACGCAGACCTGCTCGCTGGCCTGTGTGTAGATGCGATGAGTTTGAATGTGGGGATAGGAGAGAGTGCGCATGGAGAGATTGAAGAGCCTGTCACCGGAGACGGCCACGGCTTTGAGCGGATAGCGCCCGGGCGCGGCATCCCTGGACGTCGTCACATGGCAGACAAGTGTGACGTGTGCGCCTTTCCGCGGCAGGTTGAATGGCGATTCAGCGGGGGAGACCGACCATCCCCCCGGCAGGTCGAGCTTCAGGATTCCCGTTACCGCAGCCTGTGAGTTGCTCTGAAGCACCACGGACACAGGCCGTGGTTTTCCGCGCATTTCGAGCGGCACGATTTCAAGCGGGGGGTCGAGTGAAACGGTGATTGCCGGCACAATCTCCACGTTGCGACGCAGCTCACCCCGCACCGGGTCGACCAGGCGGTACTGCACCGGCTGGGTGAGCGTGACGGGCACGCCGCCGATCTCGAGCCCGACGAGGGCGGCTGCCAGCGGGCCCTCGAAGGCTGACCCCCGGGGCGCGTCGGAGGGCCACGAATTGAGTTCTCCTTCCCGGACGGGGCGGAGCCAATACGGCTGAGTCGGCAAGGCATCGGGTGGGACGGTGAGCGCGAATGTTTCCACGCGGTCAGCGATCTCAGGGATGAATCCAGGACCCGGCTTGCCTGCTGCGGCAGGCGCGACTCGCCAGCCTTCCGGAGCACGCACGGTCGCCGTGGTGATTGCCGCCGCTGTCGGCCCGGCAAGAAAGACGCGCACCGCGCATCCGAAAGATTCTCCCGGCGCGGCGGTCTCCACGTCCGAAACAGCGTCGATCGTGATGCCCGCCGCCCCTTGCAGGGCGGCTGCCGCGTCCCGCTCCTTTGCCGCGAGCAGGAAGTCCGCTTCTTCTCGGGAATTTTCGGATGCGCCCGGGAGCGTCCTCGCCGAAGCGCGCGCGGCGCGAATGGCCGCCAGCGCATCGGCAAGGGGCGGGACTGCCCTGCCCGGCTGAAGCGGGCTGAAATCGGCCAGGGCCTTCCTGACAGCCTCGTCCAGGGCTGCAAGCTCGTTTTGCAGCGCGCCCGCGGGCAAACCGGCAAGGGCAGCCAGGCCGGTGATCGACGTGTCGATACCATCGAACACGCTCGTCTCACCGTCCTGGGTCTGCAGAGTGGCCTCGATCAGGCCGAGACCTGACTCGCGCGGCCCGCGCGCCTCCGGCGTGCCCATCCCCTGCGTCTTGTGTTGGCTGCGGCCTTCCGCGGCTATCTCGGCGTAGCTGCGGCCCAGCAGTGGGTCGACCTGGCCGACCTCGACGCGCGCCGTTGTCCCGGGTCCGAACCCGGAAGCGCTGGACCCCGTGTTCCTGTACAGCTTTTTTGCCTGCCAGGGCCGCAGGCCTTCCGCAATCTGCTCGGGAAACTGCGCGGGATCCGCGGCCGCGTGGAATGCCTCCGGCGTCAGCCTGCCGGAAAGCTGGTGGTGCCCATGTCCGTCCGCGGGCGTGCCGCTGAATATCGAATAGATGACGAGCGGGCGGAACTGGCGGATTATGCGCACCATGTCTCGGAGCACTTCGCGGTCCCCCCAAAGACGCGATGCCTCTTCCATTGTCTTGGAGAAGCCATAGTCGTATTCACGGCCGAAGAACTGCTCTCCGCCGTCGAGCGTACGTGCCTGGAGCAATTCCTCGGTCCGGATGACCCCGAGGGCATCGAAGAGCTCGGGGCCTATCGCGTTCTGCCCGCCTTCGCCGCGTGTGAGGGAGAGGTAGGCGACGCGCGCATGGTCTCCCCGCGCCGCGCGCGCCATAAACGCCGAATCCTCGTCATCGGGGTGTGCGCCGACTTCCAGGACGCTTGCCGTTGTCTGCAGCTTCATGATCCTCTGCAGGACCCCGGCAGCGCCGGCGCTGTATACAGGGCGGACCTGCGCGTCTGAGCGGGTGCCGGGTCCAAGGCCGAGCGTCAGGAGGAGGAGAGACACGACCAGTGCGGATCGGGGAGCGGTCTGGCAGGATCGAATGCGCGCGGAGCTCATTGCTCGAATGTACGTTCGGCGGCCGCGCGAGACAAAGGAAATTGTTCAGCCCTGCCGTATCCGGGGCGCTTTTCGCGAGTCATCAACCCCCAGGCACCCCGCGAGCGCCCGAATCCCTTCCTCCAGACGGCGGGGGCTCTGCATCCCGTAGCCCAGGATGAGGGTATCCTCCCACCGTCCCTTGCGGATGGCATGCTCCTCCACCGGGTAGACCTTCGCTCCCGCCTTCTCGACACGGCTGATCAGCCCGGCGGTGAAGCGCTGGCCGCGGAAACGGGCGCAGAGATGCAGCCCCGCCGAGCTTCCCAGCACCTCCACTCTTGAATCGAAATGCCGCGCGAGGGAATCCACGAGCGCCTGGCGCAGCGCACGGTGGGCCTTCTTCATTGTGTGCACGTAGCGCACGAAATGGCCACCGGCCATGAAGCGCGCAAGGGTTATCTGCTCCACGGAGGAGTTGTGCAGGTCGGTGAACCACTTCACCTCCCTGCCCCGGTTGACCAGCTCAGGGGGGAACACGATATAGCCAATGCGCAGGGCAGGGCAGAGTGTCTTGCTGAAGGTCCCGATGTACACGACGCGCTCGGGGTCGAGCCCCTGGATCGAGCTGATGGGGGGAGAGTCGTAGCGGAACTCGCTGTCATAGTCGTCCTCCACCACGAACGACCCGCGCGCCCGCGCGTACTCCAGCAGCTTCGCCCGTCGCTGGATCGGCATCGTCACGCCGAGGGGGAACTGGTGCGAGGGGGTGACGTAGATGAAGCCGGGCCGGGCGCGCGGGGGGAGCGCATCGACATCCAGCCCGTGGCCGTCGACGCGCACCGGAAGGATCTTCCCGCCGAAGCCGGCGGTAATGTGCTGGATGTCCGAGGTGACGGGATCCTCCAGGACACAGGTGCGGCGCGCCCCGCGCAGGAGGAGTCGGCTCACGATGCCGATTGCCTGGGTGGTGCCTCCCGTGACGAGGATCTGCTCAGGGTGGCAGCGCACGCCCCGATACGCCGCGATGTAGCGGGCGATCTCGGAGCGCAGCTCGGGCCTGCCTTCCGGCTGGCTGTAGGCGAGATCAAGAGGCGTGAGAGCTCCCCACACCTCGCGGCTGAGCCGCTGCCAGGTCCCCGTGGGAAACCGCGTGAGGTCAGGCAGGCCCGAGCGAAAGTCGACAATGTCGGTGTGGAAGGGCCTGAAGCCCACACGGCGGATGGCCGAGAGGCCCGGCAGGTCCCGGGGGCTGAAAGCCGCGCCGGATGCCACGAAGGTCCCTGCGCCGACGCGCGTTTCAATGTAGCCCTCGGCCAGGAGCTGGTCGAATGCGTCCAGGACGATGTTGCGCGACACGCGCAGCTCTCCGGCGAGGCTGCGGGTGGAGATCATGCGAGTCCCCGTGGGGAGGCCGCCGGTAAGGATAAGGCTGCGGAGGCGCTCGTAGATCTGGCGTGTGAGAGGCGCCGGCAGGCCGCGGTCCACGGTGATGAAGGACATCGCTCCCCCCTTTTTAAAGTGGTACCATCAAATATCCATGGAAGTGGCTCTTCTGTAAACCACCTTTCACCCCGTACATTCAGGGCGCCACGGAGTACCGTGACGCCATTAACCCGCATTTCTCACACTCGGGCCGCTGCAGCTGTCCAAATGTGACGCGTTGGCAATCATGGTCGCGATCCATCGTGTGAAAGGCAATTACAGACTATTCGCAGAGCTTTTCCGTGCGAAA
>Ga0187850_10000093_pt1 | contig 113463 bp, 85 predicted proteins | sample June2016WEW_4_15_FD_132436 | JGI IMG/M metagenome (GOLD analysis project Ga0187850, IMG submission 132436) | Peatland microbial communities from SPRUCE experiment site at the Marcell Experimental Forest, Minnesota, USA - June2016WEW_4_150 | ecosystem: Environmental > Terrestrial > Soil >...
AAAAGCCCTCTGATCAAAAAGAGACACTGCAAAAGACCATCTCCGATGTATCCCTCGATGATTCAAATCGCGTACAGACGAAATTAGCGCGTAAGCATTCCCGACACTCTTCATCCATCCTCGGCCATCTTCAAAAACAGGGGGTTTTTCAGCGCAATCAAATGTTGAGACGCGACCCCCTTGCCTTTTGCCTTAAAGCGAGCCGGGCCGGGCTGTGTACACGCACCGCCAAAGAGGAGGGCGGCGACGTGGCTGCGCTCATTTGTCCGTCGACTTTCCTCAAAAAAGCCGTTTTGACCCCTCCGAACGTTGTCACCCGCCATTCAATAGTGCCCTATCACGGCGCTCCTGGGGACCTCACGGGCGCTTGCTTCCTTGGCTAATGATTGGGGGCCAAGTATTCGGCTTGCTTTTTCGTCCATTCCGTGCATTATGTTGCACCGTTGCCTGCACTAGCCGCTGACTTTTTCCGCTGCAGCCGGCGAGCCGTGCGTGCAAACCGAGTATGCAACACGAGCTTCAGTTGGCTGTTGTTCGGGTGAAGGGCTGGCGAAAATTCACCCGCTCTATTCTGCAACCTCCTTCCGGCGGATTTCCTGTCGCCGGCTCGCGACGGCATATTGGAAGGCGCCCAATGTTCCGCTCTTCTCAATCCTTTTTCTCCAGTTCTGCTCTTCACAAATCTCCAGGCCAACCTCATGAAAACGAAAACCTATGTCCGAATGTTTGCGTCACGCTCTCCCATCGCCCTGCTGGCAGCACTTGCCCTGGTCAGCTCCGCTCTGGCCGCGCGAGCCCAAGGCGAGAGCGTCACCGTCAGCCCCGCCGACTTCCAGCGCCTGGTGTATTCCGCCCACCTGCACACTCATCTGGCCCTAAAGCCCGAGCTGGAAGCATGCTTGCAGGTGCTTCTTGAACTCCATCGCCGCAATCCCTATGCCGACCCGATCGCCCTGGCCGGGGTGTCGAGCAACGCCCTCCAGCGCTACCGCGCCAGCGCACCCGCCTATATCCGCACCAACGGCTGTCCCGACGAAATCGTCGCGGCGTATCTGGATGCCTTGCGCCAGGTGCCGGCGCGCACCAACTTCATTCCGGTCAACTTGACGATGCTGAACAACTTCATGCTTGGCCCGGCTGACTACAACTCGAATGTCCCGCCGGCCCAGCTCATCTGCTCCCTGGTGGATGCGGGCAACCAAGGCCTCTTCGCGTCCGAAAAGCAGACGCTCAAGCGCAAGGCGTTGGTGGACGACTGTGTAGCCCGTGGCCACGCCAACGCGGGGTTCGCGAGCGCCCTGGACCGCCTGCTGTTGCCGGAAACGGGGGTCTCGCTGGCAGACACCCCTGCCGGGATCATCGGCAACACCAACTCGCCGCTCCACGACAACTTGACCATGACGAACCTGCTGGCGTGGAGCCAGACCAACGCCAACGGCAGCTTGACGGTCTCCAGCGACCAGGTGATGAACCTGTTCACCAACGAGATGCAGACCATCTGGGACACCATCCACACCAACTTGGCGACGCTGGCGCAGATTAACCAGAGCCAGCCAGACCTGCTGGCCTACCTAACCAATCAAGCGGCCATTGACGCTAACGCGCAGCTACAGGCCCAGGTGCAACAGGGCCAGCCGGCAAAGATTGCCTGTGCCACCGCAGCCGTCCTTGTTCAGTCCGAACTCCTGCCCGTCAACACAACCTCCGATGAGAACGAGCAGACCGAAAAAGGTGTGATCGCCGTGGCCCAGCTCGGTATAGGGATTGGAGGCCTTTGCCTTGGCCAAGCAGGTGGTTTGAACTCGTTGATATCAGGCGGCCTCGGCCTCTTCAACCTTTTTAGCGGCGGTCAAGACGCCCAGAGCGCTATGGCGCAGCAGATCAGCAACATCCAAACCCTCATGGGGGACCTCAGCGCCAACATGAACTACCGCTTCGACCGCGTGGACCAGTCGCTCACCACCATTTTCGACACTATGAACCAGCAGTTCGCGAATATCGAAATCACGTTGGACGCTCAAGGCCGGCAAATCGCCCATCTCAACGGCAGCGTGGACGACATTCGCAGCAGCCTGGTGAACGTGCAAGCCAGCCTCAACCGCCTCGAACAGGACATCTTCTTCGGCTTCGCAACGTCTGAGCGGGATCAATACCTGATCGGGCCGGCAAACGCCGCCCTGTTCTACGGGGTGCAGAATCCCGGGAACACCATGACTTGGAGCGAATACGCTATCGCTCCGAATTACGAGAACGACTTTTACAGTTATGCCGCCAGCTACGCGGCGGATAACAACCTCTCCCCCTATCTGTCCTTGGATTTGGCCACCTCTGATGTGGCGCAACAACTCGCCGCACGACCGTTGGATGCCAACCTGAACTACATCGCGCAGTTCCTGTCCAGCAATCTCGGCCAGCCGACGCTCGGGAGCGCGCCCCTGGCGAATCCCCAGGAATGGTTCATGGGCGCCTACGCCTATCTGCAACTGGCCGAGGAGAATCCAATGTGCTTCCGCGAAAAAGGCTTGCGGATTCCCGCCATCGTCAGCGCGGGACAAAACCTCAGCAACTTCCTTGGCAGCCTCACCTTCACCGGCGCCAACATCAACTGGCCGCTCTACACGGCCCTGGGAAATTACTATCTGACCAACCTGATTTCCTTCAACGCCCAGGTCTCAGCGCTCGAAGGCACTTATGCCACCACCAACAACTTCGCCCTCGGCACCTGGCGCTCCTGGGACGCCGCCGCGCCGCGGGTCACGGCTGCCGCCACCGAACTGCGGTACGCACCCGCAATTCCCTCAATCACCGTCCCCAGGGGGTTCGCCACCAACATAGCGGCAGGCCAGTGGCACAACCTGGCGCTCAAGACCGATGGCACGGTCGTGGGCTGGGGGGCCAACGGTTCCGGCCAGACCACCATTCCTGCGGGCTTGACCAACTGCCTCGCGGTTGCGGCGGGCAGTTCGCACAGCCTGGCTCTCGAGGCTGACGGGACGGTCATTGGCTGGGGAGACAACGCCTACGGCCAGACCACCATTCCTGCGGGCTTGACCAACTGCCTCGCGGTTGCGGCGGGCAGTTCGCACAGCCTGGCTCTCGAGGCTGACGGGACGGTCATTGGCTGGGGAGACAACTCCTACGGCCAGACCAACGTCCCTACCGGCTTGAGCAACGTGGCGGCGATTGCGGCGGGCTTCGGCCACAGTTTGGCCCTCAAGACCGACGGTACGGTGGTTGGCTGGGGAGCCGGCAACCCCCCAGCTTCCACATACGCCCTGTCCTTCGACGGCCTGGATGACGTCGTTACCGTGACCAACCAGGGCGTGCTCAACGCCTATCCGCTAACCATCTCGGCTTGGATCAAGACCAGTCAAGTCGACAGCACCAGCAGAGGCATCATAAACAAGTACTGGTCCGGATCCTTTAACGGCTATCAGCTCTTCCTTGTTTCAGGGAACATTCATGCCTGGTATTTTAAGAATTCAACCTCCCATGTCTGGGGAGGCGGCGACGGAATGGATGGGGGCTTTGTTGCCGACGGTCGGTGGCATTACGTGGCGTTCGTGGTGGATGCCAGCGGCGGCCGGCTTTTCGTGGATGGCACCCTCAAAGCCTCAACGCCCTGGACTGGCTCTCCAGGCGCAACGACCACTTTGCGGCCTGTCTGCTTGGGATACTACCGACAATCTCAACCCACGAACGGCTTTTATAGCGGACTCCTGGATGAAGTGCGCATCTGGAATGTGGCCCGCAGCCAGACTGACATCCAGGGAGACATGTTGCACGGTTTGACGGGCACCGAGCCCGGCTTGATTGCCTACTGGAAGCTCGACGAGGGCACCGGCGCCACCGCCAGAAATAGCGCGGTCACTACTGGCAGTGCTTGCGACGGCCAACTCGCCGGCCCGACCTGGGTGCCGGCCACCATTCCTTTCGGCTTGAGCAACGTACTGGCGATTGCGGCGGGGTACCACCACAGTCTGGCGCTCAAGGCCGATGGCACCCTTGTCGCCTGGGGCGACGACACCTACGGCCAGACCAGCGTCCCTCCGGACCTCAAAAACGTCGTGGCGATTGCCGGAGGTGGGTATCATTCCTGCGCGCTCAAGGCCGATGGCACCCTTGTCGCCTGGGGTGACGACACCTACGGCCAGACCAACGTCCCTCCGCACATCAAAGACGTGGTGGCGATTGCCGGAGGTGGGTATCACTCCTGCGCGCTGAAGGCCGACGGTACGGTCGTTGTCTGGGGAGACAACAGCCAGCGCCAGAGTCTCGTGCCGCCAGCACTCACTTGGCGCGGGGCAATCGCCGCCGGCCAAGGTTACGGTCTGGCCCTCAGGGCCGACGGCACGGTCGTCGGCTGGGGGTGGTACATTCAAAACGTTGGCCACATCAACATTCCCTCCGGTTTGAGCAACGTCGTGGCGATCGCGGCGGGATGGGACCACAGTTTGGCGCTCAAGAGCGATGGCACCGTCGTCGGCTGGGGAGACAACGATGACGGCGAGATCAGCATTCCTTCCAGCGCGAACAATGTCGTGGCTATCGCGGCGGGCGGCTCGTGCAGTTTGGCCCTCAATGCGGACGGCACCGTCGTCGGCTGGGGAGACAACACCTATGGCGCGATCAGTATCCCATCGGATTTGGCGAACGTCGAGGCGATCGCGGCGGGCAATTGCCACAGTCTGGCGCTCCAGGCCGATGGCACCGTCGTCGGCTGGGGACACAACGCTGACGGCGAGATCAACATTCCCTCCGGTTTGAGCAACGTCGTGGCGATTGCGGCGGGGGATTGCCACAGTCTGGCGCTCAAGAGCGACGGCACCGTTGTCGGCTGGGGAGACAACAGCTTGGGCGAGATCAACATTCCTTCCAGCGCGAACAATGTGGTGGCCATCGCGGCGGCCGACTCTTACAGTTTGGCCCTCAAGGCCGACGGCACGGTCGTAGCCTGGGGAGACAACTCCAACGGCCAGACCAATCTTCCCCCCGGGTTGACGAACGTCGTGGCCATCGCGGCGCGCTCCGACAACAACTTCGCACTCAAGGCCGACGGCACCGTCGTCTTCTGGGGCTACAACGGATGGGGCCAGAACGCCCCCCTCGTCGCCTTGACCAACGTAGCGGCGGTCGCGGCGGGCGGTTACCATGACATGGCACTCAGAACCGACGGCGCGGTGGTTGATTGGGGCATGGGCTCGGGCTTAAACGGTTCGATCATCACCATGCCAGCGGGCTTAATCAACGTGGCGGCGATCGCGGCGGGCAGCCGTTACAGTTTGGCCCTCAAGGCGGACGGCACCGTTGTCGGCTGGGGACTCAACGACTGGGGCCAGATCAGTATCCCATCGGGTTTGACGAACGTCGTGGCGGTCGCGGCTGGCGATCAACACGGTCTGGCGCTCAAGGCCGACGGCACCGTCGTCGGCTGGGGAGCCAACACCTGGGGCGAGATCAGCATTCCTGCAGGCTTAGGCAACGTAGTGGCGACTGCGGGGGGCTTTGGGCACAGCCTGGCGCTTAAGAGCGATGGCACAGTGGTCGGCTGGGGAGACAGCACCTGGGGCGAGATCAGCATTCCTGCAGGCTTAGGCAACGTAGTGGCGATTGCGGCGGGCGGTTTTCACAGTCTGGCGCTCAAGGCCGACGGCACCGCCGTTGGCTGGGGAAACAACGACTTCGGCCAGATCAACATTCCCTCCGGTTTGAGCAACGTCGTGGCGATTGCGGCGGGCTACTGGCACAGTCTGGCGCTCAGGGCCGACGGCACCGTCGTTGGCTGGGGAGACAACAAGTTCGGCCAGATCAACATTCCCTCCGGTTTGAGCAACGTCGTGGCGGTTGCTGCAGGCTCCGACCGCAGCCTCTTCCTGACCGCCGCCGGCATCAGCGGAACCGGTGCGAACCAGGGCGTGTCGTTCGTCCGGGCGCAAATTCCCGCCCGTGTGGCGGCCTTGTTCCGGAGCTGCAATCTGAACACAGTTAATGAACTGGGCCTCACCGGCAGTGCTTTGGACACCGCCGCCGGGCAGCTCTCCGGGGCCAAGATGCTGCTGACAGATGTGCTGGAGTTGGGGTTGCCCTACACCCTGGCCAACGACGATGTCCTGCACGGTTTTCTCTACGGCAGCGAATCGTTGATAGACACCAGCGCTGCCACCACCTTCCTCCAGACCCAGAATGCCCAGCTCCAAGTCTCGCCGACCGCGCCGGCCCAGGCGCTCACGCAAGTGGCCGCGCTCCGCTATCTGCGGTTCCAAGACCGGCTGAATCAGTGTCTGACCAACCTGCAAGCCACCGGCCAGCCCGAAATCCCGCGCCTGGTCGGGCACACGCTTCGTCTCCTGAACCTCCTCCGTGACGCTTGGACGCAACCGACGAACTCGCCCCCACCGGTCCTGGAAATCGGCAGCGTCAGCACTCCGCCGAGCCTGCTCCTCTACGGCGAACCCTACATGCGCTATACCCTGCAATTCCGCGACACGCTGAGCGTGCCCGGGTGGGCGACGACCAATACCCTGACGGGCTTGCAGGACGGGCAAACCTCCACCCCGCCGTTTTCCGGCGGTCCGCAACGGTTCTACCGGCTCGCCCTGCCGATGCCGTGAGGTTCGCCGATCTGAAGCGGGGCCGCAGGTGCGGTCTGTGCGGTCCGGCTCCCGTTCCGACTTATTTGACTGCTCGGGATGGGCGCATCGGATCCCACTGATATTTGCCCTGGGCGAGCAGCCAGCGTGACAGCCCCGCATCCATTAACACACCTCTAACCCGGAAATTTCCTTGAAAAAAGTCGCACCGGTGGTCTCGGCCCAATGTCTATAAAAGGCAAAGGGGTCGCGTCTCAACATTTGACAAGTGCGGCTTGACTTTTTGGTCTGGCGGCGGTTTTAAGGCAAGAGAATCACCAACAAATAAATCAGGCCAGAGAAGCACGGTGGCGTCCCGCCGCGGCGGGACCGCAGCCTGGCGGAGCACTGCATTGGCTACATTGGCTGCATTGGCCACATTGGCCATTTTTGCCAAAAAACTGGCCGGGCCGCGGCTTAAAAGGAAAGAAGCACCTCAGCCAACGACGGTCTGCCTAGGCCTTGCTGATGACAAAGATGGCCAAATCGGCCTTCAGATTCGGGTCCTCGAACACTTCCGCGCCGGCCTCGGTATCCAAGGCGATGCGCCGGTGGACGCGGATGTTCTTTTGGCGGCAAAACTCCTCGAAATCGGCGATGCTGAAGAAGCGGATATTCGGGGTATTGTACCATTCGTAGCGCAAGACGCCGGGCGATTTGGGGGCCCGGCCCTCGGCGGTGAGCATTTGGCGGAGCCGGTGATAGGCGAAATTGGGGATGCTGACGATGCAGGAGCGGCCAATCCGGAGCATTTCCATCAGCACGCCCTCGACATCATAGACCGCTTGCAGAGTTTGGGACAGGATCACACAGTCAAATTCACTGCCGCCGAAGGCGGCGAGGCCCTTGTTCAAATCGGCCTGGAGCACGTCGAGCCCGCGGCTGATGCAGGTGAGGATTTTCTTCTCATCCAATTCGACGCCGACCAGGCGCTGGTGGTTGGCCGCTTTGAGCCGCGCCAGCAAACGACCGGAGCCGCAGCCCAGGTCCAGGACGCTGGCGCCGGGGGGGACCAATTCGAGGATGCGGTCATAATCGAGCCGGTGGTGGTGGAAGATGCTGGTGGGGCCGTGGGGCTGTTCCGGGAGTTTGGCGTTGGCGCCGGCGGCGGAGGCCAGGCGGTCGAGAAAGGCCCGGCTCATCTCGCCGTAAACGTCCAGTTGGTCCGGGAGCAGGAAGGCGTCGTGGCCGCAGGGGCTTTGGACATTGCAGTAGCTCACCGGGGCGCGGTTGGCGAGGAGGGCGTTGACGAGGTCGCGCGATTGTTCGGGCGGGAAGAGCCAATCGCTGGAGAAACTAATCACCAGCCAGCGACTGCGATTGTCCCGGAAAGCGGCGGCTAATTCCCCGGGCGTGCCGCCCAGGTCAAAGAGGTCCATCGCCAGCGAGAGCACCACGTAACTGTTGGCGTCGAAACGCTCGACGAATTTCATGCCTTGATAGCCCAGGTAGGAGCCGACGGAAAACCGTTTCTCGAACTCCATGGCCACGCCGCGCGGGTGCAGCCGGTCCGCCTCGAACTTCTGGGACATGGCTTCCTGGGACAGGTAAGTGATATGGCCGATCATGCGCGCCAGGGCCAGGCCCACCCGCGGGCCGTGCGGCCGGTCATAGTAGCGGCCCCCGTGGAAATGCGGGTCGCGCAAGATGGCATTGCGGCCCACGACATCGAAGGCCAGCGCCTGGCTGGTGAGGCGCGCCGAAGTGGCCAGGGCGAGGACGCCCCGCGTGGAGCCGGGATAGCGCGTCGCCCAGGTCAGCGCCAGGTGGCCGCCCAGCGAGCCGCCCACCACGGCCAGGAGTTGTCCGAGGCCCAGTTGCCGCAGCAGCCGGCGCTGCACTTCCACCATGTCGCCGATGGTGATGGTCGGGAAGTCAGGACCGTAAGGTTTGCCCGTGGCGGGGTTTAGGCTGCACGGGCCAGTGGTGCCCCGGCAGCCGCCCAGCAGATTTGGGCAGATTACAAAAAACCGGTCGGTGTCAATGGGCCTGCCGGGTCCCACCATGACGTCCCACCAGCCGGGATCATCGTCCTCGCCGTGGCGGGCGACATGTGAATCGCCGCTGATCGCATGACAGATAAGGATGGCATTGTCGCGGGCGGGATTGAGCCGGCCGTAGGTCTCGTAGGCCACGGAGATGCTGGCCAGGCGGCCGCCCTTTTCCAGTGGTAGCGGCCCGTCCAGTTGAAGGGACTGCGCATGGCGCAACGGCTTGGCGCTGCGCACGCTGTCGGTGCTCTCAAAGAGGCGCTCGTTCACTGCTCGAGGAGGTCGGTCGTCGGGTTCAGGATGCGGGTGTGGAGGTTGCGCAATTCTCTGCGCGCAAACAGGTTGGCAGCGTGGCGCGGCAGCCAGTTGAGGCTCTTCGATGAAATGCTCACAGACCCATAATGATGGGCGCTTTTGCCCGATAATCAAGGCCGAAGCCGGGGTGCTCTTACCGCCAGGGGCGTGTAAATCCTGACGGGGGCGGTTCTGCCCCTGACCGAGACCAGGTCGAGGTCCTTAAAAGCAAAGCTCTGGGCGCTGCGCTGGCGGGTTTCCTCGGAGAGGATAATGCCTTCCTCGAAGAGTTTAGACACCTGTTCGAGCCGCGCGGCGAGGTTGACGGTGTCGCCCACCACGGTGAATTCACGACGGTGCGGGGCGCCGATACTGCCGACCACGACCGGACCGGAGTGAAGGCCAATGCCCATGCGCAGGGGCGGTTCGCCGCGCGTGAGGCGCTGGGTGTTAAAATCGGCCAGTTGTTCCTGCATGGCCAGGGCGCACTGCACGGCGCGCTGGGCGTGATCGGGTTGGGGCAGTGGCGCGCCGAAGTAGGCCATGAGGCCGTCGCCCATGTACTTGTCGAGCGTGCCGCCGCAGGCAAAGACAGCTTCCACCATGCGGGTATGGAATTCGTTGAGCAGGGCCACAATGCGGGCGCTGCCAAGCTGTTCGCTCAGCGTGGTGAAGCCGCGGAGGTCGGCAAAAAGCACGGTAGCGTCGCCGGGTTGTCCGCTGGCCAGGTGGTCGGCCTGCTGTTGGATGAGTTGCGCCACCTGTGGGGAGAAGTAGCGCTCGAGCCGTTCGCGCAGGAGTTGTTCGGCACAGACCTGGTTCACCATTTCAACGCGTCGCCGGCGGGCATAATCACACACCCCGGCGGCCAGGCCGATGAGCAGCACCCCTCCAATTTCGCCCAAAGCAGACTCGCCAGCCCAATGCTGGAGGAGTTGTTCCAGGACGATGGCCACGGCGGCAGCCAGGAGGAGCTGCCAGCCCCGGAGGGCCATCGCCGCCAGCATTATGAAACAGAAATATAGGCCCAGGGTGAAATTGGCCACCGCCCGCGGATCGGTCGAGGCTTCCATTCGCCCGAGTTGGATCAGAAAGACCAACGGCATATCCAGCCAAGGAACGGCCAGACTGCTGAGGCGGGTGAGCCGAGCCGAGAGGCAACCACTGACAAAAAGCGCGACACTCAAAACCCAGTAGCCCACCAACAGCCCGGGGTAGCCGCGCTCACGGGGTGTTGGCTTCAACACCTCCTGCCAGATCACGATCACAAGGAACAGTGTGACCCCAATCAGGCGGAGCAGACTAAGCAGCCGCTCATTGCGGAGGCGTTCGACCGCCAGCGCGCGCGCCAACCCTTCCGGGGGGGGCGGACGCACGGACTGGTTCTGGCGCATAGTGCTCATCTCAACAGGGCAGCCCTGCTCCCCACACGTCGGGACCGATGCATCGGCAGGCTGGCCGACCCGGCGCAGAAATGGGGGGTTCGAGAGCCGCCTAAACCGGCAGGCTGGAAGGCCTGTCTGCCCCAGGCGGATGCGAGTCCGGCTCTGCGCGAGCCCCGAGCGCGGGGTTTTGCCTAATTCCAATTCGCGTTCAAGATGGCACTAATTCGCTTGTCCTTTGGGCCTCTGGCTTCGTTGCTCGCTCGTTGCAGATCGCTACGGATATGCGCCTCGCTCGCGCCTCGCCGGAGGCCCAAAGTCCTGCGCGCCTTAGTGCCATCTTGAACGCTCAGTGGAATAGCATGCTCCCGCCGCCGGCGAACTGCAAGCCAATACCGGTTTGGGGGTTGCGGAAAGCTGGCGGTTGACCCCATCATGCAAATGCAGAATGTCTATGCCATTAACCACTTCTGGACCAGCCTCGCTGACCCTGGTTTTGTCCGCCGTTCTGATTTCACTGACGGTCGCCGCGCCGGCAGAGCCGGGCGCCGATGCGCTCCGCCCGTCGCCGCAGCGGCGCGGGCGAGGCCCCGAACGCGGGGTCTATAAGGCGACCATCGCTCCCCATTGGTTCCAAAACAATACGAAGTTCTGGTACCGCAACGACCTGCGGGACGGCGCCAAAGAGTTTATCCTGGTGGAGGCCGAACGGGGCGGCCGGCGCCCCGCGTTCGACCATGAGCGCCTGGCGGCGGCGCTCTCGAAGGCTGCCGGGCAGCCATACCAGGCCGAGCGGCTGCCGTTCTCCGAGATTGAGTTCAGCGAGGATGGCCAGAGCGTCCGGTTCGAGGCGGCGGACAAGACCTGGCAGTGCAAACTGGGTTCGTACGAGTGCGCCGCCGCGCCGGCAGGCTCGGCCTCGAAGACCTCAGGGCCTGCCTGGGCGCCTGCCCCTGAACCACCGGGGGCGCCGGCATCTTGGCCGGCGGTTGAGGCCGCTTCCTGCACGCCGAACGAGGATGGGCTGGCGGCGCGGACCACGAAGCTCGAGCGGCCGGCCCCGGAGCCGGCCGAGGCCCGGAACCCCGATCGCCAGAGCACCGGGGAGGGGGAACAGGACGAGCCGACGCGCCAGACGCGCTCTCCCGACGGCAAATGGACGGCCTTTGTGAAGGAGCGGAATGTTTTTGTCCGTTCGGAGGACGATAAGGCCGAGCACCAACTGACGCAGGATGGCCAGGAAGGCGAGGCCTACGGGCAATTGGAGTGGGCGCCGGATGCACAGGCCCTGGCCGCCTGGCGGATAAGCCCCGGCGAGCGCAAAGAGGTCTATTTGGTTGAAACCGCCCCGCGCGGGGGTGGCCGGGCGGTGCTGCACCGGCGGCCTTATGCGCTGCCCGGGGACAAGTTTACAACCTGGGAACTGAGTGTCTTTGAGGTGGCCGGCGGCAAGCAGATCAAGCCGCAAGTGGAGCGGTTCGAGCATGAATGGGAGCCGCCCCGGCTCCGCTGGAACCGGGACGGGCGCCATTTCGCTTACCAGCAAGAGGACCGTGGGCACCAGCGGTTGCGAGTCCTGGAAGTGGATTCGCGCACCGGCGCCTTGCGCAGCCTGATCGACGAAAGAACCCAGACCTTCATCTGGACCGCGCACACTGAAAACCTGAACATCCGCTACGTCAACTGGCTGGAGAAGAGTGACGAGTTGATTTACGTCTCCGAACGCGACGGCTGGCGTCACCTCTACCTGGTCGATACGCGGGAGGCCAAGATCAAGAACCAGATTACCAGGGGCGAGTACGTCGTCCGCGGCATCGAGCGCATCGACGAGGACAACCGGCAAGTGTGGTTCCGGGCCAGCGGCAAAAACCCGGAGCAGAGCCCCTACTTTATCCATTACTACCGCATCAACTTCGATGGCACGGGGCTGCTGGCGCTGACCGAGGGCAACGGCAATCACTCGATTCAATACTCCCCGGACCGGAAATACCTCATTGACACCTACAGCCGCGTGGAGGTGCCGCCGGTGCACGAGCTGCGGCGCGTGTCCGACGGTGCGCGGGTGTGCCAGTTCGAGCAGGCCGACATTTCCGAACTCAAGGCCCGCGGCTGGGAAGCGCCGGAGGTGTTCGTGGCCAAGGGGCGCGACGGCAAGACCGATATTTGGGGCATAATCTGCCGCCTCCCCCACCTTGATCCGAGCAAGAAGTACCCGGTGCTGGAGGAGATTTACGCCGGGCCGCAGAGCTCCTACGTGCCCAAGTCATTCAGCGGCTCGAGCCGGTTTTCGGCCCTGACCGATTTGGGATTCATCGTGGTGCAGATCGACGGGATGGGCACGGCCGACCGCTCGAAGGCGTTCCACGATGTCTGTTGGAAGAACCTCAAGGACGCCGGCTTGCCGGACCGCATCTTGTGGCACCAGGCGGTCGCCGCCAAATATTCCTATTACGACCTGAGCCGGGTCGGCATCTATGGCAACTCGGCCGGGGGCCAAAGCGCCGCCGGGGCATTGCTGTTCCACCCGGAGTTCTACAAGGCGGCCGTGGCCAACAGCGGCTGCCACGATAACCGCATGGACAAGGCCTCCTGGAACGAGCAGTGGATGGGCTACCCGGTCGGGCCGCAGTATGCGGAGTGCTCGAACATCGAGAATGCGGGCAAGCTGCAAGGTTACCTGATGCTGGTAGTGGGCGGAATGGACGACAACGTTCCGCCCGAGAGCACTTTCCGGTTGGTCGATGCCCTGGTGCGGGCGGGAAAGGATTTTGAGCTGCTGGTCGTGCCCAGTGGGGGACACGGGGCGGGCGGGGCTTACGGGCAGAGACGGCTGCAAGACTTTTTCGTGCGGCACCTGCAAGGCCTGGAGCCGCCCAACCGCAATGCTGTTGGTTCTGAGAAGCTGTGAGCGGGGGGAGGGGGAGCAGGCCGGCGCGGAGCGCGCGGCGCGGGACCGGTACGGGTTGAGACACGTTGTTCCGGGCCGGATGGAAATGCCGGGGAACATTCATCTTGAGGGCGCTTTGGTTTTTGGACAAAAAATCCCAATACAGCCAACACAGCCAACACGGCCAATGGAATTAGCGAGGCTGCGCCTTAGACCAGCTCTGGAATCCCGATTCGGAATCGGGATTCGGAATCGGGATTCATTGAGAATTGAGTATTGGGGATTGCTTATTGGTCATTGAGTCCGCAGCGGGCAGGCAAGTTTTGCAACCGCAGCGAAACCTGACCTGATGACAACGAGTTTTGCCGGTCAAGAACTCTAAGCTTCAAAAGGTTTGCGGAGGGGGGCAAAAGAAGGCAGGATGCAGGGGAGTCGGCAGAGCCAATGGGCTCCCTTGGCAGGCAGCGGGCCCTGGACGCAAGAGAAAGAACGATTATGGCGCAGGCAATCATGGATCCGGAGCAGGTGCGGCGTTTCGCGGAGGAACTGAAGCGATTCAACACCGATTTGCAGGACAGGATCGCATCGTTGCAGGCGCGGTTTGCGGCGCTGGGGGACACCTGGCAGGACCAGGAGCACAGCAAGTTCGCGGAGGAATTCAAACAGATCATGAAGGCGCTGAAGAAGTTTGTCGAGATATCGAACCATCAGACGCCTTACCTCATGCGCAAGGCGCAGCGCATCGAGGAGTATCTGAGCCAGCGCTAGGGCATGACGGAGCGAGCCCAGGTCACGGCGGTGGACGCCCTGTCCTGGATTAAGATTAAGATTAAGATTAAGAGCGGGAGCATGACGGAGCGAGCCCAGGTCACGGCGGTGGACGCCCTGGAGGCGTTTCGGGCGGAGCTGATCGTCTATATCAGCAAGGCGCGGCCGACGCTGGAGGAGGTGAGCGCGGACGTGGTGCGGGTGCGGGTCTGGCTGGAAAGCGAGCAGCGGACGCACTGGGAGAACCAGATGCGGCGCCTGAGCCGGGAGCTGGAACAGGCCCAGGAGGCGCTGTTCAGCGGGCGGATTTCCAAGCTGCGCCAGGAGAGCGCGGCCGAAGTGATGGCGTTTCACCGGGCCAAACGCGCGAAGGAGGAGGCGGAGGACAAGTTGCGAACGCTGAAAAAGTGGAACCGGGAGTTTGACAGCCGCGTGCAGCCGCTGGTGAAGCAGATGGAAAAGCTGCATACCATCCTGACCAACGACCTGGTCAAGGCGATCGCCTATTTGGCCCAAGCGGTAAGGACGCTGGACGCATACGCCGAGACCCCCCCGCCCGCCGCCGCCGCCGGCCCGGCCGCCGGCAGCGGGACCAGCAGCCCCGAGGCCGCCGGCACTGCGCCAGGGGCGGCCAGGTGAGCAACTATGAACGCCAACGCAACCAGGCTGTCGGGCATCACCAGGGATTTGTGGGTCCACTGGCAGCAGACCAAGGCCTACTGGCGGGACTCCAAGTGCCAGGAATTCGAGGAGAAATACCTGGCCGAACTGATCGCTAGCGTTGACAAGACGGTGGGGGTAATCGAACAGTTGGACAAAGTGCTCCAGAGGATCAGGAAGGACTGTGAATAACAATCCCGGACCAGGCAAGGCCCTGGAACTCCTGGACGGCCTCAAAGGCCTGGTCCGGGACTTGACCGCCCGAGCGAACAAGCTCCACGACGACTTTCGCACCCGCATGGCCCGGGAGCGGGCGCGGCGCGAGGCGGCCCTGGAGGAGCAGGCCCGCCAAAGCGCCGAGGCCCTCAGCCAGGCGGATGCGGACTACGCCGCCGCCCAAAATGCCATCGAGTTGAACTACGAGCGGCGCAAGCTCCGGCTTGGCAAGGCCTACCAGGCCAGCAAAGAAAAGGGCCTGGAAAGCATCGAGAACCAGACCGGGGCCCGGAAATACGAGTTCCAGAAAACCATGCTCCAGGCCGAGCGCGACCGGGAAGCGGGTCTGGCGGCCAACGTCAAGCGGTTCGAGGAGTACAAGGCCAGCCTGGCTGAGGAAGAGGCGCTGCTGGCGGGCCTGGAAAGGGCGGTCCAAGTCTCGTTCGGCGGATACCGTAGGTTCCTGCGCCTGTTTGCCAGGGCGTATGAAAAGGCCCAGGCCGATCTTTCGGCGGATGAGAACGCGCTGCTGGAGGAACTACGGCAGTTGCTGGCCAAAGCGGGTGGCGAGCTCAAGCAGTTCCGGCACCACCTTGTGCTCCGCCTTTTCAGGTACTGGCCCCTTTGGCTGTTGCTGGCGCTCTGCGAGGTGCCGCTGGTTCCGCTGCTCCGGCATTTCGGCCATGATTCCTTCTCCTACCCGGCGGCGGCCGGGGCGGCGGCGGCCACGTTTGCCCTTATTTTCACGGTCCGCCACACCGCCGGGCGCCGGGCCGGCTCGCTGGCCGTTTCCCTGGCGAACACGCTGGCCAAGGCGCGCGCCGTGGACAACGGCTGCCAGCAAAAGGGCGAGGCGCATTACCAGCAGGAGCTCCAGCGCCTCCAGGACGATTACCAAAAGACCACCGGGAGCGTCGACCAGCAGTTGAACCAGACCCTGGCCAAGGCGGGTGAGAGGCGGGTCTCCTGGCGGATGAGGAGCGACGAAAAGGCGGTGGAGGTCAGCGCCCGGCACGAGCAACTGCATGCGGTGAAGTTGGAACGGCTGGCGCGAGGCCACACCGAGACGCTGGGGCGCCTGAAGCGGGAGGCGGAGGCCAAGCGACAAGGGCTGGTGGCGGCCAGCCAAGAGAGGGAGAAAAAGCTCGGGGCGGACTATGAGGCTGATTGGCGGGTGCTGGCGAGCGAGTGGCAAAGCCGGCTGTCGCCGCTCTATGCTGGCATCGCCGGGATGAACGCTTTCGCGGAAGAGGTTTTCCCCCCGTGGTCGGCGCCGGTCTGGAAGCACTGGCAGCCCCCGGAAAGATTCTTGGCCGGCGCCAAGTTCGGGCACCTGGCGGTGGACGTGGCCCGGCTCTGCGAGGGCTTGCCCAAGGACTCGCGCCTGGCGCTGCCCGGCCCGGCCCGGTTTTCGCTGGCGCTTTCGCTGGCCTACCCGGAGCAGGGCTCGATTCTGTTCGAGACCGCCGAGACCGGGCAGGAGGAGGCCATCGGCGCGCTGAACAACATCATCCTGCGGCTGCTGGCGACCGCGCCGCCCGGCCGGTTGAACTTCTCCATCCTGGACCCGGTCGGCCTGGGGCAGAACTTTGCCGGGGTGATGCACCTGGCGGATTACGAGGAGCAGATCATCAACAGCCGTATCTGGACGCAGAGCACGCAAATCGAGCAGCGGCTGGCGGAGCTGAACGAGCACATGGAGAAGGTCATCCAGATGTACCTGCGCAACGAATACGCGACCATCGCCCAATACAACGAGCAGGCGGGGGTGATTGCCGAGAAGTATCATTTCCTGGTGGTGGCGGATTTTCCGGTGAACTTCAGTGAGACGGCCGCCAAGCGGCTGCTGAGCATCGCCGCCAGCGGGGCCAGGTGCGGGGTCTATACCCTGATTCACTGGGACCGGCGGCAGCCCTTGCCTCAGGAGTTCATACCCGAGGAATTGAGGAAGAGCAGTTTCTGCGTGAGTTGCAAAGGCAAGGACTTTGTGGTGAGCGGCAATGCCCTGCCGGGAGCGGATTTGGTGATCGACGCGCCGCCGCCGCCCGACCTGGCGATCGAGTTCATACACCAGGTGGGCTTCAAGAGCCGAGACTCAAGCCGGGTGGAAGTGCCCTTTGCCCAGGTGACCCCCTCCGAGGCGGAGGTTTGGAGCGAAGACACCACCAACGAATTGCGCGTGCCGATTGGCCGCACCGGGGCGACCAAGCTCCAGTACCTGGCCATCGGCAAGGGCACGCGGCAGCACGGGCTGATTGCCGGCAAGACCGGCTCGGGCAAATCGACGTTGTTCCATGTCATCATCACCAACCTCGCCCTGTGGTGCAGCCCGGAAGCGGTCGAATTCTACCTGGTGGACTTCAAAAAGGGCGTGGAATTCAAGTGTTACGCCGCCCAGCGCCTCCCCCATGCGCGGGTGGTCGCCATCGAGAGCGACCGCGAGTTCGGCCTGAGCGTGCTCCAGCGGGTGGACGAAGAATTGAAGCGCCGCGGCGACCTGTTCCGGGCCCTGGGCGTGCAGGACCTGGCCGGTTACAAACGGGCGGGCGGCGCGGAACCGGTGCCGCGTTGCCTGCTGATCATCGATGAATTCCAGGAGTTCTTCGTCGAGGACGACCGGATCGCGCAAACGGCCTCGCTGCTGCTGGACCGCATTGTGCGCCAGGGCCGCGCCTTTGGGCTGCACGTGCTGCTGGGTTCCCAGACCCTGGGGGGGGCCTACACGGTGGCGCGCACGACCCTCGGCCAGATGGTCATCCGCATCGCCCTCCAGTGCAACGAGGCGGACGCCTACCTGATCATGGACGACAACAACGCCGCTCCGCGCCTGCTCTCGCGGCCGGGCGAGGGCATCTACAACGATATGGCCGGCATGTTGGAGGGCAACAGCCCCTTCCAGGTGGTGTGGCTGCCGGACGACGTGCGGGAGAGCTACCTGGCCAAGGTGGGCAGGCGGGCGGAGCAGGAGCGGCAGGCCCATCCGGGACCGATTGTATTCGAAGGCAACGCGCCGGCGGACGTGCGGGAAAACGCGGTGCTGCAGGACCTGCTGGCGGCCGAGTCTCTCAAACCGACGGTCGCGCCGCGCATCTGGCTCGGCGCGCCAAACTCGATCAAAGGGCCAACCGAGGCGATCTTCTACCGGCAAAGCGGCAACAACCTGCTGCTGGTCGGGCAGCGGGAAGAGGCGATCCTGGCGATCCTGGCCCTGAGCCTGCTGGCGCTGGCCGCCCAGTATCCGCTGGGCGGGGCGCGTTTCATCCTGTGCGATGGCACGGCTCCGGGCTCACCCCAACGGGCCTTCCTGGAGGGCGTGCTCCGGGCCATCCCGCACCCGGTGACGGTGGCCAAAGCGGGCGACCTGGCCGAGCTCATGAGCGGCCTGGCGGCGGAGCTGAAGCAACGAGCGGAGGCGACAGACGCGGAGGCCGCGCCGCCGCTCTTCCTGGTGATTCACGCGCTCCAGAAATACACCCGGCTGCGCTACGAAGAGGATTTCGGTTTCGCCGCCGAGGCCGAGGGGGCGCCCAACGCGGCGGCGGTGCTCAACAACCTGGTGTGCGAGGGCACCCGGCTCGGGTTCCACGTGCTGGCCTCCTGCGACACTTACAATAACGTGAACCGGTTCCTGAGCCGAAAGGCCTTCAGCGAATTCGAGATGCGGGTGCTCTTCCAGATGAGCGCCAACGATTCCGCCAGCCTGATCGATAATCCCAAGGCCAGCATCCTGGGCCTGCACCGCGCCCTGTTCTTCAATGAGCAGGAAGGCCACCTGGAAACCTTCCGGCCCTACGCCTTGCCCGCCGGCGACTGGATAGAAGCGGCCGGCCGCAACCTGGCGCGGTTGCAAAAGCAGCCGAGTGCCCCAACGTGAGAGAGAATGAAGCAGCCGCCGGCGCATTGGGCGGTCGGCCAACAGGAGAAGGTCGGTCCTTCCGAAAAGTTGGTGTCTGGGCGCGGGCGCGCCATTCCGGCCTGAGAAAGGGCCGGCGTTCCTTAGTGCTAAAGACGACGTGGTAATGGAGACTATAAAACGTGCTGCCCAAAATCACTTTCTAGCACCCCTGCCGGGGTGCATGGAACTGCTGGAGGCGGCGCGCCGGAGGTCGCCCCCCCAATCCCTGGCGACCTCCGGCTACTATCTGTCAACCCTCCGGGTTGCAGACCGAGCCCACGGGCCGGAGGTTAACGCACCTAACCTCGGGCACAAACTTTTCGGATGAACCAAAAGATCACCGGCTATTTGCCGCCTTCGGGCGAGACGATGCGGGCGAGCTGGGCGGCATGGATGTCCAGGCCGCCTTCGGTCCAGACGACGTAATCGGCGCGGGCCATTTTTTGTTCGACGGGCCATTGGGCGCGGAGGCGCTGCTCGACCTGTTGGCTGGTCCAGCCGCGGGCCAGGAGACGCTGCCGCTGGGTAGCGGCGGAACAGGCGACACAGATGGTCGCGTCCAGGTGGGCTTCGGCCCCGGTTTCAAACAAGAGGGGAATAATGACGACGGCGCAGGGACGGCCTTCCTTGCGCCAGGCGGCAACCTGGCTCTGCCAGAGGGCGCGGATGGAGGGGTGGAGGAGGGCCTCGAGCTGTTTGCGGGCGGCAGGCTCCGCAAAGACGCGGCGCGCCAACTCGGCGCGGCGCAGGCGGCCATCCGGTCCGACCGCCTCGGGGCCGAAGAGTTGACGGACCTGCTCGAGCGCGGGCTGGCCCGGTTCGACGACGCGGCGGGCCAGATCATCTGTATCCACCACCGCCACGCCGCGGGCGCGGAGCAACTGGTCGGAAGCAGACTTGCCCATACCCAAGCCGCCAGTCAGGCCGAAGACTCTCATAGCCGGTTGCCAGAATTCCGGCAGATGCTAAGGCAGAACCAGCAGAAAGCAAAGGGCATTCGAGGGCGGAGCGCGGAGGGCGGCGCCAAGTGACGATTGAGGAGCGGCCTTATAGTTCCTGAGCGGCAAAACTCGTTTTAATCAGGTCAAGTTTCGCTGCGATTGCGAAAGTGCGCTGAGCCAGCGCTTCTTTTAGGTGAATTGAGAATTGAGAATTGAAAAACGATCATTGGTTATTGAAGAATACCCGTTCCGCCACGCGGGACCGAATGGACTTTCGGACTGCGGGCTCAATGACCAATAAGCAATACTCAATGCTCAATACTCAATGAATCCCGATTCCGAATCCCGATTCCGAATCGGGATTCCAGACGTGGTCTGAGGCGGAGCCCCGCTAATATTCCAATTCGCGTTGGAATTAGGCTCGCAGGGGAGTCGCAGCGACGGCGGGCGTCTGGAGGCGGCGCCGTGAAAAGAGTTGCCTGGAGGGCAGGGTTGGCCACAATTTGAAAGAGGTCGTGAGCGGCTGGACAGCCAAAGGGAGCCGCCACGGCGGCAAAGAATTTGAGCGATGTCATACAAAGCTTGGTTTCAGTGCATTAACCCGGAGTGCGGAGCCAGGTATCCGCTGAACCGGGTGGTGTATCAATGCCAGCAGTGCCGGTCGCTGCTGGAGGTGCAGCATGATCTGGGGGCGCTGGCGCGGCGGGGGGCGGCGGCCTGGATGAAGCTCTTCGAGGATCGCTACAAGACCAACGAATGGCCGTACGGCTCCGGCGTGTGGGGCAAGAAGGAGTGGCTCCTGCCGGAAATCGCCAACGACAATGTGGTCTCCCTCTACGAAGGGGGCACCAATCTCTTCTGGGCGGAGCGTTTCGGCAAGGTCATCGGGCTGAACGACCTCTGGATCAAGCAGTGCGGCAACACGCACAGCGGCTCGTTCAAGGACCTCGGCATGACCGTCCTGGTGTCGCAGGTCAAAGAGATGATCGCCCAAGGGGCGCCGATCCAGGCGGTGGCCTGCGCCTCGACGGGCGACACCTCGGCGGCGCTGGCGACGTATTGCGCGGCGGCCGGCATCCAATCCATCGTCCTGCTGCCGCGGGGCAAGGTGTCGCTGGCGCAGTTGGTGCAGCCGATTGCCAACGGCGCCCTGGTGCTGTGCCTGGACACCGATTTTGACGGCTGCATGAGGCTGGTGCAGGAGATCACCCTGGACCCGACGCTCTACCTGGCCAACTCGATGAACTCGCTGCGCGTGGAAGGCCAGAAGACCGTCGGCATCGAAATCGTCCAGCAGTTCGACTGGGAGGCGCCGGATGTCATTATCATTCCCGGCGGCAACCTGGGCAACGTCTCGGCCCTGGGCAAGGGATTGCTCATGATGCGGGACCTGGGTTTGGTGGCGCGGCTGCCGCGCATCGTGGTGGCCCAGGCCGAAAGGGCCAACCCGCTCTATCGCGCTTACCTCCGGCATTTCGAATCGTTCGAGCCGATCCAGGCGCAGCCGACCCTGGCCAGCGCCATCCAGATCGGCAACCCGGTGAGCATCGAAAAGGCGGTGCGCATCCTCAAGCAGTTCAACGGCATCGTCGAGCAGGCCACCGAGGAAGAACTGGCGGACGCCGCCGCCCTGGGTGACCGGACGGGGATGTTCAACTGCCCGCATACCGGGGTGGCGCTGGCTGCGCTGCTCAAACTGCTCAAGGCGGGCAAGATCGATAAGGGGGAGCGCGTGGTGATCATCTCGACCGCGCACGGGCTGAAGTTCGTCGAGATGAAGGTCAAGTATCACCAGCGCGAATTAGAGTTTGCCTGCCGGCAGGCCAACCCGCCGCTGGAACTGCCCGCGCGGCTGGAGGCGGTGAAAGAGGCGCTGCGAAGGGCGCTGGCAGGCCAGGGCCGCGGGTGACCCTCTTTTGAGGCGGGCACTCGCCGAGGCGGGGTGGGGCTGCCAAGGGGCAAATCCTGCCCAGCTCAGGGCAGGGCGCATCTTGACACTGCCCCCGAGTGCGGGCAGAGGCCCTCCCCCCTTCCCCCCTCCCATGCGCTCGGAGCGCATGGGAGGGGGGTGATCCCTTTTTCCACTTTACCCAGGGCGGCGGCCCGTCCCGCCCGAAGCGGGGCGGGCCTTGCCCTGGGCTACTATCTTGCTGCCCCTCCGGGGCAGAAGAGAGCCGCGCTGCGCGCGGGTAGAGTGGAATTGGTGGCAGTGTCGAGATCCGCCCCTCAGGGGCTCAGGGCAGGGGAGAGGGCTGCCGCACTAGGGCTGCTTTTCAGAGGCGGCGGGGGGCGGGGCGTTGGTTTGGCTGGCGGGGTGTTCGCGCGCGTCGAGGTTGCGGGAGAGGCGATTTTTCAATTCGGTGTAGAGGGCGTTGGTGACGGCGGTGAGGTGGGCGCGGGCCTCGGCGAAACGGCCGGCCACCATTTTGATTCGGGCCAGGTGGATATAGACGCCTTCGCGCTGGATTTCGTCATGGGCGATCTGGAGGGTATTGGTCCAGGCGTTGAGGGCGTCGTCGGCGCGGAGGGGTTGGATGGCGTAGTAGGTTTGGGCGACATCGGAAGCGAGCGGGAAATTGTCCGGGTCCAGCTTCAAGGCCTGGCTGTAGAGGCTGAGGGCTTTGTCGAAGACCTGCTGTTCGTTGAGGGCGTAAAACTCCATCGCGTCCTTGCGGAAGACATAGACGGTGGTGCCAAAGTTGTGGTAATAGACCGACTGGAGGGGGTTGAGTTCGATGGCCTTGGCGTAGTACTGGAAGGCTTTTTTCACGGGGCCTTCGTGGCCGTAGATGTTGGCGAGATTATTATAGATGGCTGGGTTTGTGGGATCGAGGGTCAAAGCCCTTTCCAGTTGGTCCTGCGCGGTCCGCTCCTCCCCGAGGTCGCCCAGGAAACTGGCGTAGGCCACGCGGGCGGCGGCGTGGGCGGGATGGCGCTGGATAAAATCCTCGTAGGCCTTGCCGACGGGTTCGAAACGTTTGCGGATGCGCTCCTTCAACTCGGCTTGGGGCAAACCGGCGCCCTTGGCCGCGAAATCCTGGTTCTCGCGAATCCACTTGTCCACCTCGGCCTGGGCGGCATCGTCGGCGTCCATGAGCTTATGGTATTCCTGCTCGACCGCCTCTTTGGAGGCGGGGGCGGCGGCGGGAGTTGCCGGGGTTTGGACGAGGAGGTTGGTGGCCAGGGCGGGCGCGTTCGTGGACGGGGCCGGGCTGAGCGCGGCCGCCCGGGGCGGCGGGGCGCTCGGCCGCGGCGCCGGGGCCTGGACGGACATCCGGCGCGGACCGGGAGCGCACCCCATCGCAACCAGCAGCGAGGCCAGGGTTATAGCGCCGGTCCGCAGCATCCGGACGCCGCTTCGACCTGGAATCCGGAATCCGCAGTCCGAAAGTTCATTCGGCGTCATCCGGGGGCATTCTTCAATAACCAACGATCGTTTTTCAATCCTCAATTTTCAATTCACCGAAAAGAAGCGCTGGCTCAGCGCACTATTGCAATCGCAGGGAAACTTGACCTGATTACAACGAGTTTTGCCGGTCAAGAACTCAAAGGTGCCCCAATGGGCGCAAGCGTGGGTGGGTGAGCCGGTGAGGGAGTGGGAGCCAAAGCGGCGCGGCGCTTGGCTTTCTGAGTTTCGGCTTGGCACGGGCCGGGAGAATCGGCCAGACTTGAAGACTTGAGTTGAAGAGTTGAAAACCCAGAGCTCCGCCGCCAGGAGCGCCTTGATGCAGCAACAGCCACTACCATCGAGCATTACGAGCCGGCTGGCGCAGTTCGAGCGCCGGAGGCGATGGGTGCTGTGCTGGCGCGGCGTGGCCGAGGCGCTGCTGGTCTTGGGGGTGGGGGTGTTGCTGGTGGCGCTGCTGGAGTGGGGATTCAAGCCGCGGCTTTGCTGGCGGGTCTGGCTGTCGGTCGCCAACTATGCCCTGGCTGCGGGCTGGCTGGTGTGCCGTGCCGGCGCGCCGTGGCTCAAGCCGTGGTCTTTGCGGCGGAGCGCCGGGGCGTTTGAAGCCTCGGCCGGCGGCCATTTCGAGGAGCGCATCCTCTCGGCCGTGGAGATGGCCGAGCCGCTGCCGCCCGGAGTCAGTCCCTGGATGGTGGCGCGGACCATCGCCCTGGCGGCGCAAGAGATCGGCATGGTGGAGCCGGCCGGGCTGGTGGATCACGGCCCGGCCAGGCGGGCCTGGAAAGGGGCTGGCGGGTTGTTGCTGGCCCTGGGGCTGGCCTGCCTGCTGCCCGGTTTTGTGCCGCGCGCGCAGTTGGCGCTTTACCCCTACGCCCCGACCGCGCCGTTGTCGAAGATCAATCTCGTGGTCACACCCGGCAATTGCCGCATCAAACAGGGCACCCCGCTGGAGATCAAGGTCACCGCCGACGCCGTGCTGGAGCAGGGGAAACTGCTGATTTCCTGGGAGGACGGTTTCCAGGAATCGGTCTTGATGTCGCGCGGCGCGACCAATGGCTTGGCGGTGAACCTCCCGGCGGTGTCCCAGGGCTTCGGCTATTTGGTCCAGGCCGGAGATGCCGAGAGCCCCGTGTTTGCCGTCAAGGTGGATGTGCCGCCCCGGATCGCCAGGATGCAATTGCTGATTGAGCCCCCGGCTTACGCCCAGTGGACCAACCGGGTGGTCGAAGGCGGCAGCGCGGATTTCCTGCTGGGCAGCCGCGTGCGCCTGAGGATTGAAACCGCCGGCGAAAAAGTGGCCGCGGCGGACTGGCTGCCGGAGGGGTTCCCGCCCCAAGAACTCAAAGCCGAGAACAACCGGTGGCTGCTCGACCTCCAGCCCACCAACCTGTTCACCTACCAACTCCGGCTGACCGGCGCCAACAAGCTCGAGGCCGAGTCCGCCCAGAAGTGGGTCCTGCGGCCGGTGCCCGATGAGCCACCCGTGGCGCGCCTGGAGGCCGCCGGCACCGAATCGGGTCTGGTTCAACGGGACGAAATTCTAGCCTTGCAGGCCCAAGCCAGCGACGATGTCGGCCTCAAGCGGGTGGACCTGGTGGCGCTCAAACGCGAGGCCGAAGCTGACGTGCGGAACCTCTTTCCCGCCAAGACGGGGTCGGCGCGGACCAGGCTGCTGTCGAATCGCGAGGTCAGGGCGGCCTTGAATTACAATCTGGCGGAGTTGAACCTGCTGACCGGGGACGAGGCGCAATTGCTGGTGGTGGCCACCGATGTGCGGGAGCAGACCACCCGGAGCGAGCCGGTTTCCCTGACCATCGGCACGCCGGACAAGGCCCTGGAAGCGCAGATGGCGGAGCGGCTCAAGCAACTGCTCTCGGCCATGGGGACCCAAATTGATTACCTCAAGCAAACCCGGACCTCCTGGTTGTCCATCGGCAGAAACTATAAGGAGGACGAGCCCAATGCCCAGGGCCCGGCACTGGTCCTGCTCAAAAGCCGGTTGAACGAATTTGGCCGCGAGTTGGACCAAATCGGCAACGAGTTGATTGGCGCCTCGGAGACCAACAACCTGTCCGAGGCCCGCTTCCTGTATCAGCTCGGGTCGACGCTGGCCGCCTGGGGCGGACAGCAGCGCCAGGTCTTGCTCGACAATTGCGGACGGCTGGAGCGGGGCGCCGGCGCCAATGCCCTCGACACCTTCAACCAGGGCCGGGAACTGTTCAGCCGGGCCTTGACCGGCCTGGAGCAATACCAACGGGTCCTGGCCGTGCTGGAGGGGGCGTTCGAGACGGACGTCCTGGCGACCCGTTGCGAAAGCGCCCAGGGCCGCTACAAACGCGGGCTGCCCGTGCTGCGCGGGGAGGGCAATGTCATCGCCCCTTTGAGCGCGACCGCCGCCGGGCTGCTGGGCACCTTCCTGGAAGGCATCGATCTCAACGGCAAGACCCTGGAACAGAAAATCGATAACCCACGCTTCGACAACTACGCCCCGGCCAATCGCCGGGAGCAGTGGAGCTGCCGCTACGAAGGCGACATCAATATCCCCGACTCCGGCGACTGGACCCTGGGCTGCGTCTCGGACGACGGCGTCCGGCTCATCATCGATGGCAAGTCGGTCCTGCCCCCGGAGGCCTGGAGCGCGCACGCAGCCACGCAATACAAGGCCGATTTGAAACTCCCCTCCGGCTGGCACCCGGTGGTCATTGAGTTCTTCCAGGGGTCGTCCGAGTCCAAACTCCGGTTCCTCGCCGCCAAGACCGGCCAGGCCTTGCAGGAAGTCCCCCTTTCCTGGCTGCGGCCCCCGTCGGCCCGCCGGCCCGAGGCCGCCGTGGTGGCGAACGACCCGGTCCTCAACTCACTGATCAAGGACGCCTTGAAAGACCGCGTCAAAAACAGCCTGGCGCTGCCGGCCACCGTGCCGCCTGCCCTCGTCCCGATGACCAACGTGGTGCAGAACGAAAACCTCGGGCGCCTGGTGCGCGAGAAACTGCCCCTGGGCCAAAGGCTGGCGACCAACCTGGCCGGGTTCGCCTCCTGGAAAAGCGAAGACTCGCAGACTGCCGAAACCCAGGCCGACGGCCTGACCGCCCTGTCCAAGGAGGCCCAGCGCATCCTGCGGGAGGAATTGGAGAAATACCGTTGGCGTTATGAAGGCTCGGCGGCCCTCAAGGAAGTGCAAAACGCGATCCAGGAACTGCGCGAGCTCAACCAGGAACTCGGGCAGCAGCCCTATAATCCCACTACAAAACGCACCGACCAGCAGCAGGCGAAGGTCTCCCTGGCCAGGGCCTGGGAGAAACAGTTGCGCCAGGCCGCCGCCCAGGCCGAGCGCCGCTTCTTCGAGACGGCTAAACAAAAGGACGCCACCCTGGCCGAACGGACCACCGCCCTCAAGGCCGCCGTCAAGGCGGACGAGGAGTTGGCACCGGCCATCGAGCAACTGGGCAAGACGCTCGAGGGAGAGCGCAACCGAGCCGACCTGCCCGGCCAGGTCAATGAGCGTCTGAACGAAATCACCGACCGTTACCGCCAGTTGAACGAGATGCAGGAAAACATCAACCGCGAACAGGTGGCCGCCGAGGCGCGCCGGGCCTTCCCTGCCGCCCGCGCCTTCGCCCGCGCCCAGAAGGCCCAGGACAACGCCGGCCTGCCCGCAGAATTCGACAAAATGAAACTGGGCGTGGCGGCCGTCGAAAAGGCCGAGCGCGTGGCCGGCGATTACCAGGGCGCGCTAAAGCTCGAGGCTCTGGCGGGCGATGCCCCGCAGACCGCCAAAGGCAAGGAAACCGCCAACGAACTGCGCGACCTGGCGCTGCGCACGGACAGCCACCCGCCGACCCTGGCCCAGACCATCCCGCCGCCCATGCAGCAGCAGACGGAGGCCCTGGAGCAACAAAAGGTCTCCGCGCCGGAGTCGGCCAATCAACTGGCCCGACCGCGCCTCGCCATGACTCTGGAGGCCTCGCGGCTCTTCCGGCAGAGCGACCCGAGAACCGCCGTGGCCTATGACCTCCTGGGCGAGGACCTGGGCGCACTGCTCGAGGCGCCGGCCACGCTGAAGGCCACCACGCTCAAACCATTGACCGAGCGCGCCGCCGCCCTGGCCGGTCAAAAAGGCGAGGCGGCCCGCCAGGCCGAAATCAGTGCCGCCAACCAGCGCTTCAAACAACTGGCCGCCAACACTCCCGGCGACCAGGAAGCCCTGGCGGGCAGACTCGATGAGCTTTCGAACCTGGCCAAACAAGCGGCCGGTGACAGCTCCAAACAACAGCCGCTCGCCTCGCAACTGGGGGAAACCGCCCGGCTGGCGCCGGCGTCGGCCGATTGGACGGAGTCCACCAATCCCAAGGAAATTGCCGCTGGCGCCGCCGAGGAATCGCTGACCGGCATCCAGGCCGCACCCAAACAGTGGGAATCCTACAACGACGCCTCCCAGCTCCTCGCCGATGGCGCCCGGCAGATCCGCATGGACGCCGCGGTCAGAGACTTGTACGAATTGAACCCCTATCCGGCGCCGCAACTGGCGGCGCCCAACGAGTCCGGGAACACCGCCCAGGCCAACTCCTCGAGCCAGGGGACCGGGAAGTGGAACGGCCCGGCGGGCCAGGCGAGCATTGAGCCTGCGCCCAAAGGAATCGACCAGGCCGAATGGGCGCGTTTGAATGAGCGGCTGCGCCAGGCCATCCGCAGCAGCGGCATCGAGCTCTTCAGCGCCGAGCAGCAAGCCGCGATTCGCGCTTATTTTGAAAGATTGAGCTCCGGCAACGAAAAACCAAGTCCCTCTCAATAGACCATGCAAACCAGCACGCGCAGCCATTCACCCACTCAGGGCTTGCAGCGGTCCTCAACTGGGTCGGGGGCGCATCCTGACACTGCCCCCGAGCGCGGGCAGAAGTCCTCAGAAGCGAACGGCGAACAGCGAACAGCGAACGGGCATCCTGACACTGCCCCCGAGCGGGGGCGGAAGCCCTCCCCCCTTCCCCCCTCCCATGCGCTCGGAGCGCATGGGAGGGGGGTGATCCTTTTTTCCGCTTTACCCAGGGCGGCGGCCCTTCCCGCTCGGAGCGGGACGGGCCTTGCCCTGGGCTGGTATGTTCCGGCCCCTACAGGGCGGAAGAATGCCGCGCTACGCGCGGGCAGAGTGGAATTGGTGGCAGTGTCGGGATGCGCCCGTTGTCGAGGGCCGAGGGCCGAGGGCGGAGGGACCGAAGCGGAGGGGCAGGTCAAATCCGGCCTAGGCCTTGCCTTTGGGGCCTCACGTTCGACGCCGCAGGCGGCACGCCTGACGCTCCCGCTGCTGAGCCTGCTGGCCCTGCTGCCTTTCACACCAGTCACCGCCGCCGAACCGTCCGACCAGGAAGTGCTCAAGACGCTGACCACCGAACAGCCCCGCGACCGGGCGGTGAAGAAAGGACTCGACTACCTGCGCAAACAGCAGAAGCCCAACGGCTCGACCAGCGACCGTTACCCCACGGCCCTGACGGCCATGTCGGTCATGGCCTTTTTTGCCGCCGGCTACCCGCCCGCGGACAGACAGTACGGTCCCTGGCTCCGCAAGAGCATCAACTATGTCTTGTCCAAGCAAAACGCCGACGGCTATTTCGGCGAGCCGGATGGGAGCCGCATGTACGGCCATGGCCTTGCGACGCTGATGCTGGCGGAGGCGCTGGGGATGCCCCGTGACGACGAGATGGACGAGGTCATTCGCAAGGCGCTCAAGAAGGCGGTGCAGGTCACGATCAACGCCGCCCTGGTCAAGAAGGCGCCGGAATACGCCGGCGGCTGGCGCTACACCCCCGATGCGACCGATTCCGACCTGAGCCTCTCCGGCTGGCAGCTCCTGGGCCTGCACGCCACCCAGCAGGTCGGCATCCCGGTGCCCGAGAACATCATCGCCGGGGCGATGGACTTCACCAAAAAAATGATCAGCCCCGACGGCAAGGTGGGCTACATGAATCCCAACGACGAGCACCCGGCCCTGCGGGGCCTGGCCTTGCTGGCCCTGGTGATCGGCCACCAGGAGAAAATCCCGGTGGTCAAGAAAATCACCGACCGGCTTTGGGCCGATCCGATTGCCTGGAGGGGCCCGCACTTTTATTACCGCGCCTACTATGAAGCCGTCGGCCTGAGCCGCGCCCTGCCCGAGGAGTGGGAGAAGTACCTCCCCAAATACGAAGCGGTCCTTTTGCCCCACCAGAAAGAGGACGGGTCTTTCGATACGTCCGTTGATGACGAAGCCCAGGGCGCCGGCCCCACCTACACCACCAGCATGGCGGTCATGGCCCTGGCCGTCCAACGCCACGTCCTGCCGGCCTACCAGCGATGAAGACCTGGCCTTGCAGTTGCGGGCGGGCGCATCCTGACACTGCCCCCGGGCGTGGGCGGAAGCCCTCCCCCCTTCCCCCCTCCCATGCGCTCGGAGCGCATGGGAGGGGGGTGATCCGTTTTTGCACTTTACCCAGGGCGGCGGCCCGTCCCGCTCGGAGCGGGACGCGCCTTGCCCTGGGCTGCTATGTTTCGGCCCCTACAGGGCGGAAGAATGCCGCGCTGCGCGCGGGTGAAGTGGAATTGGTGGCAGTGTCGGGATGCGCCCTCGGCTGGGTCGCGCTGAGTTCTATGGTCGGCTTCCAGTTGGTGTTATTGGGGGCGGCGCAAGCGGCCGACTACGCCGTCGGGGCGGACATCTCTTTTCTCAAGCAGGCGGAGGAGCGAGGGGCCGTCTTCAAGGACAGCGGCCAGGCGAAGCCCGCCCTCCAGATTCTCAAGGACCACGGATACAACTGGGTCCGGCTGCGGCTGTTCCACAGCCCGACGCGGTTGCCCAATGATCTCGCCTACACCCTGGCTTTGGCCAAGGACGCCCGGAAGCTCGGGTTCAAGCTCCTGTTGAATTACCATTACTCGGATACGTGGGCCGATCCCGGCAAGCAGACCATGCCCAAGGCTTGGCAGGGCAAATCGCAGGCCGAACTGGCGCAAGCGGTGCTGGAATACACGCGCGACACGATGCGGGCTTTTGGCGACGCCGCCGTGCTGCCGGACATGGTGCAAATCGGCAACGAGATCACGCCGGGCCTGCTGTGGCCCGATGGCAAGCTGCCCGAGCACTGGCAGAACTTTGCCCAGTTGCTCAAGGCCGGCATTCAGGGAGCCGAGGCCGGCAGCGGGACCAACCAGCGTCCCCGGGTCATGATCCACATCGATCGGGGCGGCGATAAAACGGGCACGAAATACTTCTTCGACAAGCTGAACTCATATCAGGTGCCCTACGACGTCATCGGGCAGTCCTATTATCCCTGGTGGCAAGGCTCGCTGGCGGACCTGCGCGAAAACCTGAGGTTCATGGCCGCCGAATACCGCAAGGACATCGTCCTGGTGGAGGTGGCGTATAGCTGGCGACCCACGGAGTACAAGCAAAAGAGCGGGCCATTCCCCGAGACGCCGGAGGGCCAAAAACAATTCCTGGAGGAAGTCAACCGCATCGTTCTGGGCACGCCCGACCACCGCGGCATTGGCCTGTTCTGGTGGGAACCGGCGGTCACAGGGCCGCTGCGCAGCCGGGGCTTTTTTGACGACGCTGGCAACGCCCTGCCCGTCCTGGGCGTCTTCGACCGTTTTAGGAGGGAGTGATCGCTCAGCGGGGAGGAAATCAGGCCAGCGATCTCCGCCTCCTGCGCCGTGCGGCTACGCAGAATTGTTTCGATGCTCGTGGGGTTTGTCAGAGCCAATTCTGATTGGCGGTTGCACGACGGAGATTAGGATTAGGAGATTAGGATTAGGATTAGGATTAAGGTTGGGAGGGACGACCCAAAAAGTGAAATGGTCTCCGCGATCCGCCGGTCACCCGAGGAGCCTTGAACCCGGGCGTGCTTGTCATATATAATGCACACGATGGAAAAGGCTCTGAACGATTGTCCTTGCGCTCAGTATCTGGCGTTGCTTTTGCTGCTCTGGTCGCCGGTTTTGTCGCGCGGGCAATGGGGGACTCCCTTGACGTCTATAGACATCGGCAATCCGTCACCGGCCTCGGTCACGACCGTGCTGAGCGACGGGCTAGATGTCGTGGCCGGCGGCCAGGACATTGGGGGCACTGCCGATCAGTTCAGCTTCAATTACCAGGCCTGGTCGGGCGATTTTGACCTGAGCCTGCGCCTCAGCAGCTTGGGCCTGTCCGACCTCTGGGCCAAAGGCGGGCTGCTGGCGCGGGAAAGCCTGGACGCCGGCAGCCGGTTTGCGGGCTCGCTGGCTACGCCAGCGATGAACGGCGCGTTTTTTGAATATCGCGACCCGACCAACAGTCCCGCCAATGCGACGGGGAGTTTCCCGATTAACTACCCCAATACGTGGCTGCGGCTCCAGCGGCTCGGCAGCCGGTTTGCCGGATTTGCCAGTTACGATGGCCTGACCTGGACCCGGCTGGGCAGCGTCGATCTTGCCCTGTCGAACCTGGTCTATGTCGGGGTCGCCCTCTGCAGCCACAATTCCGGCCAGCCGACCCTGGCCCAGTTCCGGGATTTGGAGAAGGTTGGCGCCGCGGCCGCGGTGGGCACGCTCGCTAGTCCGCACGAGGCGCTGGGGCCTTGCAGCCGCAAGACGCCAATCGTGATTTCGGAGCTCATGTACCACCCGGCGCCCCGCGCGGATGGCAACAACCTCGAATTCGTGGAGGTTTACAACTCCAATCCCTGGTTCCACGACCTGAGCGGCTACCGGCTTGTGGGCGCGGCGCTGGATTACACCTTCCCGAGCGGCACGATTATTGCCGGCGGCGGGTTTCTGGTCATTGCCGCCTCGCCGCCGGGCCTGCAAAGCGTCACTGGCATTACCAACGTTGTTGGCCCCTACATCGGCAGCCTGCGGCGGCCCGGGACGCTCCAGTTGCGGGATGAGCAGGGGGCAGTCTTGCTGACGGTGCCCTACGCCAATGTGTATCCGTGGCCGGTGGCGGCCGACGGCACGGGCCACTCGCTGGTGCTGGCTCGCCCCACCTATGGGGAAGCGGACCCGCGCGCGTGGGACATCAGCGATGTGGTGGGCGGCTCGCCAGGGACCAGGGAGGCCTTCCGTCCCAGCCCGTTGCGCAGCGTGGTCATTAACGAACTGCTGGCGCACTCGGAAAATCCTCAGAGGCCTCAATTTGTCGAACTCTACAACCATAGCAACCGAACCAACGACCTGTCGGGCTGCGTCCTGAGCGATGAGCCCGGGACGAACAAGTTCATCATCCCGCCCGGCACGCGGGTGGCGCCGGGGGGTTTCGTGGCGTTTGACCAGTCGCAACTGGGCTTTGTTTTGAATGGGGCGGGTGGGACGATTTATTTCATCAATCCGGACGGCAGCCGGGTGCTGGACGCCAGGCAATTTGAAGCCCAGGCCGATGGGGTGTCCTTTGGCCGGTGGCCGGATGGGGCGGACGACTTTTATCCGCTGGTCTCCGGCACGCCGGGCACGAACAACAGCGCGATCTTGATTGGGGACATTGTCATCAACGAGTTGATGTATGAGCCCATCAGCGGGAACGACGATGACCAATACGTGGAGCTTTACAACCAGGGCACCAACCCGGTGAGCCTGGCGAACTGGCGGTTGACCGCCGGGGTCAGCTTCACCTTCCCGCCTGACACCACGCTGGCGCCCAATGGTTACCTGGTGGTGGGGCGCAACCTGAGCAATTTGTTGGCGAAATACACCTACTTGAACCCGACCAACGCGCTGGGCAATTATGGCAGCAAGCTCGCGCACAAAGGCGAGCGAGTGGCGCTGGCGCGACCGCAGAGCTACTACGGCACCAACACGATCTGGGTGGTGGAGGACGAGGTGACCTACGGCACCGGCGGGCGGTGGGGGCAGTGGGCGGCGGGGGGCGGCAGCAGTCTGGAGTTGATTGATCCGCACGCCAACCATCGCCTGGCCGCCAACTGGGCCGACAGCGATGAAACGCAAAAATCGGCCTGGGTGACCATTGAGCACACCGGGGTGCTGGACAACGGGCGCAATGCCGACCCGACGATCGATTTCGCCCAGATCGGTTTATTGGATGCCGGTGAATGCCTGGTGGACGATGTCGAGGTGGATTTCAATGGCGTGAATTACGTCAGCAATTCTGATTTCGAGGGCGGGGCCGACAGTTGGTCGTTCCAAGGTGACATGGTGCGTTCGAGCCTGGAGAACGGAGGGTACGGCAGCGGCCAGTGCCTGCACATCCGCTGCAGCGACCGGCTCTGGACGGGCGTCAATTCCTGCGAGGTGGGCTTGAACGCTAACTCGCTGGGGGCGGGCCAGGTGGCGACGCTGCGGTTCAAGGCGCGTTGGCTGCATGGGTGGCCGGAAGTCTTGCTCCGTTTGAGCGGCAACTGGCTGGAGGCCACCGGCCCCATGCCCATCCCGCCCAACCTGGGCACCCCGGGCCTGCCCAACAGCCGCTACGTCACCAACGCCTGCCCCGCGCTCTATGAAGTAACCCACACGCCCGCAGTGCCGGCGGCCGACCAACCGGTGGTGGTGAGCGCGCGCGCGCATGATCCAGATGGGGTGCAAGGCCTGGTGCTCAATTATCGCATTGATCCGGCAGCCACCTACACCGCCGTGGCGATGAGCGACAATGGTGAGGGCGGGGACGCCATTGCCGGCGATGGGGTTTTCAGCGCCACCATTCCGGGCCAGGCCGGCAACAGCATCGCCGCCTTTTATATTTCGGCCACGGACGCCAGGGGCGCGGCGACACGTTTCCCGGCGTTGCTGGCGGACAACTCACCGGTGCGGGAGTGCGTGGTGATGTTCGGCGACGGCAATCCCGGGGGCAGTTTCGGGGTGTATCATTTGTGGCTGACCCAGGCCAGCGCCAGCCGCTGGAGCGATTTGCCCGTCCTGAGCAACGAAGGAAACGATTGTACATTCGTGAATGGCAACCGGGTCATCTATAACATGCAGGGGCGCTACGCCGGCAGCCCTTGGCATCAGGACTTTGACTCCCCGTATGGCAACCTGTGCTTTTACAAGTGGATCTTCAATGACGACGACAAGTTCCTGGGGGCAACTTCGTTCAATAAGATTCACCAACCGGGGAACGTGCCTGGGGAAGACCTGAGCCTGCAACGGGAGCAGACGGCCTATCTGTTTATGCGCGCCCTGGGCGTGCCCTGGCTCAACCGGCGTTATGTGGCGCTGTATGTCAATGGCCACCCGCGCGGCCCGCTGACCGAAGACACGCAGTGCCCCGACGCCGACATGATCGACGAGTACTTTCCCGATGACACGGTCGGCTTTCTCTACAAGATGGCGCCCTGGTATGAATTTCCGCCCTTGCCGACGGGTCCTTACAACTCGATTGAGTTTGATCTGTGTGCCTGGTGCGAGCTGATGCCCTTCACTACGACCGGGGGGGTGAAGAAAACGGCGAGCTACCGCTACACGTTTGAGCCTCGCCGCACGGCGGACTCGGCCAACAACTTCACGAACGTGTTTTCCCTGGTCGATGCGGCCAGTTCCTACGGCACGCCCAACTACGTAGCCAACATGGAGAACCTGGCCGACATGGAGAACTGGATGCGGGTGTTTGCCGCCAACCACGCGGCGGGCAACTGGGACACTTATGGCAGCTCCAGCGGCCAGAACCTCTACGGCTACATCGGCAGCCGGGGCACGAAATACTCCCTGTTGATGTTTGACTTCAACGTCGTGCTGGGCACCGCCCTGGCGTGGGGTCCGGGACAAAATCTCTTCACCGTGAATCCCGCCGACTCCAACACCGGCAATATCTTCAATGAACCGACGTTCCGCCGCATGTATTGGCGCGCCCTTGGGGAGTTGGTCAACGGCCCGCTCAATGTGGCCAACAGCGGGCCGTTGCTGGATGCCAAATACGATGCCTTCGTGGCCAACGGCCTCAACGTCGAAGACCCCGCCACCGGGATCAAACCGTGGCTGGCCCAGGCGCGGAGCAGCATTGCCGCGCAACTGTCGGGGGTGGACGCCCGGAGCTTCGCCGTGAACCCCTCGGTGACGGTCAGCAACGCGGTGGCCTGGGTGAGCGGCACGGCGCCCGTGGCGGTCAAGACTGTGTGGTTGAACGGGGTAGCCTGGCCGATAAGCTGGACGAGTCTAACCTGGTGGACCGTGGCAGTGCCGTTGCAACCCGGAACCAACCGGTTCAACGTGGTCGGGGTGGACCGGCACGGCCAGCCGGTCCCGGGTGCCAGCGGCACGGTCACGGTGGTCTATCTCGGGGCGGCGTCCTCGCCAGTGGGCCAGGTGGTGATCAATGAGATCATGTGTAGTCCGGTGGTGTTCAACAGCGAGTATGTGGAGTTGCTCAACACCTCGACCAATATCACCTTTGACTTGTCGGGCTGGCAGTTCCAGGGTTTGGCCTACACGTTTCCGGCGGGCTCGCTCATCGGGCCGGAAGCTTTTCTGGTATTGGCGGTCAACCGGGCGGCGTTTGCGGCAGCGTATGGGGCGACGGTTCCGGTGTTCGACACTTACACCGGGAGCTTGCAGCCAGGGCAGACGCTGGCACTGGCGCAGCCCGGCAGCAATGGAGCGAGCAATGTGGTGGCCCAGGTGCGGTATGAGGGTGTGGCGCCCTGGCCAGTGGGGGCCAACGGCTCAGGGAGTTCGCTGCAATTGATTGATCCGCACCAGGACAACTGGCGGGTCGGCAACTGGGCAGTCAACGCCACGCCTGGGCTGGCCGCCAGCCCCGGAAAGGACAACACGGTGCTGGCGAGCCTGCCGGCCTTTCCGACTTTGTGGATCAATGAATTGCAGGCCGACAACCTGACGGGCATCACCAACAGCGCCGGCCAGCGCGCCGCCTGGCTCGAACTCTACAACCCCAGCACCAATCCAGTCCCCTTGGATGGCCTTTACCTGGCCAACACCTTTACCAACCTTAGGCAGTGGGCATTCCCGAGCGGGGCCCTGCTCAGCCCGGGCGGCTTCAAGGTCATCTTCGCCGATGGCCAAACCAATCTCTCGACCCCTAGCGAACTGCATACCAGCTTTGGGCTGCCCAGCGGGGCGGGGGCCCTGGCCCTGAGCCGGGTCTATAACGACCAGCCCCAGGTGCTCGATTATGTCAGCTACACCAACCTCAGCCCCAACCACTCCTACGGCTCGTTCCCCGACGGGCAGAGTTTTACCCGCCAGGAATTCTTCCATCCCACCCCCGGCGGCACCAACGATGGCAGCCAGGTGGGGTCTTTCATCGCTTACGGCGTGCCAGGCTCGGTCTATGCGCAGGACTTCAATTCGCTGCCCAACCCGGGCGCGGCCTCGGTCAATGCGGCCAATCCGGTCACCATCAACGGCGTCACTTACTGGCTGCTCAACCCGTTTGACTTCGCTCTGCCGGCGGGTGGATTGGGGCTGCCGGCCATGGCCGGCTGGTTCGGCCTGGCCGACCCGAGCGCCAGTGTCGGCGTGCGCTTCGGCGCCAGCGACGGTGACCAGACCACCGGCGGCCAGATCAGCTTCGGCCAGCCCAACAGCACGAATCGCGCGCTGGGCCTGCTGGCCACCAGCACCACCGGGTTCACCGCCTTCGGCGCCCGGGTCCTCAACGCCACGACCAACACCCTGAATCTCATCAACCTCCAGTTCACCGGCGAGGTGTGGCGGCAGTCGGACAAGGCCAAGACGCTGACCTGCTACTATTATATTGATTCAAGCGGCGCCAGCAGTTTCACCACCAACTGCACCGCCGCGCTGCCGAGCTTGAACGTGGCCTTTCCGGGGGTGGCGGCCGATGTAGGCGGGCTGGCCGTGGATGGCACCTCGCCGTTGAACCAGACGAACCTGAGTGCGGTCAACCAGGTCATCACCAACTGGCTGCCGGGCGCCGTGCTCTGGCTGGTGTGGGAAATGGCCGACTCGGACGGCAAGGCCCAGGGGCTGGCGATCGATAGCCTCAGTTTCTCGGCCCTGGCGGCTAATCCACCGCCGGTGCTGGCGCCGATCAGCAACCGGGTGCTTTTCCTGGGGCAGACCCTGAACTTGACGGCCAGCGCAACCGACGCCGATCCGCCCTCGCAGACGCTCACTTTCAGCCTGGGCCCAGGCGCGCCCCCGGGAGCCGTTATCAATGCGGCCACCGGCCAATTCACCTGGACGCCCACCAACGCCCCAAGCACAAATGCGCTCAGTATCGTGGTGACGGACAGCGGCATCCCGAACCTGAGCGCGACCCAAAGCTTCACGGTGATCGTGCTGCCGCCCCAACTGGGAAACATCCAGGTGACTGGGGACCAGTTTAGCTTCACCTGGCTGGCCCTGGCCAGCCGGCACTACCAGGTCGAATACAAGGAAGCTCTGGGCGCCGCCGACTGGGTCCCGCTGGGCCCCTCCATGACCGAGACCAATGGCCTCTTGACTTTCACCAATGCGATCAGTGCTTCCCGCCAGAGGTACTTCAGATTGAGGGTCCTGCCTTGAGCCTTTTGCGGCTCTTGGCGGCTGTGCTTTGGGCGCGGTCGGTCCTCCAGGCTGCGGACTGCCCGGCGTCTCAGGAGGCCATGCGGGCGGCCTTTTCCAGGATGGCCGGCCTGGCTTCCTCCATCATTTCGCGCACGTCGGCATAGCGCAGGGTGCGCTGTTCGAAGGAGCGTTTTTGCAGGGCGCCGAGGAAGCGGCCTTCAAATTCCCTGAAATAGCTGCCGTAGATATGATAGCTGTCGGCCAGGTGGAGGTAACGGCCCAGGGCCACTGGGCGGGCGGTGAGCTCGGCGATGCGGCGGGCCAGGCGTAGCTGGAGCTGGACCAGGGCGAAGATATTCATGAAGGCCGCCTTATAGGCGTCATTGGAGCGGAAGCGGACGTTCATGCTCAGCACCGGCTCGCCCGCCTGCTCCAGCAGCCGGCACCAGATGCTCTGCATACAGGCGGGGTCGTAGCAGTCGTTGTCCTCCCACACCTTCCAGGTGATCGCCTGGGCGCGCCGGGTATGGGGTGTCTTGGCGAGCTTCTGACAGATATTTTCAATTTGATCGAAGGGCTTGAGGGAGGGCACTTGGTATTGGAACAACCGCTGGTGATAGGTGTACTCCCAACGCGTGTCCTTGGGATCGTCTGGATTGCGCACCAGATGGTCCTTGATGCCCTCGCAAACTTCCATGACGTATTCCTGCAACTCGAGCGGGCCGCCGGGGAAATCCTTATGGATCATCGGCTCCTGCAACGGGTCGGTGATGGTAATGAACATGGTGGCGTCTTTGCTGGGCGGGTCTTCCGGTTTGTCGTACTCGGTCTTGAGCTGGCAGCCTTTGGCGTGCAGTTCGAGGAGCGAAAGCTCCCAGGCCCTGGCGATGCAGTCGGCCTCCACGCTTAAAACAGGTATGCCTTTCATGGGGTGTTGATGATTGGGGCCGGCTTGCGCAGGTACTCATCCATTGCCCGGGCGGCGCGTTTGCCGTCGCCCATGGCGAGGATGACGGTGGCGGCCCCGCGGACGATGTCGCCGCCGGCAAAGACGCCCGGCAGGTTGGTCATGCCGTTTTCGTCCACGACGATGTACCCGTATTTGCTGAGCTTCAGGTCGGGGCAAGTGGCGGTGAGCAGGGGATTGGCGCGGGTGCCGACCGCCACCACGACGACGTCGCAGGGGATGACGAACTCCGAGCCGGGGATGGGCACCGGCCGGGGGCGGCCGGAGGCATCGGGCTCACCCAGGCGCATGCGGAGGCATTGGAGGCCGGTCACCCATTTTTTCTCGTTGCCGAGCACCGCGACGGGGGCCACCAGGAAATCGAACTGGATGTCTTCTTCTTCGGCGTGGTGGACTTCCTCGGCCCGGGCGGGCATTTCCTTGCGGGTGCGGCGATAGACGATGAGGGAGGTGGCGGCGCCCAGGCGTTTGGCGGTGCGGGCGGAGTCCATGGCGACGTTGCCGCCGCCGACGGTGGCGACGCGCCGGCCTTTGAGGATAGGGGTGTCCGACCTGGGAAACTGATAGGCGGTCATGAGGTTGACGCGGGTGAGGTATTCGTTGGCGGAATAGACCCCTTTGAGGTTCTCGCCGGGCACGTTCATGAAGACCGGCAGGCCGGCGCCGTTGGCGATGAACACCGCGTCGAAGCGCGCACGCAAGTCCGGCAGAGTGTAGGTCCGGCCAATGACCGTGTTGCAGACAATCTTGACCCCGGCCCGCTCCAGCCGGGCCACTTCGGTTTGCACGATCTTCTTGGGCAGGCGGAATTCGGGGATGCCATAGACCAGCACCCCGCCCGGCTTGTGCAGGGCCTCGAAGACGGTAACGTCGTGGCCGCGCCGGACCAACTCGCCCGCCGCCGTGAGGCCGCCGGGGCCGGAGCCGACAATGGCCACTTTCTTGCCGCTGGGCGGCCCGACCTGGAAGGGCTGTTGGTCGGCGTGGCCGCGCGCCCAGTCGCCCACGAAGCGCTCCAGGTAGCCGACGGCCACCGGCAGGCCCTTGCGGGCGCGGATGCATACGATCTCGCACTGCGTTTCCTGGGGGCAGACGCGGCCGGTCACTGCCGGGAGGGCGTTGTCACTGAGCATGCACTGCGCCGCGGCCGCCACGTCCCCCTGGGTGAGCAGTTCGAGGAAGCGGGGAATGTCGACCAGCACCGGGCAGCCGGCCATGCACTTGGGGTCCTTGCATTGGAGGCAGCGCTCGGCCTCCAGCAGGGCCAGTTTTTCAGGCAGGCCGAGATTGACTTCGTCGAAGTTGGCCTGGCGGATGAGGGGGTCCTGCTCCGGCATCTTTTGCCGGTCAATAGCAAGGCGCTGTTTGGTGGTTGGTTTGGGGGCTTGAGGCATGGCTTTTTCGTAATTAGCTAACCGCAAAGAACTCACGGGGGTCGCACTGGCAGCGGCGCTCAAGCCGGCGTTGTAACCCAGGCAACGATGTAACTCATGCAACCAGGTAATTGCTAAGCAAGGCCGATTTTACAGGTTCCGGCTTCGCAGGCGGCCAGGGCCTGTTGTTCGAATTCGCGGTAGGTGGTCAGGCGGTCCATCAGGAGGTCGAAATCGACCAGGTGGCCGTCGAACTCGGGGCCGTCCACGCAGGCGAATTTGGTTTCCTTGCCCACCGCCACGCGGCAGCCGCCGCACATCCCGGTGCCGTCCACCATGACGGGATTGAGGGAGATGATGGTGCGCACCTTGAGCGGCCGGGTGAGGTTGACGACGGCGCGCATCATGGGCACCGGGCCGACGGCATAGACCACGTCAATGCCCCCCTGGGCCAGGACGTCTTTGACGGCCTCGGTGACAAAGCCGTGCCGCCCGTAACTGCCGTCGTCGGTGCAGACGATGACCTCGCCCAGGCGGCGCAGTTCCGGCTCGAAAATGACCCATTCGCGGGAGCGGCCGCCAATGATGGTGAGCACGGCGACGCCCCGGCCGCGCAGGCCCTGGGCGATGGGATGCACCACGGCCGTGCCCACGCCGCCCCCGATGCAAAGGGCGCGCCCGGCAGCAATCAGTTCCGTAGGATGGCCCAGGGGTCCGACGATGTCCGCGATCGCCTCGCCGGGTTCGAGCGCCACCAGTTCTCGAGTGCTCTTGCCCACCGCCTGGATGACCAGGGCGATGGAGCCGGCGGCGGGCTCGGCGTCGGCGATGGTCAGTGGGATGCGCTCGGCGCCTTCACCGCGCCGCACAATCACGAACTGGCCGGGCAAGCGGATTTCCGCAATCCGCGGCGCCAGCACGTCGAGGCGGGTCACGTTCGGGCTGAGGAGGGCCTTGGCTAGGATTGTGTGCATAAGCAGGAGATTTGCGAAAGCTGGACGGAAGGGCGGTGGGATTCTCTAGCCGACGGCGTGACGCCGGCCGAGGCGCGGCGCCGGCGCGCCAGTGAAAACCGCGCGGTGGCGCGCCGTCCGAAAGGAAGCGGCGGGCACAGGGCCGCCCTGACTGGCACGCTGGGGGCCTGTCGCTACGGGCGCCGACTGCCAAAGGGACTCTGCTTGCACTTGCATAAGCAGTCGCCAAAGTACGAGTAAATCCCGCCGTCGTCAAGACGCTCGGGTTGGCTGGGCAAGGGCAAGGGGGTGCAGGACAAGTTTCCGGCTCGCCGCAAGCTGTCTCTCATGAACACCCCGCGTCAGCCTTCTATTTTGGTTCCGGCTACGCCGGGCTGGGAAATATGGGGCTTATTCCAATTGGCGTTGAAGATGGCGCTAATTCGCTTGTCCTTTGGGCCTTAGTGCCATCTTGAACGCTCGTTGGAATCAAGAGCCTGTCCAGCAGGGCCGGCTTTCTGCCGAGGCGTGGGGATTCTGCGCGGGGCTGGCAAGGCCGGCGGACCGGCAGCCTGAAACGGCGGTCCTACATAAATAAGCTCTCAGGGTTCAGGTTGAAGGTTCTTTGGGTTTTACTTTCAAAGTCAGCCCTTCAATGCCCACGATCTTGACCGCCTGGCCCGCCTCGACGGGGGCGTCGCTCACGGCGTTCCAGTATTCGCCTTCGACGAAGACCTTGCCGCTGTGCGAGTCGATGGGCAGGAGGGCGGCGACGGTCTTGCCCAGCATGGTCTCTTTGCCCGCCCGGACCGGCAGGAATTGCGCCCGCACGCCGGCGCCGACGACGAAGAGGAAAAAGGCGGCCGTCAGCACCGTGGCCGGAATGACATAAGCCAGCGAGAGGCGAAAGGCCGGGTCGGCGCGGTTGAAGAGCATCAGGGCGCCGAGGAAAAAGGCAACGATGCCCCCGAAGGTCAGCACGCCGTGGGTGGGGGCGAAGAGGTCGATGATGAACAACGCCAGCGCCAGGCCAATCAGGGCCAAACCGGCCACGTTCACCGGCAGGGCCGCCGACATGTAGAGGGCGAGGATGAGGGCAATGCCTCCCACCACGCCGGGCAGGATGGCGCCCGGGTTGCTCAGTTCGCCGATAATCCCGTAAATCGCCGCCAGCAGCAGGATGAGCATCACCTCGGGCCGCCAGAGCAGTTGAAAGAGCTTTTCCCGCGCCACCATGGGGATGTCCACCACGGTGGCGCCGGCAGTTTCGAGGACCTTGCCGTTGGCGGCGCGCCCGTTGAGCTTCTGGAGCAGGTCGGGCAGATTGGTGGCAATCAGGTCGATCACCTTCAGCTCCAGCGCCTTTTCGGAGGTGATCGAGGCGCTCTCGCGGACGGCCGATTTGGCCCACTCGACGTTGCGGCCGCGTTTCTCGGCGATGGCCTCGATGTAACTGCTGGAGAAGTTCTCCAGCTTTTGCTTCATCACGTCATCGAGCTTTTCTTCGCCACCCGCGCCCAGGAGGACGACGTGGGCGGCGCCGATGCTGGTGTTGGGCGCCATGGCGGCCACGTCCGCCGCCAGGGTGATGAAACAGCCGGCGCTGGTGGCGGTGGCGCCCGAGGGGGCGACATAGACCACGCTCGGCACGCCGGCGGCATCGGCGGCATAAAACTTCTGGACAATCTCCTTGGTGGAATCGAGCAGGCCCCCGGGGGTGTCCAGTTGAATCACCAGGCAGGCGTCGTTGCGCGCGGCCGCCAGGTCGAGCGCGCGGGCGATGTAACTGGCCGTGGCCGGGCCGATGGGGCCGTTGATCTTGATCAGGCCGACGTCTGCGGCCCGCCCACCAACCGGCGGCCCGCACACCAGCGCCGCCGCCAGGATGAACGCCCAGGACCTCATAATGTCCTCATGCCCCCACACTACCAGAAGTGAGGACAACAGCAAGGAAGATTCCGACCCGGCGTCAAGGTCGCGGTTTGAGGCGGACCTTGGCCGGGGTTATCGCTAAGCATGGCGCTGGTCCGCATCTTGGTTGATGGCTACAGCCTGCTGCACAACTGGCCGGAGGTGGCCCGCGCCCAGCCGCGCTATTCCGCCGCCGCCCGCGCGGGGCTGATAGCGCGGCTGGGGCTATACCAGGACGCGAGCGGCATCCCGGTCCCACTAACGCCCGGCGCAAGGACCAGCAGCCCTTTCGTGATAAGCGTCAATTCGCCTGAAATCTCTCTTTCCAGCCCTCGTTTTTGGGTGAGTTAACCGGTCCTATCGGCCATGGGACAAGGCCCGGCGCGGCCCCCGCAGCGCTTGCCGATCCAGTTTCCCTGGCGAGCTACAGGCCGGGAAATGGGAAACGGCGGTTTGAGTCGGGCGCGACTAAAAGCGTCGGGCAAAGCGTCGGCCGTGCGCGCGGAGAGTTATGTCCCGAAGGGACATCTGACAATAGCCCGGCGTTTCAACGCCGGGGAGGAGGCCAGGGAAAGGCGGTTCGTCCCGAAGGGACGATTGAAAGTGCCCGTTCTTTTTCAGCCGTCCCGTCGGGACGGACCGACTCCTTCGGATGGCTCACCCGGCCTTTAAACGCCGGGCTATTTTCGCAAGCCCCTCCGGGGCAAAAGAGGCGCCCTGGGCTGACCGAGAGTTTGAATCGGACCGTCGCGCCCGGGCAAGCGGGCGGGGGAGCAACCCTCGCGGCGCCCCGCCAACGACCCCGGCGCCTCCGGGGGCCGAAAGGGCGCGAAAGCCCGCTTCTTGCGGCGATCGCGCTTGCGCCGTGGCGGATTCGGTGCCAACATGAATAAAACATTGAATTCAACGTTATGATTTCGGTGCAAGACATTCGCTCGCTGACGGATTTTCAGCGCCACACCAAGTCGCACCTCAAGCGCCTGAAAGCCACTGGCCGGCCGGCGGTTTTGACCGTGAACGGCAGGGCGGAGTTGATTGTGCAGGACGCCGCCGCGTTCGAGGACATGCTGAACGCCATTCGCGGCATCCAGCGCGGGCTTGATGCCATGAAAGAAGGCGCGGGCAAGCCGTTTCGAGTTGCGCTGGATGAAATTCGCGCCCGGCACAGAATTCCCCGCCGCCCGAAATGAAGCGGTGGAGCGTCATCGTCGAGCTTCCCGCGCAGCAGGACGTCGCGGAAGCGCATGTGTGGCTGGCGGAACGCGACCCCACGGCCGCCGACCCCTGGTTCAATGGTATTTACGACACTATTGGCTCGCTGGAAATGTTTCCCGAACGCTGTTCGCTTGCGCCGGAGAGCACATTTCTCAATCGTGAAATCCGTGAGACTTTTCATGGCCGCCGGCAACACAAATATCGGATTCTTTTCACGGTGACGGAAAACGAGGTTCACGTCCTGCACGTCCGCCACGGTGCGCGGCTCGCTTTAGGCGAAACCGCTCCCGGAGAAGAGTTTTGAAGAAAGGCGGAACGCGCATTGAGCAGAGGATTCTCGGCAAGCGCGTCCCACACGCGGGCGATTTCCTCCACAAACTCCGCTCCCAGTCCCGCTTGCCGGGCCTCGTACCAAGCGGCCGCTTCCGCGACGTCCTTCTCTACTTCCGGGCGGAACTCGACCCGCCAGCTCATTTGTGGGAGCAAGACCGCAGACGCGCCTTCATTTCTTCAAGCGGGACCGCGGAGGCAGGATCCCGACGATGATCTGCCAAACGCTTTTCCACGAGGGCTTCATCCTGCCGCCCCGCAGGGGCGGCAAGACAGTAGCCCAGGGCAAGGCCTCCCGCCCTGCGGGATGGGAGAGGGGAGGGCCGTTCGCCGTTCGCCGTTCGCAAACACTCCCATGCGCTCCGAGCGCATAGGAGGGGGGAAGGGGGGAGGGCCTCCACCCGCGCCCGGGGGCAGTGTCCAGACTCGCCCGCCAAGGTTCGGATTTGAGGCCAAGCCCTGTCGGGGTTATCCTTCAGCATGGCGCTGGTGCGCATATTGGTTGATGGCTACAGCCTCTTGCACAACTGGCCGGAGTTGGCCCCCGGCCGGCCGCGGTATTGCGCGGCCGCCCGCGCGGGACTGATTGCGCGGCTCAGGCTTTACCAGGATGCGAGCGGCATCCCGATCACGGTCTTTTTCGACGGCACCGGCGGGTCAGGCGGCACGCCGTCTGCTTCATCGCAGGCTGAAGTCGAAGTGCTTTACTCGCGGCGCGGCCAAACGGCCGACCAGATGATCGAGCGGGCGGCCCACCGCTTTCGCCCCTACGGGGAAGTGCTGGCGGTCAGCGACGACCACGCCGAGCGGGAGACGGTGCAGAGCCTGGGCGGGCTGGCGTCCAGTTGTCTCAATTTCATCCACACGGTGGAGAGCACCTTGGGTGAGTTGGCCGACGACCTCAAAGATTATAACCGGCAAGAGCGGCGCCGGTTTGAGCGCGGGCGGTGAAGCGAACCGGCCCGGCGCCGCCGTGAGCGGATTAGACATATAGACTCATTTTAAGGCTTGTAACTTGTTGAACCCCTTTAAGTCATCTAAGGCCTGGTCGCTGCCCGGTGGGGCGTTGCTGCTCTGCCTGAGCCTGGGAGCGCCCCAGTTGGCCGCCCAGCCCGCGGTCTCGTCGAGCCGTTACCTGCTGATTGTGGACACCTCGGGTTCCATGCAGCGCCGGGCCAAGGGGATGCTCTCGACCGTGCAGGACTTGCTGGCCTCGGGGATGCAAGGGCAGTTGCGCCGCGGTGACACGCTGGGCGTGTGGACTTTCAACGAAGAGCTTTACACGGGGCGATTCCCGCTGCAAGTATGGGAGCCCGAGGAGCAGCGGGCGATTGGCCGCCGCGCGCTCGCCTTCCTGAAAGCCCAGCATTACGCAAAACAGCCAAACCTCGATAAGGTCATTCCGGCCCTGGATCACGTCGTCAAGGACTCGGAGGTCATCACAGTGATCCTGATTTCGGCCGGCGACGCAAACATCCACGGCACGCCTTTCGACGGGCGGATAAACGACGTCTATGCGCGGTGGCGCAACGAGCAACCGAAGGCGCGGAAGCCGTTGGTGACCGTGCTGCGGGCGCGGAACGGCAAAATAGCCAATTGCTCGGTGACGCCGGCGCCAGGGCCGGTGGAAATACTCCCGTTGCCTCCGCCGGAGGCGCCGGTCGTCCGGACGGAAAAACCCGCGCCCGCGCCGCCGGCCACCCGGTTGGTCATGGCGCCGCCGCTTATCCTGTCCGGCAAAAGGCTGCCGCCCGAGACAGCCGGACCATCGAAAAGGGAAGCGCCAGTCAAGGCCGAGACGCCGCCGGCTGGAGGCGGCTCGGTCGAATCCGCGCCGAGCGCCTCTGACAAACCTTCACCCAGCCTGGCATTACAACCCGGGACAGCGCCGCTTTCGCCGGCCGAACCAAGAGCAGAGAGACAGCCTCTGGACGCGATTTCATCCGTGTGTGAATTTTGGTCCCTCGACCCTGGAACCTCGACCCTCGAGGCCCAACTGCCCACGGACCGCCAGGTGGTGGGGCAGGCGTCCCGCCTGCCAGCCGGGCCTCTCGCCCTCGACTCCGCCAGCGTGAGCAGCGTGTCCGCTCCCGGCCTGCCCCTGGCACCCGGCACCTCGAATGCTCTCCAGCCGGGAGGCTGCGCTCCTGCGGCGGCAGGCCAAAGCACGACCGCCGCCACCGCGAGCGGGCCGCCGGTATCCAGCGTCCATCTCCCCACGCCCTCCGCGCCGGTACCCGCTCCATCGGCGCGCGGCGCCGTGGCGGCGCCACCCGGGCCTGACCTCAGTCGCCTGGGCCTCTGGGCGGGGAGCATTCTGGCCGCCGGCTGCTCGGCGCTTGGCTTGCTCCGGCTGCGCCGCGCGGGCGCCACGCCACGCCCGAGCCTCATCTCCCGCTCGTTCGATCACGGAAGGACCCCCCCGGACCTCAGCGTGGCAGGGAAAGGGCAGGGCAAACGCATCTGAACGGGAGAATTAGTAGCAAATAAACCAGGCCAGAGAAGCACCGCGGCGTCCCGCCGCGGCAGGACCGCAGCCCGGCGGAACACTGCGTTGGCTCCATTGGCTGGATTGGCCACATTGGCTGGGCCCCATTGGCTGGATTACCCACATTGGCTGCACTGCCCACATTGGCTATTTTTTCCAAAAAATTGGCCCAGCCGCGCTCCAAAACCCAATATGCTTTTACTTTGGCCCCCAAATGGCGTATTCCATGGTCCACGCTATGAATCCTATGAATCGCCGAGAATTTCTGGAAACGACCGGGGCAGTTGCGGTGGCGGTGGCGGCCCTGGGCGCGGTGCCGCTGGAGGCCGCCGAAATGAAAGCCGCCACGGCGGCGCGCCTGCCGCGCTGGCGCGGATTCAATTTGCTCGAAAAATTCAGCCAGCGGCCGGGCGGCAACCCGCCGTTCCAGGAGAGCGATTTCGCCCTGCTTGGGGAATGGGGCTTTGATTTCGTGCGGCTGCCGATGTCGTATCGCTGCTGGGCCGAGGCGAGCGAGTGGTTGAAGCTGCGGGAGGAGGAGTTGAAGCACGTGGATGGGGCGGTGGAGTTGGGCCGCCGCTACGGGGTGCACGTGAATCTGAACCTGCACCGCGCGCCCGGCTACTGCGTCAACCCGCCCAAAGAACCGCTCGAGTTGTGGACGGAGGCAAAGGCGCTGGAGGCCTGCGCCTTTCACTGGGCGCACTTGGCCAAACGCTACCAAGGCATCCCCAACGAGCGCCTGAGCTTTGACCTGCTCAACGAGCCCCCGGATATCCCGGAAGCGACCTATGTCCGGGTCGTCAAGCGCCTGGTCGAGGCGATCCGGGCCGAAGACCCCCGGCGGCTGATTATTGCCGACGGCCTCAAGTGGGGCGGCGCCCCGGTGCAGGGACTGGTTGACCTGGGCATCGCCCAAAGCACGCGCGGCTACGAGCCCATTCGCATCTCCCATTACAAAGCCAGTTGGATGCGCGGCTCCGACCAATGGCCCGAGCCCACCTGGCCGCTCCGCCCCGGCGAAAAAGACGAGGTCAACAAGGAGACCCTGCGCAAGAGCCGAATCGAGCCCTGGAAACAACTCGAACAAAAGGGCGTGGGCGTGCATGTGGGCGAATGGGGCGCCTTCAACCGGACACCGCACCAGGTGGTGCTGGCCTGGATGCGCGACTGCCTGGCCTTGTGGCAGGAGGCCGGCTGGGGCTGGGCGCTGTGGAATCTGAGGGGCAGCTTCGGCGTGCTCGACAGCGGGCGCGCCGACGTGGCCTACGAGGAGTTCCGCGGCCATAAACTCGACCGCCAGATGCTGGAGTTGTTGCGCAACGGATGAGGAGGCCGGTTTCCTCTGTGCAATCCGTGGCATTCATGGCTATAACGTGCGCATGAAGATCGTTGGTATTATCCCCGCCCGCTACGGCTCGACCCGGTTTCCGGGCAAGCCCCTGGCGCGCATCGCCGGCAAGCCGCTGATTCGGCACGTGATCGAGCGGTGCCAGCAGGCCAAGGCCCTGGGCGAGGTCATTGTGGCCACGGACGACAGGCGCATTTGGGAGGTGGCGCAGGAGTTTTGCCGGGCGGAGATGACCGTGCCCGAGCATGGGAGCGGCTCGGAGCGCGTGGCCGAGGTGGCGGCGCGCTGCTCCGCCGAGGCGGTCGTGAACATCCAGGGAGACGAACCGCTGATTGACCCCGGCGTCATCGACGCGGTGGCCCGCGCCCTGGCGCAGGAGGAGATGTCCACCGCCGCCACGCCCCTCAAAGACACGGCCGAGTACGACAACCCGAACATCGTAAAAGTGGTTGTCAACGCCGCCGGCCGGGCGCTATATTTCTCCCGGCGCACGATTCCGTATTTACGCGAAGCCGCCAGTCGTTCGGTGGGCGAACAGTTGGCGGCGTTTCCATTTTTGAAGCACCTGGGCATTTACGGTTACCGGCGGGCGACGCTGTTGCGCCTGGTGCAGTGGCCGGTCTCGCCGCTGGAGGCGGCGGAGAAACTTGAACAGTTGCGGGCGCTGGAAAACGGGATCGCCATCGCCGTGGTGCAGGTGGATTACGAGAGCGTGGGCGTGGACGTGCCGGGCGACGTGGCACGCGTCGAAAGGCTGTTAGAGAGTAAAAAGGGTTAAAGGGGCTAAATGAGTTAAACGGAGGGGGCTGGGCGGCTCCTTACTTAACTTATTAGCTTATTTGACTTGTTTAACTCACATTAGAATGAAATACATCTTTGTGACGGGCGGGGTGGTCAGTTCCCTGGGCAAGGGGCTGACGGCGGCGTCGCTGGGGACGCTGCTGGAGAACCGCGGGCTGAAGGTGGCGCTGCAGAAATTCGATCCGTATTTGAACGTGGACCCGGGCACGATGAACCCCTATCAGCACGGGGAGGTGTACGTGCTGGACGATGGGGCGGAGACCGACCTGGACCTGGGCCATTACGAGCGGTTCACCAACTGTCAATTGACGCGGCTCAATAACCTGACGAGCGGCCAGGTCTATCAGACCGTGCTCAACAACGAGCGGGAGGGCAAGTACCTGGGCAAGACCGTGCAGGTCATCCCGCATGTCACCAACGAGATTCAGAACCGCATTCACCAACTGGCCGAGCAGACGAAGGCCGACGTGATCATCACCGAAATCGGGGGCACGACGGGCGATATCGAGGGTCTGCCCTTCCTGGAGGCCATCCGCGAGTTCGCCCTGGAGGTGGGTCCGCACAATGCCATGTTTGTCCATGTCACCTACGTGCCCTTCATCAAGGCCGCCGGCGAACTCAAGACCAAACCGACCCAGCAATCGGTGGCCAAACTGCGGGAAATCGGCATCGCCCCGCACATCCTGGTGTGTCGTTGCGAGCGGCCGCTGGACAAAGAGCTGCGGCAGAAGGTCTCCCTGTTCTGCAACGTGCCCTTCGAGGCGGTGGTGGAGGAGAAGGACGTGGACCACAGCATCTACGAAGTGCCGTTGATGCTCCAGCGCGAGGGGGTGGACGAGTTGGTCTGCCGCCAGTTGCACCTGGACACGCCCCGGGCCAACATGGCGCACTGGCAGGAGGTTCTCCGCAAGCTGATCGCGCCCCAGCACCGCGTCCGCATCGGCGTGGTCGGCAAGTACATCGAATTGCAGGACGCCTACAAGTCGGTCTATGAAGCCATCAGCCACGGCGGGGTGGCCAATGATTGCGGGGTGGAAATCCAGAAGCTCGATGCCGAGGACCTCGAGCGGGAGGGCCCGGCCAAATACCTCAAGGGGCTGGGCGGCATCCTCGTGCCCGGCGGGTTCGGCGCGCGGGGCATCGAGGGCAAGATCCGGGCGGCCGGCTACGCGCGTGAAAACCACCTGCCCTACCTCGGCCTGTGCCTGGGCATGCAAATCGCGACCATTGAATTCGCCCGCAACGTGCTGAAACTGGCCAAAGCGCACTCGACCGAGTTCGACCCGAACACACCCCATCCCGTGATCGCGATGCTCAACGAGCAAACCAAGGTCACCCGGAAGGGCGGCACCATGCGGCTGGGGGCGCAGCCCTGCCAATTGGTGGTCGGCACCAAAGCGGCGCGGCTTTACGGCGCCTTCGTCGTCCACGAACGCCACCGCCATCGCTACGAGTTCAATAACGCTTACCGCGAACGGTTCGAAAAAGCGGGCTTTGTGTTTAGCGGGTTCACACCCGACGGCAAGCTGGTGGAGGTCATCGAACTGTCAGAGCACCCGTTTTTCATCGCCTGCCAGTTCCACCCTGAATTCCACAGCAAGCCGCACCAGCCGCACCCGCTCTTCCGTGGCTTCATCGCCGCCGCCCAGGCGCATAGCCAGGGCCGCTAAGGGTCCATGCAAAAACAAGTTCCGAAGGCGAGGCGTAATTCCAACATCATTCTCTGGCACCCCTCCGGGGTGCGACCGCCAGTCCCGATTCGGAATCGGGAGCCCGGTGGTCGTTCCCCCTCTACCCTGAACGACCACCGGCTACCTTCTACCAACCCTCCGGGTTGGAGAAAATCGGAATTTGTTTTTGCACAGGCGCTAAGGCGGCAGAGGTGAGGTAGGCATGGGTCTATTTCAAGACATCGCCGCCGAGGCGCAGAAAGGGAAGCTGGACTTTCTGGTCATTGGGGGTTTGGCGGTTGTTTTCCATGGTTATTCGAGGGATACGGCCGATTTGGACCTGCTCATTCGGCGGGAGGAGCGCGGGCCTTGGGTGGAGTTGCTGTCCCGGCTTGACTACGCGGTGCATCAGGGGAGGACGAACTTTGTCCAGTTGTCCCCTCCAAAACAAGGCGCTTGGCCTGTGGACCTGATGTTGGTGGGGGATGCGACGTTCGATGCTATTCTCGCAGCCGGTCTCGAGGTCGAGATGTACGGCGCCCGGCTGAAGATCCCCTCGCTGGAACACCTGCTGGCCCTCAAGCTGCACGCATTGAAGCACGGCCACCTCAAACGCTACGGCAAGGATCTGCTCGATGTCGAGGGTCTGGTTCGTGTCAATGCCCTTGATTTGCGCTCCGAAAAGATGCGGCACATCTTCCTCAGATATGGCACGATAAGAATATATGAGCAAATATCCGGTTTCACCAGGGGAGAATGACGCTCCGCTTAAAGAAACAAGCGCGCTTGAGGAGCTGGAGTTGCCCGTAGACCGGGAATTCCTGTCGTTGCCGCCGCGGCTGGAGCCGCAGGTGATGTTGCGCCGGCTTGAGGAGACGATGCCGTGGCGGAGCACCCGGCCCGGGGAGCAGGAGCGGCGCCTGGCTGGGAAAGTTGACGTGGAATTCGTCCTTTGAGGTCTTGCCAAAGGCGTTGAAGCGCCGGCCAGGCTGGGGCGGCCATTAGCTCTCCTGTGGGACAGACGGCACAGCCAGCCGGGCCTGGACATCGCCGTAGCGCTAACCACGATGACGCCGGAGCGGCGGTGCGGCCAGTTCCGCCGCGCCTTGAGCCTGCGCAGGCTGAACTGGACCGCCGAGGCCACGGACGTGCTGGTGTCGGTCGTGGACAAGTTTGAGGCCAACCCGACCTTCCCCTATTACCTCGCCTGCGACTGCGCTCAGTTGGGGCAGTCCGACGAGGCCAAGGGCTGGTTCACGCTGGCCTTGGCCAATGCCACGAGCGATGAGGAACGGGAGCGCATCAAGTCGCGGGCGCAAGATGACGCAGACATGGAGCCGATTCGGTCCAGCCTGAAAGAGCTATGAAGTCCAGCCCCTGGGCAGCCTTTCTCGCCCTGCTGTGCTGCCTGGCGACGGTCGCCGTTTAGGGCTTGCGCGGCTGACCCAAAGGGGAGGCGCCCGGTTCTAGTGTCTTGCGGGGCTTGAACTCACGAGCCGACCGCTGTCCTTCGACAATTTGCTCTCTTGTCATGCTGGCTGCGAGTCTCTCTAGAAGGTTCCTGGCCAGCTCAAAGTCTTGATACCAAGCCAGGCTAACCCATTTGTATGCTTGCACATCGTCTTTGGCGACACCCTCGCCATTGGCGTAGCAAAGGCCGAGGTTGAGTTGGGCTGGTGCATATCCCTGCTCGGCGGCCTTGCGATAGCACTTCACCGCTTCGATTGGGTCTTTGGTCACACCCTCGCCGCTGTAATAGCAAAAGCCGAGGCTGTTTTGCGCCTTTGCATTCCCCTGTTCAGCGCCCTTGCGGAACCACTTCACGGCTTCGGCGGCGTCTTTGGCCACACCCTCGCCGTTGGCGTAACAAGCGCCGAGGTTGTATTGGGCCTCCGCATTCTCCTGTTCAGCGGCTTTGCGATACCACTTCACCGCCTGAACCGCGTCTTTGGCCACACCCTCGCCCTCGTGATAGCAAACCCCCAGGTTGCGTTGGGCCTCCGCATTCCCCTGTTCAGCGGCCTGGCGGAACCACTTCACCGCCTGAACCGCGTCTTTGGCCACACCCTCGCCGTTGTCGTAACAAGCGCCGAGGTTGCATTGGGCCTCCGCATTCCCCTGTTCAGCGGCTTTGCGTGACCACTTCACCGCTTCGGCGGCGTCTTTGGCCACGCCCTCACCTTTGTAATAGCAAACGCCGAGGTCTTTTTGGGCCTCTGCATTCCCCTGTTCAGCGGCCTGGCGGAACCACTTCACGGCTTCGGCGGGGTCTTTGGCCACGCCCTCACCTTTGTAATAGCGAAAGCCGAGGTCGCATTGGGCCGCCGCATCGCCCTTTTCTGCTTTGGCTTTGATTTCCTCGAACCGCTTGCGGTCAGCTTCGCTCTGCTGGGCGGGTAGTTGGAAAGCTGTGAGGCCAAACAGGAGGAACAGTAGCGTCCACACCAGTTGTTTTGCCTTCATGTCGGCAGATTAGTTGGTCTTCATCGGCTGGCAAGTGTTTTGTGCGTACCGGTTCCCAGTCGGCTGTCGGGATGAGAACATTAGTTTTTCATCGCCGGCCAAACCGGGGCGGCAATTATCTCGCCTACGGGAGCGACGGCCCAGGCAGCCGCCCCTGGCTGGGGCCAAGGCGCGCTGAGCCCGTCATCTCGGCCAGGAGCCGGAAAAAGGCCCTTTTGCGGGCGCTGCTCAGGCCCCAGTTCACGGGCAGGCTTTGATAGCCCTCAGCGAAGCCCTCGCCTGGCCGGCGGTAATCGAAGTAGCCCCAGGAAGCGTGTTGGCTGAGGGCGGCGATGAAATTGTTGTCGGGCTGGTCGAAGTTGAGGTGGTCGTCTTCATTGAAGAGGATGGGCATGGGGGTGTAACCGGGCACGGCGCGCGTCTGGCGGACCAGGTCGGCAATGCGTTTGGGGTCGGAGACGCCGTTGCCGTGGAGGAGGAGGAAATCGGAAGCGCGCACCACATTCGTCCCGGGAATCCGGCCGCCGCCGTAGGACGTGCCGGCGAGCAAGCGCCGGCCGTCGCGCTTGATTTCCTTGACCCGCTGGATCAGTTCGTGGACGCGGCCCGGTTGGAGGAGGGCGTGGTGATAGCCGACGTCGGTCTCGTTGGCGACCTCGACCAGCACATTGCGCCAATCCTGGTCCAGCAGCCAGCGCGTGGCGTCGTCGGCGCCCCGGGCCACGGCCGCATCGTCCTGCAAGCGGTGGTCCTGGCCGAAGTAGAAGTAGCCAACGATCACGACCATGCCGAGTTCGTCAGCGCGGCTGATAATTCGTTGCAGCCTGGCCAGGTAATCCGCCCGCAGTGAGCCATCGGCCTGGAAGGCCGAGTTGTGCCAGGGCTGGGCCTTGGAGTAACCCTCCGGCGAGCCGCCCTGCAAATTGATGGTGAAGGCCAGGAGCCCGTGCCGCCGCCATTGGGGCATCGCGGCAATGAACTCCCGGGTATTGCGTTCCGCATCCCACCGCCCCGTATCTGGATAGGCCCAGCGGGAGACCGTGCTCGGGTTGAGGTCGTCGAAAACCCCCTGCACCAGGCGCGCGTTGAGCAACAGGCCCTCAAGGTCGTGCCCTTGCCAGACCCGCCCCTTGTAGGTCGGTTCGCCGTTGATGTGGAAGGCCTCGCCGACAATCGCGACGCTCGTGCTGGCTGCGGCCGGCGCCGGGGCAGACCAGGCGAACCCGACGGTCGCGGCCAGAAACTGAGCCAGGGGACGGCTCAAGAGCAGATGACTCGTTGGCATAGCAGTCCGTGACGCCAGGAATGAACGGGTCGCCAACGCCGTCACCTCGGCCATCCCGTCTGCTTCTCCAGGAAAGCTGAATCGCAGCGGAAAAGGCCCGCGTGGCCGACGGCAAAAGGCGCCCGGCAACAAAAAGAGCGGCCCGCCAAAGGCGGGCCGCTCCCAACCGTGCCCAAAACCAAAACCCAACACCAACAACAGATTGGAAAGCCCCGGAGGAAATCTGTTCAAAAAAACTGACTTCCCGCAAGGCCGCAGATGAAGTAGAATACGGGAAAGAAAGGCAAGAATATGAAAAAGACTGGCCTTACCTTGAGCCTGGCTTTCGCCCTGTGCACCAACGCGCTGGCCCATGGCCACTGGCATGTCTGGGGCTGCTGGCCCCCTTTCTCGATTGGAATCGGCCTTGGGACTATCTGCGGATGGTCGCTGCACAGTTGCCCGGCTTACTGCTATCATTACAGTTACCCGGCTTACAGTTGCGCTTATTCGCCGCCGAGCTATGCCTCTGCCCCGCCCGCCAATTACGTAGCGCCCGCGGCGACGGTGCCCAGCCCGCGCACAGCGCCGGCGCCCTCCGACTGGGTGCCGAGCACGCCAGGGGCCGGCGAATGGGTGCCCGACCCCACTCCTTACCGCTACACGCCGCCGGTGGCCGCCAAGAAGCCGGTCCGGCCCAAAGCCGCCCCCGCGCAAATGGTCACGGTCACTCGCTCCCCCGAGGGCATCCCGGTCTATATCATTAGCCATCTCAAGTAAGAGGGCGAATGGCGAACGGCGAACGGCGAACGGTTGCATCCCGGTTTATATCGTCAGCCATCTCAAGTAAGGGCCTGTCTCGGGAGGGTGCGCAGGTCGCATTTTTCCGGCGCCAAGAGTCTATTGACCGGCGCGCGGCCGTGGCTACAATGCGGCCCATGCCCGAGCAACCGCAGCAGTTCAAGGTGATTTTCTGCGAGCGTTTCAACTGCCCCCCGGCGGAATACGCGGAACGGGCGTTCCGCAAATGCCTCTATTGGCAGGCGCGCCCCTTCGCCGGCATCATCCGGACGTTGAGGCCGGCCTTCTTTTTCGAGGATTTCAAGTTCATTGAGGCTTTGGGGGCGGCGGTAAACGCCAGGGAAGCGAGCGTGGACGCGGCGAATTTTCATGATGTGAACCGTTACGGGCGGGGTTTTTTGCGAAGGGGCTGGAAGCTGCGGGTGTCTGGGGGCAAGGCAATGCATCTGGCGCGGGAGCTCTTTGGGGCGGGAGCGCGGGTGCGCGCGGCGGAGGTTGGAGGCCCGGCGCCAGGCTGATTCCACTTCGCGTTGGAATGAATCGCGCCGATGAGAAGCAGCGGGGTCGCCAAAGTGGACGTAATGTTCGATGCGTCCTGGTGGAACAAGTTCTACGGGATAGCGTTTGACGAGAGCTACGTGCGGGCCCATCCGCGCCGCCGGGCGGAGTTGGAGGGCAGGATGCGGCGGGCGCTCTACGAGCGGTTTGGCTCGGTGGGCCTGGGTTGCGCCAGCGACGAGCCGGTGCCGGTGATCTCGACGCAAATGACCCCCCTCTGCTATCTGGTGGGCGAAGTGCTGGGCTGCGCGACTTACTTTGCGCCAGGCCACAGCCCGTGCAGCGTCCCGCTTGGGCTGGGTGAGGCGGAGGTGGCGGCGCTGGAACCGCCCGCGGTCATGAACACGCCGGTCATGCAGAAGCTGGCCGAGGACATGGACTGGCTCGAGGGCGAGTACGGGTATGTGATTGGCGACCTCAATCCCCAGGGCGTCCTCAACAACGCGATGTGCCTGGCGGGCGCCGAGGTGTTGGTCTGGTTCCTGACCAACCCGCCCCTGGCGCGGCGGCTCCTGCGCCTGGTCACCGCGACGATGGTCCAGGTGGTGGGCCGGATCAAAGGCCGCACGGGAACCAGCTCGCTGTCGGTGACCAACATTGTCGCGCAGGTTGACCCGAGCCTGTTTGTGACCAGCAACTGCAGCACGACCATGATCGCGCCCAAGACCTATCGCGAGTTCCTGCTCGAAGGCGACCAGGCGCTGGCGGAAGCGCTGCCGCCCTTTGGCATTCACCATTGCGGGATGGACGTGGCGCAAATGGCGCCCGAGTACCGGCAAGTGAGCGGCCTGAGATTCCTGGAAGTGGGCTGGGGCTCGGACGTCGCCCTGGTCCGGCGTCTGCTGCCGGAGACTCACCTCAACGCGCGCTACAGCCCCGTCAAAATGCGTGAGGCCTCGCCCGCCACGATCGAGCGAGACGTCCAGGCCCTCATCGCAGCGGGCAAACCCCTCGACCAGTTCTCCCTGTCTATCCTCGGCCTGGACGATACCGTACCCGATGAAAACGTGCTGGCGTTCTTCCAGGCGGCGGATCGAAACTGGCGATAGCTCACTGTCCGCCCCGGCCCGGCCCCACCGCCAGGGAGTTTGGGGGACATAAACCAACCAAGAAAGAGAGCCTGACATGCCTACACGATCACAACTCAGTGCAACCTTCATCCTGGGCGCCGGCCTGCTGGCCACCGCCCTGGTCTTTGGCCAGCAGAGGCCGAGCGAAGCGGATACCGCCCCACAGGCCATTCAAAAGGCCGTGCTGGAAACCAATGCCAAAATGACCCAGGCGGCCAACAGCCTCAACGTCGAGGCCTTCTTTGATTACATCCTGGAGACGGACAAAGGCTTGATCATCGAGAACGGGACGCTCTTCAAGACCCGGCAGGAGGCGATGCAAGCCGTCAAGCGAGGCCTCATGGGGGTTGCCAAAGTGGACCGGCGGTTCGATGATCCCCAGGTGACGGTGATCTCGCCGGAGGCCGCGCTGCTGACCTCTGAAGGCACGGTTACGGCCACCCTCACGGACGGTCGCACGATGACCAGCCGCTTTGCGGTCTCACTGGTGTTCGTGCGGAAGGAAGGTCAGTGGAAGCTGCTCCACGGCCACTACTCGAGGCCGGTCAAGATGTAGCCATCCGCCGCCTTACATTTTCCTTACAATCTTTTTACGAGCTTTTGACAAATGATGGCCGGCGGCGGTCCAGGTTTTCCATGTTATGCCGACGATGTTGCCGAACCCATCGCTGCGGCGCACCCCCGCCCTGACGCTCTCGGCCGATGCTGGAATCAGGATGGCGGAGAAAGTGGAGCAGCACAAAACCAGAAGCAACCATGAATGAACCAATTCGAAGTAGCGCGTTATTCCTGGCCGCTTGGGCCTTGCTCAACCTGGGCGGCACGGGTCAATCAGCCACACCCGCAGCCGAGGCCAAAGGCCTTCGCGGCTGGGTGTGCGATGACTCGGGCAAGCCTGTTCTCAACGCGAAGGTGGCAGTGAATTACCATCCCCTGGAGATCGATCGGCAGGGCGGATTCTTTCTGCCTCACGAAAAGCTTAAGTATGACCGGACGGCCTTTGTCACCGTGGAGACCACGTTCGAGAACAAGGAGCGCAACCCGCCCTACCGGTGGGAAGTCGTTTACGCCAGGGTCTTGGATTATGTTACCGGCCAGGAAAACGTGACCGTCCGGCCCCGCATACCCGGCGTCCTGGGCGGGCGGGTCCTCTCTGTGGCCGGTAAGCCCCTTGCCGGCGCGTCGGTAGCTGCCCATATCAATGTCGGAGAACTGGTCTGCACCGGTCTGCACCAGGTCCGTGAGCCAGTCCAGACGGATCCCCAGGGGCGGTTCCGAATTCCCAGGCTCTACCCGGACAACGACTATCAGGTGCGCGTCGAGATGGCCGGGTATGAACGCAAGTGGACCGGCTGGCTCCACGTTCGCTCCGGTGAGCCGGAGCCTGTGGATATTCGCCTTCGTGAGGCGCCGGCCTTTGTTGCAGGCAAGGTCGTTGATGCACAAGGCCGTCCCCTGGCCGAGACCCGGGTCGTGCTTGGCCATCTTTGCTGCGCCGACGCCGTCACGAACACAGATGCCGAGGGGAATTTCCGGATTGAGAGCTTGCTCCCGGGGCAGGAGGTGGCGCTTTGGGTCAACGGCACGACCGTGAAGACCAAGGCCGGCACAGACCACCTGCGCATCGTAGCTTCCCCAAAGCTCTAATTCCAATTCGCGTTGCCGCTGTGGCGGGGCGTGGCATAATGGGCAGAAATGGGCCCGACCACCGGCCCGTTCAGGCCGATGGGAAGGCTGCTCTGCCCGACATGAAATAAATGAACCTCCGGAGCCAAGCCGTTCGAGGGCGAAGAAGAAGCCAAGACAAAACCAAAACACAGTGCCAAAATGAAAAAGCAGACGAAACACATCCTTGGAATTACGCTGGCAGCAACCCTCCTGGGATTGGCCGCCGCGCCGGCGGCGCAGGCCAGGGCGGTTGACTTGCTCCAACGGTATCCGACTTCACTGACGGCTGGCCTGCTCGAGCCAGACCAGGCGCGCCCCTGGCAGTTCACGCCGGCGGACATCTTCCGGGTGTCGCGCTTCAGCCTCCAGGTGGGCCAGCAGTTGAAGGTCCAGACCGGTCCGGCCGACCTGGGCATCGGACACTGCGCCGACGGGGCGGTCTGGGCAGTGCTCATTCCCCGGGAGGGTGGAAAGCTGACGCGCCAGGGTGCCGGCGAGGCGGAAGACATCGCCCACATATGGCTGCGGTTTCACCCCGAGGCAATCAACCGCCTGTTCCCGCCGGACACGGTCTCCGCCGCAGGTTCAAGCGCCCTGGCCGGACCAATGCGCACCATCGCCAATGGCAAGTTCGGGGCGAGCTATCACGCCAGGATGAACGCCACGATCCCCGAGCCCAAAGACATGACCGTGGATGTGGATACGAAGGGTGGCCCGCGCCGGTTTTTCGCGGTGGACACCCAGGCCCGGACGGCCCGGTACTTCAGCGCGTTCGAGCGGCAACCTGTCCGCCTGGCGCTGGGAGCCGGAGGGGCGCAAGCACCGCCGAAAATTGTTGCCATCTCACCCCGCAACGGCGCGATGGACGTCGATCCTGCCCTCAAGGAGATCACCGTCACGTTTGACCAGGCTATGGAGGCCGGGTTCTCGTGGACGGGCGGCGGCCCGAATTTCCCCGACATCCCGGCGGGAAAACGGCCTTACTGGACTGAGGATCACAAGACCTGTGTGCTGCCCGTAGAACTCAAACCGGGATGGGAATATGAACTGGGTCTCAACAGCCCGTCGCACCAGAACTTTCGAAGTGCCGCTGGAGCCGGTCGTCTATACGTTCAAGACGAGGGAGAAATAACCGAACGCGGCAGCAGGCGTCCCCGGCGTCCTTGAAGCTCGAAACGGTTTGTTATCAGGTCGAGTTCCGCTGGGAGTGCAAAGCGTGAGGCGTCACGCAGGGGACCCTAAGAATGGTAATGGTGCTCCTTTGCGCTGGTATATCCCAGGCTGTTTGCAAGCGGCGAAGGTTCTTTGGAGGAAGAGTAAACCGCGGACCACGCGGAATACGCGGAATTAAGAAACCTGCCGTCTGCCTTTCCGCGTATTCCGTGTATTCCGCGGTTGCTTCTTCGCTTGCGGTTCGGCGGCGCTAAGCCCGTGGTGCCTTTTGCGTGGTGAGGTTTCAAGCCATCTGGAGCAGGGTCTGAGGCCCTGCCTCTCTACCAGCGCGGTGGCGGCGGGCAGCGTGCCGGCTACCAATACTGCAGGCGATAGAAGCGGCTGCCGCTGGTGCCGGGGCCGAGCGGGGCCCGCCACTGGCCGTTGGTCAGGGCAGGGAGGTTGGTGGCGGGGAGCCAGGCGACCGGCGCGGCCAGGCTGGTCGTCATATACAACGTGCAGACGCCGGCGCCGACAGGCCAAGTCAGCAGCAGCCCGTCGCCGGAGGGGGCCAGCGAGAGGGCCGGCGTCGGGTCCACTGGCGAGCAACTGGCGAAAGTCGCATTGGAGGCCACAGTCATCCAGCTTGCCCAGAGCCAGTTCGAGGAGCGTGTGCCCGCCTCGATACGGACCTCATCCATCGTCCCTGTGAAAGAAAAATTGCCGTCCGTGAACCGTCCCAGGTTGACCGAGTTGTGGTTCGCCAGGTCGCTGCGGATGGCGCCGGCCTGCGTGCAGTCCGTGCCATCCACGAACAAGCGCGCGGCGGCGGCGAGGTCCACCGAGGCGGCGAGGTGATGCCATTGGCCGGGACTGACGGCGTTGGTGGGGGTGGCGGCATCCAGGCCGGTGGCGCCGTTGCCGGTTTCCAGAATCAAGGCCCGGTCACAGGTCTGGTAGGAATTGAGGTAGAGAGCGAAGCCGTCGGAATTCCAGCCGCCCGCCTTGTTGGCCCAAATGGTCTGGATATTGGTAGCGCTCGGGTCCGGCTTCACCCAGGCGGAGAGCGTGAAGGCGTTGCCGAGGTTGATGAGCCCGGCATCGAGGTAGTGGGAGGCGCCGTTGAAGGAACAGCCGCGTCCCACCACGCCCGGGGTGGAGAGCGGGGCGGTTCCGGAGAGGGCAGGGTGCTGCCGGGCACTGTCGGCGTAAGGGAAGCCGCTCTCCTTGAGGTGCCACACCAGGAGGTGATCGGGCGACCAGACGGAGCCGTTGGTCGTCCAGGCGGGCGGGTTGGTGGCGGCGGGGTTGCCCCAGTAGGCCCAGATCGAGTCGTTGGTGCTGGCAAGCTGCGGCACCTGGACCCAGAGGCTGGAGGTGCCGTTGGTATCCCACTGGTCGACCTCGTAGGGGAGCTGCCGCAAACCGTTGGCGTCGGCAAAGCGCAGGTCGCCGCCGGCGGGCGAGGCGAATTGCCGGTAAGAGAATCCGCTCAGAGACGCGCGCAAGTTCACCAACACGGGGAAGTTGGCCAGCGGTTCGCCCCGGTTGTAGCCGGTAAAGGCGATGCGCATGCGGCAGGAAAAGTTCGAGGGCATCAGCAACTGAGCGGAAGCCGGCGCCCAGGCTTCGCCGCTGGCATTGGTCGCGTAGAAGCGGAAGAAGCAGTTGGTCTGCGGGGCGAGGTTGGTCAGCAGGGCGGTAAAAGTGGCCGGGTTGAAGCGCGTGTTCAGGCCGAGGTTCTGGCTGTGTTCCCAGGCGCCGCGCGCCGTGCCGCCATCCTGCCCGCCCCAAAAGGCCCACACCCTGGCGCAGTCATCGCCATAGACGCCTTGGGCGAGCGTGGCCGAGACCTGGAGGGCCGAGTTGGTGAAGGGGACAGCGGTGAGATTGGCCACCGCGAGGTTCACCGGCGGCGGCAACGGCTGGTCCAGGAGCGGCGTGAGCAGGGCGGCAAATTCTCCATCCGAGGGGAGGCGGCCGTTGGTTTCTTTGAACCGGGCCGTGAGCAGGCGGGCGGTGTTGATAAACCGCTGGTGCAGGTAGTAGGACTGGACTTTGAGGTTATTGGAATCAATCAGGCAGAAGTTGTGGTTGGTTTCATTATTGTAAATTTCCCAGAAGAGGATAAAGCGCGGCCCCCAGGGGAGGAGCCGCTGGAGGTAGGCGCGATTGAGCGGTTCCTGCGCGCTGGTGGACGAGCCGCCCCAGCCGTATTCGCCAATCCAGAGGCGCCGGCCGGGGAAGAGGCCGGCCTTGTTGGTGGGAAGCTGCGACTGCATATAGTCGAGCGTGGCAGAAAGGCCGGCGGCGCCCAGGTTCATGCCGTCATAGGAAGACCACGACAGGCAGTCCAGGTTGGTGACCGAGGGCACGACCCTGTTGATGACGCGCTGGTTGGCAGTGGCGGGGCCGACCATGGCGTCGCGCACGCGGTTGGCTTCGGCATAGCCAAAGACGTTGACGTTGCTGAAGAGCGTGGCGTGTTTGGCATCGTCAATCGCCTGCTGCCGGTTGTTGAGCCAATCAATCATGCCCTGGATGGCCGTGGGCGTCGGGTTGGTGGCCGTATTATAGTTGGGCAGCAAATACCAGTCCCCTTCCCAGTGGCCGAGGTAGAAGGTCTTGCCCGAGTTGTTATAGTTGGTCAGGAGATAGCAGGTGAGGCCGTAAATCTCCGCGTATTCGCTGGCCCGCTCGGTCGAGGCATAGCCGTCGAACGGCCACCAATGGGCGAAGGGATAGACCCAGGCGACAAAATGGCGAAAGGGCATGTCCAGCACGCGATGGCAGGAAGGCTCGTCGCGGGCCAGCGTCAGCAAATTGGTCACATTGGGCGGCAGCGTAATCCGGTAATAGCCAGGATAATCAGGGGCCAGAGCGAACTTGATAACGTCGCTCCCCAGGTCGTGGATCGCCTGCGCGGTCTCGACCAGCAGGGTGTTGGTGGTGAACTGGTAGAGACCGGCGAACGTTTGCGTCCCGACATGGACGTTATAGCTATCGACGGCGGGGTCTGACAAGGTGGCAGCGGACAAACCCCCGAGCGTGAGCAACCAGCCGAGCAGGGTAGCGGCCAATTTCACCCCCAGCCCCCTCCCCTGGGCGCCGCCAACGGAGCGAGCACCGGCAATTTGCATCACTGAATTAATAGCCCAATGCTCTGCCTTGGGGCAAGCTCCCACCTCCGAAACCCGACGCGCATCGGGGCCATGAGTCGGGCGGCGGCGGCAGTGGGGCAGGCGGGACGCCTGCCCCACTACCCCGCGGTTCATGGCAAGGGACTTTGGGCCGCGCCAATTTTTGGGTCGGCTTGCCGCCGCGGTGGCGACACCGCCGCGCGGAGTCCTGGCGTTGAAATCACTGGTCATTCGGGGCGTTTCCTTGTATTGCCCGGCGCGGAAAGGCGGCTACACTCAGGGCATGATTCGAAACATCATCTTCGATTGGTCGGGGACGCTGGTGGACGACCTGCCGGCGGTCTGGAAGGCGACCAATTACGTGCTGGCGCAGGCCCGGCGGGCGGAGATGAGCCTGGAACAGTTCCGGGCGGAGTTCTGTCTGCCGTTTACGATTTTCTACGACCGGCATGTGCCGCACATCCCGCTGCCGCAGCTCGAGACGTGGTTCCACAGCCACTTCCGGCAGGTGCAGGATTCGGTTTGCGAACTCCCCCACGCGCGCGAGTTCCTCGAATTCTGCCGCACCCGGGGCTTGCGCACCTTTCTGCTCAGCACGGTCCAGGGCGACCATTTTGCCGTGCAGGCCGCCGTCACCGGGTTCGACCAATACCTTGAGCGGCCCTATACGGACGTGCGGGACAAGCGGCAGAAAATCCATGAACTGCTCGAGGCCAACCACCTGGCGCCCGCCGAAACGCTGTTCGTCGGCGACATGCAGCACGACGTCGAGACGGCCAAAGAGGGGGGCGTCCATTCCTGCGCTGTGCTGACGGGCTACAACACCCTGGCACAACTCCGCGCGGCGGCGCCGGACCTCATTGTCGAGCACCTCGGCGAGTTGCGGGAAATCCTCGAGTTCAACGATCTGGGCCTGAAACCATGAACCGCCTGGCAGCCTCGAAGAACTGCAAAGAAGCGCATGTCGAAAATCACCATTGCCGATCTGGAAGTGTTTTATTGCGTGGGCGTTGCCGACGCCGAGCGGGCGCAGCCGCAGCGCTTGCTGGTGAACGTGGAACTCAATCTTGATTTGACCAGCGCCGCCCTGAGCGACCGCCTGGAAAAGACGATCGACTACCATGAGGTCGTCCAGGATTTGCTGGGCTACGGTGAGGGCCGGAGCTGGAAACTGCTCGAGAAGCTGGCCGCCAACCTCGCGGACCGGCTCCTGACCCGATACCGGCCGCAAGCCGTGCGCGTGGAAGTGAAGAAGTTCGCGATTCCACAAGCGCGCTATGTGTCGGTGGCCCTGCGCCGAACACGCGGCAGATAAGACGCTATAGTCATAGAAAGGGAATATGAAAAATGCGGACCGATGGCAGAACCTGCTGGTGGGCTTGATGGGGGCTGCGGCCGGGGGCGTGCTCGGCTGCCTGGCATTTCGTTGGATCGCGCGCCAGGGCTTTTACGCGCTGGTTTTGCCGGGCGCGTTGGCCGGCCTGGGCGGCGGTCTCCTGGTGAAGGACAGGTCCGTCCTTCGGGGGGTCGTTTGCGGACTCTTTGCCCTTGGACTGGGGTTCTTTTCCGATTGGCGCATGGCACCTTTTATTGGAGGCCGGAGTTTCGCCTATTACCTCACCCACATTCACCTCCTCCAGCCCATCACGCTAATCATGGCCGCCGCCGGCGGCGTGCTGGGCGGCTGGCTTGCCCTGGGCAAAGGACCAGCGACCCGCGGCCGAGCATGATTGCTCGCCGGACGCCGCACGCCTTGCAGTTTCCCACTCGCCGGCACAGCTCCGGCAGGCCGAGGGTTTCGCCCTTGGGACTGCGGACTTCGCTTCAGGTCGGATAGCCGGCGATGTAGGTCTGCAACTGGTGGATGGTGGTGGTCTGGGCGGAGATGATCCAGTTGACCAGGTCGCCAATGGAGACGATGCCGAGAATGCGGCCGCCATCGAGCACTGGGAGGTGCCGGATGCGATGGTCGGTCATCAGCCGCAGGCACTCTTGCACCGTGTGCGCCGGAGTCACGTGAATCACCTGACCGGAGAGGATCTCCCGAACGGCCGTCTGCTTGGAGGATTTGCCCAGGAGCACAACCTTCCGGGTGTAATCGCGTTCGGAGATGATGCCCACCAGCTTGTCGGCCTCGGTGACGAGCAGCGCGCCGACATTCTTGTCGGCCATCATTTGCACGGCGGCGAAGACCGTGGTGTCGGGCGGGATGGACCAGACCTTGGTGCCTTTGTGGTTCAAGATTTCGGCGATGGTGGCGTTTGGATTCATGAGTGACGACCTTCCGTGGCGGCGGGCGCCGGCGCCATGCGGGGCCGACGGGGAGGGAGTCCCGCGGCGGCGGCCGCGCCCCGGTGCTGGTGCTCGCGCATGTTCACAGGTGCTGAAGTTGATTATGACAACCGCTAAATTAGCACGAAACCCGCCGGATGCATCCAGAAAAGCTGCCCGGAGCTTACTTGCCTTTGTGCAGCGCGGTCAGCCCGGCATAGACCGCGTTCTTGCCGAGGGTCTGCTCGATGCGCAGGAGTTGGTTGTACTTGGCGAGGCGATCCGAGCGGCTGAGCGAACCGGTCTTGATCTGGCCGCAATTGGTGGCCACGGCGAGGTCCGCAATGGTGGCGTCCTCAGTCTCGCCCGAGCGATGGCTGAACACCGCCGTGTAGCGGTTGGTCTGGGCGAGTCGGACCGTGTCCAGGGTCTCGGTCAACGAGCCGATCTGGTTGACCTTGACGAGGATGGAGTTGGCGGTGCCGGTTTCGATGCCTTTCTTGAGGAACTTCACGTTCGTCACGAAGACGTCGTCGCCCACGATTTGCAGCTTGCCGCCCAGTTTGTCGGTGAGGGTCTTCCAGTGCTTCCAGTCGCTCTCGGCGCAGCCGTCCTCGAGGCTGACGATGGGGTAGTGGTCGCAGAGTTTCACGTAGTAGTCCACGAGTTCGTCGCCGCTGACGGTCTTGCCGGTGCTCTTTTTGAAGGTGTAGGTGCCGTTGCCGTTGTAAAACTCGGAGGCGGCCACGTCCAGGGCGAGGAAGACTTGCCGGCCGGCTTTGTAGCCCGCGTCTTTGATGGCCTGGAGGATGGCCTCGAGGGCATCCTCGACGCTGTCGAGCTTGGGGGCAAAGCCGCCTTCGTCGCCGACGGCCGTGCCGAGGCCGCGCTGCTTGAGGACGGCCTTGAGGGCATGGAAAACCTCGGTGATGGCGCGCAGGCCTTCGCGGAAGGTGGGCAGGCCGTGGGGCTGGATCATGAACTCCTGGAAATCGATCGGGGCGTCCGAGTGCGCGCCGCCGTTGATGACGTTGGCCATGGGCACCGGGAGGAGCTTGGCGTTGGGCCCGCCCAAGTACTTGAAGAGGGGAATGCCGATGGCCTCGGCGGCCGCCTTGGCGGTGGCCAGGGAGACCGCCAGGATGGCGTTGGCCCCGAGTTTGGACTTGGTTTCGGTGCCGTCCAGGTCGAGCATGATGCGGTCGACCGTCAACTGGTCGAGGGCGTCCAGGCCTTTGAGCGCCGGCAGGATGATTTCGGTCACGTTCCTGACCGCCTTGGTGACGCCCCGGCCCAGGAAGCGTTGCTTGTCGCCATCGCGCAACTCGAGGGCCTCGTGCTCGCCGGTGCTGGCGCCCGAGGGCACCGCCGCCCGACCGACCGCGCCGCCGGCCAGCAGGACATCGACTTCCACCGTGGGGTTGCCGCGTGAATCCAGAATCTCACGCGCCTTAATGTCATAGATTGTGCTCATAATGCTCAGTTTCCACTATTCAAACCGCCGAATGTGGGGCGCATGATAGAAGCCACGGCCGGCGAGTCAAGGAAAGGCGAAGTTGCTCCGCCGTGCCGGAGCGTATTGTTGATACTGCCCCCGCGTAGCAGCGCAAGCTTTCACCTTGCGCCAGTCCCAGCAAGCCTCCCGCGCGGGAGGGTGCCCGCCGCGGCTTTCGGATTTCGGCCCTCGGCCTGCCTTCGGCCTTGGGCCTGCGGACTTGGCCCTGGTGCCTTCGAAGTTTCCTCTTTGAACTTGCCGCGTTCGCCCCTAGCTTGGCGTCATGTTTCGTCCGTGCATTGATTTGCATGAGGGCAAAGTGAAGCAAATTGTCGGCGGCACGCTCGGGGCCGAGCCTGGGGGATTGCGGACGAATTTTGTGTCCGAGCGGCCGGCGGCGTGGTACGCCGAGCTCTACAAACGCGACGGCCTGAAGGGCGGGCATGTCATCCTGCTGGGCCCCGGCAATGAGGCCGAGGCGCTGGGGGCGCTGGGGGCTTATCCCGGCGGGCTGCAGGTCGGTGGCGGCGTCAACCTCGAAAACGCCCGGGCCTGGCTGGAGGCCGGGGCCTCGCACGTGATCGTCACTTCCTGGGTCTTCCGCCAGGGAGGCGTGGACTGGGAGCGGCTGGGGCAACTGGCGGCGGCGATTGGCCGGGAGCGCCTGGTGCTGGACCTAAGCTGCCGCCGGCGCGGCAATGATTATTTCGTGGTTACGGACCACTGGCAAAGATTCACCGAATGGGCGATTGGGCGGGAGAACCTGACGAAACTCGCGGCCTGGTGCGCGGAGTTCCTGGTTCACGCCGTCGAGGTGGAGGGGCTGTGCCGCGGCATTGACCCCGAGCTGGTCACCCAATTGGGGCAATGGTCGCCGATTCCGGCGACCTACGCGGGCGGCGCCAGTTCGCTGGCCGACCTGGAGACCGTGACGCGGCTAGGGCAGGGGAGGATCGACCTGGCCATCGGCTCAGCGCTGGACATCTTTGGCGGCGAGGGTGTGCGCTACGCCGAGGCGGTGGCGTTTAATCAGAGGCAGGGGCGGGCCGGAACCAACAGTGGCTGGAAGTCATGAACGCGCGGCGCTGGCTGCATGAGCATTCGCTGAAGCTGTTAGCCATTCGGGACACGCCCGAGGCGATTGCCGGGGGCGTGGCCATCGGCGTCTTCTTCGGCTTTACTCCCCTGGTCGGTCTCAAGACGCTCTTGTCCATTTTCTTCGCCTGGCTGACCGGGACCAACATCCTGGCGGCGGTGCTCGCCGCCACGGCGCACGACATCGTCGGGCCGTTCATCTCGGCCATCTACCTGTGGGAATACGACCTGGGCTATTGGGTCCTGAACCACAAATGGCCGCCGTCCGTGGTCAAGCTCGTTCTGACCCCGCAGACATGGCGCAGTTGGACCACGTTTGTCACGGTGGGCAAGCCGCTGCTGCTCGGCGCGGCCCTGTGCGGCGCGCCGATGGCCGCGGCCGCCTATTTTTTGAGCAAGAGATTTGTCGCCCGGCACCAGCGGAAAAAACACGCGCACGAAGCCGCCGCGCACCAGGGGTGAAGGCCGAAATCCGGATTTGGGGCGGCGGGTCCGGATGCTTTTGCCTGGCGCTGCAAAGGGCGCCCTCACCCCAGCCTTTGCCCCGGCCGCAAGGGGTGTCCAGCCAGGAATTGCTGGGCGCTGAGGCGGCGGCCGCCTTCGCGTTGCAGGACCAGGACGCGCAGGGCCTCGCGGCCACAGGCGACCACGATACCGGTTTTGTCCGCCCGTAGAATCTCGCCCGGAGGGCCGGCGCCGTCGGCGACCTCGCCTTGCCAGAGCTTGAGGAGTTGGGGTTGCAGTTGGGCGGGCAGGAAAGTGAAGGCGCCCGGCCAGGGGATGAGAGCGCGCACGCGGTTCCAAATCGCGCGGGCGGGCTGGTTCCAGGCAATGTGGCCGTCCTGTTTCTTGATTTTGGGGGCGTAACTGGTTCCTGCCGCCGGCTGGGGCTTTGCGATGATCGAGCCGGCGAGGTATCCCGGGATGGTTTGCACCAAGAGCCTCGCCCCCGTCGCCCCCAGCCGGTCATGGAGCGTCTGCGCATTGTCTTGCGGGCCAATCGGGGTCGTTTCCTGGGCCAGGATGGGGCCAGTATCCAGGCCGGCGTCCATTTTCATAATCGTGACGCCGGTTTGCGCCTCGCCGTTGAGGATGGCCCACTGGATGGGGGCGGCGCCGCGGTAGCTGGGGAGCAGGGAGGCATGGACGTTGAGGCAACCGAACCGGGGCAAGTCCAGGACCGCCTGGGGCAGGAGCTGACCGAAAGCCGCGACGGCGATCAGGTCGGAATGCAGGCCCCGGAGTTGGGCGAGGAAGGCCTGGTCGCGCGCGCGTTCGGGTTGCAGCACCGGCAGATTGGCCCGCAAAGCCAATCCCTTGACGGGCGAGGGGCGCAGCTTCAGTTCCCGCCCCTTGGGCCGGTCCGGCTGCGTGACGACCGCCACCACCTGAAAACCGGGAGCTGCGGTCAACGCCCCCAGGCTGGCACAGGACAGTTCCGCCGTGCCCATAAAAATGATTCGGAGCTCAGCCATCTCGAGGTTCGGAGTTTGTCTTTTCGATTCCTGCCCCGCGTAGTGGGGCCAGGTTCCAGCTTGCGTCCGTCGCGGCAGGCCGCCGGTTTGCGGGCTCCACCCTGCCGCACTGCGTTGGGCCAACCCGGAGCGTCGGCGGCACTCAGGCCAGCCGGAGGCCGGCCTCGCTGCCAGGCCAGGGCCGGAGCAAGAGGCGCGCGGCCTCAGCCTTTCGAGCCGGGTGTGAGCTTATTCCAATTCGCGTTGGAATTACCGTAACCGCCGGCGCGGCCGGGCGGGGCGGGCGGGCGTGGGAGCCGCGGCGGCGACTGCCGGACCGGTCACGGTGCGCTTGCCCAGGGAAGCCCCGCAGCCCGAGCATAGCAATTCATGCAGTTCACCGTTGGGCAGCACGAGCAGCAATCGCTCGCGCACCGGTTGAGCCGCCCGGCAGTTGGGACAATAAAGCTCGCTGGCGGTAAAATTGCCGAATTGCTGCGACATCCCGATAAATCTCGACGATCGGCCTCCGAAAATCAATCCGGCTACTTTGCGTCCTTGTGTCGCAGTTGGATCTGCTGGATTTCCTGGAAAGGAATCATGACCTCCTCGGAGGCGGGGCCACGCTGGACTAGCAGGTGGAGGTCGTTGGCGGCAATGCGGCTGATGCGCTGGCCCACGTATTCGCCGCGCGCGGACTTAATGACCAAGACCATATCCTTCTCCGCATCGCGGCGGACCACGGGGAAGAAGCCGACGAACTTGGTCTCGAAAAAGCGGCGATTGAAGGTGTATTGGCCGCGCTGGAAGGTCGTGGTTGGCGGCAGCGACGCAGGTTGGTCGGTTTCCAGATGCGCCAACCTCAACGCGGTCGGATGCGCCGCGCCATCGGCCCGCATCGGGTTGATCGCGTCGTCCGCCGCCGCGGCCGCCGCCGCCGCGAGGGCCACCTCTGCCGGGGCCCCCTCGGGCGCGCCGGCCACGGCCTCGGCGGCGGGTCCTAAGCGGGTAGGCAGCGACAAGAAGATGATGGGGCCCGCCAGCGGCAGGACGGCGGCGACGCCGCAAACCAGGGCCACGGGTTGGGCGCGGAAGAGCGCCACCTCATAGGCCGCGTAAACATTGGCCGCGTAAAGCGCCAGCAGGATCAACAATCCCAGGCCGGAGGAGCACATAGCCCCCAGCAAGGAAAGCCGGGCGGGCTGCTGCAGCCGGGGCGGTTGCTTGATGTTGACCTCGGTCTTCTTGAGCTTTTCCTGGGCGGTGACCTCGATAAAGGGCTCCACGAAGGCCTCGAGCCTCGGGTTGCCGGCGAACCGCTTCAGGTCGTCCTGCGAGAAGCTCTCCCAGGAGACCTGCTCATACTTGCCTTCGCCGACCTTGACCTGGACGCCCTGGTCATTGGCAGAGGTCGGCAGGACCTCGCCGACCAGTTCCCGGCCGTTGGCCAGCTTGTATGTTTCCGCGCGAGCTATTCCAGCCAGCAACCCGCAGACCACTAAGCCGATGATGAAACAGAACCTGCGCACCATGACCTCTCGATACCAAATTGCCCCACGCAAAGAAAGAAAAAATCTCCTATCCCTGGGTGTGGGCGGTCTGATTGCCCAGTTCCTGGAGCAAGTCCTCGACCACCCAGTTTGGGCGGGTGGCTTGAAGGCAGTCGGCCGTGGCGCCGTGCTGCCAGACCGCGTAACGGAGTATCTTGAGCACGTCGGTTCGCAGGGCCGGCTGGGCCAGCAGTCCGGCCAGGTAGCCGGCGAGCACGTCGCCGCTGCCGCCCTGGGCCAGGTGCGGGTTGCCCGAGGGGTTGACAAAGACCTCGCCGGTGCTGCGGCCGATGAGTGTCTGGTAGCCCTTCAAGATGACCCAGGTGTTTCCGAATCGTTTTGAAATCTGGCGCACCGCGTTGAGGCGGTTGGCCTGGACTTGCTGGGGCGAGCAGCGCAACAGCCGGGCCGCTTCGCCGGGGTGTGGGGTCACGATGCGCACGGCGTTGCGCTCCACCGATTCCAGCGGCAGCCAGTCCAGGGCGCTGGCATCGACCACCAGCGGCACCGCGGAATCCCGCCAGAAATTGCGCGCCAGCAGTTTCATCTGGTCGGGCATCCCGGCGGCGGCCAGGCCGGGACCGAGCAAGGCCGCCGTGTGGGAGGTTGGCAATTTGGTCGCGGGCTGCCACGGCGAGACCATGACCGCTTGGAGTTGGGCGGCGCAAGCGTGGTAAATCGCCTCCAGGGTGTGGAGGGTAATCAGGCCCGGCTGAGCGCGCTGGGCGGCGCGCGCCGCCAGCACCGCCGCGCCGTGGTAGCCGAGGCTGCCCGCCAGGATCGCCAGGTGGCCGTAAGTGCCTTTGTGCGTCGCCGCCGGGCGCCGGGGCGGGTAGCCGAGGAAATCCTCCGGCAAAGTCCACCACACCTCGCTGGCCAGCGGGCAGGGGACCAGCCCGACATCAGTGGCGACCTCGAGCCGCCCCACGTACGGCCAGGCGGCTTCCTTGAGCAGCCCAAGTTTGGGCGCGCCCACGGAAAGGGTGACCGTGGCCCGGATGGCCGCGCCCTGGGGTTCGCCCGTATCGGCCTGCAAACCAGAGGGCACATCCACCGCCAGCACCGCGGCCCCGGCTTCGTTGACCCGCGCCAGCAACCGCACCCACTCCGGGCCGAGCGGCCGGTCGAGGCCGATGCCGAACAGCCCATCGATAATCAGCGCCGGCCCAAGCGAAACCAGGGCCTCCAGTCGGGACAGGTCCGTGGCAGGGTCCGTGACGTCCAGCGTCTCCACCCGGCGGTCGGCCAGGTGCTCGCGCGCACAGCGGGCGTCTTCGCCGTTATGGCCTTTGCCGGCCAAGAGCAGGATCAAATCCTTGGGCCGTGTCAGCCGCTGCGCCACCTGGGCGACGCACCGTCCCACCCGGCGAATGACCTCTGCCTCCGTCTGACCGGCGGCCCAGGTGGCCTGTTCCCAGTCTCGCATCTGCGCAATACTCACGACCGGACATGGCATGGTCCTACCTTAAGGGTCAAACCGGCCGGAACAAAGGAAAAAACAGGCAAGCGCCGAGCGTTTGACCTGAATCGAGATGGCAGCTTTTCGGGCGGGGAATTCGATAGACTCAGAAAGGATGGCGGCGCACATTGGGATTTCAAGCTGGAAGGCGACGTGGCCGAGCTTTTCCCGCCGGCCGTGGCGCAGGCGCTGCCATGACCCGTGGCGATTCATTGGCTTGGGGAGCGCACGCCGCCCGGGGCCAATGGATGCCCAAGCGTTCAACTTTTGCTCATACTTGCCCGTTTGACGCTGCCACGCTGCAACGTTGCAACGTAGTAACCTTGCCCTACGGCACACGCACGGCTTGGAGCTTGGGCTTTGAACGTCGGGCCTTGAACAGGCGCGCCAGGGGCGAGGGGGCGGGGGCGAAGCGCTGGAAGGCGAGGGTGCGGAAGCTGCGGCGCAAATGCCAGGCCGCGCCCAGGGTGTAACAGAGGTCGGTCACCAGGCCCAGCACAAACCATAGGCCGACAAAAAACACCCAGTCGGGCGCCCAGCCGGGCAGCAGGGGCGACGGGTCGCCCTCGAGCAGCAGGGCGGCCAGGATGGCGAGGGCGATGTACAGGGCCCACGGCGCGAGCAGGATGCGGACGACCGTCTTGCCGGTGACGTGGTTGGGTTTTTTGGCGGTCATGGCTTCCCACATCCCCACCCAGCTCAGGGCCAGGAGGTCGGCGACAAGCATGGTGATGCCGGCCAGCCACAAGACGGGGTTGAGCGGCTGCTCGTGAAACGATTGCCGCCGGAGCGAGGCGGCCAGGAAGATCAGCTCCACGGCAATGACCGCCAGCAGCGGTCCCAGGAATTGCCGCCGCAACGCCAGCCGTTGCCCGCGCAGGATCTCTTTCACGCGCAGCGGGGTCGAAACCACCAATTCCAGCGCGCCCGATTGCCGGTCATCGGCAAACTGCCGGCCCGCTTCCGAAGCGACCCAGAGTTTAAGCATCGAGTTCAGGAGGATGGCGGTGGGGAAATAGATGCCCTCGTTGAACCATTCGCTGCCGGCGCGGGCGCAACCCCAGGCCCAAAACACCGCCACGGCGCCGAGGGCGGTCCAGACCAGGGCCGGCTTGAGCCGGGCCCGCCCCGCCAGCCAGCAAATGGGATTGGTCTGGAGCAGCCGTGTGCGAAACGACTTGCGTTGGGCGGCATTGCCGTAAACCCAGTTGCGCCAGCGCTCGCGCCAGCGCAGTCCCCAGGCTTCGGCCGGCCGGTCCTGCCAGGAATGAGGGACGACCCGCGCGGCCAGCCAGAGGAACAGCCAGGTCAAGCCGTGAATCACCCCGACCGACCACCAGAAATGCCACTGGCCGGCTCGGTAAGGGGCGTCGGCCCCCCTGACCAGGGCATACCACGGGGAGGGCAGGAGCAGATACCCGGCCAGGGAACTGCGATGAGAAGGGGCGAGGGACAAGATGATGCCGGCGCCCACGGGAAAAGCGACGGCGAACAGGAGCAGCAGGAAGAAGGCGCCGGCCCTGGCCTTGCGGCGGCGGCGGCTGAGGGCGGAAATAAAAATGCCGGCGGCCAGCGAGAAGAGGGCGGTGTCGGCGAGCACCAGAACCTCGCGCCAGAATTCGCCGGGGGTAATGCCGCCCAGCAGGAGCGGCACGGCCAGGATGGGAAAGATGGCCAGGAGCGCATAAAAGCCGCCCACCGACGTGGCCGCCAGCTTGCCCAAGATGACATCATGCCCCTTGAGGTCGGTTAGAAACAGCAGGCCCAGCGTCCCCTCCCGCTTCTCTTCGCTCAAACAATCGGCGGTGAAACCGACGCCGGAGAACAGGCAGTACAGGATCGCCAGCCAGAGAAGGCCGTAGAAGAGGTTCTGGCTGAAAGTGAGCGAACCCACCCGGTAGTTGGCCAGGTAAACGAACAGGCCAATGATGATGGCGAACAGGGCGAACAGGGCGCGCCCCCAGTAAGTGACCCACCGCCGCGCGGCGACGCGCAATTCCCGGTCAACGATGGGCAAAAAGGTCACGGCCAAATCATTTCACGCTGGCCCCGGCAGCGTTGGGGTCAATCGCCCGCAAGGCATTAGTGGCCGAGCCTCGCACCGAGGCCTCTGGGTCGTTCAGGCAGCGGGCGATTTCGGGCGCCACCGGCTTGGCCGCCGGGCCGAAGCTGGCCAGCGCATTGAGCGCGTCCCCGCGGAGGCGGTTGTTGGTGGAATTGAGCAGCGAGACGAGCGCCGGGAGGCAGACCTCGGGCCGCCGATGGAGTCGGCCTACGACGAAAAAGGCCATGTTATGAATGCGGTTGTTGGTGTGATCGAACGCAGCCACCAGCAGCGGAATCGCCGGGTCGGCATTGGTGCCCAGGCTGCTAACCTCGTCGGCGGTGCGGCACCATTTTGTCGCATCGGAGGTGTCTTTCAGCCGCTCGAAGAAGGGCTGGAAGGAGTCCTGGCGGACCTTGATCAAGGCCAGCAGGGCCGCCTCGTTGGTGATGTCGGCAAGATAAGGGATGGCGGCGCTGGCCGCCGGACCGATTTCCCCCAGGGCGCGCACCGCCGAGGCCAGCACCTGATCGTTCGGCCTCTGAGCGGCTCCTTTGTGCGCCTTGAGCAACCGGGCCAGCGCCGGCACGGCCTCCTGGGCGGCGGGACCGATGCCGGCCAGGCAGTCAGCCGCGGCGCCCTGCACCCCGGGGTCGCGGTCGTAGAGCAATTGAATCAGCGCCGGCACCGCGGGCCGCCCCTCCGGTCCGAGCCGCTGGAAGCCCCAGGCGGCAATCTCGTGTTTGGCCCGTTGTGGCGGCAGGTGCAGGAAGTCCAGGGAAGAATCGCGGGCCATTGAGCCGACGATCATCCTGAAGGTCGTAAGCCGGGTGCCGGCCAGGTTCACCAGCATAGGCAGGGCGTTGGTTCCCAGGGCGCGGAGCGCGCGCTCAGCCTTCATCCGGGAAGCCTCAGAGTCATAAGCATTCCAATAGCGGGAAGCCCGGGAACCATATACATAATAGCCCTCATCCAGCACCAGACTCAGCGGTTTGCCTTCAAAAACCGGTTCGTGCGGCCGCAGCACCAGCCAGGCAAACCCGCCCAGGAAGGCCAGCACCACGACAACCAAGAGGATGCGCCGTCTGTTTGCCATGCGCAGATTGTCACCGGTTCACCGCCAAACCAAAAGGCGATTGTTGCTGGTTGCCGCGCGCGAGCATTCCCTGGTTTGGACATCCCAAGCGGAGTTGGCTCACGGTGGCGCTGGCGAGAGCGCCGCTACGGCAGTCTTTGGGCTTTGAGCGGGGGCCGCGCTTGGGCATGCTGTCAGACTTTGATGGCTGCCGACACGAAAACGGAACCGGGCAGGAGAACTGCGGGCGGGGACTTTGAGCGCCAGGGTATGGAGAAAACGCAGACGGGCTCGCGGCTGGGCTTAGGGCTTGGAGCGGGAGCGGTTTTATTCTGGTCGTGCAGTTCCGCGCTGATCTTCCTGGGGGCGCGGGGGCTGGGGCCCTGGCGGTTTGTAGCGGTCGCCTCCTTGACCGGGGGGACGCTGCAACTGGTTTGGCGGCGGGTGTATCACGGAGAATTGCGGAGCGCGGTTTGGCTGCCCTGGCGGCTTTGGGCTGTGCCGGTGTGTTGCTTCGTGCTGTATGGGCTGGCGTGGCCGTGGGCGCTGGCCGCCTCGAGCGCCCGGCAGGTTTTCGGAATCAACCTGATCAACTATCTCTGGCCGATTCTGACGGTTGTTTTCAGCGTCTGGTGGGTGCCGGGAGTGCGGCTGACAGGGTGGTTGGTGGCGGCCATGCTGCTGGCCCTGGCGGGGTTGGCATTGGCCAACCTGGCGCAGATGCGGGAAGTGCTTACGGCCGGCGCCGGCGTGGAGGTTTCCGCCGGCCAGCGTTTCCTGCCATACGCGCTGGCGCTCGTGGCGGCCTTGACCTGGGGGATTTATTCAACGTCCCTGGCGCGGTGGCGGGATTGGGCCAGGGATTATGTGACCAGCCCGCTGGGATTTCTGTTGATCGGATTGATTGCCTGCGTGATCGCGGGGTTGACCGGCAGTATCCCGGGGAAAGTGGCGCCGTGGGCCGTGTGCCTGACGCTGCTTTATGGAGCGGGACCTTTGGCGGCGGGCTACCTGTTGTGGGAGATGGCCCTGCCGCGCGCGAAGGTGCAGACCCTGAGCCTGGTCGCCGCCGCCACCCCGGTTTTGTCCACCTTCCTGCTCTGCGTTTTCTTAAAGAAACTGCCCGGCCTCGAATTGATCGCCGCGGCGTTCCTGGTCAGTGGCGGGGTCGTCTTGAGCATGCGGGAGTAGGAGGCGAGGGGCGAGGGTCGAGAGTCGAGGGTCGAGGGCGGGGGGCGGGGAGGCCGCGAGGCGCGCTGGCGGGGCGGCGGCAGGAACAAAAAAACCGCCAAAATTCCCAATACAGCCAATACAGCCAATACAGCCAATGGAGCCTTTGGCATTGCGCCCAAGGCGCGCTGTAACGTTCGGCCGGCGAATGCCAAAGTGGGCGCGTCCTGACAGTGCGGCCGACCCCTGCAGGGCGGAAGGATGCGGCGCTGCACGCGGGTAGAGTGGAATTGGTGGCAGTGTCGGGACGCGCCCCCTTCCTTTCGGACTTCGGATTTGGCGGTTGACGCGGCAGATGGCGGGTGATACCACGGCATCACGATGCAAACTGCCAGCGTGCCCGATTTCCGAAGGCTGAAGTGAAATATGCGCTCGAGACCAGTGTGTGCCATGAACACCTTTGTTTTAGGACTGCTTACGGTCGCCTGCGCGCACGGACTGGCCCTGGCCCAGGCGGAAGTGAAACCAAGCGACAACCCAGCTCTGGCCTTCGCGCCAGCCGGATCGAACGAGTTCACGTTTGACACCGGCGTGCTGCGGGGCAAGTTGCGCGCGGAGGGGAGGTCCAGGGGGCTTTCTTCGGTGGTGCATCTGCCCACAGGCAGGCGGCTGGACAGCAGCCTGGGTTTGTTCAGCCATTACCGGGTGTTCAGCGCGGGCAAACGTTACGGCACCGCCGCCTGGGATTGGCCCAGCGAAGCGAAGCTGGGGCCGAACGGCAGCATCGCGGTGCGCTGGCCGGTGACCGCCGACCGGCCGTTCGAGTTACGCGCCCTTTACCGCTGGGCGGCGCCGAACATCCTCGACCTGGAAACGACCGTGCTGGCCAAGACGAACCTGCTCAGGTTCGAATCCTTCCTGGCGTCCTACTTCACGGCGGATTTCACCAACTCGCTGGTCTGGACGGGCGATGCGGAGTCGAGCGGACAGTTCATGGCGGCGGACCAGAGGTATGGCGCCTGGCTGGCGTTCCCGCGCGATGACGCCGCGGCGGCGATCCTTGGCGATGGGCGATGGAAGTTGGAGCCCAACCCGGTGGATTGGGTGCGGATGCCGCGGTTGGCCAGGCCGCTGGCGGCCCGCCGCGCCCCCGCCACGGGATTGACGGCGGTGCTGATGTCGCCGCCGAGCGATTGCTTCGCGATTTGCTCACCCCAACAGAGCGACCCGCATGACTCGCTCTACCTCTCACTCTTTGGCCGTGACCTCAAGGAGGGCGAAACCGCCCGCGCCCGCGCGCGGCTGCTGATTGCGCCGGGATTGTCCGAGGCCGACATGGTGAAGGCCGGCGCCGAGTATTTGAAAGAAGCCGCTGGCCGCCCATAAGGGCTCGTGCAGGAATAAATTCCGAGATCTGGCTGCTTGGGTGGAGCGTGAAGCGTGAGAGCGTGGAGCGTGACAAGTGCTCTGGTGCCCTCACGCTCTATCCCGATTCGGAATCGGGACCCCACGCTCTGGACGCCAGGCGAAGGCAGTTTGTTAGAATTACGCCCAGAGCACCGAAGTTAGCGACCCGGACAAACTTTTCACGCCCTGTAGGCGCGTCACCAATGTCCCAATCCCTCGCCAACATTTCCAAACCGAATACCGGTGGTCTTGCGAGAACAACGGCAAACCATTGGATGAACGTTATGCGTGGGATTCAATGGACATGTGTTGGCGCGCGCTTTGTCCCGCCCTTGCAGGGCGGCGAGGTTTGTTCGGCCCACGACCTGGGGCTCGGCGCGGTGCGCCTCACCCCAGGCTGTCACATCGCGGGCTTTCAGCCCGCCGGTTCGGCCACTGGTTCGTAAGGGCCTTTTGCTGCGCGGAGGTCTTTCGGACGCGTTCTAAATCCAAGTGGGTTTTGTGGCCATCGAAAATGCGGGCGCGCGCGGGCGCGGCAAAGGCTTGTCGGCCGGCCATTTTGTGTTAGTCTCTGGCGCCATGCGAAAGCAGTTGCTGTGGTTTTGTGCGGCGCTGGTCCTGCCCGCGGCGGCGGCGGAACGCAAGTTCGATTTCAGTGAAGTCCGGGAGGGCCAGCTTCCGCCGGGGTTTCGCAGCACGGTCACGGGCCAGGGCAAGGCTGGGGACTGGAGAGTGGTGCTGGACGATGTGGCGCCGCTGCTGCCGCCGCTCCATGCGCAGGCGCCCCGCGTGACCAAGCAGGCGGTGCTGGCCCAATTGTCGCAAGATCGCACGGATGACCATTATCCCGTGCTGGTGTACGAGGAGGAGAGCTTCGGGGATTTCACCCTGACCACGCGGTTCAAGCTGGTCGGCGGGGAAACCGAGCAGATGGCCGGGCTGGCGTTTCGCATCCAGGACGAGAAGAACTATTACTACGTCCGCGCCAGCGGGTTGGGCGGCACGTTCTACTTCTTCAAATTCCTGAACGGGGAGTTGATCGGGCCGATTGGCTCGAGGGTGACGATCACCAAAGGCGCCTGGCACGAGTTGTCCGTCGAGTGCAGGGGCAGCCAGGTAACCTGTGCGCTGGACGGCCAGGCCATCATCCCCCGCCTGCTGCAAGACAACTTCGCGAAAGGCAAGATCGGCTTCTGGACCAAATCCGATTCGGTCAGTTTCTTCAGCGATACGAAGATCGTCTATAAACCCCTGGAAGACCCGGCCCAGGCGATTGTGCGGGACACGGTGAAGAAGTATTCGAGGCTGCTCGGCCTGAAGCTCTTTGTGCTCGGCAACGACCCGCAAACGACCCGCCTGGTGGCCAGCAAAGAGCCGGGCGAAATCGGTCATCCGGGCGCCAAGGCCGAGCTGGAGGTCGTCACCCAGGGCGTCATCTATTACGGCAAGGACAAGGGGTCGGTGTCCGTGACCATGCCGCTACGGGACCGCAATGGGGAGGTCATCGCCGCCGCCAAAGTGATCATGAAGAGTTTCCCCGGGCAGACCGAACAGAATGCCATCGCGCGAGCCAGGCCCATTATCCGGGAGATGCAGGGACGCATCCAGTCCTTGAAGGACCTGGTGGACTGAGGGCGTTCGCTGCGAACGGCGAATCCCGATGCGGCATCGGGACTCTACTTGCGCTGGTGCCGCTCCAGGCTGCGCGTCGGGAATCCGAAATCCGCCACCCGCAACCAAGGCGCGCCTACGGCCTGGTGACGGCAGTTTCCGCTGGTGGATTCAGCGGTTTGGGGGGTTCCGGGGCAACGGGCGGCTTGGGCGGCGGCAGGTCGGTGGCGGTGAGGCGCCGGACCCCGCCGGTGACGGAGATTTTCCCGTCGGCATCGACCTTCAAGCGTGGGCGCAGGTTGATGTAATCATGGGTCTGGCGGGCCAGGAGTTGGCCGTCGGGATTATAGACGAAGTAGCTGTAGGCGTGGGGCCCGTCCTGGTAAAGGAGGTGCAAGTTGCTGGCCTGGTCGAGCAGGTGCTCCGGCCGGCTGAAGGAGAGCATCCTGCCAACCAGGACCACCCGCAACGGCTTGGTGCCCGTGTAATCGGTCACGCGCAGGTAAAGCCGGATCTGTCCCCGGACGTAATTGGCTTGTTGGAGGGAGTAGCGGCGGATTTCCGGGCTGCCGTTCGCCTCGCCGGGCGCCCTGGGCAGCCCAAAGTCGACCTGCCACAAACTGACGCCTTCAATGATGTCGAAGGCCTTGGGCGGGCTGGTAACGTCAACGCCCCACTGTTTGATCCTGACATTGGCGATAATGTTATAACGATCGGGCTGGCTTATGGGAAAGCAGGGCCCGAGGTCCATCCGCTTGGTCGCCACCCTGGCCGACGGCAGCTCGAAGGGCTCAACCACCGGGATGTCCCCCATCTTGGGCACGACCGCCCCCTTGCGTGATTCCACGGAAAACGTCAGCCAATCCGGTTCTCCCCCCAGGTGCAAGGTTTGGCCCGAGTCATTGGTGATGCGCACTGCCACGGGCAGGGCCTCCCCCGGCAGGAATTGATCCTGGGGCTGCACGACCTCCACGAGCACCTGGGCCGACCCGGAGGACATGGCCACCGCCAACAGACCCACCCAAAAGCCCAATTTTGTCATGGATGCACTTTAGGCCGCCGCCGCGCCGTGGCAAGCAACAAAAGTCGCGCCCGGCTGGTGGAGTCGCGTTTGCAGGGCGGCCAGAGCGGCGGCCGGCGAAAGGGCGCGCAGGCACTCCAGCGGTTGGGCGTAAGTGCAGCGGGGCTTGAGGCAGGGGACGCAGGGGAGATTGGTTTGGAGGACGTGCTCGAGTTGTCCATAAGGGCCGTTGCGCCGGGGTTCGGTGGGACCAAAGAGCCCGACCAGCGGCTTGCCCAGCGCCGCCGCCACGTGCATCGGCCCGGTATCATTGGTCACCATCGCCGCGCCTAGGCGAATCCACTCGACCATTTCCGGCAGTGAGAGGCTGCCCGTCAGGTCAAGGCAGCGCGCCGGGGCGACCCGGGCGATCGCCTGGCCCAAGGGGCGGTCCTCCGCGCTGCCCAGGATGGCGAAGCGCCAATCACTGCGCCGGGCGGCGGCCTGCCGGACCAGTTCGGCAAAATGTTCGACCGGCCAGCGTTTGTTGGGCCAGCGCGCGCCCGGCTGCAAAATCAGCCAGGGTCCAGGCTCGACCGGCCACCTCTGGCGGAGCGCGGCAGCGACGCGCGGCCGCCCTGGCAGCCAGTCGAAATTCCGGGCAATCGGCACTCCTGCCAGCGGCAGCACGCTCAGATACCGGTCGACCGCATGGGTATGGAAAGCAGGGCGCGGCGCGACCAGGTCGTAAAACGCCCGCGCACCTTCGCGCGGCTCATCCAGGCCAATGGTCAGGTCGCCCCCGGCCAGCCAGGCGAAGAGGCCGCTGCGCATCAGGCACTGCAGGTCGATCACCCAGTCAAACCGCTGTGCCCGGAGCCACCGCACCGCGCGCGCGAGGGCGGCCCAATTGGCGGGCGTGGCCCACCGCCGGCGCTCGAAGGGTATCACTCCCGCCAGGTCCGGGTCGTCGGCCAACAAGGAGGCCAGGTGGCGGTCAATCCACCAATAAACCTCGCTCCGGGGCAGGTGGCGTTTGATGGCGCGCAGGACCGGCAGGGCCTGCACGACGTCCCCGAGGGAACTCGGTTTGAGGATGAGGATTTTCAAGTTCGGGGCGTGGCCCGGGCGGCCGGGCCAGGGCCAGGGTGCAGGGGTGGGGGTATGGCCTCGGGGGCGGCCGCGTCAGCGGCCGAAGGCGAGCCGTTCCGCCAGGCGCGGAGGCAGCCCCGCGTCGAGGATCTTCTTCTGCGCCGCCGGGATGTCGTAAGGCAGGCGCCGCAACTCAATCGTCCCTTCGTCGACATCATAGACGACGTAGGCGGCTTTGGGGTTGTTGTCGCGCGGCTGGCCAATGGCGCCGACGTTCACGAAGTATTTCTTGCCCGGTTCGACCTTGAATTTCGAGTAGGTGCCGCCCCGCACGACGCTGTCGCGGATGAAAGCCACCGGCACATGGGTGTGGCCGAAGAAGCAAATCGAGGTGTTCTGGTAAGAGAAGCTGGCGGCGGCAGCCAGTTTGTCGAAGACATAGCCCCAGTGCTGGGGGCCATCGAGTGTGGCGTGGACGATGGTGAAGTTGGTAACGATGCGCCAGTATTTCAAGTCCCGCAGCCACTGCTTGTCCGCCTCGGACAATTGTTTGCGCGTCCAGCGCACCGCCTCGGCGGCGGCCGGATTAAAGCCGTCCAGCGGGCCGTCGGTCGAGCAATAGTCATCGTGGTTGCCCCTGACGCAGGGAAGGTTCAGGCGGCGAACCAGTTCGAGGCACTCCTTAGGGTTGGCGTTGTAGCCCACCACATCGCCCAGGCAGGCGTAATGCGTGCATTTTTGCTGTTTGATATCTTCCAGGACCACCTGAAACGCCTCCAGATTGGCGTGGATGTCCGCTATGATGGCAAACTTCATGGATCTACCTTACAATTTCAAACCCGCGAAACTCGTTCCTGGCTTCGCCCCAGCTCACTTCTTCCCTCTGAATAAAATGCCCCAAACCCGCTTCCCGAATCCCTTGCCGAAAGGCCTCCAATTCCTCGGGGGCGCCTTCGGCCGCCAACTCGACGCGCCCGTCGGGCAAATTGCCCACCGTCCCGGTCACTTCGAACCCGGTGGCCACCCTGATTACCGTATAACGAAACCCGACGCCTTGCACGCTGCCCGAGTAAAGAATCTTCACGCGCTTGCGATTCACAATACTATCCGCTACACCATGCGCCACAACGGGTCTGCTTCCAAGAGTAAAATAGACCTCTCCGCCGGTCCTGACCACGGGAATTAAGCCATATTTCGAGAGTCCCGCGCAACCCCTTTTTCCGGCGGGTTACCCCGAAAATAGCCGCGTAAACCGTTCCAAATGAACGAGGGTGGCATTTTCATGCGAAGTCGTATCCCTGGAAGGGATGGGGGATTCATTGTGAATTGAGTATTGAGTATTGCTCATTGGTCATTGAATCCGCAGTCCGAAAGCTCATTCGGCGTCATCCGGGGTCATTCTTCAATAACCAATCCCGATTCTGAATCGGGACTCAATGCTCAATTCACCTAAAAGAAGCGCTGGCTCAGCGCACTTTCGCAAGCGCAGCGAGACTTGACCCGATTACAGCGAGTTTTCCCGGTCAGGAAGTCTAAGCCGGCCCGTTTTCCAAAAGCTTGCTGGGCACCCTAGTCGGGTTTGGCGAAGGTCTCGGCCAGGGCGAGGGCTTTGAGCATGGCTTTGGCTTTGTTGAGGGTTTCCTGGTATTCGCCCTCGGGGGTGGAATCGCTGACCCAGCCGCCCCCGGCCTGGACGTAGGCGAGGCCGGCTTTGAGCAGGGCGGTGCGGATGGTGATGCAGCAATCGAGGTTGCCGTTGAAGGAGAAGTAGCCGACGCAGCCGCCATAGGGGCCGCGCGCGGTCTGTTCGAGCTCCGAGATGATCTGCATGGCGCGGATTTTGGGCGCGCCGCTCAGGGTGCCGGCCGGGAAGGTGGCGCGCATCAAATCGAAGGGGGTCTTGTCCGCCGCCAGGGTGCCCTCGACCTGGGAGACGATGTGCATGACATGGCTGTAGCGCTCGATGACCATGAGGTCCTTGACCCGCACGGTGCCGAAACGGCAGACGCGGCCCAGGTCGTTGCGGGCCAGGTCCACGAGCATGACGTGCTCGGCGCGTTCCTTGGGGTCGGCGAGCAATTCTGTTTCCAGGGCCTGGTCTTCGTCCGGGGTGCCGCCGCGCCGGCGGGTGCCGGCGATGGGGCGGATTTCCACCCGGCGTTCTTCGCAGCGGACGTGGATTTCCGGGGAGGCGCCCACGAGGGAAAAGCCGTTCAACTCGAGCAGGAACATATACGGGGACGGATTGACCGAACGGGCGGCGCGGTAAACATCGAGCGGCGAGGCCTTAACCGGAGCGGCGAAGCGCTGGGAACCGACGACCTGGATGATGTCACCCGAGTTGATGTATTGCTTGGCCTTGAGCACGTTGGCGAAGAATTGCTCCCGGGAGAGATTGGATTCAAAGGGGAGCGGCGGCACCTCGGCGGGCAGGGTGGCGGGGCGGTGCTCGGTGGGTTGTTCGAGCAGGGAGACGAGGCGCTCGATTTCCCCGGTCGCATTTTCGTAGGCCTCCTCCGGGCTGGAGGCGTCGTCCAGGACGGCGTTGACGAGCACGGTCAGGGTCTGGGCCACCCGGTCGAAAATGAGCAGTTGGTCGGCAATGAGGAAATACATCACCGGCGTCTGCAATTCGTCACGGGGCGGGCGCGGGACGACCGGTTCGATGTCGTGGATGAACTCGTAGCCGATAAAGCCGACGGCGCCGCCGGTGAACCGGGGCAGGCCGGGCACCGGTACCGCGCGGTAGCGCTGCAGGACGCGCTCGACCACGGCCAGTCCGTCGCTCACGGTTTGGGCGCCGGCGGTGGAGGGTTCGCCGGCGATGGTGAAGCGCTCGAGGACCTTGCCGTTGGCGAGCAACTCGACCTGCCGGCCGGTTTGCCGGATGATGGCGCGGGGGTTGCAGCCGACAAAGGAGTAGCGCCCAACATGTTCGCCGCCTTCGACCGACTCGAACAGGAAGGATTCGCCGGGGCCGCGGATTTTGCGATAGGCCGAGAGCGGCGTTTCGAGGTCGGCCAGCAATCGGTGCGTGACCGGCACGAGGTTGCCTTGGGCGGCCAGTCTCAGGAATTGGTCAAGGTTGGGGGGGTTCACGCTGGCAAATGGGCAGGAGCTGGCCGTTTTTCGGCGGCGGCGCCTCGGCGGGGTCGGGCGGCGGCTTGGCCTCCGCCAGCCGGTAGTTGCGCAGACCCAGGCGGCGCAGACGCCAGGTGCCCAGCAGGGTGTAGAAGGCGACCGCCACGGCATAGGCGACGATGCCCAGACCGATCGCCAGCGGCACCGGGTCGCGCTCCCAAGTGGTGAAATAAACCACCGCCACGCCCACCCCGGCCGTCAGCGCCGTCTGGCCAAACAAACAAAACAGGTAGAGGGTAGCGCTGGTTTGCTGCAAGCGTTCGAGGTGCCATTCCCGGTAGGGATGCTCCCCCAGGGAACGCATGAGCCAGGCGGACTGAAAATTCCGCGCGGCCACCAGGACGCTGGTAGTGCTGATGACGACCGCCGGCAAGGGCCAGCAGGCAAAGCCGAAACAGAGCGCCAGGTTGATGGCGACGCCCCATTTCCAGCCCAGTCTCCTGGCGATGGGGTTGCCTTCCAGGAGCATGTTGGGCGTGGCGATCCAGGTGCTCAGGAAGTCCATGCCCCGCGCCACCAGCAGCAGCAGGAAAACCAGACCGTAGGTCCGGGTGCCGAACTGGACGAAGTCCTCGCTCATGGCTGGCGGTAAATCTGGCCCGGCGGCCGGAGCTGGGGTTCGGTGATTTTAAGCGAGGCGCCGCCGTCCTGGACGGAGCGGAAGAAACAGGAGTGGTAACCTTCGTGGCAGGCGGCGCCGACCTGCTCGACTTGAATCAGCAGCGTGTCGCCGTCGCAATCCAAGGCGATGTCCTTGACGCTCTGGGTGTGGCCGCTGGTTTGGCCTTTCATCCACAACTGCTGGCGCGAGCGGCTCCAGAAATGGGTCTTGCCCGTGGCGAGGGTGGTCTGGAGCGAAGCGCGGTTCATCCAGGCCAGCATGAGCACCCGCCCGCTCTTCTGCTCCTGGATGATGGCCGGAATCAGGCCCTGGGCGTCAAACTTGAGTTGGTCGAAAAAGGTCATCTGAGGAGGAGGGGTGATGGAGGGGTGGAGAACTGGACTGCCGGAGTGGTGGCGCAATGGCATAAAACCTCAACGGCGTGTCGGGCTGCCGGAGTGCTGTCACCAGCACTCCATTACCCCAGCACTGCCTCACCCCGCTGCTGCGGCTTCTGGCTCTCATCAGTGTTTTGGCAGGAATGTAAACACTACCGGGGCCAAAATGCAAAGGCCAAACAAAGGCGGGACTCCATCACCACGCGCCCGGGCCGCACGAGCAGGCCGCCGTCAGGTTGGGGGACCGTCACGGCAGTCACATACACGCCATCGGCGCGAGGCCCCTCCTGTGTTCCAGTGGCGCAGCCATCTCGCCATGGTCCTGCCTGGGCTTTTCAGCTACCCGCTCCTCCTCAACGCCTGGCCCGGGTTCGCCGGAAGCGCCGGATGCTCCGCGACGCCGCCTTTCTCGTCCACAAAAAGACCAATGATGGAAGCTATGGTTGGAACACCGAGCAAAGCCCGCCTCCGCCTAAACATCCGACTCGTCTCTCGCTCATTAGACCACCCGGGCCTATTTCGGGGCGCCTGGAGCCTTTCCCGGCATCCGTTTCGCCGCCTCCCCCGGGCCTGCCGGTTCGTTCAACTCCAGCCCGGAAATGGCCGGCCCCGGGTAACGCGCCGGCCTGGTCCTGGGCGGCGCCATGGTTTCCTCTTTCTCAACGGGATAACCCATCCGCTGCAACTTCTCGCGCACAGCGGCGCGAATAAACTTGGACCGGTCATCGTAGCCGAGCAGCCGGAAAGCCCGGTCGATTTCCGCGAGGAATCGCTCGGACATCGGCACCGGAACCAGCTTCTGGCCCTTGCCCCGTTGATTCGGCATGGGTGTATATAACCACCTCAGCCAAAACTTGTCAAAATAAGCGTTGACGTAATATTATAGATTGAGTATATACACCGACAGTGAAACGCGGCGCAGTGAAAAAGACCGAATCGCGTTTAGTGCCCGTGCGGTTCCCGGTGGCGATGCTGCCACAACTCGATGCCGCCATCCATATCCTCGACACGGATCGCTCCAAGTTTATTCGGACGGCCGTGCGCGAGAAAATGGCGCGCGCCGGGTTCCGGCTGTTTGACGCAAAGTGCTCGCCTTGCCCGCAGCGGGCCGCCGGTGAAAAGGGACGCAAGGGCTGGGCTGAAACCAGCCTCTGATATGAATCATCAATCGCTCACTGAACAAATGGTCCTGGCGGCCTGTGCCGCCGCCCAGCGCGCCGAGTCCGAATATGAGCGCACCAGGACCCCCGAGGCCGCCGCGGCCGCTGGCCTCGCCGCCATCCGCGCCGGCATGGTCCTGCTCGAGTGGAAATACAAAGCCGATCTCGAGGCCCGGCAAGGTTCAGCGCCGCGCACGCCCGCTTTCTGACACCACCCAAATTAATCGTGACCCCAATAACCAAGATTGGGCCGTGACCGCCAAGCAGTTGGGCGATTGGCACGTCGCCAGCGGGGCAGGCGAGGGGCCAGCCCCGCGACCTCAGGGCGCCCTGTTGCTCGATGAATCCACCCCGCTGCCGGGAAACCTCGTCTGCACCTGCATGTTGGCCACACTTAACTGTGTTCCGGAGAAGCCGGCAGCGAGGGAGCCTGGCCCCTGGCGATCACTGCGGATAAACAAACTCGAGGGTGACTTTCACCTCGGGATGGAGGCTTTGTTTGACGGGACAAGTCCTGGCGGCGGCCTCGAGCCTGGCCCGGTCTGCGGGGGAATATCGTTTGCCGGGCGGGAACAGCAGGCGGGTATTGAGGGCGCCGATGCGACGCACCGGCTCGGCGACCATTTCCTTGCTCACCTGGACGCTCAAACCTTCGAGGTCCAACTGGTGGCGTTGGGCCACGATGCCCATGATAGTTGCCAGGCAGGTGCCCAGGGCCGTGGCGACCAGGTCGGTGGGTGAAAAGGCCGCGCCTTTGCCTCCGTTGTCCACCGGCGCATCGGTCTCCAGCGTCTGCTTTGAGGGTCCATGAACGGCGCCGCAGCGCAGCCCGCCCTGGTAGAGAATGTCAATTTGAACTGCCATAGTGGGGACAGTGTGCCCAAAGGCCGCCGCCGCGTCGCTACAATTCCACTGGGAGCGCCGGCGCAAAAAGAAAGTGGAAAGCCGCCTCGCGGGTTCAGTGGCCGCGGTCCAGGACCGAGCGCACCCAGGCCTGATGGTCGAGATACCAGCGGACGGTTTCGCGGAGGCCCTGCTCGAATTTGTGGGCGGGCGACCAGCCGAGTTCCTGCTTGATCTTGGTGGCATCGATGGCGTAGCGGCGGTCGTGCCCGGGGCGGTCCGGGACGAAGGTGATGAGCTGGCGCGAGTTGCCGCCCAGTTGCGGGGCCAGCTCATCGATCAAATCGCAAATCAGCTCCACGATGCGGAGGTTCGCCCATTCGTTGTGCCCGCCGATGTTGTAGGTCTCCCCATTGCGCCCCCGGGTCAACACCAGCCAGAGCGCCTCGGCGTGATCGCGCACGTAGAGCCAGTCGCGCACGTGCAGGCCATCGCCGTAAACCGGCACCGGCCGGCGCGCCAGCGCGCTCTGGATGACGACGGGGATCAGTTTTTCGGGAAACTGGTAGGGCCCATAGTTATTCGAGCAGTTGGTGATCACCGCCGGCAGGCCGTAGGTGTGATGGTAGGCCCGCACCAGCAGGTCGCTGGCCGCCTTGCTCGCCGAATAAGGGGAGTTTGGCGCGTAAGCGGTGGTCTCGGTAAAAAAGCCCCTGGGACCCAGGCTCCCATAGACTTCGTCGGTCGAGACGTGATGGAAGCGGAAGCTGGAGGCGGGCAGCCCGTGGCCGGACTCCGGCGCCAGCCAGGCGGCGCGGCAGGCCTCCAGCAGGTTGAACGTGCCGACGACGTTGGTGTGGACGAAGTCACCGGGGCCGGTGATGGAGCGGTCCACGTGCGATTCGGCAGCCAGGTGCAGGACGTGAGTGATGGCGTGGCGTTGGACTACGGAGAGCACAGCCATTTTATCGCGCAGGTCCACCTGCTCGAAGACGTACTTGGGTTGCTGGGCCAGGCCGGCAAGGTTCTCCAGATGGCCGGCGTAAGTCAGGCAGTCGAGATTGACCACTTTGCCCAAGTCGGGCCGCTGGATGACGTGGCGGAGCAGATTGGAGCCGATGAAACCGGCGCCCCCGGTGATGAGGAGGTTCATTTTTGACAACAAACTAACTTTGGTTGCTTTGTTGCTTTGTTTCTTGGTTGTCAGTTAGTCCGCTTCCAACACCTGCCGCAGACTCTCTTCCCAGTCCGGCAGCCGCAGGCCGAAGGTGCGTTCCAGCTTGGCGCAGGACATCACCGAGTACGGCGGACGCTTGGCTGGCGTCGGATACTCCGCCGTCGAGATGGCTTCGACGCAGCCGCACTTCTTTCCCGCCGCGGGCATGAGGCTTACTATCCTTTCAGCGAATCCGTGCCAACTGGTCAAGCCCGAGGCGGCCAGGTGATAAAGGCCCGTGAAGGCCGCCGGCTCGCGCGCCGCCACGGCCTGTTTGACCGCCAGGGCGGTGGCCTCGGCGATCAGGCGGCACCAGGTTGGGGCCCCGAGTTGGTCGCTCACCACGCGCAGTTTGTCCCGCTGCCGGGCCAGGCGCATGATGGTCAGCAGGAAATTCTGTCCGCGCGCGCCATAGACCCAGCAGAGGCGGAAGATGAGGTGGGCGCCGCCGACCGCCTGCACCGCCAGGTCGCCGGCCAGCTTGGAGCGCCCGTAGGCGCTCAGGGGGTTCGGGGCATCGGTCTCGACATACGGCTGGGCCTTGGCGCCGTCCCGCACGTAGTCAGTCGAGTAATGCACCAGCAGGGCGCCGGCCCGCCTGGCTTCTTCGGCCAGGATGCCGGGCGCAGTGCCGTTGATTTTCATCGCCTGGTCCGGCTCGGTTTCCGCCTGGTCCACCGCCGTGTAGGCGGCCGCGTTGACGACGATCTGCGGCCGGGTCTGGCGCACCCATTGGCGAATGGAATCGCCGCTGGCGAGGTCGATTTCCGGAAAATCAACGCAAACCGCCTGGGCCATGGGGGCGAGCGTGCGGCGGAGTTCCCAGCCGACCTGGCCGTTCTTGCCGATGAGCAGCAGGCGGGGAAGGTTCATGACAGGATTAACAGGATTGACAGGATAGTCAGGGGAAGAGCCGTTCCGGCGGCAGCTCCCGCAGGCGCCTGGCCTGGGCGTCCCTTGCGGATAACAGCGGCTCCTTGAGGGGCCATTGGATGCCGAGGTCCGGGTCGTCCCAGCGCAGGGCCAGCTCGTCTTTGGGGCAATAGAAGCCGGAACACTTGTAATAGATCAGAGCCGTGTCGCTCAGGACGGCGAAGCCGTGGGCGAATCCGGGGGGGAGATAGAACTGGCGTTTGTTTTCGGCCGAGAGCACCAGGCCGTGCCAGCGGCCAAAGGTGGGGGAACTGCGCCGAAGGTCGACCCCCACGTCGAACACCTCGCCTTGGAGGACCTGGAGGAGTTTGCCTTGGGGGTTGGGGTTCTGAAAGTGCAGGCCGCGCAAGGTGGCGCGCCGCGAGAACGAGAGGTTGTCTTGCACAAATTCCCCCGCCAGGCCGGCCTCGCGGTAGCGGTGCTGGTGCCACAGTTCCATGAAAAACCCGCGCGCATCCCCGAAGACCTTGGGTTCAAGGATGAGCAGCCCCTGCAATTGGCAACGGACAATGTTCATAGCGATTCCGGATGCTCAGCAAACGTTCCTGGACCCCGGGGCAAATCCCCTCAGGCCAGCCGCCGGGCCTCGGCCACCACTTCCACCAAATAATCGCGATACTCGCACTTGGGCATTTCCGCCGTCAGCGCTTCCAATCCCGCCAAGGCCAGGAAACCCCGGCGAAAAGCCGCTTCCTCCGGGCAGCCGATTTTGATGCCGGCCCGCTTCTCCATCGTCTGGACGTAGGCCGAGGCCTCCTGCAGGCTGCTGCTGGTGCCGGCGTCCAGCCAGGCAAACCCGCGGCTCAACCGCTGCACCCGCAGTTGCCCGCGCCGCAGATACTCCAGGTTCACGTCGGTGATTTCCAACTCCCCGCGCGCCGACGGCTTCAAATCCCGCGCAATCTCCAGGATGTGGTTGTCATAGATATAGAGGCCGGGCACCGCGTAGTTGCTCTTGGGCCGCTTTGGTTTCTCTTCGATCGAGATCGCCCGGCCATCGTGGTCGAACTCAACGACGCCGTAACGTTCCGGGTCATTGACATGATAGCCGAAAATGGTCGCGCCGCCCTTGAACTCGGCAAAGGCCTTGTGAAAGGTGTCGCCGCCATAGAACACATTGTCGCCGAGGATGAGGGTGACCGTGTCCCGGCCGACGAACGATTCGGCAATCAGGAAGGCCTGGGCAATGCCCTGGGGCTTTGGTTGCTCGCGGTATTCGAGGCCCAGTCCCCAAGTGCGGCCATCCCCAAGCAATTGGCGGAAGCGGGGCAGGTCCTGGGGCGTAGAAATCAAGCAAAACTCCCGGATGCCCCCTTCGATGAGCGTGGTCAGCGGGTAATAGACCATCGGCTTGTCATAAACCGGCTGAAGCTGCTTGCTGGCCACCAGGGTGAGCGGAAACAAGCGGGAGCCGGCGCCCCCTGCCAGGATGATACCTTTCATGCGTCGAGCAAAATAGGACATCCGCGCCAAAATGCAAACCGAAGCGCCCCCCGCCCCATACCTCCCCCCAACCGCCGGGTAGTGGGGCAGGCGGGACGCCTGCCCCACTGCCGCTGCCGCCCGGTTCATGGCCCCTACGCGCGTCCGGTTTCGGAGGTGGGAGCTACCCCCAGCCGCCGCGGCTTTCGGATTTCATACGCTATACCGGCCTGCTGGTGTGCGGGGCGCTACCGGCATACCCATTCCACCAGGCTCTCGTCCTCAAGCCGGTCCGGTTCTATGCGCAAATTCCCGCCGGCTCCGCTCCCTTGATAGGTCGAGCGGAGGGAATCGATGGCAAACCTGCTGCCGGTGTGGTGCAGGAGCAGGGGGTGCGGCGCAGCCAGCATGGCCGCGCCTTCAAAGGCGCCGAGTGCGCGCAGACCGGGGCAAAACAAGTCCGGCGCCAGCAGCGCCTCGTCGCTGGACACATCCAGGGCGTCGCAGTCCGCAACCACGCCGTCGGCGGCCGGGGCGGCCAGCAGGGCCCAGAGACCAGCGCGGCCGCGGCCGCAGAGCACCACCTGGCCGGCCTTGAGCTGGTGGCGGGCGAAGGCGCAAACGCGCGCCAGGTCACGCACCCGTTCCTGGGCCTCGGTCCGGTTATAGACGGTATAGAAATTGGTGAATTGGTTGGGCGGTGCGCCGGTCGAGAATTGCCGCAGGATGAACACGGCGCAACCGTTCTCCAGGAGCTTAGCCGCCAGGCCTGCGGGCGCGGCGCCGCCGGCCGAGGCCGACCCTTGGCGGCCGGCCTCGGCAGACACCAGGACGACCGCCCGCGCCGCCGAGGCCGTGGCCGGTTGGAAGCAAGCCACCTGGAGGCCGCCCCCGCCGCCTTGGGCCGGCTGGAGCGCATATTCGGTCCGGTTGCCACTCCGCGCGATTACGGAGAACCGGGGCCCGCTCATGGGCCATGCCACCTGGAGGGTGTGTTTCCAGGCGGGCAACATCACCTCCTTGAACCGCTTCAGGCCGCGTTTGGTTCTGGGCGTGAGCGCCTGCAAGCGGGTTTCGGCCCGCCTGACCAGGTAGCCAATGAGTTGCGCCTCGGTGGCGGCATCCGCCGGCAGAACGCCCTCGGGCCACACCCGGAGGTCCCGGTCCGGCTCCTTTTGATAGGGCAATTCCTTGAACCGCGCAGGGTCGCGTTGGCCGAGGAGCCGCGCCCCGAGCCAGGCATAGACGGCTTCGCGGCTGGTCTGGTTGTAATTGTGGCCGAAATCGAAGCGCACGTAATGGAATCGATCCGCCGCGTTGAAGAGTTGGTAAATGTGCGCGATCGCCGGGCCCTCGACCGTGGGTGTGTCCTTGGTCCAGTCGCCGGTGGCGGCGACCAACATTTGCGGGCGCGGCGCGGCGGCGGCAGCAAGTTCCATGTTCGAATACTCCACCCGCAGCCCGGGCGCATTCTCACAAAGACAGCCGCCCTGCATGGTGTGGGAGACCATGACCACCGGCACTTGGGCCGCCAGCCGGTCCTCGACCGCCCCGAGCGTAAAGGTCTGGGTCCCGCCCCCCGATTCGCCGGTGCAGGCCAGGCGCCGCCGGTCCGCCTCCGGGAGCGAGGCCAGGAAATCAAGCGCCCGGATGCTGTCCCAGGTCTGCAATCCCATCAGGCTGATGTTCCAAAGCAGGTTGGTCGGGTCGGTGGCGAACTGGCGGTGGACTTCGTAAAACGGCCGGTTGGTGGGGGCATCGGCCCAACGCGTATCATTGAAGCCGACCATGTCGTAGGAAAACGCCAGCATCCCCTGCCGCGCGAAGCTGATGCAGCGGGCGGCGATGCTGCCGTCCTTGTTGTCGGCCAGGCGGCCATTCTCCCAATGGCCATGCGGATTGAGGATGGCAGGGAAGGGGCCTTTGCCCTGGCCCAGCGGACGGTAAAGATTGCCGCCGAGATAAAACCCTGGCAGGGTTTGGAAATAGACCTTTTCGACGCTGTAGCCGTCGCGTTCGATCTTGCCGAAGACGTGGGCCTGGAGCGGGGTCTTGTCCGGCATCGGCCAAAGGCCACAACTGACCAGGACTTGCTGGCGGATTTGCCGGGCGCGCGCCTGCCATTCCGCTGGGGAGGCGACCTCCGGAAAACTGCGGGGCGTATTGAGGTCCTTGACCGAGGAGCTTTCAGGCGGAGCGGTCTGGGACGCAGCCCCCAGGGGGTGTGCGTGGAAAGTGAACGCGAGCAGGAACCCGATTAAGAAAATCGTCTTCATAGCTGTCGTGCTGGTTAATGAAACGAGGCCGCGAATGCACGCAAAAAGTGCTGAGAAATTGCTGTTGACCCCGACAAGGGCGTCGCACGACAATAGCATGAACTGGGCGCCCTTCGCCCATGGCGGGCTGGGCGGGCTATCTCTGCCAAGCCCGCGAAAGGCGCTTGGAGCGAAATCTCTCGAGTCTATGAAAAGAATGCTTCTTCGGCGCATGGTGAATTGCGCCAGCTTGAGCTTGCTGGGTTGGTTGCTGGCCGGGTGCGCTACCGGCAATTACACGCCGGTGGTGAGGTTTGGGGCACTGAATCTCGAAACCCAGGTGCCCCGGAGGGACCTGGTCATCCTGGACACCGTGGAGGGCTCCTCGCGGCAGGACACTTACCTGCTGGGTCTGGTGCAGATCGTGGACGGAGCCAAATGGGAAGTGCTGGGCGTCAAGTTCTTTGAGGACCACTGCGCTCTGCCGGGCGGCCCCATGGCGCCTTGCTGGCTGGTTGAGCCGGTGGCCGGGCGGGCCTACTACAACGCCCTGGAAAAGACACCGAACGCCGACGCCCTCATCGAACGGTCTTCCACCGTCAAGCTGAGCGGATGCCCGTTGTTCTATGAACGGCGGGAAGTCACCTGCCGGGGCAAGGCCATCAAGCTCAAGGCCCAGTGAGGCGCCGCCAACCTGTCGGACCTTAGGGCTCGTGCAAAAATAAATTCCGAGATTTAGCGAGGCTGCGCCTCACACCACCTCTGGAATCCCGATTCGGAATCGGGATTCGGAATCGGGATTACCCCGAAAATAGCTGCGTAACCCGTTGCAAATGAACGAGGGTGGCATTTTCATGCGACGTGGTATCCCTGGAAGGAATGGTGGATTCATTGAGAATTAAGCATTGAGTCCCGATTCAGAATCGGGATTGGTCATTGAATCCGCAGTCCGAAAGTTCATGCGGCGTCATCCGCGGGCATGCTTCAATAACCAACGATCGTTTTCCAATCCTCAATTCTCAATTCACCTAAAAGTCCCGATTCCGAATCGGGATTGCAATCGCAGCGAAACTTGACCTGATTACAGCGAGTTTTGCCGGTCAAGAACTGTAAGTCCGACGGGCTTCCAAGCCAACTTCGCGGTCAAGGTGGCAACATCCAGCGCACGACCTGCTCGGCGGCCGCGCGGGAAGCGGTGCTCAAGACGTTGTGGTCGGCGCGGAGGATTCGATATTCCCGCAAGGCCGGGCAGTTCCGCTTCAGCCACGGCCACACCAGGAACCAGGGGACGATGGGGTCCACCAAGCCCGCCAGGGCATAGACCGGCACCTGGCTCTGGCGGGCCAGGGCACCGGGATCGCTGCCGGCCAACAGATGCAGGCGGTGTTTGGCGGCCTGCCGATCCAGGTCCGTCCGGCGGGCGATGAATTCATCCACCGCGGCCAGCACCTCGGGTTCGTGCCGATAGCGCAGGCGGGCCAGGCGCGCGTAACCCAAGAGCATCCGCGTCAACAGCGCCAGCGAGATGCGGCCGCACAGCCATTCGGCCAGGCGCACCCCCCAAGGCATCGGGTGCCGCACGAAGCCGCCGGCCAGGATCACCCCCCGCGCGGCGAACCGTTTCCGGGCCACCAGGTGCCACACCACTGGCGAGCTGAAGGACTCGCCCAGGAGCCACCCGCTCCCAATGCCCTGCTCGGCCAGCGCCTGCTCGACACCCGCCGCGTAGTCTTCCAAGGACCACGTCAGCGTGCGCGGATAAGTGACCTCCGCAAACCGCACCCGGCCGGCCAGCGCCTTGCGGAACCCCCCAATGAGCGTCCAGTCCCCGTGCAGGCCCGGCAAATAGACCAGCGCCGGCGGCCCGGCAGGGCCATGGACGCGAATTTCCAGTTTCTCGCTGAGCGAGGTCAGGTCGGATTTCATGCGCAAAGGCTGCCGGGCTGCCTTGGAGCGGCGCTAGAGTGCTTGACGGCAAGACTCGTTGTCATCAGGTCAAGTTTCGCTGCGATTGCACAAGTGCGCTCAGCCGGCGCCTCTTTTAGGTGAATTGAAAATTGAGGATTCAAAAATGGTCATTGGTTATTGAAGAAAGACCGCTGCGGACGCAATGACCAATAGCAATACCCAATACTCAATTCTCAATGAATCCCGATTCCGAATCGGGATTCCAGGGGTGGTCTGAGGCGCAGCCTCGCCAGGAGTTTGACTTCTTGGGCATGGCCTGGCTCATAGCCTGCTCTCCAACTGCCGATGGTCCACCTTGCCGGTGCCCAGGTGGGGCAGTTCCGGCAGCACCTTGAGTTGGCGCGGCACGGCCAGGTTTCCCAGGCCGCGTGCCTGGACGGCCTCGCGAATCTGCGGCAGCGTCAGTTTCGGCTCGTTGGTCACCGCCAGCAACTGTTCGCCATGATCCGCATCCGGCCGGGCGATGACCGCCACGGCAAACTTCAGCCCGTATTGCGGAAAGGCCCCGGCCAAGGCCTCCTCGACGGCGGCCAGGCTGACCATTTCCCCGCCGATCTTCGCAAACCGCTTCAGCCGCCCCAGGATATAGACAAAACCGTCCGCATCCACCCTCACGATATCGCCGGTATCGTACCAACCCCCCAGCGCCTGGAATTCTGCGTTTGCCTCCGGGTTCAAATAGCCCCGCATCACATTGGGCCCGCGCACCAACAACCGCCCCACCCCGCACTGGCCCCCGCTCCCCGCGGCGCCCGCCGCCCTCGACCCTGGACCCTCGACAGTCCCGGGTCCGCCCTCCTCGAGGTCTGCCACCGGTTCGAGCCGGTATTCAATGCCTGGCAGGAACTGGCCGGTCGAGCCCTGGCGGGGGCGCATGGGCAGGTTGACGCTCAGGACCGGGCTGCACTCGGTTACGCCGTAGCCCTCGAGGATGCGGATGCCGAACTGGCGCATCCAGTGAGTGGCGGTGCTTTCCTGGAGTTTTTCCGCCCCGGCGAACACGTAGCGCAAGGCGCGGAAATCATAGGGGTGCGCCTTGCGCCCGTAGCCGGCCAGGAAGGTGTTGGTGGCGAAAAACACGGTGCAATTGAGATTGTAAAAGGCGGACGGCACCACCCGGTAGTGCACGGGCGACACGTAAAGGAAAGCAAACACCCCGCGCACCAGGGGCAATAACAGCCCCACGTTCAACCCGAAACAGTGAAACAAGGGCAAGACGCTGAAAAAGCGGTCCTTCTCCATCAAGTCAATCACCGAAACCATCTGCCGGATGTTGGCCAGCAGGTTCCGGTGGGTGAGTTCGACCCCTTTGGGCTCGCCTTCGGAGCCGCTGGTGAACAAAACGACCGCCGTGTCTTGGGCCGCCGGCCAATGCTGAGCGATGGGGAGGCGGAAAAAGGTCCGCAGCAGCGCGGCCAGCTTTTGCGGGCGGCTGATGCCGGCGCGCACCTCTTCCAGAAAGACGAACTCCATGCCGGCGGCCTGGAAGGGAGCAAGGTCGAGGTTCAAGTGGCTGATGAAGCTCCTGGCCGTGATGATCTGCGCCAGCCCCGCCAGGCGCGCGCAGGCGAGCAGGACCCCGGGGCCAGTCGAGTAGTTCAAGATGGCCGGGACTTTGTTGGCGGCCCATAGACTCAGCAGGACCACGGCCATGGCATTCACATTGGGGAGCAGCACCCCCACGCGCGGCGCCGCCGCGTCCAACCCTCGGCGCCACCGGCCCGCCAGCAAATCAGCCCCGGCCACCAGTCGCCGGTAAGTCAGTTCTTTGAGCGAGACATCTTGCAGGACGACGCGGCCCGGCCATTGCCGCGCCCTGCGGAGAATGGCCGCCGGCACGGTGGCCGGGCCGAGCTCCATTTCCGTCTCGAAGTGCTGCCTGACCATCTGCGCCCGCAGCCAATCGGTCAAATGCGTCCGCGCCTGGCTGGCGGTGACGTGCTCCGGCCTGGGCGGGGTCAGCACCCGGCTGAAGTGGACCGAGAGGCGGGGAAACCACCGCTTGGCATCCGGGTTTCGGGAAAAGGGCAGCCGCCGCGCGCCGCGAATGTAGGCCGTAATAACCTTCGCGCGCGTTTTGAAGATGAGGAAGCCGGTGCCATCAAAGAGTTTCATCAACGACCCGGTGCACGAAAGCCGGCCCTCGGGAAAGAGCACCAACCGGCCGCCGCCCTGCAAATACTCGGCGATGTGCTTGACCGCGTAGGGCGAATTCATGTCCACCGGGAAGGTGCGGCGGTTGACCATGAGGCGCTGGTGGAACCAACTGACCTCCGCCGCCGTGCTCGAGGTCACAAAGCGCCAATCCTCCGCCAGGCAGACCCCGATCAACAGCCAGTCCCACCAGGAGACGTGATTGGGCAGCAGCAACACCGGGCCGGCAGTCTCGAGCACCGCCTCGTGATAGGCGCGGAAACCGTAGAGCCACCGGAGCAGCCAGCGAAGCAGGCGCCTCATTTGATTCTCGAATTCTCAGTTTTCAATGGCCAATGATCACGGCCCAAGTCAGGAGGCGGGGGCCAGGCGTTGAAAGAGCAGGGTCGCCCCGAACAAGCCGAGAAAGACCAGGCTCAGTTCCCGCGGCACGTCCAGCGCGGCCAGCCAATCCACGAAAACGATTCCTGCCGCCAGCCCGGAGGTGGCGCGGCCAAAGTCGCGGTCCACCGGCCAGAAGGCATACCGCAGGCAATAGAGAACCCACAACCCGAAAACGGCCGAGAGCTCAAGGCCGGGGAGCCGGTAGCGGCCCACATCCATGAGCAGGGCGAGCAAAATCGGCGCGGCCAGGAGTAACACCGGCCAATAATCGGCCCGGCCGCGCGTGTTTTCCGGGCGCGGCAGGCAGCGGGCGCCGGTGACGTAGCCTGCCAAGGCCAGCCCGCACCAGATGGACCACCCGCTCACGCCCCCGGCCCCGGCGGAGGCGGCGATGACATAGAGGAAAAACCGGCAAAGACCCAGCAGCATCGGCGAGAAAGTAAACAGCCGGTGAGTGGCATTATACACTGCGGCGCACAGCGCCAGCGCCAGCCCAAGGCCCCCAGTGGCCTGGCCCAGGCAGAACAGACAGACTTCCCCCAACACCAGCCACGCCAGTCCCCACCGCAGCACGGCCACCGGGGTGAGGGCGCCGCGCGGAATCGGCCGTGCCCGGCGGAATTGCCGGTCGTAGCGCTCGTCGAAAACATCGTTCAGGAAGGCGCCGCCGAGGTACAAAAAGGTCGCGCCGGCAAACAGCAGGAGCGGCCGCTGCCCGGCCTGGCCGCCGCCGCTCAGCCACCAGCCGGCCAGGCAATTGGACCAGACCGTCGGCAGGTTGGCGGCCCGGCTCAAGGCTAAGAAGGTGCGCGCTGACATCACCGGCCCAGCCTGAGCTCCGCCGCCCGCCCGTGGGCGCTCAGGCCCTCGACTTGGGCAAATTTGCGCACCGCCGGCAAGGCCCGCCGCAAGGCCGCGCGGTTGTACTGCACCAGGCTGGTGCGCCGCTGGAACTGGTCCACCGTCAAGCCGCCAAAGGAGGCCCCCGCCCCGCCCGTGGGCAGCGTGTGGCTCGGCCCGGCTACATAATCGCCCAGCACCGTCGGGGAATACGGGCCCAGGAAGATGGCGCCGGCCGTCACAATTCGGCGGGAGATGTCCCGCGCGTGGCGGCAAATCACTTCACAATGCTCCGGCGCCAATTGGTTGGCCAGGGCCACACCCTCGGCAATGGTCTTGAGCTGGATGAGCCAGCCGTTCTGCGCCAGCGCGCGCCCGATGCAGGCCTGCCTTGGCAGTGCCGGCATCTGCCGCGCGAGGTGACGCTCGACGGCCTTGAGCAAGCGGCCGGAAGTGGTCACCAGCCAAAGCCGCTCCTGGCCTGAGCCGTGCTCGGCCTGGGCCAGCAGGTCGGCGGCAATGTGCTCGGGCTTGGCAGTGTCGTCCGCGAGCACCAGCAGTTCGCTGGGGCCGGGCAGCAAATCAATGGCCACAGGCCCGACCACCAGGCGCTTGGCGGCCACCACGTAGGCGTTGCCCGGGCCAAAGATTTTCTGCACCCGGCCGATGGTCTGGGTCCCGTAGGCCATCGCGGCCACGGCCTGCGCGCCGCCCACGCGGTAAATCGCCGTGGCCCCCGCCGTGCGCGCCGCATAGAGGAGCGCCGGGTTGAGGCGGCCGTCTGCGCCGCAAGGCGTGCACACGACTATCTCGGGACAGCCGGCCACCTTCGCGAGCACCACGGTCATGAGGGCGGTCGAGACCAGCGGCGCCGTGCCGCCGGGGACATATACCCCCACGCGCTGGAACGGGTCGAATTTTTCACCCACCACCGCCCCGTGCGAGTTGCGCATCTGCCAGTTCTGCCGCCGGGACTGCCAGGCAAAGGCGGCAATATTTCGCTGTGCCTCGGCCACGGCCGCTCGCAGCGAGGCGTCGGCTTGGCGCGAAGCGGCCAGGAGTTCGGCCTGGGTGACGGCCAGTTGGTCGGCGCTGAGCCTGGCGCCGTCGAACCGCTCGGTCAGCTCGAGCACCGCCGGGTCGCCGCGCGCCTGCACGTCCTGGAGGATGGCCCGCGTGCGCTCTTCGAGGGCCGGGTCCACGAGGCCGGACGGAGCGGCCAGTTGGCGCAGCCGCGCCGCGCAGTCGCCGTCCGTGTGGCGAATCACGTTCATGAGCGCGGAAACTAGAGGATGGCGGGCGAAATGTCAAAACAGGCACACGAGGCGGCTGAAATCGTTGTCAAAGCGGTTTCGTTGCAGTAGTTTCAGACGATGCTTAAAGAGTGTGTCCTTTTGCTCGTCGTGGCGGCAGCGGGCCGGCAGGCGGCGGCGGCCGATACGATTGAGTTGAAAGACCAGGCCGCCGTGATCGGAAAGATTCTCGCCGAGAAACCGGATGGGGTGGCGGTGGACGTCGGCTATACGGTGCTGTCCATCCCGCGCAGCCAGATCGTGAAGATCTCGAGGTCCGGACGCGCCGGCCCGGCGGATAAAGCGGCGGCCCATGCGCCAGTTGGCGCGGCGGCGGAGGCCAAGCCAGCCGCGGTGGCCCAAACCGGGTTTTATTCCGCCGCCGGGAGGTCTTCGCCCCTGAGCAGCGTGCGCGACCTGGCCAACGAACTGGGCGAAGCGGTGGTCCAGGTGCGGACCCCCAGCGGGATGGGTTCCGGGTTTTTTATCAACCAAGACGGCTTCCTGATGACTAATTTCCACGTGATCGAGGGGGAGACGCAGATCTCGGTCGAGGTCTATCACCAGCGAGCCGGGGAACTGGAGCGCCGCAGTTACAAACAGGTGCGGATCATTGCCCTCAACAAGTTTGCCGACCTGGCCCTGTTGAGAATCGAGGACCAGGACGCCCCGAGGTTCAAGTACGTCGCGATGGGCAGCGCCGATGCTCTGGCCGTGGGCGAGCAGGTCTTCGCCATTGGCAGCCCGCTCGGGCTCGAGCGGACCGTCACCGAGGGCATCCTGAGCACCAAGACCCGGCTGCTGGGGGGGGAGCTCTATCTGCAAACGACTGCCCAGATCAACCCTGGCAGCAGCGGCGGGCCCCTCTTCAATATGCGGGGCGAAGTCATCGGCGTAACCAATATGAAAATCACCTTCGGCGAGGGCCTGGGCTTCGCCATCCCGGTCGAGGCGGTGAAGTTCTTCCTGGACCATCGCGAGGCCTTCGCTTACGCGAGTGACAATCCCAGCAACCCCTATCACTACCTGGCGCCGCCCAGCCGCACGCGGAAAAGGCTGGCCGCGGAGTGAGGCGGCTGTGGATAGCCGAGGCGCTGGACAAGCGAATCAGTCTCATCTTGAACGCGATTTGGAATAAACTCGCCCTGGTCCTCCCGGCCGCGCTGGTGTGCTGTCTGGCGCACTGCGGCGCCGCCATCCCCGCGCCGGAGAAGCTGCTGCCGGAGGACACGCTAGTGCTGGTGACAGCCCCGGATTGGGCCAGGTTCAAAGAGGTCTGCCTGCGAGCGCCCGAAATCCGGCTTTGGCAGGACGAGGCCATGAGGCCGTTTCGGAGCAAGCTCGTGTCCAAGTGCAAAGAGGAACTGGTCGAGCCGCTCGAGCGCGAACTGAAGCTGAGCCTCGGGAGTCTTGCCAGCCTGCCCCAGGGCCAATTGACCTTTGCGTTGACCCAGAACGGCTGGCAGGGCAAGGCCGGCCAGGCCCCCGGCTGGCTGCTGCTGGTGGATGCCAGGGAACATAGCGGCCAACTCACGACGAACCTGGCCGCCTTCCGCAAACATTGGGTCGAGGCCGGCAAATCGATTCGAACCGAGAAGATTCGCGACCTCGAGTTCTCGGTCCTGCTGCTGTCCAGCAATGACGTGCCCAAGGGGTTAGCCAAATTTCTCCCCCGCCGGCTCGCCTACCAGGAAGTCGGGGCCGAAAACGAACCGAAGCCGACGCCGGCGCGCAGTGAACTGGTCATCGGACAAGCGGACTCGCTGTTGGTCGCCGGCAACTCGACCAAGGCAGTGGAAAAAGTGGTCATCCGCCTGGCTGGCGGCGCGTTGCCGGTCTTGGGGGACCAGGCGGCCTATAGTGCCGACCACCGGGCCTTTTTCCGCGAGGCCCCGGCTTACGCCTGGGTCAATGCCAAGGCCCTGCTGGACCTGCTCTGCCGCCAATGGGCCGAGAAGAAGGAGAACCCCGAAGCCCCCAGCCCGGTCGAGGAGCCCCCGCCGGACAAGCTCGTCGCCGCCTATGGCCTGACGGGGCTCAAGACGGTCGCCTTGGGCTTGGAGATTTCAAACGAGGGCTTGCTCTTCCGGGCCTTCCTGGGCGTGCCCGAGGCGGCGCGCCAGGGGCTTTTGAAAATCCTCACCGGCGAGGCCAAGGAATCAAGCCCACCGCCGTTCGTGCCGGCGAACACGGTGAAATTCCAACGCTGGCGGCTGGACGGGTCAAAGGCCTGGACGACCTTCGAGAAAATCCTGGCGGACCTCTCCCCGGAAGCGCCCAACGGCCTGAAGCTCATTTTCGAAACGGCCGGCGCAAAGGCGCGGGAAACCGAGCCGGGCTACGATCTCAAGGGGGCCCTGCTCAGCAACCTGGGAGACGACCTCATCACCTGCCAGAAGGCCCCGCGCGGCCTCACGCCGGGCGAGGTGGGGCCGGGGCCGTCGCTGTGCCTGCTGGGCTCGGCCAACCCGGAGCAACTGGCCGCGGCGCTCAAGGCTCTGTTCGTGATTTTCCCGGGCGGGGACTCGGCCACAGAACGGGAATTCCTGGGCCGGAGGGTCTTCTCCGTGCCTCTCCCGGCCACCCTCCCTGTGCCCCTGCCGGAGGGCGCCAGGCCGCCCGGCCCCGCCACGCTCCACTACGCCGCCAGCCGCGATTATGTGGCCCTCTCGACCGAGGCCTCGCTCCTGGAAGAGTACCTGCGCAGCAGCCAGAACCAGGGCCGGAGCCTGCGCGAAACGCCCGGCTTGCCCGAGGCGGCCCAGAAGGTCACTGGCCCGGGCACGGACATGTTCGGCTACGAAAACCGCGTGGAAATAATGCGCGGCGCCTTTGAAGCCTTCAAGAAAGACTCCGCCTCGTCCACCAACGGCAGCGGCCCCTCGCCCTGGCCGGCCCTGCCCGGGATGACCGCTCCCCAACAGAGCCTGCGAGAGTGGGTGGATTTTTCGCTGTTGCCGCCCTTCGACAAAGTGGCGAAGTACTTTCATTTTCTCGTCTATGGCGGCAGCGCCAGTGTGGATGGGCTGACCTTTACACTGTTTGCCCCCATGCCCCCCGCGCTGGGGCATTAGATGGCCTTGTTCCTCAGCGGATCGGGATAGGGACGCCGGTTGCCCGGCGCCCCTATCCCGATCCCGACCTGGCGCCCGCGTGATTTCGCTTACGCGGGCGCGCACGTGGACGATGCCCGGAGCGGACTTTCCGGACACGCGCTCAGATGAGTTGCCGTGGCGACCGGGCCTACATGAGGTAGGGGTTGCTAATTACGGGGGCGGGCGTGTGGCCGTGGTAGCGGTAGAACTTCATGGCTTTGACTGCGGCGGCCGGGTAGGGTGACCTGGCGGCGGGCAAATCACTGTACGGCCCCTGAGCCGAGTCAGCGGATTGGAGGACGGCGTCGGGACATTGCCACTGCAAGCTGATGCCATTGACGGGCGCCGTATCGAAGTTTAACTGCATGACCAGGGCGCCGGGCTTCGCCAGCGCGCCGGTGCTGTAAACGGAGGCGATGTCCGCGTCTGTCAGCACCTGGTTGTAGAAGCGCACATCGTCCAGGAGGCCGTCGTAGGCCTGCCAGGTTGCGGTGTGGGAGAGCCCGAGTTCGATTTCCTGGCCCGGCTGCCACTGCCACACGGGCATCAGATTGTACTCATAGAACAGGGCCCCATCGACATAAATGCCCATCAGCATTCCGGGCTGGTCGAAAACGACCGCGATATGGTGCCATTTGTTGTCGGCCACGTTTGAACCGGCAATGCTGGCACTCGGGGTCGAAGCCGGCTGGGCTTGAACGGTGCCGTCGGGATTGAGCACGATCTGGAGGCCGTCCGAGCCGGCGCGGTCAAACAGCATGGCGGGGTTGCCGCCGGGATCCGCCACGCCCGCTGAGCGCATCCAGAAGGTGACCGTTCCGGCGGTGGCATCGAAGTTGGTTTGGCCGGAGACGACGATTTGGCTCGGGCTGGCGGAGGCGAACTGCATGACGCCGTTCCGCGTGACAGGCACGCTGTCCGTGCTCGCGGCCAGCCAGTTCGCGCCGCTATTCAGGCCGTCGTGGCTGGTCCCGTTTGTATTCGAGTCCACGACATAATTGTTTCCAACAGTTACAGTAATCTGGTCCACGGCCAGTATGGCAACCGAGCTGGTTGCCCGGCCATAAAGGTTAGTGACCAGGAGGTCATAGCTGCCGGCGATGGCTGGGGTAACAGTGGTGTTGGTCAAGGAGAGCAAAGTGGCTCCGGGGATGGGCTGCCCGTTCCTGCGCCACTGATAGGAAAGCGGCGGCACGCCCACTGCGGAGGCGCTGAGGACCACGGGAGTGTCGCCCCCGAAGGCGAGCACCGAGTTGGGCGACATGGAGACGACGGGCTTGTCGGTAACGATAAAGCCGGCGATGGTGCTGGCAATGGCGTAGCCTACGGGGGGTGAGCCTGCCTTGCCAAAGGTCGCAGGTGCGCCATTGATGCTGATGGAGTCGTTAGTCCATGGTCCGCTCATCGTACTGAGTCCACCCATGATACCGTTAAAGTAAGTGAGATTAGTTGCGTCGTAAGTCACACTTTGGGTACTCGTCACGCTTGAAATGAAGGCGTTAGTGATCACCATGCCCGTATCCGTCGAGGCAACCAGTTGGATTGCATACGGGTTGTTGGTCCAAACACTTCTCAAGCCCGCGATGGTCACGCTATATGGGATCGGCCCGTTGGTCGGGCTGGTATAAAAATTTGCCTCGTCACGCAGAAACCCGTAATAAACCTCTTGGTTCCCGGGGTGCGGGTTTGGCGCTCCGTAGGGAGGGCCATAACCCCGAAAACCGCTGCAGTTGCCCGCCGTTGCCGACCAGTTTACTGTTATGGATCCCTGCGGCAAAGGGTTCAGCCCCCCGCCACTCGTGGTCGTGTCGATGACCTCGTTGAAACCCACAAAGGGGCCGGAGTCGCTGCTGTTGTAGCCGGTTGGCAATGGGGTGAGGTTTTGCCAGCCTTCGGGTGAAATGCCGAAAGCCGTGGCGGTAACCGGCTTGCCTGTATAACTGTGCGCGCCGGCATCGTCCCAGTCGCACTGGAAGTTAAATCCCACCGTGGCCGCATGGGAGACGCCGAGCATCAGTGCCGCGGCGGACACCGTGCAGGCCGCTCTGCGGACCCGGGGGTTGAAGGGAAAGGAAGGCTTTTTCATAGGCGTTGTACTGACTCATAGTTGAAGCGCAGCCAGCCAAGGCTTCATGCCCGGGCTTGACTTCGCGGCGGTCCTGTCTCGAATTATTCCCGTTTTTTACGCGGCTGACCTGGTTTTGTCAATCTTTTTCGCGCTTGCTTGCCGCGCGCGCCCGGGGCACGCTCGGCGCCGGCGCCTGATCATCCCGCGACTTGATGACACCCGCACAAATCCAGGAAATTCATCACGAGGCCCGCGAGCGGTTGCTCGGCCAGGACTTCCCTCGGGCGCTCGCCCTTTATGAGAAGCTGACCCGGCGCTGTCCGGGGGCGCCGGTCCTTTGGTTTGAATACGGCAATGCCGCCGCGCGGTTGCGGCAGGCGGAACTGGCGGACCGGGCGTGGCGCCGCGCCATCGCCCTGGACCCGCGCAATGCCGAATTGATTGGTCTGATTGGGCACCAGTACCAGGGCCTGCGGCGGCCCGAGCAGGCGCGCGCCTGTTTTGCCCAGGCCGCCGCGGCCGACCCGCGCGCCGTCAATCCCCGCATCAGCCTCGCCGTCCTGTTCGAGCAAACCCATAAGCTGGACCAGGCGCGCGCCGCCGTGGCGGAGTGCCTGGGGATCGATGCTGGCGACGAGCAGGCGCGCTACTTCGCCGCGGTGCTGGACCGGCGCGAGAACAAACTCGAACTGGCGGAGCAGAAGCTGCGGGATTTGATCGCCGCCGCGCCCAAACATCCTTACGTTCGTTATGCCTGCCGCTACGAGTTGGCCCAGGTGCTCGATCGGACTGAGCGTTTCGACGAGGCGATGCGTTTCCTGGGCGAAGCCAAGGAGATCGTGCGCGGGCTGACGGATACCGACGCCCTGCTCAGGGGGTATGACCAGGGCGCCGAGAGCGCCCGCCGTTTTACCAGCGCCCTGCCCAGGAACATTCTCCGCACCTGGGCCGGGCTTTTTCCCGAGGGCAAACGCGAAGCGATTCCCCCCTTGGCTTTTGTGGGCGGCCATCCGCGCAGCGGGACGACTTTGCTGGAACAGGTGCTCGATGCCCACCCGGCAGTTGCGGCGCTGGATGAACCGACCGCCTTCGTGGAGGTGCTCGAACCTCAATTCCACAAATCCAAGGAACATTCCTGCCAGCGCCTGAACGTCCTGCGCCGGCTCTACGCTGGGGCCCTGTTGCAGGAGCTTGGCCCCGGCGCGGCCGGCAAACTGCTGGTGGACAAGAATCCTTCGCCCACCGCCCGGCTGCCCGTCTGGTTGCGGGTTCTTCCCGAATTGCGCGTCCTCATTGCCCTGCGCGACCCGCGCGACGTCGTGCTCAGTTGTTATTTTCAGAATATTCCGCTCAACCCGGTGAACGTGAACTTCCTGAGCTTCGAGCGGCTGGCCCGGCATTACGCCGATTTAATGGACATTTGGCTGGCCGTCCGCGAGTGGGAAGGTTTTGCCTGGCTGGAGACCCGCTACGAAACGCTGGTGGCCGATTTGCAGGCCGAGGGCCGCCGCGTAACGGAGTTTCTCGGTCTGACCTGGCACGCGGGACAGGCCCGCTTTTATGAAAAGAGCCGGGGCAAACAGCTTTATTCACCCACCTACCAGGACGTGACCCGCCCGGTCTATGCGCGCTCGGTCGCGCGCTGGCGCTCTTACGAGAAGCACCTGGCGCCCATCTTCCCGGCGCTCGAGCGGTATTGCCGGGAATTTGGATATGCTTAGCTCGACTTGGCGGATTCGGGGGGGTGCGGGCTGAAAGCCCGCGATGTGAGAGCCTGGGGTGAGGCGCACCGCGCCGAGCCCCAGGTCTGGGGCCGAACAAACCCCGCCGCCCTGCAAGGGCGGGACAAAGCTAACCTGGGCCTCCGCTCGCGGGGCTCGCGTCAGCCCAGGCTTTCACATTTCGGGCTTTCAGCCCTGACGCATGGCGCATGATGTCGCGCACGGACTTGAGTGGGCTGGCGAGGTGATGGGCGGGGGCGGGAGTGGTAGCGGGTTTAGGCATTGGGATTGTGGCCGAAATTGTTTCGCCCTTTCAGAGGGTGTTCGGAAATTGATTTTCTGATATCGCATTCTTCCGGGCGTTTCGCCTGGTTTTCAAAAAATCCAGTTTTTCTGACCTACTAATTATCCTTGCCCTGCTTCATCGCATCCTGGATGCGGAGGAAATCGGGCATTTCTCCCGGGGCCAGCGGCTGGAGGAAATAGTAGAAGACCTTCGGCACTTTCCAGCGCCAGCGTTCCGCGTGGCCGTCGGCAAAGGCGAGATTGCCGCCCTGGTTGTGGCGGTCGGCGGGCATGTCGAACCAGGTCTGGGGCCAGAAGGGCAGACCCACGGGGTTTCCAAACTGAGCGTCGAGCAAGGTGCCCGGGTGTTCATCGATGAAGACGAAAAGCCGCGCGGGGGGTGGCTGTTGAATCCAGGAGAATTTCTTCCAGCAGGGAATAAGGGCGAGGATGCCGTCGGGGTCCGGAAACTCTGGGTAGCCGTTGACCGACTGGCTCATGTTATAGCTGCGGTTGCGCAGTTGAGAGAGCTTTTCCCCGGCGAGCGTCTCGACCGTCGAGCGGTCCGCCGGGCAGTGATAGATGGCGACGGCCCGGTTGTACGGGAACAGGACTCCCTGTTCCAGGTCCGTGGTGGTCGTATCGGTGCGCGCGTGATCCGGGCACCAGGAAATCCCTTTCGCCAGGGCGACGTTGTTGGTGCCCGCCAGCATGACGGAATCGTTCGGGGGCAGCAAGTCCAGGTTATCCACGGCATAGAGGTGCCAGCAGACTTCCAGTTGCTTGAGGTTGCTCAGGCAGGCGATGGTGGCGGCCCGGTCTTTGGCGCGGTTCAGCGCCGGCAGCAGCAGCGCGGCCAGGATGGCGATGATCGCTATCACCACCAGCAACTCGATCAAGGTGAAGGCGGCAGCCCTGGCCGCGCGGGCCGAGCCAGCCCAAGAACCGGCATTCGCCTCCGGGCCTTCAAGCAGATGGACGAACCGTTTCATTCAACCGGCAATCCTGAACCGGTGCACGGTAACCGAGGCCCCTCTTTTTCGCCACTCGAAAATGACCTGGCCGCAACTTTTCCTATGCTGCGTTTTTGAATTTGCTGTGGCACGGGTTTGCCGCTAGATAACTCTTATGCGTTGGCGTGCGGTTGCTTTGGTTTCGCTGGGCGTCAATCTCGGGTTGGCGCTCGTGTGGCTGAGTCGGACACGCCCTCCCGGCGATGGTCGTTTATCGGCCCCGGTGGTCGGCGGCCAGGCCGCGGCCGGCCCGGGCAGAACGAACCTTGTGGTGCGCCGCCAGTTCTTCACCTGGCAGGAGCTCGAGTCGGACGATTATCCCACCTACATCGCCAACCTGCGGGACATTGCCTGCCCGGAACAGACCATTCGCGACCTCATCATTGCCGATGTCAACGCTCTTTACGCGCGCAAGCGCGCGACCGAGATTCTCACGCCCGAACAGCAATGGTGGCGGAGCGAACCGGACACCAATGTGGTGGAAATGGCCGCGCAAAAGGCCCGCGAATTGGAGCAGCAAAGGGGGGAACTGCTCGTGCGCTTGCTGGGCACCAACTGGGAATCGGGCGATTTGGTCAGCCTGCCCCGCCCCACGCGGCCGGGCCTGGTCCTGGACGGACCGCAGCTCGGGGCCCTGGCCCCGGACACCAAGCAGGCCATCCAGGAGGTCAACCTCCGCTCCACCGAACGCATGCAGGCTTACCTGGAGGCGCAGACCACCGCCGGCAAGGCGCCCGACCCGGTGGAACTGGCCAAGCTCCGCCAGCAAACCCGCCAGGAACTGGCCCGGGTCCTCAGCCCGGCCCAACTCGAGGAATTCCTCTTGCGCTATTCTCAAAACGCCGGCGGCCTGCGCACCGAGTTCGGCCAACTGGGCTTTTTCAATGTCACTGCCAGCGAGTTCCGGTCGGTCTTTCGCGCCACTGACAACGTCGACCAGCAAATCCAACTCCTGTCGGGGAACGACCCGAACACGCTGGCGCAGCGTAAGGCGCTCGACAATGCCCGCGAGAATGCCATCAAGCTCGCCCTCGGTCCCGATCGCTACGAAGAGTATCGGAATCTGCAGGACCCCCTTTACCGGCAGGCCCTGGCCCAGGCGCTCCAAGCCGGCACGCCCGAGGCCGCGCGCACGATTTACGAAATCGAACTCGCCGCCCAGTCCCAGCAGGACAGCATCCGCTCCGCTACGAATCTCACCGCCTCGCAGAAAAGCGTCGAGTTGAAGCAACTTGAACTGGATCAACTCATGGCCAACGCCCTCGCCACCGGCCAGGAACTGCCCCCGGAACTGCCCCCGGTGCCGCCGGGCCTGTCGCCAAGGACCTACGTCATCCATCCCGGCGATACGGCGGCCGTGGTCTCGATGATCTATGGCGTCCCCGTGAGCGCCCTCCGCCAGGCCAACCCCCGTTTGAATCTCAACCGGCTCAGAGCCGGCGATTCGCTTGTCATTCCCCCGTCCCAGCTTCCCCCGGCGGCGGCTCCGTAAGCCCAGGATGCAACTTTCCGCTTGCGGCCGATAGGCCTCGCTGTTACAGGTTTCTCCGGGCTGTGGCGGAAAACCAGCCTGACAAAAACAAAACCGCATGAAGTCCACCAGCCAGTTTCCAGATTTCGCCGCGCATCTGCGCCAGCTTATCCGCCTGTTTGCGGGCGGAAGGCGGAGTGTCCACCCTCCGCAGGGCTCCGGAGAACGGGCGGAAGGCGGAGTGCAACCCGACCCTGCTCACGCTCCCCTCTCTGACGCCGAATTTAACAGGCTCGCCCTCGGCCTTTTCGCCCTCCAGGTCGCGCAGAATCTGCCTTATCGGCGGATTTGCCAGGCCCGGGGCGCGCGGCCCGAAAGCGTGGCGGCCTGGACGCAGATACCGGCCGTGCCGACGGCTGCCTTCAAGGAGTTGGAGCTTTCCTGCCTGCCGCCGGAGCAACGCACGGCCGTCTTTCATTCCAGCGGCACCGCCGGCCAGCCGCCCAGCCGGCATTATCACAATGCCCAATCGCTGGCCCTTTACCAGGCCTCCCTCCTGCCCTGGTTCGAGGCGAACGTCCTGGACCGCCCATTGGCAACTGGTGATTGGCAACTGGCAATCCTGACCCCGGCTCCGCCCCAGGCCCCGCATTCGTCCCTGGTCCACATGTTCGAGACGCTCCGCCGCAAGTCTGGTTCGCCGGAATCGGCATTCCTGGGCCAAGCTGCTGAGGACGGCGCGTGGACGCTCGACCCGGAGGCGGCCACGGCGGCGTTGCGGGATTCAGTCCAGACCAGGACGCCCCTGCTCCTCCTCGGCACCGCCTACCTCTTCGTGCGCCTGCTGGACCACTTGGCCAGACAACGGTTGCAGTTCCAACTGCCGCCCGGCTCGCGCGCGATGGAAACCGGAGGATACAAGGGCCGTTCACGGGCTTTGGCAAAGAGCCAACTGCACGCGCTCATCACCCGGCGCCTGGGAATTCCGCCCGCCGGCATCATCCGCGAATACGGCATGACCGAGTTGAGCTCGCAAGCCTATGACCGCCCAAAGGGCTCCCCGCCCGCTGCCCAGGAACCCGCAGGCAGCGGGGCAGGCATCTCCCCTGCCGCGCGGGCCTCTGGCCCTCCAAACCAACGCGGGCCAGACGCCCGCCCCACTACAGTTGCCGCCCGGTTCATGGCCCCAACGCACCTCCCAGCCAGGGGGCTCCAGACCCTGCCTGAACCGCCCGGAGCGCCGCGCCTCTTCCGCTTCCCTCCCTGGGCGCGCGTCCAAATCATTTCTCCGGAAACGGGCCGGGAGGTGCCGGAGGGCGAAACCGGTTTGATTCGCGTGTTTGATTTGGCGAATGTCTATTCCGTGCTGGCCATTCAGACAGACGACTTGGGCCGGCGCGGCGACGACGGCTTCGATTGCCTGGGCCGCGCCGCCCTGGCCGAGCCGCGCGGGTGCTCGTTGATGGCGGAGTGGCCACGATGAGGGCTGAACCGTTTCGACCATGAACCTGCCAAACTATTTTTTGGCCGATCTCCCGCCGGAAGCGACGCTCAGCGCGGCCATGCTCGGCGAGGCCTGCCAAACCCTCAAGCGCAACCGCGCACGGTTCCTCGCCAACCGCTCGACGCACAGCCTAGTCAGCGTCCTGAGCAGCGTCGCCAGGGACTGGCTCCAGGCCGATTACCCATTTCGCAAGCTGGCGCTCGAGCAAGGACCGGCCGCGCTCGGCTTTTCCCGCGCGACCCTGGCCGGCGGCCTGGATTCATTCTTCAAGGAGTTGACGCCGCCAAATTTCCAGGCCCTGCTGGAACAGGACTTGGGCCGCGCGGACCGCCTCGAGGAGATGACCTCAGCCGGGCCGGAACAGGCCTCCCATCGCGCGGCCATGGCCATCGCCCCGGAACTGCTGGTGCACCTGGCGGCGGGCAACCTGCCCTGCCCGACCCTCCTGAGCATCGTCTTTGGCCTCCTGGTCCGCTCGGCCCAATTTGTCAAATGCGCCCAGGGGACCGTGCTCCTGCCGCGGCTCTTTGCCCATTCGCTTTACGACGCCGCGCCGAAGCTGGGCGCCTGCCTCGAAATCGCCGAGTGGCGCGGCGGCAATGTGGATTTGGAAACGGCGCTCTTTGACGCAGCCGATTGCGTCACCGCCACCGGGGCGGATGAAACGCTGGCGGCGATCCGCCGGCGGCTGCCGCCCCGGACCCGCTTTCTGGGCTACGGCCACCGCCTCAGTTTCGCTTACGTGACCAGCGCCGCCTTGTCGCGCCTCAACGCGAACCAAGTGGCCGCCCGCGCGGCGGCGGACGTGGCCGCCTGGAACCAACTGGGCTGCCTGTCGCCCCACGTCATTTACGTGCAGCAACGCGGCGCGCTGACGCCGGAGCAGTTTGCGGAGACGCTGGCCGAACAACTGGCGCGGCGGGAGCAAGCCGAGCCGCGCGGCGCTCTGCCCGCCGAGGCCGCCGCGGCCATTGCCTCGCGCCGGTCGCTTTACCAAGTGCGCGCCGCCCATTCGCCCGACACCCGCCATTGGTCCAGCCAACACTCCACCGCCTGGACGGTGGTCTATGAGGCCGACCCGCGCTTCCAGGTCTCCTGTCTCCACCGGTTCATCTATGTCAAGCCCGCCCAGGACTTGACCGAGGCCCTGTGCAATGCCGAGTCTGTGCGCGGCCATGTCTCCACCGTCGGCCTGGCGGCCACGGAAGACCAGGCCCTAGCCCTGGCCTCCGAACTGGCCCGCTGGGGCGTCCCGCGCGTCTGCCCGCTCGGCCGGATGCAAAACCCGCCCTTGACCTGGCGGCATGATGGCCGCCCCCCACTGGGCGAGCTCGTCACCTGGACCGACTTTGAAATGGCGTGACTTGCTCCTCCACCCCTTCACTCCCTCACTCCAATACCTCGTCACTCCAGCTTTCCACCGTGGAACTACGCAAAACCTTTCAATTTGAGGCGGCGCATTTGTTGCCGCACTTGCCCAGGTCGCACAAATGCCGCCGGCTGCACGGTCACAGTTTCAAAGTCCAAATCGCGGTCACGGGTCCATGCCATCCCAGGCTCGGCTGGGTCATGGATTACGCCGCGATTGCAGCGGCTTTCGAACCCATCTGGGAAAAGCTCGACCACTATTGCCTCAACGAAATCCCCGGCCTCGAAAACCCAACCAGTGAACACATCGCCGTGTGGATTTGGCAGAGGCTCAAACCAAGACTGCCTTTGCTGAGCGAGGTGGTCGTCGCCGAGACCTGCACCGCCAGGTGCGTCTATCGGGGCGAGCAGGCTTAGCCCGGCGGAGCCGCAACCAAATTCACAGTCCTGGTTAGTGGGCCGTTTCATAAACACGCTGACGTAGGCGGCGGGGGATTCTTCGTTCGCAAATGCTCCTGCCGGGGTGCGCGGTATGGCCCCCGGAAGCCGCGGCCGGGCCAGTTTTTTGGCAAAAATGGCCAATGTGGCCAATGCAGCCAATGTGGCCAATGCAGTATTCCGCCAGGTTGCGGTCGCGCCGGGCGGATCCTGACACTGCCCCCGAGTGCGGGCAGAAGCCCTCCCCCCTTCCCCCCTCCCATGCGCTCGGAGCGCATGGGAGGGGGGTGCTCCGTTTTTTCCGCTTTACCCAGGGCAAGACCCGTCCCGCTCGGAGCGGGACGGGTCTTGCCCTGGGCTACTATCTTGCCGCCCCTCCGGGGCGGAAGGATGCCGCGCTGCGCGCGGGCAGAGTGGAATTAGTGGCAGTGTCAGGATGCGGTGCAGCCTTCGGTCTTTGACATGCTTGCAGGTGAAAGTCCTGCCTCGGCAATGGATGGTTGGGCCGAGT